>Ga0134123_10002169_pt1 | contig 12874 bp, 8 predicted proteins | sample KB303_FD_96460 | JGI IMG/M metagenome (GOLD analysis project Ga0134123, IMG submission 96460) | Terrestrial soil microbial communities without Nitrogen fertilizer from Kellogg Biological Station, Michigan, USA - KB3-0-3 | ecosystem: Environmental > Terrestrial > Soil > Unclassified ...
GGCAGTGTCTTTCACGTCGCATCGGCACCGTCGAGCAAATGGCATCCGAAGTAGCTGCTTGGGACGAAGCTCGCAATCGCAACGGCGTACGCGTCAACTGGCGCTTCAGCATCGAACAAGCACAGACCAAGCTCCGTCACGTCTACCCACTACTTCAAGGTTGAACGGCGACTAGTGCCCGGCGCTTCTCCTCCGCTTGTTCGGCGGCATCCTCTCCGGCACCGCCGCTGCCGCGGCGGCGTAGGCGTCGACGAGACCGTAGCCGTACACGGGGTCGCGGCCGGCGTCGCCGAGGTCCATCGCGGTGGATGCGAGGAGCGCGAGAATTTCATCCGCGTTGAGATCGGGACGCAACGCGCGTACGAGCGCGGCGACCGCCGCGACGTGTGGCGCGGACAGCGACGCGCCGTCGGAAGCGTCGTAATCAGTCACGTAGGAGTCGACGAGCACGCTCGTTCCGCGCTCGCGGAGGATCCGGCCGGTCTGCCCGGATACGCTGACAGCCACCGGCCATAGCGGATCGTCGGCTCCCAGCGATCCGCGCATCGGCATGTCATCGAGCGCGGAATTGATCACGACGAGAGCACTGGCCTGCGCGGTGACGGCGTTCCTCGCCTTCTCCGGAATCGGCGGTCCGTTGCGTAGAACGAGGGCGACGTTCTGCGCGGAGGCGGGCGGGAAATCGGCCGGGTTGCCACGCAGGCAATCGACAGGCATGCCCGCGGCCTCTCCCGATTTCGAGTATGCGAAGGGGTGGGCCGGCAACGACGTCCCGTCGTCGAGGGTGATGCTGCCGATGTGACCCCTGCCCGAGATCATCGTCGATACGAGATCGACGCCTGGCGCGACAAAATCGACTTCGGAGCCGGTATTCGAAAACGAGGCGATGCCGCGGGTGCGATCCATCGCTCCCACGCCGACCACCGATGGGTATGCCGCCGGATAGCGAACCCACGATGCGTCGTTGCCGACCGCCGCGATGACGAGCACGTTCGCCCGGCGCGCGCGGGCGTAAGTCTCTTCCTCGAGCTTCGACGGCGTATCCCTCCGAACGAGCAGCTCACGACGTCGAGTTTGTGCGCGATTGCCCACTCGACGGCGCGGATCACGTTCGACGTCAGCGCGCCGCCCGTCCTGGGGAAGATCTTCAACACATCGAGCGAGACGCCCGGAGCGGCGCCGATGAGACCGAAGCCGTTGTCCGACGCGGCGATGATGCCGGCCATGCGCGTGCCATGTCCGAAGCCGCCGCCTTCGGCTTCTTCTTCCGGAACGGCGTCGTTGTGCACGAAGTCATACCCGCCGCGATACGCCGCCTGCAGATCGGGATGTCCGAGATCGATTCCGGTGTCGATGATTCCGACGCGGACGCCCTCGCCGCGCGTGAGGAACCAGACCGATGGTGCACGGACGCTGACGACGCCCCAGGGGGTCAGCTGCGTGACGTCGAGGTGCGGGGAGGGCCCTGCAGACGGCATGGCGGAGACGAAACGCTCGACATCCGGCTCCACGTATCGAACCCCGCTCGCCGACGCGAGCACCTTCGCTTCCTCATCCGAGAGCTCGACGGCATACCCATCGACGCCGGTGAAGCGGACGTGGCTCCTCTTTCCGAGCATTTCCTCGCGAAAGGGCTTCTCCGTTGCGACGAGATACTTCCTGCGCGCCGGCTCCGCGCGCACCGGGACGGCGATCGAGATCAGAGCGGCGCAGACGACGAGCAGTTTCTTCATGCACCCGTTGGACGGGTGCGGCGCGAGAAATCATTCGGTCTTCCTGCTACGGCTGTTCGAACGACGGTCCCGCGGTCTCCTCTCCCGGCAGTCCGTTCGGCGTCTCCATCAACTGCCGCGCGGCGAGGTCGAGCGAGTACATCACGCCGACCGCGGCGTCGAGGTCTTCGGGATGTCCGTTGAACACGCGATCCAGAGAGTTCAGCAGGTCCTGATACGTGCGATTGAACAGGTCGGAGCGGAGCCGGGCCAGCCCCGGCGGGAGAGCGGCGGTGGACGGGTTCTTCATCATCGGCCAGACGCCCGCGGGATCGAAGGGGATGGGCTCGCCGGTGTAGGAGTAACCGCCGTGATGGCGGACGAGCTTGCGGCCGTTCACGATCTCCGAGAATTTGTAGAAGTGTGCGAGCTCCTGCTGCTCGTCGTCGGGATCGATCGGCGATGCGCCCTCGCCCTGCTCCACGATCTCGCGAATGGCCGCGTGCGCGGTCGCGGCGTCCGTGACCGCAAAGAGATCGCCGCGCGACGGCCAGCGGCGCAGCTGCCGCGCGGGATCGCCGGTGAAGATGTTCCTCTCCGCGCTCAGCGTATCGATGGCGTGGTCGATCTCTTCGTAGAACCAGCCGATCGTCTCGCCGTGCCGGGCGACGGGATCGACCGTCGTCTCCGGTTCCTCGATGGACATGAAGACCTCGCGGATGTGGTCGATCGAGCACTTCTCCAGCGTCACGATCAGGCCGGGACGCAGGCCCGAGGGCAGCGGCCCCGGATACGTGGGGACGAATCCCCTGCGTGCGATCTGCGGCCGGCCGTCGACGGCGTTGAGGATGTTGCACGCCAGGGCCATGTGCAGCATTTCCTGGATCACGATGCCGCGGATGATCGACGCCACTTCCGTATTCGCGCCGTCTTTGATCGAGTACAGCGACGCGAGGTACGCCGGAATCGTGGCGTGCTCGAGCTCGACCGCCATCTGCAGCGCGGAGCGCAGCTCCTCGATCGTGCGGATGGCGAGATAGAGCGGCTGTTTGAGCCACTTCTGCAGCATCTGCCGTTTCGGTCCGGACAGATCGCGCGTGACCGGCATGTAGTTCGGATCGGTCGCCGGCACGTTGAAGACGATGTCGAGCAGATTCAGCCGCGACTTCACGCTCGCGTAGCTCGAGAGGTCGACGATCGGCTTCATGATCGGATAGAGGTTCGCGTACTGCTGAAAGATCGGCTGCACGTCGTTCAGCCACGTCGGCGGGTCGCTCCACGTATACGCATTCCACACGAGCGGATTGAGGATGTTGCACGGCGGCGTGCCGTACACCGCGCCGTCGCTGCCCTCCCAGTGATAGGCGATGCCGTAGACCTGGCCGTCGATGTAGCCGCGCGGATTGGGCGGCGCTCCGGCCTGCAGCGTGATCGTTGCGGCGCCGGTCGCCGCGTCGGTCGTCACGCTCGATGGAAACGTCAGCGCGGACTCCGGCGTGCCGGCGTTCGGTCCGGGCAGGGGTCCCTGGGTGACCTGACCATCGACGCTGCTGTTGTCGAATTTCAGTTTCAGCGTCGCCGCGGCGGGCTTGCCGAATTGCGTCGCGTAGAACGTCGCCGTGTCGCTGGTGTTCGCGTCGATGCGGAAGACGTATGTGTCCGCGCGCACCATCGCGCCGTCGGGATTCTCCGCGACCAGGGTGCTCTTCACCGTGCCGCCGCCCTCCGACGTCGTCTGCACGAGGCCGAGCGGCGCGCTCTCCGCGAGGGAGGCCTGCTCATCGGTGAGCCGCACCTGATGAATGCCGGCGCGCGTCTCGTACCAGTCGGCCACGAGATACGGCACCGCGCCGAGGAGCACCGGCGGGGAGCCGGCGGGGAGAATCGCCAGCTGCACCGGGCCGATTTCGGCCAGCGGGCCGCCGGGACCGGCCGTGGGCATGCTGTTGCCGAGGTCCACGAAGAGCGTGTTGCCGTCGAGGCGCGCCGGCGCGAGATTCACCGCCGGCCCGTAGCCGCCCGCGGGAACGGGCCTGGGCGGACGAAGCACGCGCGCGTTGACGAAGTGCTGCGCCTCGCCTTCGTGGTACTCGCCGATCGTGCCGACGACGCGTCCGAGCGTGAACGTCGCCGAGTTGGGGGTGTCGTCGATTCCGTCGACGTTGAACTTGATGCTCAGGCGCGGCGGCGCCCCGAGCTCGCGGAGGAATCGCGAGTCCATGACCTCCGACCACTGCACGACTTCGAGCACGGACTGATAGACCGCGCCGAAGAGCGAGTCGGGCTGGCCGGCGGGAAAGCGGAACCAGATGTCCGAGAACGCCGCGACGCTGAAGCGGCTCCGGAACGAATTCGGGCCGTCGCCGCGCCCGAGGAGGACCTGGAAGCCCCAGATCTCCGAGACCATCTGCTGCTCGGGATCGAGATCGACGAGCTTTCCCTCCACGCGGTCGAGCGAGTCGTTGATGGCCATGCCGACGACCGGGTCGGCGAGCGGATCGAAGCACGCCGTGCCGTCGCGATAGACGACGCTGCGCACCTGCGTGTCGAGAAACCGCCACGCGCCCGTCCCGCGCGGGTTCCACCACCCGTTCGTCGCGCCGGGCCCGCGGAGCTGATAGTTCGCCTGAAAGGCCGCGTCGTCGAAGTGCTCCGGGTCGTTGTTGACCGTCGACGGATCGGCCTGGAAGCGTCCGGAGAAGTGGAGGCGCAGATTGCTGAGGTAGCTCATCAATACGGTGTGTGCTCGGGCGCCTGGTTCCCTACCCCTGACTAGCCCGCGTATACCGTCCCCTCTTCGACGAAGCAGAGCGGGTTCTTCCACGGATCTTCCGCGTAGAACGAGCGCTCGCCCCACGGGCGTACGACGATGCCGCCGCCGGGCGCGTCGTGCACCGACTCGCGCGAGAGGCAGCCGAGCTCCTTCGCGCGCGCGAAGGCCGACTCGAGGTCCTTCACCGTGAAGTACAGCGCCTTCGCCGCGGGATGCGGCTTGCCGGCGGAGGACACGTCGATCACCGACAGCGTGACCGGGCCGCAGTCGAAGTAACAGCGCGCGCCGGGCTGCTTGCGGCCCTGCACGTCGAGCAGCTTCGTGTAGAAGTCGATGGCCGGCTGCAGTTCGCCGACCTCGATGTTGAGCCGGAAGAACTGCGGTACTTCTTTGACGCTCTTTTTCGTGGACATGTTCGTTTCTCCTTCGTTCTCATGGAGCTCTGAAAAAGTGGGCGAGCCAGTCCTTCACCAGCTTCAGCCGCTTTCGCTCGATTCGATACATCCGCATCCGCCCCTGCTTCTCCACGCTGAGCAGACCCGCCGCCTCGAGCACCTGCAGATGCCGGGTCGTCGTTTGCCACGCGTGCGCGAACATCGCCGCGATCTCCCCGGCGGTCATCGACCCGCCGTTGAAATAGACCGCCAGCAGGACCTGCCGCCGCGCCGGATGCGAGAGCGCGGTGAAAACGGCCTCGTAGGCGTCTAGCCGCGCCTTCGACTCCCGCTTCGCCATCGCCGCGATATTCAGCCACACGGCTGAATATTAGTCAAGAGATATTCAGCGTTGCCGCTGAATATTCTTTAGGAGTGCGGTGGCACAGCCACCGCTTTGGTACGCGCCGCCAAACCTCTACCTCGCGAACCAGACTCGTTACCTCGCGAACCTGCACCTTTGCCTCGCGAGCCCACGTCGTTACCTCGCGAGCCCACCCGGTTACCTCGCGAACCCACCCATTCACCTCGCATGACAACCATGGTTCTCATCTGACCGAAAACGTTTACCTCGCGAACCAGAACTTTGATCTCGCGAACCAGCCCCATTTACCTCGATCAGTAAAAGTCTTACCTCGATCGGTAAAAGTTTTCGTGCGCGAGCCGAACTGTTTAGCTCGCGTAATAACCATGGTTATGACGCGAGGTGAATGGTTGGCTCGCATACCAAGACTTTTAGCTCGCGCGGTAAAAAGTTCGCTCAGTAAGCCAGCAGGAGCCGCGCGGCGCGCTCGATCTGCTCCTCGCTCGGCAGGAACACCTCTTCGAGAGGCGGGGAGTACGGCACGGGCGTGTCGAGCGCGCCGACGATGCGCACCGGGGCGTCGAGGTACTCGAACGCTTCTTCCTGGATGATCGCGGCGAGCGATTCGCCGATGGAGCCGGTGCGAGTGTCTTCGTGGACGATGAGCACGCGGTTGCAGCGGCGCGCGACGCCGAGGACGGCGGCGCGGTCGAGCGGGGCGAGGGTGCGGAGGTCGAGGACGGCGCATTCGACGCCTTCCTTCGCCAGCTTCTCCGCGAGACGCATGGCGACGTGCACGTACGCGCCGTACGAGATGATGGCGAGGGCGTCGCCGGCGCGGCGGAGGGCGGCTTTGCCGATCGGGATCGGCGGCGGGGCGTCCTCGCCCAGCAATTGTTTGATCTTCGGATCGCGATAGAGCGCGATGTGCTCGAAGTAGAGGACCGGGTCGGGATCGGCGACCGCGGACGCGAGCAGCGCGCGCGCGTCGTGCGGCGTCGACGGGACGACGATCTTGAGGCCGGGCGTCCGATAAAACCAGGCCTCGGTATTCTGCGAGTGATACGGACCGGCGTGACGCAGGCCTCCCCACGGCATGCGCAGGACGAACGGAACCTCGGCGCCCCACCGGTACCGCAGCTTCGCCGCGTTGTTCACGAGCTGATTGAACCCGCTGGCGACGAAGTCGTTGAACTGGATCTCGCCGATCGGACGCATGCCGGCGAGCGCCGCGCCGGTGCACACGCCGATCGTCGCGCCCTCGGAAAGAATGGAGTTGAGGATCCGGTCGCCGAAGTCCTTCAGGAGCGGCCGAAGCAGGAGGAAGGCGTTGCCGTATTTGCCGCCGACGTCCTCGCCATAGACGAACGTCCGATCGTCCGCGCGCAGCACGTCGCCGACGCCGAGCATCACCGCCTCGAGGAACGTCTTCCCCTTCGCATCGAAGGGCGGCGCTTCCTCCACGTGGAGGACAGGCAATCCTGCCTGTCCCTGTCCCTGCCGCCACGCCTCATCCAGCACTTCGACATGCGCGCGCCGCGGCTCGTTCGCGAGGACGCCTTCGCCCGCGAGCGCGCCGTCGGGCCACGGCGCGTCGATGACCGCGCGCGCTTCCGTTTCGACGAGCGCCTCGGTCTCGCGTTTCCAGCGCTCCAGATCGTCCGCTCCGATCACGCCGTCGCGCTCGAGCTTCGCGGCGTACGTCTCGATCGGATCGCGCCGGCACCAGTACTCGTAGGCATCGCGGTCTGCGTAGCCGGCTTCGGTGAGGGCGGGATAGCTCCACGAGGGCTGCGCATCCTTGCCGAGGTAGAGCATGTCGTCGTGATGGGCATGCCCGCACATCCGCATTGCGACGAGCTCGATCAGCGCCGGACCGGCGCCCGCCCGCGCGCGCTCCGCGGCCCACGCGAACGCGGCGGCGATGGCCTCGGGGTCGGTGCCGTCGATGGTGATCGACGGGATGCCGTAGCCGATGGCCTTGTCCGCGAACACGCGCACCGCAGAGTTTTCGTGGACCGGTGTCGAGAGCGCGGTCTGGTTGTTCTGCACGCAGAAGATCGCCGGGAGCTTGCGCGCGGCGCAGGCGTTGATGGCCTCATGCCACTCGCCGAGCGACGTCGCGCCCTCGCCGAGGAACGACACCGCGACGCGCGGCTCCCGGCGCAGCGCGAAGGCCATCGCGATGCCGGCGATGGTGAGCGCGGGGCTGCCGAGGGGGGCCATCGCCGGGAGCACGCCGTGCGGCCAGTCGCCGACGTGCAGGTCCTTGCCGTTCATCGGCGCGCCCGCTTTTCCCATCTGCGCGCTCAGCACCATGCGCACGGTCTCGGGCGCGTTGTGCATGGCCAGCACCGCGCCGAGGTCGCGGATCATGGGGGAGATGACGTCGCCGCGCCAGCGATCGGCATCGCGAAACGCTTCGCCGCGACGAAGGCGAAGCGGCGCCGCGTAGATCGCTTCCTGGCCGAGAGAGCGAAAGCCCTTGCCCTGGAACGACGTGCTGCCCCAGCGCACATCGCCGCCGGTGAAGAACTGCTTGAGGCGATTGTCGGTCGCGCGGGTGAGGAGCATGCCGCGGAGCATCTCGCGCTTTTCGTCGGCGGCGAGCGACGCCGCGATCGCCTCGCGCCGCAGGAAGCCGTCGCACGCGTCGATGACCTCCGTCGCCGCGTACTGCAGCCGCTCCGCCGCGCTCACGCCCGGCGTCGTCTCCGGGATATCGGCGCCGCCGAGCGCCTCCGCCAGCGCCGGCTCCAGCGCCCGCCGCAACGGCCCGCGCAGCGAGTCGCCGTCCCCGTCCCCCCGCTCCGCGATCACCTGCTCCAGCGCCCGCACCGCCGCCCGTGCGGCAAACGGGTGCTTTTCAGCCGCGAAAGCCGCGAAACGTTTGAGGAGGGTCATTGAGGCGATGCTATCAGAGGGTCACGCAGTCACGCGGCAGTGTCATCCCGAACGTGAGTGAGGGACCCGGGGCTCGGGTGGTGCTGCGAGGAACGTGCATCGCGCCCCGCCCGCCCGGATCCCTCGCTAACGCTCGGGATGACATATGCTCCGCAACCGCGCAACCGCAGCTACCGCCTCCTCCAGAACACCACCTCCCCCTCCTCGAAATCGGGGTGAAAGTTCTGCTGGAGGTACTGCCAGACGAGGGGGGCGCGGGTGGGGCCGGGGACGCCGTCGACGGATTCGCCGCCGGGGGGACGAGGGCGGCGCGGACGCGGGGGTTTTGCTCGAGCGCGGCGATGACGGCGCGCTGGCGGTCGTCCGACTCGTAGTTCGCGACTTCGAGGTAGCGGATCGGGTTGTCGCGGCGCAGCAGGTGGAACAGCAGCGCGCGATTGGTGAAGTCGAAGTAGGTGTCGCCGGGCTGCAGCGTGAGGTCGGCGTAGCGGCGCGCGGACGCGAGCTGCGCGGCGTCCTTCGCGCGGAAGAATGCGCCGCGCGCGCGGGGGATGTCGCGCACCTCGACCCAGCCCTCCTCCGTCGGCCCGCGCGAGCGGCGCATCCAGCCGACGACGGCGATGTGCGTGGTGAGCATCGACACCATCAGCACCGCGGCGACGATCGCCGGCGCGTACACGAAGCGCCGGCGCACCGCGATCCATGCGCCGCCGATCACCATCGCCGGCAGCACGGCTTCGAAGTAGAGGTGATGCCGTTCGGCGAACGAGACCGCGGCGGCGACGATCCAGAGTCCGGCGACGACGAACGGCTCCAGCCGGCGGCGGCGCGGGCGCGCGAGCAGGACCGCGGTCGCGATCGCGACGATGCACCACATCACGATCGCGTAGGCCGAGGGATCGGTGAAGACCGCGCCGAGGATCTCGGGGAACTTTGCCTGGAAATTCGGGAACGACGGCAGCGCGTAAGCCGCGCCCATTGCGGGGATCTCGAAGAACGTCGCGCGGATGAAGTCGCCGAGGATGCCGCACGCGGCGGAGATGACGACGAGCGGGACGACGCCGATCGCGAGTCCGATGGCGGCGGCCCTGATCGCATCCGCGCGCATGCGGATCGCGGCGACGGCGAGGACGAGGAACGTGAACGCGGCGAAGTCGAGGCTCGTGAGTCCGCAGACGACGCAGGCGATCGCGGCGAAGAGCAGGTAGCGCCGGTTGCGCGTGCGCACCGCGGCGGCGATCAGCGCGAGCGCGAAGAGCGCGGGGGTCAGGCGGATCGCATCGGTGGCGCCGGTGAGCTGCCAGAAGAAGTACGTGACGAGGCCCCCCTCGGCGGAACCGAGCATCGCCGCGCCGAGGGCGTAGGTCGCGACGGCGTTCAGCGTGCCGGCGGTCGTGCGCATGCGCAGGGCATCGCCGGCGGCGGTGCCGCGCGTGCGGAACGCCAGGGAGTCGAAGAGACCATCCTCGACCAGCCCGTGCACCGGCAGGATGTCGCGATACGGGCGCTCGCCGCGCAGGTATTCCGAGGCCACCGGCAGCGAGTACCCGTCCTCGAAGAAGTGGACGCGCGGCTTGCCTTCCGCGGTCTCGACGCTGGTTGCGTTCATGTAGCTGTAGACCGCGAGCGGATAGATCACGAGCGCGAGCGCGCGGCGCGGCGGGCGGCGTAATACGGCGCGCAGGACGAAGGGCGTGATCGCGGCCAGCGCCAGCGCGTGCCAGCCGAAGTAGCGCTGATCGCGCGCGAAGAAGCCGGTCTGCAGGGTGAGTCCGAGGGGGGCGAGGGTGAAGGCCCAGGCGGGGGGTAAGGGAGAAGGGATCAGGGTGACGGCGATGCGGAGGGCGAACACGAGCGCGGCGGTGATGAGCACGAGCTTGTGAATCGCGATGGTGTGCGCGATGTCGATCAGCGCGAGGAACGTCGTCACGAACGCCGGCAGCAGGATCCAGTCGCGGCGCGTGAACGCGAGCGGCTGGTTGCGCAGCAGCGTACTGACGGCGATCGCGAGCGCGCAGGGGACGATCGCCCACAGCGGCTCGCGGGCGATCGAGACGAACCACGCCGTCGCGAGCACGGCTGCGATCGCGGCATTCGACGCCCAGCGCTCGCCGCTCGCGAGTCTTCGCGCGACGGGGCGCAGCGCGAACGGCAGCACGAGCGTGAACGCGGCCAGCGCGGCGATGAACCAGAGCAGCGCGCGCGCGTCGACGTTCTGCTGCGTCGCGAAGCCGGGGAGCTGTCCCGCGGGCGCGGGGCGCTGCCACACCGGCCCGAATGCGATCCCGATCACGACTCCCCACAGCGCGAATGCCGCGAGCAGCAGCGTCTCGCGACGCGTCATCCCGCGGTCCCGCCGTGATCGAGCATCCAGCGCACGGCCAGCTCCTCCGCCCAGAACTCGCAGCGCCACGGCACGCGTCCGCCGATGAAGCCGACGTGCCCGCCGCTGCGCGGGGTCAGGAACTCGATGGCCGGCGAGGCGACGGCTTTCGCGCGCGGCAGCACGTCGGCCGGGAGGAACGGATCGTCCTCCGCGTTCAGCGCGAGCGCGGGCGTGGTGATGCGGTCGAGGTAGCCGATCGAGCTCGAGCGCGCGTAGTAGTCATCGGCGCCGGTGAAGCCGTGCAGCGGCGCGGTCGCGGAGTCGTCGAACTCCCGGAAGGTGCGCGAGCGCAGCACGCGCTCGAGGTCGATCCGCGGCGCGATGTCGGCCCGCGAGGCCTTCTTCTTCAGCGTCCGCAGAAACTGCGCGACGTAGAGGCGGCCGGCCGTGGTCTGGTCGAGCAGGCGCGCGCCGGCGGCGAGGTCGAAGGGGACGGACAGCGTGGCCGCGGCGACGACCATGGTCTGATCGGGATGCTCGCCGAGCCATTTCAGCAGGACGTTGCCGCCGAGGGATGCGCCGAAGGCGGCGAACCGCGTTTGCGGAGCGCGCGCGGCGAGCGTGCGGACGACGAAATCGAAGTCGGCGGTGTCGCCGGAGTGATAGAAGCGCGGGCGGCGATTCGGCAGCATGCGCCCGACGCGCCGCGGGTCGCGCGCGCAGGAGCGGAAGTTGATCGCCGTGGCCGCATGTCCGCGCCGCTGCACCTCCGCCAGGACGCCCTGCATGTAGACGGAGTACGAGCTGCCCTCGAGTCCGTGCATGAGCACGAAATGCAGCGGCTCGCGCGCGGTGACCGGCGCGTCGAGATGATCGAGCACCAGCTCGTCGCCGTCCGGCGTCTCGAGCACCTCGCGCCGGAACGCCACCAGCCTCCGCGGCCGCGCGATCCGGCCCCAGATGGTCTGTGCATGCGGCCCGCGCAGGAACCAGGCGGGGGAGAATTCGGACACGCGGGGATTGTATTTGCATAAGGGGGTTCCGCGGTCACGCGGTCACGCGGTAGCGACTGTGCCGCGAGACTGTGCGACCGCGTGACTGCGCAACCGAAATGCTTGCCCGGATCCGCGCTCGTGCGGACACGCTGTACCTGAGCCATGGCCGCACCGTGTTGTCGACGGGGCGGGATGGGATGGTCGCGCCCGGGTCGCCGCACGGGCTCGTGGTGTACGAGACGCGGCTGGTGTCGGTGCTGCGCTATTACGTCAATGACGCGCTGCCGGCGCCGAATGTGCTGTCGAATGTCGAGCAGCATTCGTTCCTCGGGTACTACGTCGTCGAGGCGCCGGGCGTCGATGCGGGCGAGGCGGACCAGGGGAGCGGGCACGTGCCTCTGGAGTCGCGCCAGCCGCTGGAGATGCGCGTGTCGCGGTTCGCGGGCGACGGGCTGCACGAGGACGTCGACTTCACGAATTTCGCGAAGGGCGCGACGCGCTTCACGTTCGCGATTGAGATCGAGACCGACTGCAGCGACATCTCTGACCTCGGCCGCCGCGTGGAGATCGACCGCCGCGTCGACGTCGGCTTCTCCCGCGCGCCGCGCTTCGACGGCAACCGCGCGCTCTTCGAGATCGAGCTCGAGCCGCACGCGTCGTGGCATCTCTGCGTCGACTTCGCGCCGTCGATCGACGGCCACCGCATGCGTCCGTGCCACCGCTGCCGCGCCTTCGAGATCACCGACGAGCGGCAGAAGATCTTCCTTGGCGAAGCCGCGCGGATCGAGACGCACGAAAGCGGCACGCTGGCGCCGGTGGTCCGGGGAGCGCTCGAACAGGCGAAGTACGACCTCGCCGCGCTCCGCCTGTACGACCTCGACACCAGCGAGCGCGCGTGGACCATGGCCGCGGGGCTGCCGCTCTATCTCGCGCTGTACGGCCGCGACGTGCTGACCGCGGGGTGGCAGGCGGGGATGCTGGGGCCGGAGATGATGACCGGCTCGCTCGCGACGCTGGCGAAGCTGCAGGGGACGCGCGTCGACGACTGGCGGGACGAACAGCCGGGCCGCATGCTGCACGAGGCGCATACCGGTCCGCTGTCGGCGCTGAACCTGAACCCGCGTGCGCGCAGTTACGGCTCGATCACGACGTCGGGGCTGTATCCGTTCATGGTCGCGGAGCTGTGGCACTGGTGCGGCGACGCGGAGTTGATCGCGCCGTTCATCGAGCCGGCGTTGCGCGCGCTGGCGTGGCTCGATCGCGAGCGTTTGCACGGGGGCCTGTACACGTACCAGACGCATTCGACCGACGGCGTGAAGCATCAGGCGTGGAAGGACTCGCCGGACGCGATCGTGTACGAGGACGGGTCGCCGGTGGAGCCGCCGATCGCGACGTGCGAGGAGCAGGGGTTCGTGCACGTCGCGAA
>Ga0134123_10002170_pt1 | contig 12872 bp, 13 predicted proteins | sample KB303_FD_96460 | JGI IMG/M metagenome (GOLD analysis project Ga0134123, IMG submission 96460) | Terrestrial soil microbial communities without Nitrogen fertilizer from Kellogg Biological Station, Michigan, USA - KB3-0-3 | ecosystem: Environmental > Terrestrial > Soil > Unclassified ...
CCGGGCAGGCATGGATGCGGCATGATACGCGAGCCCCGAGCGGGCGGGTCGAGGAAGGGGGGAAGGCTCGTGGTGCGACTCGAGCTCCGACGCCACGCACCGCGCGACGCCATGCGCGATGCATTGTCCGAGCGCGGCCGCGCGATGGCCGAAGACGTCGGGCGGGCGCGCGGCCTGCGCTACGACGTCGTGTTCGTCTCCCCCGCCGAACGCGCCTCGGAGACCGCCGCGTGGATGCTACGCGGCGCGGGTCAGCAACTCCCGCCCGATCACGCGGTCATCCCGGGCCTCGGCGGCCAGGACGCGAGCGGTGGCTCTCCGGAGGGGATGGCAACAGGGGTTCGCGCCTTGCTCGACCAGATCCCCGATGGCGGTCTCGGCCTGGCGATCAGCCACACCCCGCTCGTCGAGCGAGCGGCCCTCGGGCTCCTCGGGCTCGAGGTCGAGCCGATGCGGGAGTGTGAGGGGCTGCTGATCGTCCTGTCTGACGACGGCCGCATCGCGATCGAGGAACTCCGGCTCGACCGGTGACGAGCGGTTCCGATTCTTCGGAGCCGCCGTTCTGGGCTGACCTAGAAGTACAGTGCCGGCCAGGGCGCGCGGTCACACCGACACATCGCGTCTGCGATCGCGAGCGCGCCGGTCGTACGCTCCTCGATCCTGCCTGCCGCGGCGAGCGACGCCCAGGTCACGCCTCCGAGGTAGACCGAGCCGATCGCGTGGATCGACCCCACGATGTCCGGTTCGGCCTTCGAAGGCCGGCACGTTCCTCTCCCCGCCTCGGTCATGAGCTCGAAGGTGCCATCGTTGCCCGTGATCGTTGCGTCCGTGATGCCGAGCACGACGCGACCGTCGGCAGCGTAGGCGCGGGCCTCCAGCGCCGCGGCGACGTCGACGGGCCGAAGGAACAGCCCGTCGTCGAGCTCCGGCCGAAGCGCGCGAGGCTCCTCCAACTGCCACAGCAGCGGGTCGTCGACGGCGCGGATCTCCACGCGCACCCGGGACACGAGATCCACATCGAAGAGGTAGCGCCACAGCGACGAGCTCGACGCAGGGGTCGTGGCCACGAAACGCCGCACCTTCATCTCGAGATGTGGCAGCCCGCGCGGCCACTCGTGCTTGACGTTGTACATCGCGAAGGCGTCCGGCACACCGTCGTCGCCCTCGTGCACGGCGTAGAACTGCCGCTCGTCATCCTTCGATGACTCCCAGAACCCGACGCGGAGCCACCGATCATCGAGCTCGACAGACCCCGCGCGGCCGGCGGTCGCCGCGTCGTAGATCTTGCGCATGAGCGGCAGCGCGTCGTCTCGGCTGCAGAGCAGCACGCGTCCGGTCGCTTCCGTGCCGGGAGCCCAGGAGACGCGGTCGAGGGCCACATCGAACGACAGGTGGATGGCGGCATGGCCGAACCCGAACCGCCCGTAGATCGCCGCTTGGGATGCGTACAGCGTCGCCAGCGGCTCGCCGCGCTCGGCGGCCTGCGCGAGCATCAAGCCCATCAGCTCGCGCAGGATCCCGCGGCGACGGTGCGTCGGCAGCACCCCGACCATCGTGATCCCCGCCGTCGGCACCAGCGCTCCCCCGGGAACGATCATCCGCTGCGTGATCACGCTCGCACACCCCACGATGCGACCCTCATCGAAGGCTGCGAACGTTCGATCGGGCTCGATCACCTCCTTGTCGCTCTGCACCTCGTCGGGGTCTGGGCGCGCGTCGGCGAAGGCGGTCGACAGCGACGTGAAGAAGAGGTCGACCTCCTCTGGCGTGATGATCCGGAACTCCATGCTCCGTAGCGTAACGGCCGCGGGCGGCGCTCAGTCGAGCAGCGCGTCGAGCCCGACCGTGAGCCCCGGCCGGTCGCCGACCGCCCTGATCGCCATGAGCACGCCAGGCATGAAGGCCGAGCGGTCCATCGTGTCGTGGCGGACCGACAAGACCTGTCCGGCACCGCCGAACAGCACCTCTTGGTGCGCGAGCAGCCCGGGGAGCCGCACGGCGTGCACCTGCACGCCGTCGACGGCGACGCCACGCGCGCCGGCGAACTCGCCGATCGCCTCCGGAGGAGACCACGCCCCCGATCGCGCTGACCCGATCGCGCGCGCCGTGGCGATCGCGGTTCCGCTCGGCGCGTCGGCCTTGCCGTCGTGGTGCAGCTCGATCACCTCGGCAGCGTCGAAGTAGCGCGCAGCCTCGGTGGCGAACCGCATCAGCAGGACCGCGCCGAGCGCGAAGTTCGGCGCGACGAAGCAGTTGGCGTCACCGCTGTCGGCCAAGCTCCGCAGCTCCTCCAGATCTGCCGGCGTCACGCCGGTGGTACCGACCACCGCGTGGATCCCCATGCCGAGGCACCAGCGGACGTTCGGCAGCACGCTGGTCGGGTGCGTGAAATCGACGGCGACCTGCACGCCGGCCTCGGTCAGCCCGTCGAGCGACGGCACGACCCGGACACCGGCGACGTCGAGGTCGACGTGTTGTGGATCGATGGCGGCAGCGAGGGCGAGATCGTCGGCGTCGGCGATCGTCCGGCAGACCTCGCGACCCATCCTGCCGCCGGCGCCGAGCACACCGACGCGGATCACGAGGCGGCTCCGCGCAGCCCCTTCATGCTCTTGGGTCCCACCACCGCGAGCGTCATCGGCTGCGACAGTACCCGCTCGGCCACGACGTGCGCATCGTCGAGCGTGACCGCTTCCACGCGCCGGAGCGTCTCGTCCAGGGTCAAGATCTCGCCGTGGGCGACCTCGGACTTGCCCAACCGTGACATGCGGCCGCCGGGGTCCTCGAGTGAGAGCACCGTCGAGCCTTTCACATGGCTCTTGGCGCGCTCGAACTCCTCGACCGTGATCCCCCCGTCGCGCACGCCGTCGATCTCCCGGCGCATGAGCGTGACAACCTCAGCCGCCTTGGCCGGCGTGGTCCCGGCGTACGCGCTGAACACTCCCGCCTCGGTGTACTGCGAGTGATAGCTGTACGCGGTGTAAGCGAGCCCGCGTTTCTCGCGGATCTCCTGGAACAGGCGCGAGGACATCCCCCCACCGAGCACGGTGTTCACGATCAAGAACGCGAACCGGTCCGGGTCGGTGCGCGGGAGCCCATTGGTGCCGAGCACCACGTGGGCCTGCTCGACGGGTTTCCGCTTCACGGCATCGTCACCGGAGGGCTTGGGTGCGCGATGGTTCGCCCGGATGGCCTTCGCGGAGTGGCCGCGCGCGCCCAGCGGCCGGCCGACCTCCATCCGGCTGGACAGCATCCCCAGCAGCCGATCGTGCCGGACGTTGCCGGCGACGGAGATCACCATGCGACCGGGGACGTAATGACGCCGGTAGAAGCCGCGGACCGAAGCGCGGGTCGCGGCCTTGATCCGGTCCTTCGTGCCGAGGATCGGCCGGCCCAGCGGATGCCCTGGCCACAGCGCCTCGGTGAAGACGTCGTGCACGACGTCTTCGGGCGAGTCCTCGTGCATGTCGATCTCCGACAGGATGACGTCGGCCTCGCCAGCGAGATCCTTCGCGGCGATCGTCGAGTGCTGCATCGTGTCGACGAGGTGGTCGACCGCCATCTCGAGGTCCCGGTCGAGCACCCGCGCGTAGTAGCACGTGTACTCCTTGGCCGTGAAGGCGTTGACATCGCCACCGACCGCATCGAACGCCTCGGCGATATCCAGGGCGCTGCGCGACCGGGTCCCCTTGAAGAGCAGGTGCTCGAGGAAGTGGCAGTGCCCGCTGATCGCCGGGCGCTCATCGCGGGACCCCGCCAGCACCCAGATGCCGATCGAGACGGAGCGGACGCCAGACATCCGCTCCGTCACGACGCGAAGACCCGAGGTGAACTCGGTCCGCGTGATCGTCATCGAGCTCAGGTGTCGCTGCGCTCGCCGCCACCTTCACGGTCGCGGAAGCGTTTGCCCTGCCGGGGCGGCCGGTCGGGTCGAGGGCTGCGCTGTTGGCGCTCCCCGCCCCCGTCGCCCTGTGGCTCGGCGCCGGCGGGAGCCTCCCACTCGGCGCCGACCGGCTTGAGGCTGATCTTGCCCTGCGGGTCGATGTCCTCCACCAGCACGGTGAGCTCGTCGCCCTCCTTCACGGCCTCCTCGACGCTGGACAGGCGCTTGCCGCGTCCCAGCTTCGAGATGTGCACCAGGCCGTCACGACCCGGCACCAGGTTGACGAATGCCCCGAAGGTCGTCGTCTTCACGACGCGCCCGTCGTAGGTCTCGCCCACCAGCACCGGCCGCGGGTTCGCGATCTCGTCGATCATCCGAGCCGCCTCGTCGGCGCCCTCGCCACCGGTGGAGCCGATGAACACGGTGCCGTCGTCCTCGATGTTGATCTCGGCGCCGGTCATCGCGATGATCTCGTTGATCTTCTTCCCCTTGGGACCGATCACCTCGCCGATCTTGTCGACCGGGATCTGGATCGTGATGATCTGCGGGGCGTTGGCGTTCACCTGCGAGCGCGGCTCGGGGATCGTGTCCAGCATCACGTCGAGGATCTTCAGGCGCGCGTCCTTCGCCTGCTGCAGCGCGCCGGCGAGCACGTCCGCCGGCATCCCCTGGACCTTCATATCGAGCTGGATCGCGGTGACGAACTCCTCGGTGCCGGCGACCTTGAAGTCCATGTCGCCGAGGGCGTCCTCGGCGCCGAGGATGTCGGTCAGGGTCACGAACTTCCCGTCGTCGGCGATCATGCCCATCGCGATGCCCGCGACCGGCGCCTTGAGCGGCACGCCCGCGTCCATCATCGACAACGTCGACCCGCAGACGCTCGCCATCGAGGTCGACCCGTTGGACGACATGACATCGCTCACCAGCCGCAGCGCGTAGGGGAACTCTTCCTCGTGCGGCACCACCGGGATCAACGCGCGCTCGGCGAGCGCGCCGTGCCCGATCTCCCGACGCCGAGGTGAGCCGACGCGACCGGTCTCACCGGTGCTGTACGGCGGGAAGTTGTAGTGGTGGATGTAGCGCTTCGTGTCCTCGGGATCCAGCGTGTCGATCATCTGGGTCATCCGCAGCATGCCCAGGGTGGTGACGTTCAGGACCTGGGTGTCGCCTCTGCTGAACAGCGCCGAGCCGTGCGCCCGCGGCAGCACCCCGACCTCGGCCGATAGTGGCCGGATATCGGTCGCCCCCCGACCGTCGAGCCGCACGCCCTGCTCGAGCACGCGGCGGCGCATGACCTTCTTCTGCAGCGCCTTCCACCCCGCCCCGAACTCCTGCTTGCGCTCCTCGAACTTCTCGGCGCCCAACGCCTCGGCGAAATGGGACTTCGCCTCTTCCTTCACGGAGCTGAAGGCCTCGTCGCGCGCCTGCCGGTCCGGCACGATCGCGGCCTCGAGCTTGCCGGCGAAGTTCGACCAGAGTCCGTCCCAGATGTCGTCGCCGTACAGCGACGTCGGCTCGAACGCCATCGGCGTCACGCCCGCATCGCGGATGAACTCCTCCTGGAACGCGATGATCTTGGCGATCTCGCCCTTGGCGACCTCGAGACCCTGCGCCACGACCTCCTCGGTCGGCGCGAGCGCACCGCCGGACAGCAGCGGCCACGTGTTCTCGGGCGCCTCGCCCTCGATCATCAGGATGTCAACGCCGCCGTCGCCACCCTTGGAGCCTGCGACGACGATGTCGAACGTCGCGTCCTCGGTCTCTTGATAGGTCGGGTTCACCGCCCACTGACCGTCGATCAACCCGAGCCGCACGGCGGCGACCGGTCCGTCGAACGGAAGCCCGGCGAGACCGACCGCGCAGGCGGCCGCGTTCATCGCAGGGATGTCGTAGGGATTCTCCATGTCGACCGACAGGATCGTGCAGACGACCTGCACCTCGTCGCGGAACCCCTCCTTGAAGGTAGGCCGCAAGGGCCGGTCGATCAGGCGGGCGGTGAGGATGGCGGTCTCGCCGGGGCGGCCCTCACGCCGGAAGAACGAGCCGGGGATCTTCCCGGCGGCGTACGCCCGCTCTTCGACATCGATCGTGAGCGGGAAGAAATCGATCCCCTCGCGGGGTGCGGAACGGACGCAGGTGGCGAGCACCTGGGTCTGTCCATAGGTAACGACGACGGCGCCGTCGGCGAGCTTCGCAAGCTTGCCGGTCTGCATCGTCAGGTCGCGCGCGCCGAAGGGGCGCGTCATCTCGGTGACCATCCGGTCGGGTCCTCCTTGGACTCATGGGCGCGCATCGTGCGCGCCGCTTCTTCGGTGAGGGCGGCGGCCGGTTGTCAGTGGTGAGCCTCCGAACCGCGGTGTGGCTGCGGGGACTCGCGACTGAGAACCGACCGGCGTCGTGGTTGGCCTCCCTCTGGGGCCGGGGGTTGGACTGTGAGCATCACCCCCCTGGGTGAACGGGCCCATCGGGGGCCCAGCGACACGACCTAGCGACGGAGACCCAGCTTCGCGACGATGTCGCGGTACCGGGTGATGTCTTCGCGCTTGAGGTACTCCAACAGGCGGCGGCGGCGACCGACGAGCATCAGCAGGCCGCGACGACTGTGGTGGTCGTGCTTGTGGAGCTTCAGGTGCTCGGTGAGGTCTCCGATGCGCCGCGTCAAGACGGCGATCTGGACCTCGGCGGAGCCTGTGTCGCCCGTCGATCGGGCGTGCTCCGTGATAAGGGCGGTCTTGTCTTCCTTCGTCAGCGTCATGTTCCGGACCAGGCTACCAGCGCCTTTGGACCGCTGACCTGCTAGGAAAGCGCGTTGGGCGGCACGAGGTCACGGGCCTGAGCCACGTCGTCCTCGATCGCCTCGACCAGGGCTTCGATGTCCTCGTAGCGCTCCTCGTCGCGCAGCCTCGCCCAGAACTCGATGCTCAGCGGCTCCCCCGGCAGATCGGCGCCCTCGTAGTCGAGGAGGAACGCTTCCACGTGCAGCGGCTCAACCCCGAAGGTGGGGTTCGTGCCCACGTCGAGGGCCGTTCGATACCGGCGCCCGCGATGCTCGGCGACGCCGACGTAGATCCCCTGGCCAGGCAGCAGGAGCCGAGGCCAGGTCCGCAGGTTGGCGGTTGGATAGCCGAGGCCCTTGCCCCGGCCGTGCCCGGTCACGACCTCGCCGTCGAGCACGAACCGGCGACCGAGCGCCACGGATGGCCACTCGAGATCGCCCGCCGCAAGCGCCTCACGTATCGAGGTCGAGGACACCGTCCGGCCGTCGACCTCGACGAGCGGCACCGCCTCGGCGGTGAGCCCGAACGGTGCGCCGAGCCTCGGCAGCGTCTCCATCGTCCCGCGGGCCTTGAACCCGAACGTGAAGTTCGCGCCCATCACCGCGTGGCGCGCGTGGGCCCCGCCGACGAGGGTGTCCTCTACGAAGGCCTCGGCCGGGATGAGCGAGAAATCGCGGTCGAACAGCAGGACCACGAGCGCGTCGATGCCGGCTGCTTCGACCAGCGACGCCTTCCGCTCGACCGTCGTCAACAGTCGGGGCTCGCTCCCCGGGGTGAGCACCTCGCGCGGGTGCCGGTCGAAGGTGATGGCGACGCTTCGGATGCCACGCTCGCGCGCCGCCTCCACCGCGCGGGCGAGCACCGCTTGGTGACCGAGGTGCACGCCGTCGAAGAACCCGACGGTCGCAACGCTCGCGACGTCGTCCAGCGGGAGCGCCTCGCGACCGTGCACGACATCCACGCGCGCAGGCTAGCGGACCGGATGGGCTATGCCGGTGCGAGGATCACGAGCGGCCGAGCCTTCCCACCGTCGTCGCGGTAGACACCGATCAGGCGGCCGGCCGGGTCATACACGCCGTAGGGCCCCTCGATCGCGGCGGGACCGAGGATGCGCCCATGCGATGCCGCGATCGCCTCCTCCTGCTCGAGCGGGAACCTCGGGAGATGCGCAACCGCGCGTTCCAACGGCGCAAGCTCGCCGGGACCAGCCGGATCGGCGGCATCGTCCACGGAGAACGGTCCGATCGCGGTCCGACGCAGCGCGGTCAGGTGCGCGCCGCACCCCAATGCCGCGCCGACATCCGCGGCCAGGACACGCACGTACGTGCCGCCGCTCACCTCGCAGACGAACGACACGTCCGTGCCCGAGCGACCGGTTCGTTCGAACCGATCGACCCGCACGATCCTGGCGGGCGCCTCGAGGAGCTCGCCTTTGCGCGCGGCCTCGTGCAGCGTACGGCCGCCGACCTTCACCGCGGAGAAGCTCGGAGGCCGCTGAGCGCTCGCGCCCACCTTTGCGGCCATCGCGCGGTCGATCGCCTCGTCGGAGATCCCGTCGGCCGATGCCTCGCGCGTGACCGTCCCAGCGGCGTCGAGGGTCGTGGTCTCGACGCCGAGCCGCATGGTTCCCTCGTACACCTTCGTCAGGTCGCCGAGGAAACGCAGCAGCCTCGTCGCGCGGCCGACACCCATCACGAGCAGACCGGTCGCCATCGGGTCCAGCGTGCCAGCGTGGCCGACCTTCCGAGTGCCGAGCGCGCGACGGACCATCGCGACGGCGTCGTGCGACGTGATACCGCCGGGTTTGTCGATCAGCAGGATGCCGGTTGGCTCGGCGGGACGGCCGATCGTCACGACGCGACCGAGCGGCCGTCCAACACCGCGCGGAGGTCCTCGATCGTCTCGAGCGGCCCGCGCTCGCTCGTGTAGCCGGCCGCGAGCCGGTGCCCGCCACCGCCGAACGAGGCGGCCACCACGCTCAGGTCTCTCCCGCCACGCGAGCGCACGCTGACCTTGAACCGGCCGTCGCGCTGCTGCTTCACCAGGGCCGCCGTGTCGGCCTCCCGGGCGCTTCGCAGCACGTCGATGAGATCGTCGACGTCGCCTGCACCAGCACCGGCACGCTCCAGGTCGGACCAGAGCACGTACGTCCAGACGAGATCGGCCTCGCGCTCGAGCCGTGCTCGCTCCATCGCGACGCCGAGCACGTCGAGGTACGCCGCCCGGTTGTTCTCGTAGAGGATCTGTGAGAGGCGGGCGTGATCGAATGGGTGCTCCCGCAGACGCGCCGCCAGCCGGAGGGTCTCCGGCGTCGCGGCCTCGTATTGGAACCGTCCGGTATCGGTGACGAGCCCCGCGTAGAGGCAGAGGGCGGACGCGTCGCTCATCTCCCCCCCGATCGCATCGATCAGCCCTGCGACCAGCTCACAAGTGCTCGATGCGTCCGGATCGACCACCCGGATCGTGCCGTACCCGTCGTTGGACCGGTGATGATCGATCCACACGAGCTCGGTGGCGCGCGTCGCGGCGTCGCCGAGGACGCCGAGCCGGTCGAACGACGCGCAATCGCACGTCACCATGATCTCGGGGGCATCGGGGAAGTCACGCGCTTCCACGAGGAGGTCGAGCCCGGGGAGACCCTCGGCCCAGTCGGGGATCGCCAACGGCTCGTTCGAGAAGGAGCACACGACCTCGCTCCCGTGTGCGACGAGGTGATGGGCCAGCCCGAGCATCGAGCCGAGCGCATCGGCGTCCGGGTTGATGTGGCACGCCAGCGCCACCTTCGGCGCTCCCCGCAACGCGGCTGCCGCCCGATCCATCGCCTCACGTTCCATCCGGATCCTCCTCGTGGTGCACCTGCTCGAGCAGCCGGTCGATCCGGTCGGCGGCACCGGCCAGGTCGTCCTCCTCGAACCGGAGCTCGGGCGTGACCTTCAGCCGGATCTGGCGGCCGAGTTCGCGCCGGAGATGGGGCGTCGCCGACCGCAGGGCCGCACGTGTCGCGACCCGCTCCTTCTCCTCACCGAGCACCGTGTAGAAGACCCACGCGACGTGCAGGTCGGGTGAGACCCGCACGCCGGTCACCGTGACGAAGCCGATCCGGGGATCCTTCAGACCCTGGATCGACTCGGCGAGGATCTCGCGGAACTCCTCGCTCACCCGGTCGGTGCGCGGTCCCTGTGGCATACCCCCAGGGTACCGGCGTCGTTCACTCCTCCGGCCACAGCAGCTGCAGCTCCCGATCGATCACGTCGACCTCGATCCATGCGTCCACCCGTTTCTCGACCGCCTGCATGACCTTGCGCAGCTGGTGTTGGTCGGCGCCGACCACCGCGACGGCGATGGTCGCGCGCTGCCAGAGATCGTGATGGTCCACCTCGGCGACGCTGACCGGGAACGCCTGGCGGAGCGCGGCGGTCAGGGACTTCACGACGTGTCGCTTCTGCTTGAGGGACCGCGCGTGCGGGATGCGCAGGTCGAACCGCTCCAGCGCGATGACCACGGCGCTAGATGCTGCGGGCGACCTCTTCGACCTCGTAGGCCTCGACGATGTCGCCGTCCTTGATGTCCTGGAAGTTCTCGAGGCCGATCCCGCACTCGAAGCCATCGCGCACCTCGCCCACGTCGTCCTTGAAGCGACGCAGCGACGCGATCTTGCCGTCGTAGACGACGACCCCGTCGCGCACGAGCCGAGCTCGGGCGTTGCGGCGGATCGTGCCGCCGCGCACGTAGCTGCCCGCGATCAGACCGAGCTTCGGCACGCGGAAGGTCTGGCGCACCTCCGCCTCTCCCAGGATGCGCTCTCGCTGCTCGGGTTTGAGCAGACCCGACAGCGCCGACTTGATGTCATCGATCGCGTCGTAGATGACACGATAGGTCCGGATGTCGACGCCCTCGCTCTCGGCGAGCTCCCGGGCGCCGGAGTCCGGCCGGACGTTGAAGCCGACGATGATCGCGTCGGAGGCCATCGCCAGCGTGACGTCGTTCTCGCTGATCCCGCCGGCGCCGGCACGCACGATGTTCACGCGCACCTCGTCCTGCGGCAGCTTGAGCAACGAGTCTTCGAGCGCCTGCACGGACCCCTGCACGTCGGCCTTCACGATCAGGTTCAGGTCGGTGATCACATCGGAGCCCGTGCGGCGCAGCAGGTCCTGGAGCGTCGCCCGCCGCGCGACGACCATCTCGGCCTGGCGCGACTTCGCCTCACGCTCCTCGGCGACGTGGCGCGCCTCGCGCTCGTCCTCGACCTCACGGAAGTCGTCACCGGCGCTCGGGACGTGGCTCCAGCCGAGGATCTGCACCGGCTTGGACGGGCCCGCGATCTTCACGGCCAGCCCGTTCTCGTCGAGCATCGCACGGATGCGCGCGTAGGCGGTCCCCGCGATCAACGCATCGCCAACCTCGAGTGTGCCCTTCTGCTCGAGGACCGTGGCGACCGGCCCTCGCCCCTTGTCGAGGTGCGCCTCGAGGACGGTGCCCCGCGCGTGACCGGTCGGATCGCCCTTCAGCTCCGCGAGGTCGGCGACCACGAGCAACGTGTCGAGCAATCGGTCGAGGTTGAGGTTCGCCTTGGCCGACACGTCGACGAACTCGCTATCCCCTCCCCATTCCGACGGCACCAGACCGCGTTCGACCAACTGCGTCCGCACCCGGTTGGGATCGGCCTCATCCTTGTCGATCTTGTTCACCGCCACGACGATCGGCACGTTCGCCGCTTTCGCGTGGTCGAGCGCCTCCAAGGTCTGTGGCATCACGCCGTCGTCGGCCGCGACGACGAGCACGGCGATGTCGGTGACGCTTGCGCCGCGCGCCCGCATCGCCGTGAAGGCTTCGTGGCCCGGCGTGTCGATGAACGTGATCTCGCGATCACCGAGGTGCGCCTGGTACGCGCCGATGTGCTGGGTGATCCCGCCGAACTCTCCCGCGACGACGTCGGTCGACCGGATCGCATCCAGGAGCTTGGTCTTGCCGTGGTCGACGTGGCCCATGATGGTCACGACCGGCGCCCGGGTGACGAGGTTCGCCTCATCGAGCACCTCGACCTCGTCCTCGGCCTTGAGCTCGTCCTCCAGGCCGACGATATCGGCGGTGTAGCCGAGCTCGTTCGCGACGAGCTCGATCGCCTCGTCGGTGAGGGAGGTCGTGGCGGTGACCATGTCCCCCGCCATGAAGAGGATCTTCACGATCTCGGCCGGCGAGCGGTCGGTCTTCTCGGCGATCGTCTGGGGAGTCGCTCCGTGGATCACCTGCAGCACGGGCCCTTCCGGGACCACCGCCTCGGGCTCGGGCCGCCGACGCTTGGCGGTCTTGGGCTCGGCCGGCTTCGCCGCCGCCGGCTGGTCAACTGCCTCGGCAGGCGCCTCGACCACGCTCAGGGTGGGCTTCTCGTCGGCCTTCTTCGCCTTGGGCTTGGCTCGGGGCTTGCGAGGCTGCGGCGGCGGCTCGAGCACCTCGCGGGGTTTGGCGGGGGCGACCGTGGCCTGCCCGCCGGAGGCGCGGAGGCGCGGCACCATGTCCTCGGGCACGCTGGAAGAGGCGGACTTCCCAGCCACGCCCATCTGCGCGAGCGACTCCAGCAACTCCTTGCTCGACACGCCCAACTCTTTGGCCAGTTCGTGAACCCTCACATGCGCTCCTGTACCTCGAACAACTGCTCCCTTAGCCTACCGGCTGCCTCGCCGCCGATGCCTATTCGCACCGCTCGGGCCAGCCCGCCGGTCGCGATCGCGGCCTCGATGCATGCGCGCGTCGGATGCACGTACCCGCCTCTCCCCCGCTCGCGCGCGCCCTCGTCGACGGTCACGACGCCCGGTGCGGAGCCGAACACGCGGAGCAGCGAGTGCTTCGGCGCGGTCGCCCGGCAGCCCGCGCACGTGCGCCGCGGCACGTGCCCGCGGCTCGCCACTAGGCCTCCGCCGGAGCCTCCGGGGCGGCTGCCTGCGACTCCGACTTGATGTCGATGCGCCATCCCGTGAGCCGCGCGGCGAGCCGGGCGTTCTGTCCTTCCTTCCCGATCGCCAGCGACAGCTGATAATCGGGAACGACGACCTGCGCGGTCTGGGACTCGGGGTCGACGATCACCCGGTTCACCTTCGCGGGCTGCAGCGCGTTGGCGACCAGCTCCGCGGCGCTGTCGGACCAGGGCACCACGTCGATCTTCTCGCCGCGGAGCTCGGTGACGACGTTGCGGACGCGCGACCCCTTGGGGCCGA
>Ga0134123_10002171_pt1 | contig 12871 bp, 11 predicted proteins | sample KB303_FD_96460 | JGI IMG/M metagenome (GOLD analysis project Ga0134123, IMG submission 96460) | Terrestrial soil microbial communities without Nitrogen fertilizer from Kellogg Biological Station, Michigan, USA - KB3-0-3 | ecosystem: Environmental > Terrestrial > Soil > Unclassified ...
AATAGACTAAAAAATAGCACAATAACTCAAAAACTAAAAATATGACCAACTTTCAAGAATATTTAGATATTAATTATCCCAAATCTCAAAGAAAAACTATCGAAAAGTTAGACCTTAGTAATATTTAGGTATTATTCATGTTTTATTGGTATTTTTTATTTTTCTTTACCCGAAGGACAACGAACTGCCCCACTGTTGAAGAAAGTTTATGGATTTATTTGAAGACGTTGGGGATTAAATAAAAAAACACATCGTCGCATTTATAAATAAAAACTCAATATGAAATATGCTGAAAAATTAAAATCAACAATAACAAACTTAAATGAAGAATTAAAAATAGCCAATTGTAATAACAAAGAAGCAGTTCAAAAAAAGATCAAACTTTGTGAAGGTCTAATTGAAGCTTGAGAAAAACCTTTGGAACTGAAAACAATTCCAGAATATCGCGAAAAAACAAAAGAAATAATCGGTTTTGAAGAATTTGTTGAAGAAATAGATACTTATTTGCAAAGTGCGAGATACTTACAAAAAATAGGAGAAGTCCCTGACCAAAAATTTTATTTATTGTTAGGTCCACCAGGAATTGGCAAGTCTTATACTGCAAGAACGATAGCCAGAGCTTTAGGCAAACAATTTATTAATATCAATTGTGTTAGTGCTTTTTTAGGTGAGTTAGTGGGTTGACCTCAAAGTTATCAGGCGGCTGACTGTGGACAAATAGCAAAAATAATGAGTGAAAAAAAAGATCGTTCTCCAGTAATCCTTTTTGATGAGATAGATAAATGTCAAGATACTGCCGTATTAAATACTATGTCTTTACTGCTTGACGACACTAAAAATAAAACCGATTTCGACGATAAATTTTTGCAATTAAATATTCCTATGGATGAAGCTATTTTTATTTGCACAGCAAACGACATAAAAAAATTGCCTAATTTTGTGCTTTCTCGTTGTACTAAGGTGAATATTAAAATCTTGTCTTGAGAACAAAGAATGGAAATAGCCAAACTAGAATTGGACAAATCTCTTAAAAAATACCATTTAGAAATTCATCGAAACCGATTTAGCAATAATTTGTTAAAAAAATGTCTCACCGAAGAATGAGGAATTAGAGGAACCAAAGATAATGTGCAAAAAATAATCCAAAAGTTCCTAACTCTAGGGCTAAATGAAGAGGACGAATTTGACCCCCGAAAAACACCTGCTAATTTAAATGATTATGATTGAAAGTTAACCGGCAAAAAAGAATACGAACGCGACTGTCCGGCAGTCAGAGACCAACCGCACAAGCAAAATTGTGAGTGTTTCTTTTCTGAGCAAGTGCCGGGTTGAGAGGAGAACATGAAAAAAGTATTTTCTCAGGAACCAACTGAGCAAATCAAAAGACCAACGAATGAAAAAAACCAAAAAACTGAGGCAAAAAGAAAGTCAGAGCGACTTCAAACTCAAATCCAAGTCTCTAATAAAAAGCTTCATTTACTCCGAAACGGAAAAGGATACTAGAAATATCAAAAAAGTACTAGTGTATCACAAAAACAGAGAAACTAAAAATTCCCATATGTAAACGAAAAAGAAGCAAAACGCAAAAATAATCGAGAGAAGTACGAAGATTACTTTTTTCAACCGAACCGAAGAAAAATTTCTAATGTGAACTAATATTTTTTCTTTAAACAACTTAAACACAACTAATAAACTTTGTTTCTTATCACATATTCAATATTGTTCAGATGCTGAGAACTTAACTTATTTTTTAAAAGGATAATTTTGTTGAATTTGGGCAATTTGCTCATTTTTCTCTGTTTCAACTTTTCCTTCATCTGATTTTTCAATCATTTCATACTCGCCTTCTAAGGAGTTGATTTGTTCTTTTGGATGAGTTTTCTTTCACCTTTGGAGCAAATCAATTTCTGTAGCTTCACCTTCTCAAAATCATTTTTGCTTTTTTAGCGCTTTTACATATTCTTTTCTTAACTTTGCTAAGTTTAAATATTTTTTAGGAATGTATCCTTTATGCTTCAAATAATCGGCTAAATAATAATCATTAATTCTTAAACCTGTCTCTGTTCAAGACTTGATATCTGCAAGGGTAAAGCCAAGTGCTTCTCAGTTTTTTTGAGCTCCGTTAGTAAATAAGTCTAATTCTCACTTAATTTCTTGAATCTTGCTTTCCGGTCTTGCTCCAACAGAATAGGAAATTCTTTTTCAAGCATGATTGTCAACACCACCTAAATTATCTGGCAAATATTCTGTTCCGCTATTTAGGTCAGTATTATCAATATTTAAATACCTCAATTTAGTTAAATTCTTTAAAGGTTCCAAAGAACCAGTAAAATGATTATAAATTCCTTTCTTGATTTTTTCTTGGTTGTCATTGCCAATTCATAAATATTTAAGATTGGTTAAACTCTGAAAAGCAGACAAATCTTGTTCAGCAAGATTATTATTTTTTAGGTTTAATTCGGTTATGCTATCAGCAGCCTGGGGAGGAAATTTTAAATCCTGTAAATGATTATCACTACAATTTAATTCTTCCAAACTAGTAAAATCTCTTAAGTCTAAAATTTCAGTTAAGTTTTTTTGGCTGATATCTAGCCTTTTTACTTTCTTTTTCTCTTCCTTAGAATACAAATGATCTAAATATTCCTGAGCAGGTGGATTTTTTCATTTTTCTCTCAGTTGTTCTAAATTTAAACCTTGGTGGGGGCTGTAGCCTTTGAAACTTATTAAATAACCGGCAAACTCAAATTCTTGAGGTTGCAAACCTAGTTTCACTCATTCTTCGACTTGGTTAACATTTAAGCCTGCTATATTTTTTCATGCATCAGCAACCTCATAGTCGTCTGGCTTTAATCCGATCCTGATTCATTCTTTGCGTTCTTCAACGTCGAAACCTTTACTTTTTCATTTTTCAGCGTAATAATCTTCATCACTATCATTGGGTTGTTCTGAATCAGGAAGAAATCCCTGGATCTGTAATTGCTGTTGAAATTCAGAAATAAAGTTGCCAATATTCTTTCACAGAGTATACTTTTCTCGAAGTTCTTGCACTTTTTTGGTAATATTTTCGCCTGCTCATTGTCCTGAGCCATCTGAATAATATCTTTGTTTTCACAAATATTTGGCAAAGTCAGCCTCTTCAGGTTTTAAGCCTTTATCAATATACTGCTTACACCTTTCATAAGTATTATAAGAATCAGGATTAAATTCTTTTTCTCATGCCTCTTGTAACTTTTCCGTAAAATTTGGATGGATGTTTTTTCAATCTTTTGTCATAGTATTAATATTTTTAACAAAAGTTAAGTAAGAATAAAAAATACTAAACGTTCTTAATAGGTAAAAATATAAATATGCCTTTGTTGGTTAGTTTTGAAGGAATTGATGGTAGTGGAAAAACTAGTTTAATAAAAAAATTAAGCGAAAAATTTCCCAATTCCTTTGTTACTAAAGAGCCACGAGGTACTGAACTGGGCAAAAGGGTTTGGCAATTAGCCAATGAATCTCTAGAAAATGAGAAACTTACTATTGATAGCTGAAGCCAATTTTTTCTTTTTGCAGCAGCCCACAATGAACATGTCAAAACAGTAATTAAATCACAGTTAGCACAAGGAAAAATGGTATTAGTTGACCGTTATATTGATAGTACTTTTGTTTACCAAGGATTACGGGAAAATTTCCCAGAAGAACAAAAAAAAATAAGGGTGAATTTAATTAAAGAGGCTTTTCAAAAGTTTATTAATACTCCTTTTCCTGATTTAACTTTTATCCTTGATTTAGAGCCAGCCAAAGCCCAAACTAGATTAAGTAAAAGAGAAGAAGTAAATAATTGAGATAATTTGAATTTAGAATTTCACCACCAAATCCGTCAAGGTTATTTAAAATTAAAAGAATATTTTCCCCAAAGGAATTATTATGTTATTAATGCTGACCGTTCTTTAAAAGAAACAGTGGAAGAAATCTATCAAATTATTAATAGTTTTCAAAATCAAAGAACAGCGGTGTAAAAATTGTTAATAACATTAAATAACATGACAAAAAATCAAAGAAATTTAGTGCACGTAGGAGGAGAAGGTACTCACGCAGTTTCTTATAATGGAGAAAATGGCGAAATTAATGAATTTGCTTGTCTTGGCACTTCTGAAGAGATTAAAGACGCTTTGAAAGAGATTTCTCGTTTTAAGCGAGGAAAAGATTATCAACTTTTTACGGATAGTGAATTAGACCAGGAATCGGACGTCGCTAATGAAGTACTGAAGAAATTATTACCTGAAGCGAAATGAAACCGCTATGTTATCCATAATCAAGAATTAAAGAAAATTTTGTGAGAAGGAATTAATCCAAGCGAATCGCCCGGAATTGTGGTTGAAATCAATGAGGAAGAACTTGGTCCCACCCCTTCGTTTAACCACTTTCCTTGAAAGCCATTCGGGAGCAAGCCCGATCGTCCCATTCGTTTTGGCAAAAGTCAGGAAGAGTATGAATGTGAATGAAAAGAATACGCAGAAAGAATGAAAAAATATGCGGAAGAATGACAAGAGTATCTAAAAGAAAAAGAATGTTACGATAAAAAAGTGTTAGAATATGCTGAAAAACTAAAAAAGTTTAAAGGAATTAAGGAAAAGCAAAATGACTTCGGCGCGACAACAGAGTTAAGCAATAATGAAAACCAATGAAACTGACGAGAATTTTGAGTAGGGTGTGGTTTAACCCTAGTAATTTCTTTTATTATCTTTGCTTTAATTAGATTTTTTAAAAGAAAAAGATAAGTTTATTCTTCAGCTAAAGCAGAATTTTTGGCGAAATTATTTGTTCTAACTTGCCTTTCTAAATTATTAATTTTATGGCTGATTTTACTTTTTCTTCGTGCTGCACTATTTTTGTGAATAATTCCTTTTCGAGCAGCTTTGTCAAGAATTTTTTGGACTTGGCTGAGCAATTTTTTTAAGTTAGTAAAATCAACTTCATTTTGTTTCAGATTACCTTGTTTAAAGCATTCGTTTTCAATTATTTTGTTCTGATTTTTAATTAAAGTTTTGTATTTTCTTTTTTCTGTTTGCCGTTTTTTATCTTTGAATGCTTTTCTTTTGTTTAAAGTTACTATCATATATATTTATTTTTAACTATGATTTTCTCATTATTTGCGGTGAATTTTGGCTAAAAATACCATATGACAACGGAAAATTCTCGCAAAAGTTTGGAAATTTCTACTAATGAAGTTAGAAAAAAATGACTAGACTTTTTTCAGCAAAAAGGATATTACTCGCTTGAACCAGTATCTTTGATCCCTCAAAATGATCCTTCGCTTTTATGGATTAATTCCGGAGTGGCCACTTTAAAAAAGTATTTTAGTAATCCGTCTTTGGCTCCGGCTCGTAATCTAGTTAACTGTCAAAGAGTAATTCGCACCGATGATTTAGCTAATATTAATCAATATTCTTATCACCAAACACTTTTTGAGATGTTAGGAGTTTTTTCCATCGGAGGGAATTTCAAGCAAGAAACTATTCCTTATTTTTGGGAATTTTTTACTTCACCAGAATGATTAGGACTAGCACCAGAAAGGCTATTCATTACTGTTTACCACGAAGATAATGATACTTATAAATTTTGAAAAGAGCAAAAAGGTATGCTTCAGGATCACATTCTTCATGGTTCAAAGAAAACTAATGTTTGAGACATGGGAGGAGACAACAGCCCTTGGGGTTATAATACCGAAATTTATTATGATTTTCAAACTAGCCAAGTCATACCAAAAAATGCTGCTGATTTGGACAACAAAAGGTTTTTGGAAATTTGCAATATTGTTTTTCCGGAATTTTACCATCAGGGAGAAAATAATTTACCTTTAAAAGAAAAATGTGTAGATGTAGGCGGTGGATTAGAAAGGATAGCGATGGTAGTTCAAGGCAAGAAAAACACTTTTGAAATTGATTTATGAGAACCAATTATTCAATTAATAGAAAAAAGCTATAGAAATTAAATTATGCTTCATTCTTTTTCAAGCACTAAAAAAAAATCAGTTGTTATTGCTCTCAGTGGTGGAGTAGATTCCGCTGTGTCTGCTTATCTTCTTAAAGAACAAGGTTATCAATTAACTGCGGTTTTTATGCAAAATTGAGATGATTATTTAAATGCTAGTCCTAATCAAGAAATAATTTGCTCTCAAGGAAAAGATTGACAAGATGCTCAACAAGTGGCTCAGCAATTAAATATACCCATTTGCAAGGTTAGTTTTTTACAAGAATATTGAAATAAAGTTTTTTTGAATTTTTTACAGGACTTAAAACAAGGACTAACTCCTAACCCTGATATTTTGTGTAATAGTTCAATTAAATTTTTGGCACTAGTAGATTATATTCAAAAACATTTCAACCCCGATTTTCTGGCTACGGGACATTACGCGAAAATTATTACTGATGAAAACCAAAAAAAATACTATTTAGGCAAGGCTAAAGACCATAATAAAGACCAAACTTACTTCCTTTGCCAAATACCACAATCTATTTTCCCAAAATTAATTTTTCCTTTGGCTGAATTAACTAAACCTGAAGTTCGCCAAATAGCCGAAAAAATGAAATTAGTTAATGCTAAAAAAAAAGATTCAACCGGAATTTGTTTTATTGGCGAACGGAATTTTGATAAGTTTTTGGCTAATTACTTGTCTCCGAAAGAAGGAAATATAATTGACATTGACAGCGGAAAAGTTAAAGGAAAGCACCACGGAAATTATTATTTTACAATCGGACAAAGACGCGGCATTGGCTTGCAAGGAGAAAAAGAACCTTATTATGTGGTAGGCAAAGATGTAAAAGAAAATTTAATTTATATAGCCAAAAATTGAAAAAATCCTTGATTATATAGTAGTTATTGTTGAGTGAAAAATATTAACTGATTGGTTGAAGAAAAAGAATTAATTAACTGCCTTAACAGCCAAATAATAACTGCTAAATTTCGCTATCGGCAACCAGAAGTTTCTGTAAAATTGTTTCGCACTGAAAATAAAAATGAAGTAAAAATAAAATTTGAAGAAGAACAAAGAGCAATTACTCCTGGGCAGTATGCCGTTTTTTATTGCCAAAATATTTGTTTAGGCGGAGGAATGATTTGAACCACTGAGAAGTTAGATAACCACGGAAAGCCAGTTAATTTACAGCCAATTAAAAATACAATTTCTGAAAAAACGACAAATTAAATGCTAAAAATAAATACTATGATTAACAAAACTAAAAGCAAACTGGTCAATTGGCTATTCCTTGTTTAGACTAAAAATATTACCTATTCCAAAAATTGAAAAAAATATGAATAAAAACAAAATTACTCCTGAAAGTCACACTTTATTAAAAAAAGAAACAGAAGATCTAAAAAAAACTATCAAAGAAACCACTGAGAAGTTAGAATTAGCCGGCTACTCTGACCTTACCGAAAATGGTGATTCTATGGCGTTATTGGAAAAGTTAGAAAAAACAACCAACAAGTACTTGGAGAAAAATTTTTTGCTAGAAAATGCTGAAATCTGCCAAAAAACCAACGATGGATCATTGATTGGATTAGGGAGTACAGTTACTTATAAAATATTAAACACTGGAGAAGAAAAAACTGTGGAAATAACTGATGCAGTTGAAGCAAATCCACCTCAAAAAATTTCTTTGAATAGCCCCGTTGGTGCTAGTTTGTTAGGAAAAAAAGTTGGTGACATCATCGATAGCCAAGGAAAGAATAAATGTCGAATTAAAATTCTAGCAGTTAAGTAATTAATAAAAATTCGTTATTGTATAGCAAAAGATGATCATCCAAAGTTAAAAAAGGCAATTATCTATTGGAGCATTAATTTGTTCAACTATTTTAAAACAAAGAGATAATTACAAATGTTTATTTCAATCTTGGCTTTTTAATTCTTTAAGTTTATTCTGAAAAAAGTCGGGTAAAGGCGCTCGGAAAAGAAATTTTTCTTTCTTTGGACCAGAAAATTCTAGACTATAAGCGTGCAGGTATTGACCAATTTCAGGATTGACACAAACTGAACTATAAAGCGGATCATTATAAATTGGATGATTGATTCTTTGAAAAGCCACCCGGATTTGATGAGTTCGACCAGTTAGAGGAAAAATTTTTAAAAAAGTGCAGTTATTTAGCCTCTCAATAACTTGAAAAGACATTTTTGCTAATTTTCCTTGTTGAGAATTTAAATTCATCCTGATTTTTCCTTTGGTTGGAAATTTTTTCTGAACATAAAAAGTAATTTCTCCGCTTTCATTGGCTAAAATTCCTTCAACTAACGCTAAATAGGTCTTTTGGATTTTTCTTTTTTTGAAGAGGGAAGATAAATAATTAAAACTTTCTGAACTTTTGGCTATCAAAAGTAGACCAGTGGTTTGCCGATCCAGACGGTGGACTATTCCCTGACGGGGTACAGAAGCAAGTAGAGGCTCATACTTGCTTAAAATTCCTTCTAAACTTTCCACATATTTATCAGTTTTCTGCACGACCAAATTATTAGGCTTATTAATTACTAATAGATTTTGGTCTTGGTGAATAATGTCAAGCATATTTTTAGTTTTGGTAAAAAATTACTAATATATGAAGGCTAAAATTCAACTAAACAAAAAAAAGACAACCCGCCAACCAAGATAGAATATTTTTACGGCAACTGTACTGAAAGATAAAATTATCCTCTGTTCATTTATTCTGTTCTTTGTAAATCTAAAATTAAGTCCCGATATTCAGCCGCTTTGTCAAAATCGAATTCTCGGGCAGCTTTTTTCATTTTTCGTTGAAGAGAACGAATTTCTTTACTTAATTTTTGCTTAGTCCATTTTTGTTCTTGCTTTTCTTTACGGAGAGCAGTCAAGCGGGGATCAAGAAAAAAAATTTCCTTTCGAACAGTTTGGGGAGTAATTTGATTTTCTTGATTGTGTTTTTGTTGAATGTTGCGGCGTCTCTGTGTTTCATTCATAGCTTGACTCATATTGGCAGTAATGGAATCTCCATAAAGAACCACTCGTCCATTTTGGTGGCGAGCCACTCGACCAATAATTTGAATGAGGGAGCGAGTATCTCGCAAAAATCCTGGCTTGTCTGCATCTAAAATACAAATTAAAGAAACTTCAGGCATATCTAATCCTTCCCGTAAGAGATTAATGCCAACAATGACATCATAAACTCCTCTTCGCAGACTATTAATATTTTGATTTCGGGCAAAAATGTCCAATTTGCTATGTAAGTAAATACTTTTAATATCCTTATCATTAAGATAACGAGTAATATCTTCAGCCATTTTGATTGTTAAAGCATAAACAATTGTTTTTTCTTTTTTAGTGATTTGTTGCTGAATTAACTGAATAATATTTTCAATTTGTTTTTTGGTAGGGCGAACTTCTATTAGGGGATCCAAAAGTCCGGTGGGTCGGATAATTTGTTCGACCACTTCGTAATTAGTTTGTATTAATTCGTAAGATCCAGGGGTAGCAGAAGTATAAATAACGCAAGACAGTTTGTTTACAAATTCTTCAAAATTTAATGGTCGGTTATCTAGAGCAGAAGGTAATCGTCAACCATAATTCACCAAATTTTTTTTGCGGCTTTGGTCAGTATTATACATGGCTTTGATTTGGGGAATGGCTAAATGAGATTCATCAATAATAGTTAAATAGTCTTTTTCAAAATAATCTAATAATACATAGGGGCTTTCTCCTGGTTTTCGACCGTCAAAATAACGAGAATAATTTTCAATCATAGGACAATAGCCAGTTTCTCCTAAATTAACTAAATCTTCACTGGTTCTTTCTTCGAGGCGGCGAGCTTCGATAATTTTTCCCTCTTGATAGAATTTATTAGTTTGCTCTTTTAGTTCTTTTCTAATTTCAGTCAAAATTTCCGTCATGCTTTTGCTTTCTTCTTCAGCAAGGTAAATATATTCTCTAGTTGGGGGGATAAGGATACTTGTTTTGATTTCGATTTTTTTGTCCTTTGTTAATGAATGCTTTTCTATTTTAGTAATTGTGTCGTCTTTAATTTCTAGTTGCCAATAAGAATCTTCTTCCCAAACTATTTTTAAAATAATATTGTTTTCTTTGACGAAAAAACAACCTTCTTCTAATTCCAAAGCATGAGAATTATAACCAAGTTTGGTCAACCAAGCAGCGATTTTTCTTTTGCTGATTTTTTGGCCTTGGTGTAATTCCAAAACGGCTTTTCGGTAAGAATTAGGGTCGAAACAACCATAAATTGCGGCTACTGAAGCCACTACAATTACATTTTTTTCGGTTATTAAACTGTTCAAGGTTTTCAAACGCATTCTTTGAATATTCACATTAACTTGGGTTCTTTTACTAATGTAAGTATCCGAATGAGGTTTGTATGCTTCTGGCTGGTAATAATCAAAATAAGAAACATAATATTCAACTTTGTTTTGGGGAAAGAAATTTTGCATTTCTTGGTAGATTTGGAGAGCCAAAGTCTTATTGGGAGCAAGAATTAAAGTTGGTTTTTGGGTTTGGTTAATGACATTAGCCATGGTGAAAGTTTTTCCGGTCCCAGTGGCTCCAAGAAGCACTTGTTGTTTTTTTCCTTGTTGAATACCATAAACTAATTGTTGAATGGCTTTTCCTTGGTCTCCTTGGGGTTTAAGGTTAGTGGTAAGACGAAACATGGATTATAATATTTTTATCTAAGCATTCACCTCTGGCAAAGGGGTTGAAAAAAAATCAATTCAAAAAGCCAACACTATTTGTTTGGCTTTTTTCGCAATTAAAGATAAACACCCCTGCCACTAAAGGTTAATTGTTTCTTTCGGTAAAGTTTGCCGAGTGCCAGAGAAAATGTAAGAAATTTTTTGAAGGGAAATTTGTCCTTGTTCGCTATTAAAATCACGCTAAAATTATGCTAAATTTCCCCAAAAGTTTTAAGTTTATCTTACTTTGTAATACTGTAATATGTGGATAAATCTTTGTTGCTAAGTTATAAAAAAAATTACAATTGCCTTTAACTTATAATTAAAAAAATGTTATGGATCAAAAAATTCTGCTTCCTCTTTCTGTTGAGAACATTCTCCAGTTATTGAAAAGAGAATTTCGTCTGCCGCTCGTCCGAAAAGGACATGATTACTTTGCTCCTTGTCCTTTTCACCAAGAAAAATCACCATCATTCACTTTTGAACCAGAAAAGAAAATTTTTAAGTGTTTTGGTTGCGGATTTGGAGCGGGAAATTTTTTTAAACTGTGAGCTGAAATAAAAAAAATCTCGGTGCTTAAAGCCAAGCAAGAAATCAGACAATTAGGCTATCAGGTTGGTTCTGAAGAAAACTTATTAGAAAAAGAAGAAATTAGTAAAGAAAACAAACTTCTTTCATTGGTAACTGAAATTTACCAGCACAATTTGGTATCTGTAGCGGGAAAAAAAACAATTGCTTATTTAATACAAAAACGACAACTTGCTGAAGAAACTATTCAATATTTTGGGCTTGGTTGCTCAATCAATCACCGGCAATTAACTAATTTATTTTTACCAAGCAATGAAGAAGCAAAATACCTACTTTTAACTAATTTATTAAGGAGTAAAGAAAATGACCAGATTACTGATTTTTTTACTGAAAACCAATTGATTATTCCTTTCCAAAATGAAAAAGGAGAAATTGTAGCTTTCGCATCTAGCAAAATTGAAACTTCTGAGTCAGATGCAGCACAAAATAAATATCTTCACCTACCAAATTATGAAACTTACCAAAAGTCTCATTTTTTGTATAATTATTTTCGTGTCAAAAAAATGACTGAAATAGACTTTTGCTATTTAGTAGAAGGATTTTTTGATGTAATTAGTTTAACCCAAACAGGAATAAATAATTGCTTAGCTTCTTTAGGAACCAGTCTAAGCAGACAACAAATCAATCTGCTTAAAAAACTCAAAAAGAAAATCATTCTTTTTTTGGATGGTGATGCGGCAGGAAAACAAGCCACAATCAAATTAGCAATTGCTCTTTTGGCACAAGATGTTGAGTGTGAAGTTATCAATCATTCTCTATCTTTGGATCCTGACGAAATTTGTCGACAAAAAAAAGAAGAATTAACCCAAATTTTTCAAAAAAAAGAAGATCCTTATTTATATGTTCTGCAACATTTTGTTCAAAAGTGAGAAATTAGAGAAAATCCACAAAGTATTAATAATTTTATTCAGAAGATAGCTAGTTTATTTCGGAATTTTCCCTCCAAAGCACAAGAATTTTTGCTAGAAAAATTAAGTCTGCTTATTAATTGAAGTAAAGAAAACATTAAAGAAGTGTATTTCTCCCACCAAATACAAACTGAAACCAAAGAAGTCAGCAAGGAAGAAAAATTATTGACCTATTGCTACCAAAATCGTCGTTGTTGATTGTCACTCCAACAAGAAAATTACTTTTTTTCTCAATCAGAATGCCGTTATTTATATCAATTACTCTACAATTATTATACTACCAAACCCTATTTAGAATTTAATTTTGATGAATTAGTTTTTGGCAATAATAATCCTATTTTAAAAGAAAAAGTTCGTCGATTACAAGAAATCGTTAATGAAGATGACAACCTGCAGCCCGCTAGTTCTTTTGCTGACTTTCTTAAATTATTTCAAGCAAAATAAATTTTCTTTTTAACTTTCTTAGTAGTAGACAATAATATCTTACTAATAACTACCTCTGCTGGCGAAAAAATATAACAGCTTCTTTTAGCTTATTTTCTAATTATTATGCAAATTTATTATTTTATTTTCATGCCGTAAAAAACAATTTACTTAAAGTCTAGTTCTGGCACATTTTTTATAAAATTGGCAGAGAACCAGGAAATTCCAATTCTTTCCACCACTTGATAAATTTCTTTCGAAAGAAAACCAAGCAAACTGCGTAAGC
>Ga0134123_10002173_pt1 | contig 12864 bp, 17 predicted proteins | sample KB303_FD_96460 | JGI IMG/M metagenome (GOLD analysis project Ga0134123, IMG submission 96460) | Terrestrial soil microbial communities without Nitrogen fertilizer from Kellogg Biological Station, Michigan, USA - KB3-0-3 | ecosystem: Environmental > Terrestrial > Soil > Unclassified ...
GGTCCGAAACCGAAAATGCGAAATTTGACCACAGTCAGATGGCCGGCGTAGCGGGGCGCAGCGGACGACGGAGCCTGACGGCGGAGGAACGCGCGCTCCACGGAACCCACAACCGCACGCGCCACGATCCGGCGCTGAAGGTCGCGGTGGACCCGAAGAAACTGCACGCGCAGTGGAAACGGTTCCTGAAGACCCTGGAGACGGCGAAGGCGAAGCCGGGGTGGAACCCGCTCGACGACTACACGCGGACCGTGCGAGACGGCCTCGTGCCGGCCGGGCGGTATCACCGGCTGGCGTGTGAACGGCATCTGCGGGACGTCCAGCGGCAGGGCAGTGCGGCGTTCCCGTATCGGCTCGATCTCGGCCGCGTGGCGCGGTTTCTCGCCTTCGTGAAGCAGCTGAAGCACTACAAGGGGCAATGGGCGGGTCAGCCGATCGTCCTGCAGGGTCATCAGGTGTTTCGCCTTGGGTCGATGCTGGGTTGGGTCCACGTCGATACGGGGTTGCGACGGTTCCGGCGGTCGTATCACGAGATTCCACGGAAGAATGGCAAGTCGCTCGAGGCGGCGACGATCGCGCTCTACCTGACGTTTTTCGATGGGGAAGGCGGGGCGGAAGGCTACTGCGCCGCGACGAAAAAGGACCAGGCGAAGATCGTCTGGGGCGACGCGGCGCAGCTCGTGAAATCGTCAATTCTCAAGGTCGGGATTCAGGCGTTCGCGCATTCGCTCTTCGATGAGGCGTCGCAGAGCAAGCTGCTCGCGCTCGGGAGCGATTTCGACTCGACCGACGGGCTGAACCCGCACCTCATCATCCAAGACGAATTCCACGCCTACCGGGACCGGCGCATGACGGACGTGCTTGAGACGGCGACCGGTGCGCGAGAACAACCGCATGACATGCGGATCACGACCGCGGGGGACGACCCGGTGAGCCCATGCGGCGACGAGCACGCCTACGCGTGCCAGGTGCTCGAGCGGGTGCTCGAGGACGAGGCGTACTTCGCGTTCATCGCGCACGCCGACCCGGAAGACCTCGAGGGCGATCGGTGGCTGTCGGAAGGGACGGCGCGGAAGGCCAACCCGAACTACGGCGTGTCGGTGAAACCGGACGACCTGAAATCGCTGGCGCTGAAGGCGAAGAACATGCCGGCCGCCGCGGCGGCGTACCAGCAGAAACGGCTGAACGTCTGGGTCAACACCGCGGCGCCGTGGCTCTCGCTCGAGGGCTGGCGGAAGGGGCAGAGTAGTTGGTCGGCGGAGGACATGCGCGGGCAGCCGTGCTGGCTGGCGGCGGACCTCTCCTCGAAGATCGACCTGTGCGCCGCGGCCGCCGTCTTTCCGCCTCGAGGCGAGCGGAAGAAGTGGCGGGTGCTGATCGCGTGCCTGACGCCCGACGACACGCTCATCGAACGGGCGCAGCGCGACCGCGCGCCGTACCTGCTCTGGAAAGAGCAAGGGTATCTCTTCACGAACCCAGGCAACCGGATCGACCAGGATGCCGTCCTCGATATCCTCAAAGGCTGGGCCGGGCTGTTCGATGTGCAGGAAGTCGGCCTCGACCCGTGGAACGCGGGGAACCTGGCGACCGACCTCGAAAAAGAAGGCTTCGACGTCATCGAAATCCCGCAGAATCTGTCCCAGATGTCAGGCCCGTCGAAAGACTTCGAAGCCGACGTGCTCGACGGGTTGGTCGACGCCGGCGGCAATCCCCTCATGGCGTGGTGCGTCAGTAACGTCGTGGTCGACCGGGACGGGAAGGACAACATCTACCCGGTGAAGAAGAAATCGCGCGGGAGGATCGATCCGGTGATCGCCACGCTCATGGCGCGGAAGCTCGCCACGGTGCCGCCGGCGCCGGTCGAGAAGCCGGCGCAGTTTCAGATGTTAGTGTTGGGAGGGGGACGGTGAGGCGAGCCGTTGGCCTGACGATGCTCGTGCTGTTGTTCTTCGTCGCCGCCAGCGCAGCCGCGGGCTGGGAGGCCGCCGCGATGGCGTTCCTCATCGCGTTCGGAATCATCGTGTGGGTGGCTGGGGTGATTCTCGCGACATCCAATGGCTGACAAGTCCCGCAGTCGCCCCCGGCGCGACGACTCGGTGAGCGAAGTCATCCGCGTCCGCGTGACGCCGGCGCAACGGTTGGAACTGCGCCGCGTCGCGCGGGAGAACGGAACGCTCGTCAGCGAAGTCATCCGTGAAGCCGTGGACGAATACGTCTCCGACTACAGAGAATCCGGCATCTTCCGTGGTACAAAGCGATTAGGGCACCGCACAATAGGCGAGTGAGCGACCCGAAGCGGCCCGGCCGCCCGCCACTCGCCCCCGGCGATACCACGACCTCCGTTCACATTCGCGTCCCCTCCAAACTCTTCGACAAAGCCTGCACCGCCGCCACCGAGCAGCGGACGACCGTTCGCGACATCATCCGCCGCGCCGTCGAGCGCGAACTCGACCGGTAATTTCGTCTCCGAAAATCGACAGCGCGCCGCGCGCGTCGCATCATGCGCGCAGTGCATCGCGCGTATTCGCTCCTGCACGTCAAGGCGCTCGACTCGGAGAAGCGCGTCATCTCCGGCGTCGCCACCACCCCGGAACCAGACCGGATGGGCGACATCATCGAGCCCCTCGGGATCTCGTTCAAAAATCCCCTCCCGCTGCTGCTCTTCCACGACACGAAACGGCCCGTCGGTCTGACGAAGTTCAGCAAGCCAACCAAGGACGGGATCGACTTCGAAGCGCGCATTCCCCAGATTGAGGAACCCGGCGCGCTCAAGGACCGTGTGGACGAAGCGTGGCAGAGCGTGAAAGCGGGACTCATCTCCGGCGTGTCCATCGGCTTTCGGCCGATTGAAAGCGCGTTCATGGACAACGGCGGGATGCACTTCCTGGAATCGGAAGTGGTGGAACTCTCGCTCGTGACGGTGCCCGCGAATGCGCAGGCCACCATCACCTCGATCAAGCAGCTCGATCTGGCCGCACGAAGCCAGCCATCCGCTTCGTGGACCTACACCACCGCATCATTCGACCAGGCCGCGTCAGGCCGTCACCTTCCCGGCGATTCGGGACTTCCCATCGTGAAAGCGAAGGGGAAGATGACCGTACAAGAACAGATTTCCGGATTCGAAGCGAAGCGCGCATCACACATCGCGCGCATGAACGAACTGATGTCGAAGGCCGCCGAGAAGGGCGAGACACTCGACGCCGCCGCCAAAGAGGACTACGACGGTCTCGATCGTGAGGTGAAAGAGATCGACGACCATCTGCCACGCCTGCGGTTGCTTGAAAAGGCGAACATCGCGGCCGCGACGCCGATTGCGGGCGTCAAGGACATGAGGACCGGCAGCGATCTCCGCGGCGGCACGACGGTCGTGCAGGTGAAGCCAAACGTGCCAAAGGGCACCACGTTCACCCGGTTCATGATCGCGCGCATCATCGCCAAGGGCTCCATGTCCGACGCGGTCGCGTATGCGCAGAGCCGCAAGGACTGGATGGACCAGACGCCGGAAGTCGTCGAGTGCATCAAGGCGGCGGTCAACCCCGGCACCATCGCCGAGCCCGCCTGGGCGGCGCCGCTTGCCGTCACGCGCCCGATGATGGACGAATTCCTCGAACTCCTCCGCCCGCGCACGGTCATCGATCGGCTGCCCGGGTTGCGGCGCGTGCCGTTCAACATCTCGGTCCCGATTCAGACCGGCGGCGGCACGTACGGGTGGGTCGGGGAAGGCGCGCCGAAGCCGGTCGGGCAGCTCCAGTTGTCGAGCACGACGCTCGGCGTCGCGAAGGTCGCCGGCATCATCGTCATCTCGGCCGAACTGGCGAAGGTGAGCAACCCCTCCGCTGAGATGGTCGTGCGCGAGGACATGCTGCGCGGCGTCGCGCAGTTCCTGGACGTCCAGTTCCTCGACCCGACGGTGGCCGCGGTCGCCAACGTGTCGCCCGCCTCGATCACCAACGGCGCGAACGGCTACGGCACGGCGGGCACCTCGAGCGACAACGCCCGCACCGACATCAAAAAGGCCATCACGTTGATGACCCAGAACAACTATCCGACCAGTGAACTCGTGTTCATCATGTCGGAGGCGAACGCGTTCGCGCTCGCCGGGGCCATCACGACGCTCGGCGTGCGGCCGTTCCCCGAACTCACGGCGCAGGGCGGAACGCTGCTCGGCGTGCCGGTCATCACCTCGCAGGCGGCGGGGAACAACGTCATCCTCGTCCACGCGCCGTCGATCCTCTTCGCCGATGACGGCGGGGTGAACATCGACGTCAGCCAGGAAGCCTCGCTCGAAATGAACACCGCGCCGACCTCGCCGGTCGCGGCGGCGACGGTGCTCGTGTCGCTCTGGCAGCAGAACCTGATCGGGTTGCGCGCCGAGCGCTTCATCAACTGGAAGCGCGCCCGCACGACCGCGGTCGTCTACACCACGCAGGCGTACGTCTAATGACCCCGGGGGATCCGTATGAGCCGGATGACGGATCCCCCGTTCGCAGGGCGCCCACCGTCTGGATGCGCGCAATGCGCCCGCACACCTACCACGGCCGGCCGGTGGACGAAGGTGACGTCTATCTCGTTCACGAGGAGGAAGTGGAGAACATCCTCAATCTGAAATTCTCCCTCCGCGATACACCACCCCCGACGGCCCAGCGATGAGACTGCTCGGGCTCTCCATCGATCATGATCCTGGCGGCATAGCCATCGAGCACGACCCATTGGGGCAGAGGAGCGCGCTGACCATCCGCGAGAGAGCGCTCCCGCCGCTCAAGCCGTTGAGTAGTGGCGGCGCCGGCTGGTGGCCGATCATCCGCGAGCCGTACACCGGCGCTTGGCAGAAGAACGATGAGGTGTCGGCGTCGACCGCGCTCGCGTACTTCGCGGTCTACGCCTGCGTCTCGCTCATTGCCGGGGACATCGCCAAGCTCTGTCTGCGCTTGGTGCAGAAGGACGAGAACGGGATCTGGACGGAAACGGAGAACTCGGCATACTCGCCGGTCCTCCGGAAGCCCAATCGCTACCAGACGATCCAGAAGTTCATCGAGCAGTGGATCGTCAGCAAGCTCATCGCCGGCAACACCTACGTCCTGAAGCAGCGCGACAACCGCGGCGTCGTGACGGCGCTCTACATCCTCGCCCCGCTGCGCGTCACGCCGCTCGTCACGACCGATGGCGGCGTCTACTACCAGATCCAGCGCGACGATCTCAACGGCTTACCGCAGGAATCAGTCACGGTGCCGGCGAGCGAAATCATCCACGACATCATGTGCGCGCTCTACCATCCGCTCATCGGCGTGACGCCGATCTACGCCGCCGGGATGGCCGCCGCGCAGGGACTCGCGATTCAGAACAACTCCACCAAGTTTTTCGGCGTGGGCTCGGCGCCGAGCGGCATCCTCACCGCGCCAGGATCGATCAGCGACGAGACCGCCGCCCGGCTCAAGGCGTACTTCGAAACGAATTTCGCGGGCGACAACATCGGGAAGGTCGCTGTCGCCGGGGACGGCCTCAAGTACGAACAACTGACGATGAAAGCGATCGACGCGCAACTCATCGAGCAGTTGAAGTGGACGGCCGATACGGTGTGCTCCTGCTTCCATGTGCCGCCCTACATGATCGGCGTCGGGCCGCCGCCGCCGTACGCGAACGTCGAACCGCTGGTGAAGCAGTACTACGCGCAGTGCTTGCAATCGCTCATCACCGCTCTGGAATCCACGCTCGATGAAGGACTCGCGCTCGGGCCGCAGTTCGGGAACCGGTACGGCACCGAATTCGATCCCGATGACCTCATTTGGCTCGACACGCAGACCAAGAGCGCCGCGGCGCGCGATGGTGTCGGCGGGGCAATGTCCCCGAACGAAGCGCGGAAGAAGTACTACGGCCTCGGCCCGGTCAAGGGCGGGGAAGTGCCGATCCTCCAGCAGCAGTACTGGCCGATCGATCAGCTCGCCGAGCGGCAGACACCGGGGATCCCGGCGGCGCCGACTGTCACGCCACCGAATGACGAGCCACCGGATGACGCTGCGGACACGGAGGACATGACCGCGAGCTTATCCGCGGCGCTCTTCCGCAAGGCGAGCGAGGAACTCTATGCCGCTTGATCCGGAGCGGCTCGCCGCCGATGTCGTGACGATCGTCAAGGGCGCGCTCGCGCCGATGCAGACGCGCGTGAAGGAACTGGAAACGAAGGTCGCCGCGATCCCCGCGCCGGTTGTCGAGGACGAACCAGACGCACTCGCGGCGAGTTTCACCGGGTTGCTACAGAACGAACTCACGGCGCTGGAATTGGCGGCGCCGACGCAGAAACGAGTCGTTCGGGATGCCCAGGGCCAGATTGCCCGGGTGGTTGAGGAGCCGGTCGCAGAACCGTAGGAGTGCGGCGAAGGGCGACGCCGGACCCGTCGAAATCGGGTTCGGGATTTATCGCCCAACGTCGCGTGAAGGGTACTCACGCCAGCGGTTGAACGTCGCCCGGAGGGATTGTCCGGGACACACCGCCTCGGCGTCTGTCGGACAGGGGCGGACAGATGGCGATTACCGCCGCCGTATGCAACTCGTACAAGCAGGAGATTCTTGCCGGCGTCCATCTCTCAGGCGATACCTACAAGATCGCGCTCTACACGTCTGCCGCGACGCTGTCGAAGGCGACGACGGCCTACAGCGCGACCAACGAAGTCTCTGGCGCCGGCTATACCGCCGGTGGCGCGACGCTCACCGGGTTTGCCAACGGCCTCGATACCGATACGGCGACGCTCGACTTTGCCGATGCGAGCTGGCCGAGCGCGACCATCACCGCCCGCGGCGCGCTCATCTACAACTCGAGCCGGTCGAACAAGGCGGTCTGTGTCCTGGACTTCGGGGCCGACATCACGAGCACGAACGGGACATTTACAGTGACCTTCCCGGCCGCGACCGCAGGGGCCGCGACGGTGCGGATTACGTAGATGGCCGCCCCCGTCGCCAGCAAGATCATCCTCCCGGTCGATACGGGCAACAGCGGCCCGAAGGTCCGCACCCAGACGCGGGTCGTCGGCGCGGACACCGTCCACGAACATTTCTTCATCCCGGAAACGCGACGCTCGCGGCTGGGGATTTACTACGCCGCCTCGGGCACGCTGACGATTCCCACGAGCGCGCAGAACGGGACCACGACGGGCCTGTTCTGGATCTACAACCCCGTGGGCTCGTCGGTGAAGATGGCGATTCGCCGCTTCGCGACGCAGATCCAGTTTGCCGTGACGAGCGCGATCGACGTCTCGATCCCGCGCCTCGCGTTCTCGCTCTTCACGTTCACGGGCACGGGATCGGGCGCACAGGTGACGCCGGCCAAGCGCTCCTCGGGCGACGCGAGTCCGGTCGGCAATCTGCGCACCGCGTCGACCGGCTTGACGGTGACGCTCGGCGCGATGATCAAAAGCGATTTCCCCGGCATCAACGCGACCGCCTCCAGTACGACGGTGCAATCGAACTTTCTGCCGGCGATTTCCAACGACTGGGATCCGCCCGAAGAGGAGCAGCCGGTCCTCCTGGCCGGCGAGGGCATCGTCTGCTGGGCTGCCGACGCGTCGACCACATCCAACCGGCGCACGTCGACGGATCTCATCTGGGAAGAGTACGAGTAGATGGCTGAGAACGCCTGGCTGCTGAACGACGTCGCGCCGGTCCCGCTGGCGCAGGAGTTTGCAGCGGCGGAAGCGCCGTCGACTGCGGTGTATTGGGGCGGGCCAGCCTCGATGGAATTCGCCGCGGGCGGCGCGGATGCGACTGCGACACCGTCCGGCGTCTCCGGCGTCACCGCCGTCGGCACCGTCAGCGCGAGCGGATCAGCCGCCACGACGCCGACCGGACAAGCCGCAACCGCCGCCATCGGCACGGCGACCGCCGGCGTCTCCGTCACGGCCCTCCCGTCCGGTGTCTCAGCCACCAGCGCGAACGGGTCACCCGTCGCGTCAGGCGCCGCGCTGACGCCGCCATCCGGGGTGCCGGCGGCGAGTGCCGTCGGGGCGCCCGCGTCCACGGGCGGGGCGGGTAGCCAGCCGGTAGGGGTGCCTGGGGCGAGCGCGGTCGGATCGGCCTCAGGCGTCGGCGATGCGCGCTCGGCGCCGTCCGGCGTCTCGGCGACGTCCGCCGTCGGCACGGCCTCGGCGACCGGTGGAAACGCCGGCGACACCGACGCGCTGCCGTCGGGTGTCTCGGCCGTGGTGGCGGTGGGTAGCCCGCAAGCGATCGGGGATGCGCAGGCGGAACCCGCCGGCGTCAGCGCCTTCAGCTTCGTCGGGCGCGTGTTCGAACCCGTCGAAAGTCCACAGGACGCGGTCGTGGGCTGGGGCTACGCCTTCACGGTCCGCTCAACACCGTCGATCGCCGCTACGGCCCAACCGCGCGGCGTCACGGCCCGGGCCTCGGTGGGCCGCGTCACGGTCGATACGACCGCCCAGGCGATACCGGCCGGCCTCTCGGCGCACGCCGAGGCAGGAACACCCACCGCGACCGGGGATGTGCGGCTGGACGTGGTCGGGGCCTCCCTCCGAACCGCCAGCGGCGACGCCGACGCGTGGGACGTGCACGTGATCCCAGTCCGGCCCTATACGCCCGCCGAACGGCCTGGGACAGCGACGCCGACCGGCGTGATCGCCCGCACCGCGTCCGGGCACGTCTGGGCAGAACCGGACGCCATCGATCGGGCCTGGACCGCGCTGCAGCAGGCGACGCCGACGCTCGTCATCGATGACGAAGACGAGCTGCTCCATGACTGTGGAGCCTTCAAATGACCGTGAAAGATCTGGCGCTTCTCGCGAAGGGTCTGGCGCCGGTGCTCTGGGATCTCAAGCAGCGCCTCCTCGCGGTCGAACGGAAGGAACGCGGGCTGGACGGCAAGGACGGGCCGACCGGACCACCCGGACCACCAGGACCGCCGGGACGGGATGGGCGCGACGGCGTGCCGGGCGCGCCAGGGATCCCCGGCGAGAAAGGCGTCGACGGGCGGCACGGGCAGGACGGCCTCGGCTTCGATGACTTGGCCGTACTCCACGACGGCGCGCGCGGGGTGACGTTCCGGTTCATCAAGGGCGACCGAATCAAGGAATTCCACGTCACCATCCCGGCCGTCATCTATCGCGGGGTCTATACCGACGGGAAGACCTACGACGTCGGGGACACCACGACGTGGGGCGGCTCGCTCTGGCACTGCAACGAGCCGACGACGACCAAGCCCGGCGAAGGATCGAAGGCGTGGACGCTGACGGTCAAGCGCGGACGCGACGGGAAGGATGGGCAGGACGCGCCGAGCCTGCCGGTGGTGAAGGTGCGATGAGCCTGCAACTCTGGCAAATCGTGACGGCCGTCATCACTGTTGCGGCTGTCCTGACACTCCTCTTTGGAATCGAAGCGCGCGCAGAACGCCGCGTGCGCCGCGAGAACGAGCGGCGAGAGCGTGAGTATCAACACGCCGTTGAACAGGCGCGACGGGATCGCACGCAGCCGCCGGTCCCGCCGAATCGGGTGGTGCGTCGATGATGCCCGCCGCCGCTGTCACGCCGCCGCCCGCCGTTGTCGAGCAGCGCTGGCCGGGATCCACGATCACGATCCTCGGCGGGGGCCCGAGCCTCACCGAAGAGGACGTCCGCTACGTCGGCGCGCGCCCGCACCTCACGCGCACGATCGCGATCAAAGACGCGTATCTCCTCGCGCCGTGGGCCGATGTGCTCTACGCGTGCGACGTCTCCTGGTGGCGCTACTTCAACGGGGCGCCGACGTTTCGCGGCCTCAAGTACACGCTGGAGGCGCCCTATCCAGGCGTGGTGCAGCTCCGGAATACCGGGATGGAAGGTCTTGAACTGGATCCCTCCGGGCTGCGCACGGGACAGAACTCCGGCTATCAGGCGATCAACCTTGCCGTCCACTTGGGCGCGACCCGCGTGTTGTTGCTGGGATACGACTGCTGGCCGGCGCCCGATGGACGGCAAAACTGGTTCCCGAAACATCGGCCGCATCTCGATTCGCCGTATCCGATCTTCCTGCAACTGTTCGGGACGATTGTCGATCCGCTCAAAGCGGCCGGGGTCGAGGTGATCAACTGCTCGCGCACGACGTTACTGCGCGTGTTTCCACGGCAGCCGTTGGAAGAGGTGTTGCCGTGATAGGCGTGGGCATCGGGTTGTTTGTAGTGCTCATGTACGTGCTGGGATTGTGGTACGACGACTGGTTTGCGCGCAGAGAACAAAGGCAGCGTGCGAAGTGAAGCCGGTGTCCTACTACGCGCCGGACGAACTCACCTCGCCGAAGTTCGCGTACGCCTTCGCCAAGGGCTGCCACGGCAGCATGACCACCGCCGACGTGTTACCGGAACATCTGCGGATCGATGGCCGTCGGTTGGGTGCGGCCCCGGTGGCCTTCTTCGGCTCGCCCTCGCAGTGGCCCGTCCTGCGGAAAGCGCAAGCGGTCGGGCGCGACTGGTACTACGGCGATCACGCGTACTTCGGCCGCAAGACGTTCTACCGGATCACGAGGAACGCCTACCAGCATGACGGGACCGGCGACGCCGGACCGGAACGCTTCGCCGCCTTCGGCCGCGAGGTGCAACCGTGGCGCGCATCGGGTGGACATGTCCTTGTCTGCCCGAACAGCAACATCCATTTCGCCCTGCACGGGGAGGACGGCGATCTCTGGCTGAAGCAGGTCATCGCGACGTTGCGCACCGTGACGGATCGACCCGTACGTGTGCGGTGGAAGCGCGGCAACCGCGTCCGCATCATCGAAGACCTGAAAGACGCCTGGGCGGTCGTCGTCTACAGCAGCGCCGCGGCGCTCGACGCGCTCATCGCCGGTGTCCCGGTCTTCGTCACGGCGCCCTTCGCGGCGGCGTACCGGATGGGCCTCGCGGATGTGCAGCACATCGAGTCACCGATCTATCCCGACGGCCGCGAGCCGTTCCTCTGGAACCTCGCGGCGCACCAGTGGACGCTCTCGGAAATCTATCGCGGGATGGCGTGGCGATCGTTGACGGCGGAGGTGCCCCTTGCTGCTTGATCCCCCCTATCGGCTCTTCATCGGTGCGGATGCCCACGAAGACCGCGCGGTTGCCGTGGCGCTGGCGTCGATGGCCCAGTACACCAATCCGCACGATGTCGAGGTGACGCACCTCAATCGCCAGATGCTCGGCGCGCTCTATCACCGCCCGACGACCACCATGCCGAACGGGCAGTTGTTCGACGACATCTCCGACGCGCCGATGTCGACCGATCACGCCATCGCCCGATTCTTTGTCCCGTATCTGTGCGGGTATCAGGGCTGGGCCGTGTTCGTCGATGGGGACGTGCTGTTCCGGGAGGATCTCCGGCGGCTGTTTCAGATGGCCGATCCGCGCTACGCCGTGAAAGTGGTGCAGCACCCGCCGTTGCTCGTGGAAGGGGCGAAGAAAGCCGGGCATGTCCAGCAGGTCTATCCCCGGAAGAACTGGTCGAGCGTGGTGCTCTGGCACTGCGGCCATCCGGCCAATCTGGCATTGACGATCGATGTACTCAACACCTGGCCGGGGCGCGATCTGCACGCGTTCAGTTGGCTCCCCGACGACCGGCTCATCGCCAGCTTGCCCGACCGGTGGAATTACCTACTGGGCGTCTCCCCGCCGAATCGGCTGCCGGCCTTGGTGCATTTCACCTTGGGCACGCCGGACCTGCGGGAGTACGAGGAACCGGAACACTTCTGGTGTGACCAGTGGCACGCGGTCGCCCGACGGATCGAACAGGAGGCGGTACGGGCTACGGTGACGAAATAGTCGCGGCGGGACAGGCGCAGCGGATTCACGACACGTACGGGTCGAGAGTTCAGATCTGCGGCCTCGACGGCACACCTCGGTGGCACCCGATCTGGGAGGGCAATCCCATCATCGCGCGCCCAGAGGAGCCGTTTGTCCACGGCCAATTCCTGGAGAGTGGACCGGGCTGCCGGCCGTACATCGTGTATCCGTTCGATGAACGGACCGGCTGGACGTTCAATAAAGACTTCAAATGCCGGGACCACATCGCGAAGCTGTACCTCACCGATCCGGAACGACAGCGCGGCGAGCAGGCGCGCGCGCGCTACGGGCCGCATGTGCTCATCGAGCCCTACACCAAGCATCAGAACTTCCGCTGGCCGATCGAGCGGTGGGATGCGCTCGTGAAGGCGTGCCCGGACCTGACGTTTGTGCAGCACACGCACCGGGAGTCGATTCCGGTGATGGGCGCGCATCAGGAACCCGCGACCTTCCGTGAGGCGTGCGGGCTGCTGACCGGCTGCGACCTCTACGTGCGATCGGAAAGCGGCCTCTGTCACGCCGCGGCCGCGCTCGGGATTCCCCAGGTGACGCTCTTCGGCGGCTGCATGGATCCGGACGTCATGGGCTACTACCCGCAGCAAACGGTGATCGCGGATACCGGCGAGGGGTCGCCCTGCGGGCGGTGGTTGCCCTGCGCGCATTGTCATGAGGCGATGCGGCGGATCACGGTGGAGCAGGTGGTCGAGGCGATGCGTCAGCAGCTCGCGCAGCGGAGGGCCGCATGAATCGGCGCGAAGCCATCGCGGCGCTCGTCGCGCTGCCGGAAGTGGCTCGCATCTCCGCGGTGCCAGCCAGCGCCGATGACGTGATCGTCGTGGAATGCGATGGCAAGTTGTCGTCAGAAACTGTTGCGCACATCAAGGCGCAACTGCAGCAGATTTGGCCTGACCGGAAAATCGTGGTGCTGTCCGGCGAACTGCGGATCAAGGTGGCTCCGAAATAATGGCCGCGCTCGTCACCCTCACCGAAGCGTATACGCACCTGCGATTGTCGTTCGTCCTGAACACGGCACCGGTGGATCCGCGGCAGACCGACCTCGACGCCAAGCGGCTGCA
>Ga0134123_10002175_pt1 | contig 12861 bp, 11 predicted proteins | sample KB303_FD_96460 | JGI IMG/M metagenome (GOLD analysis project Ga0134123, IMG submission 96460) | Terrestrial soil microbial communities without Nitrogen fertilizer from Kellogg Biological Station, Michigan, USA - KB3-0-3 | ecosystem: Environmental > Terrestrial > Soil > Unclassified ...
AGGATCTCCTTGCCGTTGGTGGCGCGGCGGGCCCACTCGGTGGCCACGGCGCCCGAGAGCTGGCCGCCGTCCTGCTTGCACAGGGCGGCGTAGTCGGCGAGCAGGCTGGCCAGCGTCTGCTGATCCTCGGGCGACAGAGCGCGGGCGGCCTGGGCCTTCTGATCGAAGGTCTTCTCGCCCAGCTGGCGGCGCGAGCGGCACAGGCGCTCGCTCTTGATCGAGCGTGGGTCCTCCTCCATCGACGCCACCACCAGCTTCACGTTGCGGCTGCCCACGTCGATCACGCACTGGCGCAGCCGTCCCGCGGCCACCTTGATCGGCTCCTTCCGTTCGGGGCGGCAGTTCACCGGCGCCAGGCCGCCGTCGGGCAGTGGCGCCGGCTGCGGAGCATCGGGCCCACGCACGGCCCCGCACGCGCCGGCGCCGATCGAGAAGAGGAGGGAGACGACCCGAAGCGCGCTCTTCATGAGGTGTAGATCGAGTACCGCGACCGTGGGCACACGTCCAGTCGGCGGCCTACCAGCCGGGCCTGCGCGAAGCGCAGGAACCCGGCTGCTCAACAACAGAGCGAGGTCATGTTAGGTTAGGCCCACGTTTCGCCCCACCATCGCGGGGCGGAAGGGGCGATGAAGAAGACGCGCATACTTGTCCTCTTCGATACCGACGGCGAGCCGCCGGCGCAGCAGGACTACAAGAAGCAGATCGAGTCCGCCGACGAGGCGGAGTTCGACGTCGCCCGCGCGTTGATCGGGCTGGGGCACGAGGTGCGCCTGTTCGGCTTCCGCAGCGACGTCGACGCGCTGGTGGCGGGCCTCAAGGCCGAGAAGGCCGACGTGGTGTTCAACCTGTCCGAGCGCTTCCGCAACCTCTCGGCGCTGGACTACGGCGTGGTGGGCCTGCTCGAGATGCTGGACTTGCCCTACACCGGCGCGGCGGCCGAGGGCCTCATCCTGGCCCGCGACAAGGCGCTCACCAAGAAGGTGCTCGCCTTCCACGGCCTGCGCATCCCCCACTTCATGGTGTGCGAGCGCGGGGCCACGGTGCAGCGCCCCAGCGACATCCGCTTCCCCCTCATCGTCAAGCCGCTCGACGAGGACGCCTCGGTGGGCATCGCCCAGGCCTCGGTGGTGCGCGACGATCAGGCGCTGGCCGAGCGGGTGGCCTTCATCCACGATCGCATCAGCACCGACGCCATCGTCGAGGAGTTCATCGCCGGCCGCGAGCTCTACGTGGGAGTGATCGGCAACGACAAGCCCCGGGCCCTGCCGCCCATCGAGATGGTGTTCGGCGAGAAGACCGACGAGGCGGCGCGCATCGCCACCTTCAAGGTCAAGTGGAGCGTCAAGCACCGGGAGAGCCGCGGCATCGAGAACCGCATCGCCAACGACCTGAGCAAGGAGCTGACCGAGCGCCTCTCGGACGTGGCCATCCAGACCTACAAGGCCGCCGGCCTGCGCGACTACGGCCGCATCGACGTGCGCCTGGCCCATGACGACGAGATCTACGTGGTCGAGGCCAACCCCAACCCCTACCTGGCGGACGGCGAGGACCTGGCCTGGGCCGCCGAGGAAGGTGGCTATCCCTACCCGCAGTTCATCGAGAAGATCGCCGAGATGGCGCTGGCTCGCGCCAAGAAGAGCTGATCGACCCGATCGGATCGTTCTTACGCGCACGCCATTTTGTGCGAGGAATCAAAGCTGCTAGCGTGCCGGTATGGGGGTTACGGCGAATGCCGTCCGCAAGCCATTGGTCATGGTCGTGGACGACGACGATGACATCCGCGAGACGCTGGCCGGTCTGCTCGAGGACGAGGGGTACGAGGTGGCAGGCTACCCGACCGGTCGGGACGCGCTGGATGCCTTGCAGGGCGGGATGGCACCTCGGGTGATCCTGCTGGATCTCATGATGCCGGTGATGGATGGCGCCGAGTTCCGGCGCGCGCAGCTCGCCGATCCGAAGCTGGCGTCCATCCCGGTGGTGCTGATCACCGCGGCGGGTCTCGAGCCCATCAACCGCGCCGACTACTCCGAGGTGCTGCGCAAGCCGCTCAAGATCGACCGCGTCCTGGGCGTGGTCGCCAGCTACTGCGCCTAGCCCCCCATCGCGTCAATCACCGCCGGCCTTGACTTGGGCTCCGGCGGCGCGGCATACATCCGTGACTTCGACCAAGGCCGATGTAGCTCAGTGGTAGAGCAACGGTTTCGTAAACCGTAGGTCGACGGTTCAATCCCGTCCATCGGCTCCGGGCAAGCGTATGGGGCTGGGTTGGTTGCAGAAGCGCCGGCTCGTCCGCGACGGGTACCTGCGGGTGCCCGGGCTGGTGCCGCGCGAGCGCGTCGACAGCGCGCTGGCGCTCATCAATCGATCGCTGGGCGAGCGCGGCCTCCCTCCCGACCGGTTGAAGGAGCTGCGCGCCCGCAGCTACTGCCCCGAGCTGGTGCGGGCGCCGGAGATCCAGGCCCTTTACGCCGAGACGCCGGCCCGGGCCCTGGCCGAGGCGGCCATCGGACCGGTGCGGCCACCCGAGGAGGGGCAGATCGCGCTGCGCTTTCCCGAGGGGCAGCCGCGCGAGATCTTCCCGCACATCGACGGCATGTACACGCCCGACAACGGCGTGCCCGCGGGGACGCTCGTGCACTTCACCGCGCTCCTGGGCGTGTTCCTCTCCGACGTGCCGGGGCCCCAGGCCGGGAACCTCACCGTCTTGCCCGGCTCGCAGCGGATCCTCGAGGCGCACTTTCGCCAGCACGGGACCGGCGCGCTGACCAGCCTGCCGCCGCTCGGGCCCTGCCGGCCGCGGCCGCTCTTGGGGCGGGCCGGCGACGTGGTGCTGGCCCACTACGCCCTGGCGCACGCGGCGGCGGCCAACCTCTCCCCGCACATCCGCTACGCCGTCTTCTTTCGCCTCTACCACGCAGACCACGAGCGGTTCGGCACCGGGCCCCTCACCGATCTGTGGGGGCAGTGGCAGGGGCTGCGCTAGCGCCAGGGAGCTGAGGTACTCTCTGCGGCGATGCGCGCTGCCGTTGCCCTGGTCCTGTTCGTGGCCTGTGTTCACCGGCAGCCGGCCGCTCCGCCTGCCGCGCCCGCTGTCGCGGCGGCTGTGCGCGAGGCCGCGGCGCCCCCGGTGGCCATCGTGCACGCCACCATCTGGACGGCCGATCCGCGCGGCACGCGGCTGCAGGACGCCACCCTGTTGATGCGCGACGGGCGCATCGCCGCGCTGGGGAAGGTGGAGGTGCCGGCCGGCGCGCTGGTGGTCGACGCCGGCGGGCGGGTGGTGACGCCGGGGCTGATCGACGCCCACTCGCACCTGGGCGTCTACGCCAGCCCCGAGGTGCCGGCCCACGCCGACGGCAACGAGGCCACCTCGCCCAACACCGCCGAGGTGAACGCCGAGCACAGCTTCTGGCCGCAGGACCCGGGGCTGACCCGGGCCCTGGCCGCGGGCGTGACCTCGCTGCTGGTGCTGCCGGGCTCGGCCAACCTGATCGGCGGCCGCGGCTTCGCGGTGAAGAACCGGCCGGCCCGCTCGGCGGCGGCCATGCGCTTCCCCGGCGCGCCCTACGTCCTCAAGATGGCCTGCGGCGAGAACCCCAAGCGGGTCTACGGCAAGAAGGCCGGGCCCTCGACCCGCATGGGCAACATCGCCCAGGTGCGGGCCGCGTTCGGCGCCGCCCAGGACTACTGGCGCAAGTGGGACGCCTTCGAGAAGAAGGGGCGGGCCAAAGGCGATCTGCCGCCGCCGCGCGACCTGCGCCTCGAGACCCTGGCCGAGGTGCTGCGCGGCCGGATCCTGGTCCAGAACCACTGCTACCGCGCCGACGAGATGCTGCTGATGCTGGACGTGGCCGCCGAGTACGGCTTCCAGATCCGCGCCTTTCACCACGCCCTCGAGGCCTACAAGATCGCCGACGTGCTGGCGCGGCGAGGGGTGGCGGTGGCCACCTGGGCCGACTGGTGGGGCTTCAAGCTGGAGGCCTTCGACGGCATCCCCGAGAACCTGGCCCTGGTGCAGGCGGCCGGCGGGCGCCCCGTGGTGCACTCGGACTCGGCCATCGGGGTGCAGCGGCTGAACCAGGCCGCCGCCCAGGGGCTGGCCAGCGGGCGGGCCATGGGCCTGCCGCTCACCGAGGACGACGCCCTCCGCTGGGTGACGCTGAACCCGGCCTGGGTGCTGGGCGTCGATCGCCAGACCGGCTCCCTCGAGGTCGGCAAGATGGCCGACGTCGTGCTCTGGTCCCACCAGCCGCTGTCGGTCTACGCTCTGCCCGACAAGGTGTTCGTCGACGGTCACCTCGCCTACGACCGCGCCGGGGTCGCTCGCCCCAGCGACTTCGAGCTGGGGCTGCTGCCCGCCGAGGGGACGCCATGACCGTGCTGGCCTTCGTGCTGCTTGCGGCGGCGCAGCCGGACCTGGCCATCGAGCACGCCCGCATCCACACCGGCGACGGCCACAAGATCGACGACGGCACCCTGGTCGTGCGCGGCGAGACCATCCTCGCCGTCGGGGCCAGCGCCGAGGTGCGCGTCCCCGACGGAGCCCGCCGCGTCGACGGGCGTGGCCTGTGGGTGACACCGGGCCTGGTCGACGCCGAGGCGCTCACCGGCACCGTCGAGGTCACCCAGGAGGACTCCACCGACGACTCGGGGCTGGACGGCCGCTACGACGCCATCCGCGCCGCCTTCTCGGTGCTGGACGGCCTCAACCCGCGCTCGGTGCTGATCCCGGTGACCCGCATCGAGGGGGTGACGACCAGCGTGCTCGTGCCGCACGGTGGACTGGTGTCGGGCCGGCAGGCGGTGGTGCGCCTGGCCGGTGACAGCGCGGAGGCGATGGTGGTGCGCTCACCCGCCGCCATCTACGCGACGGCCAGCGGCCCGGGGCGAGCGGCCGCGTTCGGAGCCCGCGGCGGCGTGATGCTGCGGCTGCGCGAGCTGTTCGACGACGTCCGCCAGTACGCGCGGCGGCGGCAGGACTTCGAGCGCAACCAGATGCGCAAGGTGGGGGCCAGCCGGCTCGATCTCGAGGCCCTGATTCCGGTGGTCGAGGGCAAGCTGCCGTTCGTCGTCGAGGCGCACCGGGCCTCCGACCTCCAGGCGGTGCTGCGGTTCGCCCGGGAACAGAAGATCCGCCTGGTGATCTCGGGCGGTGAGGAGGGCTGGATGGTGGGCAAGGAGCTGGCGGCGGCGCGGGTGCCGGTGATCGTAAGCGCGCTGCCGGATCTCCCGCGCGAGTTCGAGGCGCTGGGGGCGCGGCTGGACAACGCGGCCCTGCTGGCGCGCGCCGGGGTGCAGATCGCCATCTCGCCGCGCGAGCACGACGGGCCGTTCAGCCGGACCCTGCGCCTCGAGGCCGGCAACGCCGTCGCCCACGGGCTGCCCTGGGAGGAGGCGCTGGCGGCGGTCACCCGCACCCCCGCCGAGATCTTCGACGTGGGCGCCCTCCTGGGGACCCTGGCTCAGGGCCGATCGGCGGACCTGGTGGTCTGGTCGGGTGACCCCTTCGAGCCACTGACCCGACCCCGCCAGGTGTTCATCCGGGGCCGTGAGATCCCGCTGCGATCGCGGCAGAGCGAGCTGCGCGACCGTTACCGCGACCTGCGGGTGGCGCGCCCGCGGCCCTGAGCTCGCCGGCCGACGCGGCGCGCTCACTTTTCTCATCTATTACGAAGAACTTTTTCAGCGGTTTTGAATCCCCCTCAGTAGTGCATTCCAGGGAACCGCCGGGCCGCCCGAGCGACCAGGGCTGGGGGGCCTTGGGCGCTCGGCCCGGCGGTTCCCAATTTTTTTTTGCCTGCCTGGCGCGTCGCCGGCGAACGGTGGAAAAATTGACCGTCCCGCCCACGGGTCTAGCCTCGGGGCATGCGGACGCGAATCGAGATTGCGGATGAGCAGCGGCAGAAGCTGCTGCAGATGGCGGCCGAGCGCGGCGAGCGCACCTGCTCGCGGCTGGTCCAGGAGGCGGTGACGCTGTACCTGGATCAGAAGGACCGGCCGCCGATGGTGGTGCTGGATGCCCAGCCGGTCCTGCGGGCCGACACCCGGTCCGAGCGGGCGCGGCTGGTGCTCACGTGGGTCTGGGAAGAGGTGATGGGCTTCGTCTCCACGGCCCGCACCGTCCGTTCCCGCCTGCTGGGCGCGAACTGAGCCGCTCCGTGCGGGCCGCGCTTGCGCTGCTGGCGGCGGTGGCCTGCAGCCACGCTCCGGCCGCCGAGCCGGAGCGGGAGGGGCCCGACACCGTCTGCCTGCGCTGGCTCGACGAGCATGGCCTCGGCTTCGTGCCGGTCGACATCGCCGAGGTGCGCACCCCCATCGAGGTGCGCGGGCCGCTGGGCAGCGTGGCGCTGGTGCCGCGGGCCGGCCGTCCGCCGCAGATGGACTGCAGCCTGGCCCGGGCCCTCTTCGAGGCGGCGCCGATCTTCGACGAGCTCGGGGTGCGCGCGCTCTACTTCTCGGGCGCCTACGATCACCGCTACCGGCGGGATTCGCCCCGGCTCTCCGAGCACGCGCACGGCCTGGCCATCGACGTCCACGCGGTGGCCACGCCCGACGGGGATCTCGAGATCGCCCGCGACTTCGAGGCCGGCGTGGGGGCCTGGCGGCGCCTCATCCCCGGCGAGGGCGCGCTCGAGGCGTGCATCGGCGCGCCCCGCACGCTCCGCGGCCGCGCCCTGCGCACACTCGCCTGCCGCCTCAAGCTCCACAGCGCCTTCCGCGCCATCGCCACCCCCGACGACAACGCCGATCACCGCGACCACCTCCACCTCGAGACGTTCCCCGACGAGCTGGCCCGCGTGCGGCGGATCGTGGGGGCCCTGCCGGTGCGGCCGCCGAACTGACCGTCACTGGCAGGTGCCCTTGCAGTTGCCGCTCACGCACTCGTAGTCGGCGCTGCAGGGGGAGGGATCGCCGGGGAACTTCTTGTTGATGCAGATGCCGCCGGCGCCGCCGCAGTAGGTGCCCGGGGCGCACTCGGGGACGGGGCAGCAGTGGGCGTCGGTGCACCAGCCGCTCGCGCACTCGCGCCCCTGGCCGCAGGTGGTGCCGTTCTCGTGGCGCGGCTTGCAGGAGGGGGCCACGCAGTAGCTGGCCTCGGGGCACTCCGCGTCGTCCCCGCACGAGGTGGCGCAGACGTCCCCCTTGCACCCGAAGCCGCCCGGGCACTGGCGGGAGCGTCCGGGCATGCACATCCCGCCCTTGCACATCGACGGCGCCACCTCGGCGGCGTCGGCGCAGCGGCCGGGGGCGCACACCGCCCCGGCCGGCATGCGCTGGCAACCGCCCTGGCCGTCGCACTTGCCGGTGCGGCCGCAGCTGCCGGGGGGCTCGGCGGCGCAGCCGCCCGCCCGGGGGTCGGCGTCGGCGGGGAGGTCGCGGCAACTGCCGGCAGCGCCGGCCAGGTTGCAGGCGCGGCAGGGGCCGCCGCAGTCGGCGGCCTCGCAGCAGACGCCGTCGGTGCAGAAGCCGGTGCGGCACTCGCCGCCGCCGGAGCAGGCCGCGCCGGCCGGCTGGCGATCGGCAGCGGCGTCGCGCCGGGCTCCGGCGTCGGGGGCGGTGGTGACGTGGACGCCGTCGGGGAGGTCGGGGCCATCGCCGCGGCCGGCGTCCGGCGAGCAGGCGTCACCGCGCCCGTCGCGATCGCCGTCCTGCTGTCCGGGGTTGGGCACCGCCGGGCAGTCGTCGATGTCGTCGGGGACGCCGTCGCCGTCGCCGTCGGGCAGGGCGGCGATCAAGGTCAGCGTCGCCAGCGCCTGCCGGCCGGCGCCGACCTCGACCCGCGCGGTGCCCTCGGAGATCACCTTCCCCTGCCGCAGCCCCTGGGCCTGCACCCGCAGCGATCCCGGCGCGGACGGATAGATCACCACCGTGCCCAGGTTGCCGTCGGGGCCCGCCGCCGGCACCGGGAAGGTGGCGAAGGCCTGCGCCGGGCCGCCGCTCTCGAAGGTGCGCACCGAGACCGCCTCGGGCGCGGGCGCGCCGGGGGCCACGATGGTGAGGAGCAGGCTGGCCGGGACCTCGCTCGAGCAACCGAGCGAGGCCATCACCAGCGCTATGAGGATCCGTCGCCGCTGCTTCATGGGGTGCCGAGCGTGCCCAGCGACCCCTGCTTGGTGTAGTTGTCCTTGCCGCGCGCCAGGAAGGCCACGAGCACACCGGCCACCACGGCCCCTCCCGCTCCGGCCCACAACCACCAGCGCGTCGGCGGGGGCGAGTCCGCGGGCGGGTGGGGAGGCACGGTCACCACCGACGGCGGCGGTGGGGAAGGCTGAGAGAGACGAAGCGCCGGCGGCGGGGCCGGCGGTGGTGGCGTCGTGGACGGCGGTTCGAGCGACGCCGCGGGCGCCGGCAGCGCCGCCTCGATGTCGCGCAGGAGCGCCTCGATCTCGCCGCGGTGGGGAGAGTCGGGCGCGAGCTGCAAGAAGCGCCGGAACAGCGCCCGCGCCACCGGAAGATCGCCGGCGCGGCGCTTGGCGTGCCCCATGTTGAGGAGGAAGAGCGGCCGATCGGAGAGGCGGTACCCGGCCTCGAACTCACGGTAGGCGTCGTCGAAGCGCTCGGCCGCGTAGGCGTCCTTGCCCCGGCGGTAGTGCTCCCGCGCCTGGCGGTCCGCGCCCTGGGCGAGGGCCTGCGGCGGGGACACCACTCCCGTCGCCGTCACGGCCAGCACCAGCAATGTTGTCAATCGACCGACACACCAGCGTCGCCCGTGAACGGCCTTCACCATGGCCGCCCGCGCGCGCCCGCCCACGCTATCCAACGACAAGATTCCCCCCTGATTCGAACCACTGTCCTCGACGATCGTCGAGGCTGAACGGTCCGGCACTCTATACCGTTCGTTGTTCGGCGCAGGTTAACTTTCGCGACAATTGCGCGGCAGCGAGCGATTTTTCGCTCGCCGTATGACGCTTTTCGCTATTGAACTGGAAGACAATAGCGAAGCCGCCGCGCGTCAGCGGCGGTGCGGGCGGCGAGCGGCCAGCCGGCTCAGCTCGACCGAGAGCGAGTCGTTGGCGTCGGGCACGGTCAACTTTCGGGTCACCGAGGTGTAGCCCGGCTTGGAGAAGGTCAATCGTTGCGGGGTCCCCGGCCGGAGCGACAGCGACAGCGGCGTCGTGCCCATCACCGCGCCGCTGCGGTTGCGCACCGTCGCGCCCTTCGGCGTCGAGACCAGGCGCAGGGTCACCAGCGCCGGACGGGCCACCCGCGGCTCGGCCTCGACGGTGCGGGCCGCCTCGGGGCGGGCCGGGGGCGGGACCGGTTCGCGCGGCTTGGGGGCCGGCGGCTTGTCGGGGGTCACCGGCATCACCGAGCGGGCCAGTCGCTCGCGGCCCTCGTTCAGCAGCTTGCGGCCCCCCTGCGGCGAGAGCAGGTAGAGGGTGCCGCCCACCGCGGCCAGCACCACGAACACCACCGCCGGCAGGCCCAGCCCCAGCTTGCGGGGCGCGCGGCGCACGAGATCGGTCGAGTCCTGCGGCTGGCTCGCCACCGGCAGCGAGCCGGCCACCTGGTCCTGGGGCCGCTGCACGGTCGCATCCAGCGCCAGCAAGGGGGCGCCGGCCTGGCCCATGGCCAGGGTGCGGCCCCGGCTCGGGCGGCCCTCGGGCTCGGTCTCCTCCGCCTCCTCCTCGGGCAGGCCGGGCGCCTTCGAGATGGGCGGGACCCGGTCCTTGTTCCCCAGCCGGACCAGGTAGCTCTTGAGCTCGCTCTGCCCCACCGACTGGAACTCCGAGCGCAGCACCTCCTCGACGTCGGCCATCATCTCCTCGGCGCTCTCGTAGCGCTCCGAGGGCGCCTTGCACATGGCCCGCTTGATGATGTCGGCGATGCGGGGCGAGATGTCGGGGTTGGCCACCTCGGGCGGGGCGAACTCGGCGTTCTGTACCCGGATGAGGGTCTCGAGCTGCCCGTCGGCGTCGAAGGGCCGCTGCCCGGTGGCCAGGAGGTAAAGGAGCGTGCCCAGCGAGAAGATGTCCGAGCGGGTGTCGAGCACCGCGCCGGCCGCCTGCTCGGGGGACATGAAGTCGAGCTTCCCCTTGATGACCCCGGTCTGGGTGCGCTCGCGCTTGCCGAGCGCCTTGGCGATCCCGAAGTCGGTCAGCTTCACCTCGCCCTGTTCACTGAGGAGGACGTTCTGGGGGCTGATGTCCCGGTGCACCAGCCCCAGCGGCTTGCCGTTGCGGGTCTGGCTGTGGGCGTAGGCCAGGGCCCGGCAGACCTGCACCACCACGTGAAGGCCCAGCCCGGCTGGCAGCGGCAGCCGGGCCGCCTCCCCCCGGCTCAGGACCGTGGCCAGGTCCCACCCGTCCACCAGCTCCATGGTCAGGAAGTAGCGGCCCCGCTCCTCGCCCAGGTCCAGCACCTGCACGATGTTGCCGTGGTGCAGGCTCATGGCGATGTGAGCCTCGTCCACGATCATGTTGCGGAAGTGGGGGTCGACCGAGAAGACGGGCAGGATCCGTTTGAGGATCACCATCCGGGCGAACCCCTGCGCGCCGGTGAGGTGGGCGAGAAAGATCTCGGCCATCCCTCCGTCGGCGACTTTCTTGACGACGGTGTAGCGTCCCTCGAGCCCCATGCGGTCCCGCGAGCGACGTGAGTCAGCGCGGAAGAAGGGCGACTCTAGCACGCGCGTCGCGATCCATCGGGACGCGAAGCCAGCGACTTGAGACGAGAACTAGTCGGTCGCAGCGTCGATCGCGGCCGCCCAGTGGGGCTCGAGCGCGACGATGGGCCGGCTCTCGTCGATGCTCCGGTCGCCGCGGGGCGCCAGCACCTGGCGGGGGCTGGTCGGCTGGGGCTGCTGAGCGGAAGAGCGATGAGGCGTGGTGGTCTGCATGGCGTCGCGGTGTGTTGTGCATCAAGCGGGCCAGAAAGCCGATTTAATGATCTCAGGCACTTGGGGTCCTGAGGTGCAAAGCGCCTTGCGCACGTGTGGGTGTGAGCTGCGCAGCGGCCCTCGCACCTGGCGGCGTCACGAGCGAACCGCCTTGGATGGCGCCGCCTTCCGGCTGTCCTCACGTTCTGGTCGTGGCTTACGACGTTCCCGTCCCCGACCCGCCCCACCGCACCCTGGTCTCAAACCTGGGACTGGTGGCGGCGCTGGTGCTGCTGGGGGCGGTGCTCTGGCCGCTGTGGCAACCGCTGTTGTTCGCCGCCATCCTGGCCTCGGTGCTGTGGCCCCTGCAGAAGTGGCTGCAGGCGCGGCTGTGGAGCCGCCGCTACCTGGCGGCCACCCTGCTGACCATCGGGGTGGTGGCGCTGATCCTGACCCCGCTCACCATCATCGGGATCATCGCCGTCCGCCAGGCCATCGAGACCACCTCCTGGATCCGCGGCGCGCTCGACCGCGGCGGCATCCACGAGCTCTTGCGGCCCCTGCCCGACAACATCGAGCACTGGCTGTCGGGGGTGTTCGACCGCGTCCCCAAGCAGATCAAGGTCCTGCCGCCGCCAGCCGAGGCCGGGCGCTGGGCCGCCGTGCAGCTGCAGAGCGTGGTCAGCACCGTGTCGGCCTTCGCCTTCGACCTGACCATGATGCTGATCGCGCTCCTCTTCCTGCTGGCCGACGGCTCCCGGCTGGTCGACTGGCTGAGGAAGGTCTCGCCGCTGGGGCCGCCCCGCACTCAGGAGCTGCTCAAGGAGTTCCGGGGCGTGGCCCGCTCGGTCATCGGGGCCAACTTCGTCACCGGCCTGCTGCAGGCGGTGGTGGCCACCATCGGCTACACCATCGCGCGGGTCCCCCAGCCGCTCTTCTTCGGCCTGCTGACGCTCTTGACCTCGTTCATCCCATCGGTGGGGACGGCGATGGTCTCGCTGCCGGTGGTGGGGCTGCTGGTGTTGATGGGCCACCCCTGGGCGGCGCTGTTCCTGGGCCTGTGGGCGCTCTTGCTGGTGGGCAGCATCGACAACCTCGTCCGGCCGCTCCTCATCAGGGGCGACCTCGACGTGCACGGCGCCCTCATCTTCTTCTCCATCGTCGGGGGCGTCAGCGTCTTCGGTCTGGTCGGCGTGGTGGTGGGCCCCATGGCCCTGACATTGACCCTGACCATGGTCCGCTTCTACCGCCGCGACGTCCGCCGCACCCTGGCGGCCGCCGGCGGCAACACGCCGGCGCCGGTGCCGGCGCAGCTCTCCTGATCAGATCTGCGAGTACGCGGCCGGCCGCAGGAGCACGTCGCTGATGTTGGAGACGATCTCGGCATCGGTGTAGCCGGGCGTCGCCTTCAGCTTCTGCCACTGCGGATCGGCGCGGAAGGTGGCCCAGGCCTTCTCCCGCGCCGCCATGTCGGGGAAGGTGAGCAGGTACGAGAAGCTGGGCAGGCGCGGCCCGACGATGGTGCGGGCGAAGAAGACCGGGGTGAGGCCGCAGCGGCGGAAGATCTCCAGCTCGCCCAGCTTCCCGAACATCTCCACCTTGCGCAGGTGAGCCGCCTCGCTCGGGCTCTCGTAGGTGCGCAGCTCGAAGATGCGCGGCCCGGCTGCGGGCGCCTCGAGGCGCGGCATCGCCTCGAAGGCGGCAAGGAGCGCGCTGTCGGCGCGCACGAAGGCGGGTTGGCTGGCGGTGGCGCCGTGATAGGCGAGGGCCGCCGGGCCCTTCTGGTAGGCGGGATCGGCGGCGAGGCGGGCGGGCAGGGCCGCGAACGAGGCGGGCGACTCGTGGGGGATGAGCAGGTGCACGGCCGGCATCTCCGGACCGACCGTGGTCTCGAAGGCCCCCACCGGGCCGACGCCGAGGCGCTTGAGGATCGGGACGACCTCAGCAAGGAAGTCTCCCAGCACCTTGGTCTGCCCGGTGCGCAGCTGGTAGCGGCGCAGCTCGTACCACTCGGGGGCGCGCTTCTTCGAGTCGGCGGCCAG
>Ga0134123_10002178_pt1 | contig 12855 bp, 11 predicted proteins | sample KB303_FD_96460 | JGI IMG/M metagenome (GOLD analysis project Ga0134123, IMG submission 96460) | Terrestrial soil microbial communities without Nitrogen fertilizer from Kellogg Biological Station, Michigan, USA - KB3-0-3 | ecosystem: Environmental > Terrestrial > Soil > Unclassified ...
ATGGGTTGTGTGTGAAAACGTATTCCTACGCAGGAGTGGTGTCTCTTCCTGCGTCTGGACATCCCCCCAGAGACACAACGATAGATAAAGGAACGTGGAATGCCACGTACAGCAGTCGCAAAAAAATCAGCGCCAGTGATCGACGACCTCGGCGTTAGCACCAACGGCGTGATCGCCAGGCCTGAGCCAGTGACGATTCGCCCGCTGCTGCAGGAAACGCTTGCCTTTGTGATCGAAGGCATCTCGCCGCTCAAACAATTACGGTTTTCTCAAAAGGCCCAGAACAAAATGGCCGAGACCCAAAAGGCCGGATCACAGGCACGCTCCAAGCGCGTGCGGGAGGCGCGCAAGTTTGACGATGACTATGAGTCAGCCACCTATCGTTTTGCCGATGGGGGCTACGGGATCAACGCTGGGGCCTTTCGCAACGGCATGATTTCCACCTGTCGCCTGGTCGGCTTTAAGATGACCCTGGCCAAGCTCAGTATCTTCATCGAAGCGGACGGCAACGACGCGCTCGATGCCACGCCGCTGGTGCGCGTCTTTGGCGAGCCGCACATGGTGATTGACCATGTACGCAATGCCAACGGGGTGGCCGACCTGCGCGTGCGCGCCTGCTGGGAAGAGTGGAATGTGATCCTGCGCGTGCGCTTTGACAAGGAGCAGTTTTCCTCGCAGGACGTGTATAACCTGCTGGTGCGCACCGGAGCCCAGGTCGGCATTGGCGAGGGACGGGCGGATTCCCCCAACTCGGCTGGCACCGGCAATGGCTTTTTCCGGGTGGTCACCGACGTCGCAGAGGAGGACACCCATGCTGCCCGAGGCTAGGAAGTTTCTGGAAGACCTGATGGCCGGAGCGCAGGATCAGTTGCTCAAGCCGGAAGCCGTGGTGGACGCGGCAAGACCGCGTAGCAGTCCCATCCACGGGTATTTTACCTGGAACAACGCCGAGGCGGCAGAGCAGTGGCGCCTGGTGCAGGCCCGCGCGCTCCTGCGCTCGGTGATTGTGATGAACCCTGCTGGACTGGAAGTGCAGCCCACGGTGCGCTACGTCTCCCTGCTCATGGACCGCTCGCAACCGGGCGGCGGCTACCGGGCGGTTGAGACCGTGCTCGCCTCGCAGGCCCTCCGGGAGGAATGGGTGCATACCGCGCTGACAGAACTCACCGGCTGGCTCAAGCGACACGCGCACATTCGGGATCTGACGGCGCGGGTCGCGGTCGCCGCCAACCTGGCGCCGCCCCCACGCGTCGTGGCGGAGTTTGACTACGCCCCACGTCCCTAAACACAACGGGCAGCTCTCTCGCGAGCTGCCCGTTTCGTCTTGCATTGGGTATACTTATCCTATACTGTCGTGTCGGTGGGGTAACGACTCGCGATCGTTGGCAACTTGCCCACCCCAATACGGCAGGCCCCACCATACACAACCAATTGGGAGGTTGCTATGGACGCACAGATTCTTGATACCCTCAGTCATCTCTCGTATCTCAACGCCGGCATTTTTCTTATCGTGGTCTCCCTGCATGCGTTTGCGATATACGGCGTCATCGTCATCGCACGTATCGGGCGCGATGTGGCGCGGGCTCTCCCGCGTCCAGGCCCCGGCATCGATTAAGAAGTCTCGGGGATGTTGATATGCAGGCCAATGCCTTCAATCACATCCCCAACTTTCTTCATGGTCCCTTCGCCCTCTGGTGCTTGGGTGTTTAACACTAAAGTAAAAGGCGCCATTTGCCTGCTTGACTTCTCGTAAAGTTTCAAGTGTTTACCCAGCAAGAACAGGGCGTGTTGGCGATCGGTAAATTCGACATCAATTTTGCGCTTAATGTTCCCGTCGCTTTCCCACTCGGTAATGATCACGCGTTGGACGCACTGGCGCAGGTGCAGCGGCCACTGGCCCATCGGCTTGGTGGCCCAGGTGTCGCCGTCCTCCTCGTACATTTCCACCGGGTCGAGGAACGCCTGTGTCTGCAGCGCCCCGAGGACCTGCCAGGCGTGCAGGCCAATATGATACGAGAAGAACGCCTGCGCCCGTGCCAGGGCGGCTTTGACGCGCGGACGACGGAGCAGCAAAAAGCCGTTCCCGACCTGCACCCCGGATTCCCGAAAGGCGCGCGAGGCGTTCCCGTGTTCGAGGTAGCGCAGCACAAACTGGCACTCGTCGCGCGGCAGGCCCCGAAACGTCTCAGCCGGAATCGTCTCAGGAAACGGCGCCTGTGGCACCTGCGCCAGAGGCACCAGGGCTTCAGTCTGGGGGCTCTCAGGGGGCAGTGGCATCGGCAGGTTCTCCTTCCTGTTGTTCAGGGGTGTTCACGAAGACCTGGTGCACCCAGCGCGCGGCGCCCTCGCCGTAGTGCTGGGGCAGTCCATGGCGCATGAGCTGCTCGCCTACTTTGGTCCGGGCAAAGGCCGGCATGGCCCAGCGCGCGCCTTCCAGGGCGATGCCAAGACCACCCGTCGCGAGCATGTAGGGCGCCATCGGTGTGCTGTGCGTCATGCCGTAGAGGAAGGCAAAGGTCGCGCCTCCCCCGCCCACCAGGTTGGACAGGCCACGACGGATGAGCCCTTCCCTGGACGACTTCGCCGCCGTCGCCTCCAGGTCCTTCACGGCCTGCTGCGCCGCGTGCTTCTCTTCCGTGGCCCGCTTCAGGGCCAGCGCCTGGTGTGCCTTCTGCCGCCCCTCCTGTTTCGTGCCGGTGGCCCGCATGGATTCCAGGCGCTCCTGCGCCTCAGTAACCTTCTGTGTGGCGGCATCGAGACGCGCCTGTGCCGCGTCGACCGTGCGCTGGCCGGCTTCCGTGACCAGTTCGGTTGCCCCGGCGCTGAGGCGTTTGGTTTCTTTGGCGCCCTCTTTGAGCAGCTCGGCCCGTTCGCTGGTCGCCTGTGCCCGCGCTGGCGCACTGCGGAGGTCTGCAGCCGCCTGCTTAAACTTGTCGAGGACACCGGGAAACTCATGCTCCGGGAACATGATGGCGAGCTGCGACACGCCGTCATCTTCCCGGAGCATCTTGGTCAGCTGGCCCTGCACCGCCGGCGCGCCCCCGGCTTCGTAGTCTTGCAGAAACTTCCGGGCCCAGGCCTGGCGTGCCAGCGGGAACTGTTCGGGGGCAATCGTCTGGTACTGTTCCGTGCGCGTCACCTTGCCCGGCTCAAAAATAAACGGCACCACCGCTTCCGGGTCCTTGCCTTCCATGGCCTTGCGGAACTGCGGCAGGATACTGGTGTCTTTGCCGGTCATGTCGTTGACGGCATCAAGAATCTGTTTCTGCTGCGTCTCGTCAAAGACTTCCCGGAACACGCCGCTTTTTTGGAGCCGCTGTACCTGCGCCTTGAGCGCCGCTGGCTTGATCACGCCGGTCACCGTATCGGTCGCCTTATGCGCCATGTCTGCGGCGACGTGCGCACTGATCGCCGCCTGGGTTTCTGGCGCGGCCTGGCGCATGACCGCGCGGAGCTGGGGAATCTGGGCGCGCGAGGTGTTGGAGAGGAAGCTGATAAAGTTCTGCGCCTGGTAGCCCGCGCGCGGGTCCACCAGGTGGCGCATGATGCCGTTGTTCCAGGTCGTGAGGAAGTCGCGGTACTGGCTTTTGGCGAGCTGCAGAGCCGGACCAGACCCGGTGCCCAGGTCGGTACTAAAGAAGGTGTTGAGGTCCTCCCCCACGGCGCGCGCCAGAAAGCGCGGTGGCGCTTGCTTGAGACTGCCCACCGGCGCGCCACTGCCCGCCGCGTTCAGGGTGTTTTCAATGTCACGCGCCGCGGCAAACGTGAGCTTTTCCTCTGGCACCATCTGCAAGGCTTTGTGCATGCGCTCTAAGCCACTGGTCCCTTCCAGCGTGGCGAGCTGCTTTTTTGAGAGCCCCAGCTCAGCCCACTGCGCATACTGCGGGGAGACGTCCTGGCCACTGGCCTGCGCCTCTTTTGCCAACCGGCGCAACCCGGCCCTGGTGGTTGTTAGCTCCACCACGCGCTGCGTCCCTAACTGGTTTTCCACCTCATCAAACGCCTTGCCGACAACTTGGCGCTGCTTGAGAAACTTCGGACGCAGGTCCTTCTGGTTCAGATCAATAAACGCCGCGTCTTCGAGCTTGGGCCCGATGTCCGAGACGAGCTTTTCCGTCGCTTGCGTCTGGGCGGTCGCCCGCGCGCTCGCAGCCGTATCGGCCTGCTCGACGATGGCTTGCTGGAGCTGGGCCCCCGGTTCGCGCACCCCAGGCGTGGGCCCGACGCTCTCGACCACCGGAGGCAGCGGCGCCAGCGCTTCCGCTTCGAGCTGCTGCGGCGTCTTCACCTGGCCAGCCGCGAGCCTGGACTGCTCATCGGCCATCTGCGTTGCCAGGCCGGCCTGCTTCTCGGCCTGCGCCGTCTGCTGGCCGGCCTGCGCCTGTGCCGCAGCAACGCGCGCCTGTTCGGCTTCCTGCGCCGCGGTGAGGGGGACCAGGCGTGCGCCCTCGCCCTCTTGCCGCAGACGGTTACGTTCCTGCATCGCCGCGAGACGAGCCGCATACTGCTCCGACGTCTCCGCCAACCCGGTCTCGGCGTGTTTGAGCGCGGTTTCTGCGCGTGGCAGATCAACTTGCTGCGGCAGATTAAACCGCCCGGAGCGCTGCAGCCCTTTACTGAGGAGTCCGTGCACCAGGGCATAGACCATGGGGGCCACGCCTTTGCCAATCTGGCCGGTATGCTCCAGCTCCTCGGCACTCTTGCCGCCCCAGATAGCCCGGGCCGCTTCTTCCCCCACGAGGGCTTGCAACCCGACCCAGAAATCTTGCAGCTTGCCGACCGAGAGCCCGGCAATCTCGCGTGCCGACGTCGTGAACCCCCCAGGGAGCCGGACCTCTGGCATCTTCCCGCCAGGGATGAGCTTGCTGGGACCGACCACCTCACCCAACGTGGTTGACAGCCGCTCCCCGGTCGCTTCCGGTGTGCCAGGCGTGGGCGGGGTATAGAGACCGGTCTGTTTCGCCAGCCAGTCCACCCCCTCCCGGACTGTCTCACTCCGCGGCAAGGGATTGACGTAATGCGTCACGGGTCGCGCTCTGAGCAACTCAGGCGGGCCCTCGACCCCCGGAGGGAGTTCTTTGAGCTTGCGCTCATACGACGTCCACGGCATCCCGGCGAGGATGTTCCCGGGCCAGCCCAACGTCCCGGCGATCGCGCCCTTGCCCAGGCCGTAGAGACTGTGCCCGATGGTCGACAGCACCCCCGACTCGGGCGGTGGGGGAGGCGGGGGCCCTTGCCACTCGCCTTGCGTGACTGTGGCAGGCGGCGCCTGTGCTCCTGCCCCCTGTTCCTGCGCCAGGAGCGCCTGCGCATACGGGTCGTCTGGCGGCGCTGGTGCGGCCGTCGTGGTCTCGCCCCCAAGTCCCAACAATTTTTCGTACATGTCCGCCATGCGTTGCTCCTACAGCGAAAACCCCGCTGCCGTCCCAATCGCCCGCGCCCGCTCCAGCAGCTGACGCTTCTCCTCCACCGACAGGCTCTGCGGCGTCCGCCCTGGAAACAACTCCTCGATCGCTTGCTTCAGATGCTGCGTCGCAGTCGGACCATCGAGCGGCTTCGGCGCCTGCCCCGTCTGCGCTGGCGCGGGTTCCTGCGTCACTGGCTGTCCTGGGACAGGTTCCTGCGCAGGAGCGGGTGGTGTGGGCGCCGCAGCAGGAGGTGCCTGCCGAGGCGCCGGGGCCATGGCGGCGTCCCCCTCAGGGTGTGTCGCCGTCGTGCCGCGTGCGGGCTGTGGCGCCTGGCGCTGGCTTCTGGGCGGTGCCGGGGGCTTCCAGTTGGGACGGAACGCGGCGTTCTCGTCCCACGGCAAGACATCTTTGGTATCGAGGCCCAGCGATGACCGGACGGTGTCGTTAATCCCCGCGACCAGAAGCTTCATCTGTTTTTTGGCCTGCGAATGCGAATCAATGGGCGTCGGATCGAAGGGCCCGATACCAAAGCGTTGACTGAATAACCGGGCATAGTTGCCATCAGCGCGCCGGGCATCGGCATCCGTAAAATGGCCGGTATCGCCGCCGATCTGGCGCCCAACCATCGCCAGCGTGGCTTCTTTGCGCCGGCTATAGACTGCGGCCCACTCCCCGATGGTTTTGCCGGTGAGATACTGCATGCGCAAATCCATCGTCGCCCGAAACCGCTCAGGAATCCCGCTCAGGTCCTTGCCGCTGGCCTTTTCGAGGGCGGGGTAAATGCCGATAAACTTCCGGTCAGCCTTGGGGTTTGCCGGATCGTAGACCTTCCCGGTGAGGGTCCCTTCGGCGTCATCCTCGCCCCCAAAGAGCATCACATTCATGCGGTTGATTTCCATCATGGAGCGGCGCGCGCTCCGAATTGTCGCAGCTTGCTTCTCCGTCATGTGGCGATAGCCGGCGTCCTGCGCTTCCCGGCGTGTCATATTTGTATCAGCATCGGCCTGCCCGGTATCCAGGCGGTACATCTTCGCGGCATTGTCCCCGAGCGGCGCATCGAGCTTGACGTTCCGCTCAAACGCCTGGTTGGCTTCCAGCTCACGCGCGTCCTGCTCCCGCCCGAGTTGGCCGGCACGGTCAAAGACGTCGTTAGTGGCTCGCCCTGGACGGATGTTCTCGTCCTTCTGAATACGGTAAAACGCTTCGCGCTGATTCATGGTGAGATTCGCGAGGCGCTTGTCTTCGATGTCCCGGACCCGTTCCTCTTCACTGAGCTTCGCCTGCTCTGGCACCGAGAGTTTGGTGGGATCTGCCGAGCCAATCTCGTTGTTCGCCGCCAGCTCGCGCGCAATCTGGCGATACTTTTCAGAGAACTGCACGTTCTGCTTCGCCGCCTCGACGTCGGCGGTGACACCAGGACGCCGCTTTTCTTCCTCGATGTCAAACTGTTGCTTCCGCAGTTCCTTGGCTTTGAGATACTCGTCTTCCAGGGCTTTTTGCGCAGTCTCAAATTGCTGCCGGCGTTGTTCAGCCCCAATCGTGCGCTGCTCGCCGCGCCCTTCTTCCTGGAGCTTAAACTGCTGGACGCGCTGTTCTTTCTTCTGCTGATAGTCATCGTCCAGGGCTTTCTCATCGCGCATATACTGCTGCTGGCGTCCTTCTTTGCCGAGATCCCGCGTCTCCTTCCGGTCTTCTTTGCGGATCTCCTTGCCTTCCTCCTGGGCGAGGTCTCCAGCCTTCGTGCCTTTCTTGCGATACTCCTCGAGCTCTTTTTTGTTCAGCGCCTGGCTGTCCTCGAGGAGCTTGTTCTTATCTTTCTCCAGCTCGGTAATCTGCGTCGTGATACGCTGGAGTTCCACTGTCCCACGCGGCGTCCCGGCCAAACGCGAACTGAGTACCTGCTCCTGATCGGCACGCAGTTGCTGCAGCTTGACGTTGATCGCCATCGTCTGCTTGTTGTTACGCTCAATCGCGGTGCGCCCTTCCGTAGACAGTTGGAACGGTTCCTGCGCCGTGGCCGGAGGCTGCGCAGCCGCCGGCGCCTGGGCGGTCACCGTGGGGGCCGTCGCTGCTGGCGTAGACGGGGCGCGTGTCCCTGTCGTGGCAGCAGGTGTACCTGAAGGGGCTGGCGCCCCTGGCCCTGCCACCATCTGACTGGTACCCGGCTGCGCGGGCGTCCCCGCGGGCGCCGGGACCACGGGGGTTTGTGCGGTCGCGGTCGTGGGCTCCACACCCGTCGTCCGCTGCACCGCAGCCACGGCATCCCCGACTGTGACATAGCCTTTCTTGTCGGTATCGAGGGCAGCATTTTGTAGGTAGGCTTTGGGGGTTTTCTGCGGCGTAAAGAGGACGGTGTCTTCTGCCTTGCCCACGGCAGCAGGGTAGAGGATCGCCATGTACAGATCCTTGAGATTGCCGAGCTTGCCTTTGTGCGGCGCCAGATATTTCTCGACGTAATCGAGCTGCTGCTCTGGCGTCATCTTCGCCAGGGCGTCTGTCGTGGTCCCTAAACCCTTCGCGGTGTCGGGCATAAACTGAATGAGCCCGGTCGCACCGCTGCCGGCCCGGTTCCGCGTCGCCGGCGAGAACTCTCCGCCTGTTTCAAAGTGCATGACGCGGTAGAAGTCGTCCAGGTTGATCCCGAGCCGGTTCGCCACCAGCTGCGCCTTGGCCCGGAACTGTGGCGAGAGCTTTTCAATGCCAGGCACCGGACCCGCCACAGGGCGTGCCGCGGCCGGCGTCACCGCAGGTTGTGCCGCCCCCGTGGCGCCGCTGGGGGCGGGCGTGCCGGTCCCATCCAGAGCAAAGGTACCGTCCGACGCACTCCCCGCCCCGCTCCCCTGGCCGGCCCGGAGTTGCTTCCAGAACTGTTGCTCGCGGTCGAGCTTCGCCAGCTCGCGGCGCTCTTTGAGCTGCTCCTGGAACAACGCCATCTTCTCTTTGGGACCCAGGCGCATGCCGACAATCCCCGGTATGGGGACGTCACGTGTCGTCTGCTGCTCTGGCACCATTTCTGGGGGACCGTAGGCCAGTGCCCCTCCCGGGCTGGTCGGCCAGGGTTTTTCGTAGGCCGGCGTGGTGACCGTCTCAGGGTAGGTCATGCCCCAGGCTTTGGCTTGCTCCGCGGTGACCGGGTCATAGGGCTTGAACGCATACTTTTGTGAACCAAAACCAATGTGGCCAGGCTTGTTGTACCCAAACAAGGCATCAAGCAAACCAACAGGACCACCCATGCCGCCTGTGTCTGGAAGCCACTCACCTTGCCCTTGTGTCAACTCACGCTGAAGTTGACCCTCTTTGAGGCGCCTATTTTGGATTTCTTCTAAAGCCGCAGCAAGGCCAGCAGCGCCAGCTAAGCCAGTCCAATCAGCCATCGAGACCCTCCCACAGCTCTAGCTCACGTTTCGCGAGCGCTTGCATGCGTTTCAGCGCCGGGGAAAACTGCGGCCAGACCTCGGCAAACAGCGCTGGATCGTGTTCCTTCGCCCACGTGGCGATGGATGGATTGAACATGCACTCCCGACAATCCGCGAACTCGAACTGTGCCCCCCGCTTCCACTTGTAGATGTCTGGCAGCGTAATCCCGTGGCTGTCGATGTACTCCCACACCTGTTCTGTGGTCCATGGATGCAACGGATCATAGCGTGTCCACCCGGCAATCCCTACGTCGTGTGCTTCGATCACCGGACCAATGCGGCCGTGTGCCGGCGCGTCACTCTTGCGCGAGGCGGTGAGCACCGCGTCCGCCTGGTGCTCCTGGCTGGCTTGCACTAAGGGCCAGATAACCCGCAAAGTCGAGCAGTGCCACCAGGACGCGAGCTTGGGACCGCCATCATAAAACGGGTCAGGTAGCTCGCCAAACATGCTGGTAGGAATGAGCTGCGAAGGCCAGCCGTAATTCTGCACGTATTGCGGGAAGGAGATAGGGGGCGCTAAGATTTCGAGGTTGTCAAAACCCCACGCAGCACAGTGTTGCTCTATACATTCACGAGTGCCCGGCCACGCGTTGTCCATGACCACCGCCAGCACCTCGACCTGCGACGACCACGGACGCAAGAGAGACAGCAACGTTGTGCTATCCTTGCCCCCTGAAAACCAGCAGACCACCCTCTGGTAATGCGCAAAAACCTGTTCCAGCAATCGCTGCGTCTCTTGAATATGCTCCAAAGCCTCTCCTCAAATCGCAATGCCGATTGCTGCGACCGTTGCCACCGTAGTACCAATAGCCATATTGCGCTCAAAAGGCGATGAGCCACCGCCCGACGTCGTCTGCTGACTCCCTGGCTGCATGAGTGAGCCAAACTGCGGCGACATCAAACTCTGCACCATCTTGGCGAGCTGGTCCGGCGCGGCCTGTTGCATCCGGCGTGGGATGCCCTGCACCTGCCAGGCCGCGGCTTCTTCAATCGGCGCGGCGATGTTCCGCGGCAGACCGCTGAGCGACGCAGCTAAGCGCGACTGTCCCTGTTTGGCTGCAGACATGGCGGGCGCCAGGATCGAGTCGGCCCCGGCAAAGTCTCCACCAATCAGCGACTCCAGCCCCGCGAGGCGCTTTTCTTCCATCGGCAAGATCGTGCTCTCAAACAGGTTCCGCTCGGCCCCGAGAATCTGCTGCTGCTGGGGACTATACACCGCCCCGCCCTTCTGCACGGTTGGCGGCTTCGACTTTGCTCCCATGGTGCGGTCCTTACTGCATGAGGTACGGGTACGAGCCGGCGTTACCAAACGTCGACCCGCCAGGCGCCCCAAAGCTCCCCGTGCTCGGCGCCATCCCAAACGGCGCATACGTCGTGTTGGCGTACCCGCCCTGGTTATACGCGTCCCACGTCGTGGGCAGGGTCCCACTGGTTGGACCCGGCGTCAGCGCCTGCCGGCCGGCCCCGTAGAGACTGGAGCCCGCCTGTAAGAGCCCGGCCCATTGCTTGGCGATGTTCGCGAGGTCAATCGGCTCTTGCTGGATCGCCGTGGTGTTTTGGCCGGTCGGCGCAATGAGGGACGTGCCACTGACAAAATCGTTGAGCTTCTGCCCGGCGCCAATGGCCGCGTTGGCGTAGGTGCCTGGCAGGTCGAGGCCGGCCCTGGCCTGGCCCAGCGCGGCCGGGAGCTGGGCGCCGCCGTACGGCCCAAAGGTGCGTGACAGCGCCGCGTTGCTCTGCATAATCTTTTTGGCCATCTCGATCAGGCTCGGACTCACCAGCCCTTCGATCGCCCCAGGCGCCCCTTCCGCCCGTTCGTTCAGCGCCCCGAGCGTTGTGTGCCAACCCTTCAGCCGCGCCGGAAATTGGCGGTCAGCCACCAGCTGGAGGAGCGCCGCGGCTTCGTCCCCCATGGTCGAGGTACGACTGGCCGTCCCGCCTCCCTGGAGCGGTCGTAACCCGGCAAACGATTCAGCCACTGATCACCTCGCCTTTCTGCGGGTGCTGCATCGAAAAGAGCAGCATGTCTTCCGCCGTGCCACGCATGGGGAGAAAGTGGGGGACACACCCCACACGGTACATCCCCATCTGCGCGACCAGATACTGCGATGCCTTGTGCTCCGGGTGAATGGTGCAGTAAAAATTCTCAAAGCCGATCGTCTCCAGGAGATACTGCTTCCAGGCCCGCGCCAGCGCAAACGCCCCTTTCCCCCGGAACGGTTCTAGCACGTAGATATCCACCACACAGTGGAGCGGCTTACTCGTATCAGGGTAGCCCTCTTGCCGGGTGATAAACAAGCCTCCGGCCATCTCTCCCCCAATAAACCCTCCCAGCAGGACAACGCTGCGCCCGAGCTGGCCCACCAGGTCCTGGAAAAAACGCGGCGTGTAATCCGAGACGTAATACGGCGAGGGATCCTCCACGATGGCTTCCCACAGCGTATGCACCTGTTCCAGGGTGACGTTCGTGCGTATCTCCACCTGAGGGAGGTGCGACCGTCTGCGCCGTCGTTTCCGGGTGTGTGTTTCACTCATCGGAGCTGCTCCTCCAGGCGTTGGATGGTCTCCATGCACGCCTCGAACTGGACACTGCCAGGACTCCAGAGCGCGGTCCCCTTCTGTAAGCGCCGGATTTCTTCCCTGAGCGACAGCGATTTTTCCTCTTCTGTCTTGGGGGGAGGAAGAATAGATGTCACGGTGTCACCATGCGTCGTTGCTGGCGCTCTCCGGTAAAACGCTGGGGGAGAGAGGAGACATTTATAGAGATTGATGGCGTACCCATTGGCGAGCCGGTAGACCGTCTTGGCGAATATCCCCATGCGCACCAATTTGTGCATGTGACGGATCGCCGTCCGTCGCGAGTACCCCGTCGCATAGGCCATCATTTGATAGGCGACGCGCCCATACCCGGACGTGTTCATCCGGTGTCCGACTTCGATCGCCGTAAATTTTAAGTTGCCGTGGAGTTGATTTTCACTGCGGAGGGCGGCTATGATATTTGCTGACATGGCGTCTCCTGCTACTACAGGAATGCCAGAGGCAGGTTCTGTGAAACATACAGAGCTGCCACAAGTGGCTTCCCTATTCACGGTAGGGATGACATTAGAGACAGAGGGGGTGGTTGCACACCCCCCTGTCTCGCCCTTTACCTTCCAACCGTTATACACTAAGTCAAGCACAAACACAATTCTTTCTTGCTCCCTCAGCGCGGACATGCTACGATGCGCCCCTCTCTTCTTCTTTACCCTCTCTCTCGTAAAGAGAGAGAAGGCATGGCATCCGTGCGTCTAGGCGCCGCCTACCTGCAAAAACGCCTTCTCCAGCCGCTGTTGCTCTATGGTTATCAGGGGTTTCGTGCTGACCCGCTGCTCGTTGACGACAAACGGTTTGCTACTTTGGCGCTGTTCGTTCGTCGTTAAACTTTTTTCCTGCATGTTTTGTATCGCCTCTAACAAGGTCTGCGGCTGATACGACTGCGAGCTGCCCAGGGGCTTGATCATGGCACTGAAGCCCCACAGTTGTAGCGCCGTGCCTCCGGTGAGTGTTGCCCTGAGTGCGCGTCCTTTGATGCCAGCAGGGAGCCAGACGTTCACCCGCTGCCTCCCCGTGGTTGCTGGAATCGTGCGCGTATCGCGGACAGTGCCGTTAATTTCCGTGACGATCGTGGCGCCGCTGGGCGCGTCCAGGTCAATGGCGTACCATTTGATGGCGTGCACCAGAATAAATGGCACCTGGCGCGTGTCCCAGAACGTCGTGGCCAGCGGCTCGCTCTCGGCCTGCATGCTCAAGTTCCAGACCGTGAAGGGCTGTGCACTCTGCATCGTGACGCGGAACGTGCGGCCTTTGAGGGGCGGATTAAACAGGTGGTCAATACGCTCGCGTCCGTTCGTAGGCCCAACGGTGAACGTGCCGTTGGCGGGCACGAGCCCATCGACATAGACGGTCACGTTCACCACGGCCGGCGCATCCAGGTCAAAGAACAGCTGCCGGATGAGCTGCGGCGTCTCGAACGTCACCTCGCGGCTATCCCA
>Ga0134123_10002179_pt1 | contig 12846 bp, 11 predicted proteins | sample KB303_FD_96460 | JGI IMG/M metagenome (GOLD analysis project Ga0134123, IMG submission 96460) | Terrestrial soil microbial communities without Nitrogen fertilizer from Kellogg Biological Station, Michigan, USA - KB3-0-3 | ecosystem: Environmental > Terrestrial > Soil > Unclassified ...
GTGCGCTCGATGCGCTCGTCGAAGGCGAGCGGCAGCGAATCGACCGCGGCAACCAGCGAGTCGAGGCGCACGCTCATCGCCGGCAGGTCGACCGCCGGGGTCGCCCGCAGCCGCTCGATGTCGCGCGCCAGCGCCCGGCGCACCGGCACGAACTGCGGCCGGTCGGCGCGCGCCAGGCGCGCCTCGGCGAGCTGCAGCGCGAGCAGCGCAGCGCGCACGTTGCCGGCTAGCTGCAGCTGCTGCGAGGCGATGGCGAGCACCTGCTCGATCTCGGCCAGCTGCCATTCGTCGCGATTGCGCGACAGGTCCTGGTACAGCGCTTCCAGGGCGAGCTGCTGGCTCTGCGATTCGGCCAGGCGGCCCTCGAGCTGCGAGATCCGCGTCTGCGCCTCGCGCAGCGCCTCCTGGGCCTGGCGAGCCACCGCGCGCGCCTCGCGGGTGCCGGCGTCGATGTCCTGCAGGCGTCGCGCCAGCTCCTCCTGCGTGCCGCCGATGCGGTTGCGCACGTCGATCCAGAAGAGCGCGGTCAGCGCCGCGGCCAGGACGACGGCGATCAGCGCCAGGCGCGGCGCGTGAGACGCCGGCGCTTGCGGAGCGCTCGCGGCCGGCGGAGGCGCGGCGGGGTCAGTCTCGCTCATGGAAATATGCTACCAGCCGCTCCAGCACCGCGGCGTCGGCCGGGCCCGAGACGATCACCTCGCGCGCGCCGTGCTCTTTCGCGCGCGCTGCGACCCGCGCGTGCGGAACGAAGATCGGGGTCGCCGCAAGACGCGCCGCGCCGGCCAGCGTGACGAAGTTCTCCAGGCCTTCGGATGATGAAACCGTGACCGCGTGCACGCCGTCGCGCTGCCAGCGCGCGAGCAGCGGTGCCGGATCGGTTTTCGCCAGGAGCCGTCGGTAGCACTCGGCATACTCGACCGACGCGCCGCGCGCGGTCAGCGCATCGCCGAGCAGCGGCCTCCCCGCGCCGCCGCGAAAGATGACGACGCGCTTGCCCCGCATGTGCTGCAGCCCGGGCAGCGCAAGCAACGCCTCGCTGTCCGCGCCTTCGTCCGGCGCCAGCACCCCGGAGATGCCGCGACGCTCCAGCTCGCGCCGCGAACCGGCACCGATGGCGGCGGCTTGCAGCCGCTCCGGCCATTTCGCGACCCGCGCCATGACCTTCTGTACCGCCGTCGGGCTGACGAAGACCGCGAGGTCGTAGGCGTCGAGCTTGCCGAGCGCGTCGGGCGGCGGCGCGTCCTCGATGGCGATGGTCGGAAAGAGGATCGCGCGGCCGCCCGCCTTCTCGATCGCTCCGGCGAGCGCGCCGGCGAGCTCGCGCGGGCGCGTCACGACGATGCCACGCCCGGCGAGCGCGCTATTTTCCACTGAGCAGGGAAAGGATCGCCGCGGCGCCCTGCGCGCGCAGATCCTCGGCGACGCGGCGGCCAAGCGCTTCCGGATCGCCGCCGTCCCCGGTCTGCTCGGTGCGCAGCACGCGCCGGCCGTCTTCGGAGGCGACCAGCGCGCGAAGCTTCATCTTGCCATCCGACAATTCCGCATAGGCGCCGAGCGGCAAGGAGCAGCTGCCGCCGAGGGCAAGGCTGACCGCGCGTTCGGCACGCACGCAGGCAGCGCTCGCGCCGTCGGCGAGCGGCGCAACCAGCGCCAGTACGTCGGCGCGGCCGCTCATGCATTCGATGCCCATCGCGCCCTGTCCCGGCGCGGGCAGGCTCGCTTCGGGCTCGAGGCGCTCGCCGATGCGCTCGCCGAGACCGAGCCGGACCAGCCCCGCCACGGCGAGCACGATCGCGTCGTACTCGCCGCGGTCGAGCTTGGCGAGGCGCGTCTCGACGTTGCCGCGCAGCAGCTTCAGCTCGATGTCGGGGCGGCGCTCCTTGATCTGCGCGCCGCGGCGCAGGCTGGAGGTGCCGAGCACCGCGTTTTTCCTCAGGTCGGCGAGCTTCCGGACCTTGTTCGAAACGAACGCGTCGCGAGGATCCTCGCGGCCGAGGATCGCGGCGATCTCGAATCCCGGCGGCAGGTCCGCCGGCACGTCCTTCATGGAATGCACCGCGAGGCCGGCGCGGCCGTCGGCCAGCGCGTTTTCCAGCTCCTTGATGAACAATCCCTTGCCGCCGACCGTGTCGAGGCGCTGGTCGAGCAGCTCGTCGCCGCGCGTCGAGAGCGGCAGCAGCTCGACCGCCAGTCCCGGATGCAGGGCCTCCAGCCGCCCCTTGACGTGCTCCGCCTGCCACAGCGCGAGCCTGCTTCGGCGGGTGGCGATCACCAAGCGCCGCGCGCTCATTTCAGGTTCCGCTCGTCGACCAGCTCGCGCAATGCCGGCCACTGCCGGCGGCTCACCGGCAGCCGCTCCTCGATGCCGTCCAGCACCACCATCCAGTGCGGCTCGTCGTTGCTCGGCGCCGCGCGCTCGAAGCCGCGGATCGCGTCGCGCGCCACCAGGCAGTTGCGGTGGATGCGCACGAAGCGCCGGGCGAACTCGCGCTCGAGCGCGATCAGGGACTCTTCGATCAGGTGGCTGCGCAGTTTGGTCCGCAGCGTCACGTACTTCTGCTCGGCGCGCAGGAAGACGATGTCGCGCACCGGCACCAGCACGATGCGGTGCCGCTCGGTGACCGACAGGTACTCGCGCGCGTCGTTGTGCGCGCGGGCGAGCTGCTCGACGTCGGGTGCACGGCCCGCGGCAGCCCTTTTCAGCGCCGCGGCGAGCCGCTGCGCCCGCACCGGCTTGAGCAGATAGTCGAGCGCGCTCAGCTCGAACGCCTCGACCGCGTGCTTGTCGTGCGCGGTGACGAACACCACCGCCGGGCGGCCTTCGAGGCCGACGAGATGGCGCGCCACCTCGAGGCCGCGCATCCCGGGCATCTCGATGTCGAGGAGCAGCACCTGCGCCCCGCTGCCCGGGATGCGCTCGATCGCTTCCAGCCCGTGGCGCGCCTCGCCGACGACTTCGGTCGGCACCTCTTCGGCGATGTCCTGCAGCAGCTCCTTCAGGCGCTCGCGCGCCGGCGCTTCGTCGTCGGCAATGAAAACGCGCAGCACGCTCACCCTTCCGCCGTGCGCGCGCGAGTCAGGTACGGCATGTCGATCTCCACCCGGTAGCGTCCGCCGTCGGTGCGCGTGTCCATGCGCGCCTCGGCATCGAAGAACAGCGCCAGCCGCTCGCGGATATTGTCGAGCGCCATGCGGTTGCCGGCGCGCTCGGCTTCGGTCTCGATCAGCGCGTTCTCGATGCGGGCGATGACGCGGTCGCCGCGACGCTCGATGTGCACCAGCACGTTGCCGGGCTCGGTCGCGGGCTCGACGCCATGGTAGACGGCGTTCTCGAGCAGCGGCTGCAGCACGAGCGGCGGCAGCAGCGCGTCGGAAGGCGCGGCGTCGAGCTCCCAGGTGATGCGCAGGCGATCGCCGAGGCGCAGCTGCTCGATCGCGGCGTAGCGCTCGAGCAGCGCGATCTCGTCGGAGAGGCGCACGAAGCGCCGCGCGTCCGACACCAGGCTGCGGAAAAGATCGGCGAGGTCCTCGAGCGTGCGCTCGGCGCGCTTCGGGTCGCGGCGAATGAGCGCCAGCACCGCGTTGATGCTGTTGAACAGGAAATGCGGACGGATGCGCGCCTGCAGCGCCTGCAGCCGTGCTTCGGCGAGCGCCGGCGAGAACGCCTTCACCAGCAGGTGGAAGTAGCCGAGCAGCACCCCGGCGAACAGCGCGGCGAAAAAGGCGCCGCGCAGAAGAGCGCCCGGCGTCTGCTCCGGGCCGGTGACGGCGATCTGGTAGATCACCGCGAGCGCCGCCGCGAGCAGCACCACCGCGAAGCAGCCGCCGCGATAGGTCAGGCGTCCGAGCTGGCGCGAGAGCGCGAACAGCATCGCCACCTCGATGAACAGCAGCGGCTCGAGAAACGCCGCGTCTTCGATGAAGCGCTCCATCGCGCCGCGCAGGCTCGGCGCGGCATAGACCGCCGCGATCATCGCGACTGCGTTGACCGCAACCAGTACGCGCGCGATCACGCCCAGGTTGCGGAAATCGGGCAACAGGTCCGAAAAGGTGTTTTGCCTTATACTCGGCATACTTAGAGGGCGGTCTTGAGCCGCATTCTGAAATTATGCCGAAGAAGGCGCAACCCTGGTCCGGCCGCTTCGCGCAGCCCGTTGATGAGCAGGTCAAGCGCTTCACGGCTTCCGTATCGTTCGATCAACGGCTGGCAAAGCATGACATCGCGGCGTCGCTCGCGCACGCGCGGATGCTGGCTGCGCGCGGCATTCTGCCCAAGCGCGACCTGAAGGCGATCGAGCAGGGCCTGGCGAAAATCGCCAAGGAGATCGCCGCCGGCAAGTTCGCCTGGTCGCTCGACGCCGAGGACGTCCACCTCAACATCGAGAAGCGCCTGATTGCGCTGGTCGGCGAAGCCGGCAAGCGGCTGCACACCGCGCGCTCGCGCAACGACCAGGTCGCAACCGACCTGCGTCTCTGGTTGCGGGACGAGATCGACGCCGTGCTCAAGCTGGTCGCGGCGCTCGAGCGCGCGCTGCTCGCGCAGGCGTCGCGCCATGCCGCGCTGCTGATGCCGGGCTTCACGCACCTGCAGGTCGCCCAGCCGGTGACGTTCGGCCATCACCTGCTCGCGTACTTCGAAATGCTCGAGCGCGATCGGGAAAGACTCATTCAAGTCAGAAAAAGAACAAACCAGTTGCCGCTGGGCGCTGCCGCTCTGGCGGGGACGAGCTTCCCGATCGACCGCGAGCGCGTCGCGCGCGAGCTCGGCTTCGAAGCGCTGTGCGAGAACTCGCTCGACGCGGTCTCCGATCGCGACTTCGCCATCGAGTTCTGCGCCGGCGCCTCGCTCGTCATGGTGCATCTGTCCCGCCTCTGCGAGGAGCTGGTGCTCTGGGTGAACCCGCGTTTCGGCTTCGTGCGGCTGCCCGACGCCTACTGCACCGGCTCGTCGATCATGCCGCAGAAGAAGAATCCCGACGTGCCCGAGCTGGTGCGCGGCAAGAGCGGCCGCGTGTTCGGCTCGCTGGTCGCCTTGCTCGCCCTGATGAAGGCGCAGCCCCTCGCCTACAACAAGGACAACCAGGAGGACAAGGAGCCGCTGTTCGATGCCGTCGACACGGTGAAGGACTGCCTCTCGGTGATGGCCGGCCTGGTCGGCGGGCTGAAGCCCATGCCGGCGGCGATGCGGGCCGCGGTGCTCGAAGGCCACGCCACCGCGACCGACCTCGCCGACTACCTGGTGCGCAAGGGCGTTCCCTTCCGCGACGCGCACGAGGCGGTCGCGCGCGCGGTGCGCGAGGCGGAGCGGAAGGGCGTGGATCTCGCCGCGCTGCCGCTCGCCACGCTGAAAAGCTTTTCCAAGGAAATCGCACCCGATGTGAAGCGCGTGCTCTCGCCGCAAGGCTCGCTCGACTCGCGCAGCCATCCCGGCGGCACCGCGCCGGCCGCGGTCCGGCTGGCGATCGCCCGCGCGCGCAAACGTCTGGCGCAATAACGAGGTTGGTGTCGGTGGACACGGTCGCCAACTACCCGGTCATCCGCAAGCTCGGCGAAGGCGCAACCTCCGAGGTGTTCCTCTGCCAGGACCCGTTTCGCAACCGCGAGGTGGCGGTGAAGCGCATCTTTCCCGAGGCGCTGCGCGACCCGACGCGCGGGCGCCTGTTCCGCAAGCTGTTTTTCACCGAGGCGTCGCTCGCCGGCAAGCTGGTGCACCCCCACATCGCGCAGATCTTCGATGCCGGCATCGGCGAGGACTCGGGCTACATCGTCATGGAGTACATCTCCGGCGGCACGATGGAACGCTATTGCGCGCCGGAGAACCTGCTGCCGGTCGAGCAGGTCGTCGAGATCATCTTCAAGTGCACGCGCGCGCTCGCTTTCGCCCATATGCAGGGCGTCACGCACCGCGATATCAAGCCCGGCAACATCCTGTACGCCGCCGAGCCGACCGACGCCCGCATCGGCGATTTCGGCCTGGCCCTCAACGTCGGCGCCGAGACCACGCAGATCACCGGCGTCGGCTCGCCGGCGTACATGTCCCCCGAGCAGATCCGCGAGGAGGTGGTCGACCACCGCACCGACCTCTACTCGCTCGGCGTGGTGATGTATCAGTTGCTGACCGGCAAGCTGCCGTTCCAGGGCACCAACAAGTTCAGCATGATCTACCAGATCACGCAGTACGACCCCGCGCCGCCCTCCGCCGCGCGCCCGGCAGTCCCCGCCTCGCTCGACCGCATCGTGCGCCGGGCGATGCACAAGGATGCGGCGAAGCGCTATCAGAGCGGCGACGAGTTCGGCGAGGACCTGATCGAAGCACGGCGCGCCGGGCTGGGCGCCGCGGCGCAGGCCTTCAGCGACGCGGACAAGTTCGCCGCGCTGCGGAGCATGCGCTTCTTCGCCAAGTTCACCGATCCCGAGCTCTGGGAGGTGATCCGCATCGGCGTCTGGGAGCAGGTCGCCGACGACAACGTGGTGGTGCGCGAGGGCGAAGGCGGCAACTTCTTCTGCGTCGTCATCGACGGCGAAATGCGCGTCACCAAGAACAAGAAGCTGCTCAGCGTGCTCGGCCCCGGCGAATGCTTCGGCGAAATGGCCTATCTGTCGGTGCAGAACCACGAGCGCGGCGCGACCGTCACCGCGGCCCGGGATTCTCGCATCGTACGCGTGCGCGTCGCCGACCTCGAGCAGGCCACCGTCGCCTGCCGCGCCAAGTTCGACCGCGCCTTCCTCGGCATCCTGGTCGAGCGGCTCAACCTCGCGAATAGCCGCCTGGCGTCTGGGTAAGGGTTTCCGCAAGCAAGGCGCGTCGGCCGGCGCCGAGCTGGACGGCCTGCAGGCGCTCGGCGCCGTGGTGCGCGTCCCGCGCATCCTCGACCACGGCCCGGATTTCATCCTTCTCGAGCAGCTCGACCTGAAGCGAAACGGCGACTGGGGCGCACTCGCGCAGATGCTGGCGAATCTGCATCGCACGGCCGGGCCGCGCTACGGCTGGCATCGCGACAACTTCATCGGCGCGACCCCGCAGGTCAACACGTGGCGCGACGACTGGGCGACTTTCTTTCTCGAATGCCGCATCCAGCCGCAACTGGCGCTGGCGCAAAAGAACGGCTTTTCGATCCCATTTTCCAGGAATGATTTTCTGGACGGCCACAAACCCTCAGCGTCCCTGCTCCACGGCGACCTGTGGAGCGGTAACGCGGGCTTCATCGACGAGGGGCCGGTGATCTTCGACCCGGCGGTGTACTACGGCGATCGCGAAACGGATCTGGCGATGACGGAGCTGTTCGGCGGCTTTCCGCCCGAATTTTATTCTTCGTATCGGAAGGTCTATCCCTTGGACGCGGGATACGAGCAGCGGAAGCACTTCTACAACCTCTACCACCTGCTCAACCACCTGAACATCTTCGGCGCGGGGTATCTCGCGCAGGTGCAGCGGACGTTAGGTCTGCTTGACGCCTTCTAGGAGTTTTTGCAGCTCGCCGGACTCGTACATCTCCTTCACGATGTCCGAGCCGCCGACGAACTCGCCGTTGATGTAGAGCTGCGGGATCGTCGGCCAGTTGGCGTACTCCTTGATGCCCTGGCGGATTTCGGCGTCGGCGAGCACGTTGACGCTGTGGAATTGCTGCACGCCGCAGGCGTTCAACACCTGGCAGGCGAGCGCGGAGAAACCGCATTGGGGAAATTGCGGCGTGCCCTTCATATAGAGCACGACGGGGTGACCCTCGACCTGCTCCTTGATGCGTTGTTTAGTGTCCATGGGACGATTTTACCCTTCCACCCGCGACGCGGGGTATGCCGGCCAGATCGGGCCAGCCGGACGTGGTTTCAAGGCCTGCCGCCTCGAGCAGCTCGCGCACGGCCTCCTGCTGCCCCATGCCGTGCTCGAGCAGCAGCCAGCCGCCCGGCAGGAGGTGAGCGGGCGCTTCCTGGACGACGATGCGCATCGCGTCCAGCCCGTCGGCGCCGGACTCGATCGCGAGCTGCGGCTCGAACTGCAAGTGCGCGAGGTGCGGATCGCCCGCGGCGACGTAAGGGGGGTTGCAGACCACGGCCTCGAAGCGCTCGCCGGCGACGGCTTCGAACCAGCGGCCGTGCCGCAGCTCGATGTCCAGGTTGAGGCGAGTCGCGTTGCGCTTCGCGACCTCCAGCGCCGCGGCGCTCGCATCGCTCGCAACCACGCGCGTTCCCGGCAGGTGGCGCTTCAGCGCCAGCGCGATGGCGCCCGAGCCGGTGCCCATGTCGAGAATCGAAGCCGGCTTGCGCGCGAGGACGAGGTCGACCAGCAGCTCGGTCTCGGGGCGGGGAATGAGCACCGCCGGGGTGACCGTGAGGTCCAGGCTGTAGAACTCCTTGCGGCCGAGGATGTAGGCGACCGGCTCGCCCTTGCTGCGCCGCGTGACGAAATCGAGGAAGCGGCCCTCGGCTTCGGCGGGAAGGGTCTTCTCCTGGAAGGCGAGCACGCTCGCCTCGGAGAATCCGGTCGCGGCCGCGAGCAGCAGGCGCGCTTCCCGCGGATCGATGGCGCTCGCGCGCAGCGCTTCCTGGACGTTCACGCGGCCTCCTCGGCGAGCGCGGTGAGCTGCTCGGTCTGGTGCTCGGTGGTGAGCGCGCTGATCAGCTCGTCGAGCTCGCCGTCCATGATGCGCTCGATCTTGTACAGGGTCAGATTGATCCGGTGGTCGGTCACCCGCCCCTGCGGGAAGTTGTAGGTGCGGATGCGCTGCGAGCGGTCGCCCGAGCCGATCAGGGATTTCCGGGTCGAGGCGGTCTTCGCCTGCTGCTCGGAGAGCTGCTTGTCGCGGATGCGCGCAGCCAGCACGCCGAGCGCCTTCTCCCGGTTCTTGTGCTGCGAGCGCGAGTCCTGGCATTCGACGACGATGCCGGTCGGCAGGTGCGTGACGCGAATCGCCGAGTCGGTCTTGTTGACGTGCTGCCCGCCGGCGCCCGAGGCGCGGAAGGTATCGATGCGCAGCTCGGCCGGATTCAGCACCACGTCGTCGATCTTGTCGGCCTCCGGCAGGACCGCGACGGTGCAGGCCGAGGTGTGGATGCGCCCTTGCGCTTCGGTCTCGGGCACGCGCTGCACGCGATGGCCGCCCGACTCGAACTTCAGGCGCGAATACGCGCCCTGCCCGACGATGCGGGCGATGACTTCCTTGTAGCCGCCGAGCTCGGACGCGCTCTCGGAGATGATCTCGACCTGCCAGCCCTGGCGTTCGGCGTAGCGCGAGTACATGCGGAACAGGTCGCCGGCAAACAGGCCCGACTCGTCGCCGCCGGTGCCGGCCCGCACCTCGAGGAAGATGTTGCGCTCGTCGTTCGGGTCCTTCGGCAACAGCGCTTTCTGCAGGTCCGCTTCCAGCTGCTCCATGCCGGCGCGCGCGGCCTTCAGGTCGTCGGCGAGCCCGAGCTCACGCGCCGCCTCGGCGTCGCCCTCCGCCTGCTGGTACTTCTGATAGAGGGCGACGATCCCGGACACCTCGGCGTACTCGCGCGAGAGGGTGCGGAACTGATCCATGTTCCTGGTCGCGTTCTCGGCGGCGAGCAGGCCGTTCAGCTGCTCGAGGCGCCCGACCAGGCTGTCGAGCTTGCTGCGCAGCGTCGCCTTCACTTGGGCTTCTTCAGCGCCTGCGTCGGGGCGTGCAGCAGCTTGTTGGTCAGGCCCTGCGACAGGGACTCGAGTACCGCCGCCGGATCCTCGCCGCGCGCCAGCGCCTTCAGCGCCCGGTCGAGCTCCTGGCGGCGCGTTTCCTCGGCGTGCTCGCGCAGCTGGCGGATGAGTGGCACGGTCTCTCGCACCTTCATCCAGTGCATGAACTGCCCGACCTGGGTATCGATGATCGCTTCCGCCTGCTCGACCGCCGAGCGGCGCGCATCGAGGTTCTCGGAGACGATCGTGCCCAGGTCGTCGATGGTGTAGAGGAAGACGTCGTCGAGCTCCGCGACTTCCGGCTCGATGTCGCGCGGCACCGCGAGGTCCACCATGAAGATCGGCCGGTGGCGCCGCGCGCGCACTGCGCGCTCGACCAGGCCCTTGCCGAGGATCGGCAGCGACGAGGCGGTGCACGAGACGACGATGTCGTACTCGTGCAGCTGCTCGGGCAGCGCGCGCAATTCGATCGCCCGTGCGTTGAAGCGCGCCGCCAGCCGCTCGCCGCGCTCGACGGTGCGGTTGGCGACGGCGATGCGCGCCGGCGCCTGCGCGCCGAAATGCGTGGCGCAGAGATCGATCATCTCGCCCGCGCCGATGAGGAGCACGTTCTGGTCCTTCAGGCTCGGGAAGATGCGCGCCGCGAGCTTGACCGCCGCGGCGGCCATCGACACGCTCGCTGCGCCGACGCTGGTCGTGGTGCGCACTTCCTTGGCGACCGCGAACGAGCGCTGGAAGAGCTTGTGCAGCACCGTGCCGAGCGTGCCGGCCGACTCGGCGGCGCGCGCCGCGTCCTTCATCTGGCCGAGGATCTGCGGCTCGCCGAGCACCATCGAGTCGAGTCCCGAGGCGACGCGGAAGGCGTGCCGCACTGCCTGCTCGCTTGGCAGGGCATACAGGTAAGGCTGCAGCTCGGCCGGGTCGACGCGGTGGTAGCCGGCCAGCCACTGGGCGAGATCCGCGCGCTCTTCGCCGGCAAGGTAGAGCTCGGTGCGATTGCAGGTGGAGAGAATCGCCGCCTCGGGAGAAAACGCGGCCTTCAGCTGGCTGAGCGCATCGTTGAGGCGCTCGACGTGGAAAACCACGCGCTCGCGGACCGCGAGCGGCGCGGTGTGGTGATTCAATCCGAGAGCGTAGAGCATGCGGCGCTAAGGCCGCGATTATAGGAGAGTTTCGACCTTCTCGGCCGGTACGGGCGGACTGAAGAGATATCCCTGCGCCTGGTCGCAACGCAGCAGGCGCAGAAGTTGCGCCTGCTGCTCGGTTTCGACGCCCTCCGCGATCACTTTCAGGCGCAGCGCCTGGGCGAGGGAAATGATCGCGGTGATGATGCTCGTGCCGTCGGCGTGCTCGGTCATGCCGTGCACGAAGCTGCGGTCGATCTTCAGCGCGTCGAGCGGCAGCCGGCTGAGATACGAGAGCGAGGAATAGCCCGTGCCGAAGTCGTCGAGTGCGATGCGCAAGCCTGAGTCGCGCAAGGCGCGCAGCTTGCGGATGCTTTCGTCGACGTCGCTCATCAGCAGGCTCTCGGTGACCTCCAGATCCACGCCGCTCGCGCCGCCGCCGGCGCTGTCGAGCGCCTTCATCATGTCCTCGACGAAGGTGCGCCGCCGCAGTTGCACGGCCGAGACGTTGACGGCGATGCGCGGCGCCTTCAGCCCCTTCGCCTGCCACTGCCGGTAGAGGCGGCTCGCCGCGGTCACCATCTGCTGGCCGGCCTCGACGATCAGGCCGGTCTGCTCGAGCACCGGGACGAAGCGGACCGGCGACACGAGAACGCCGTCGGGCCCGTGCCAGCGCATCAGCGCTTCCAGGCCGATCACGGCGCGGCTCGCCATGTCCACCTTCGGCTGGTAGTGGGCGAAGAGCTCGCCCTGCTCCACCGCCTTGCGCAGGCGGTGCTCGAGGTCGACTTGCTCGGAGACGCGCGCGTTGATCTGCGGCGCGTAGAAAAGATAGCGCTCGCCGGTTTCCTTGGCGCGCTTCAGCGCCGCTTCGGCGTTGCGGAACAGCGTGTCGGCGTCGCCGCCGTCCTCCGGGTAGACGGCGATTCCCGTCTTGGCCGAGAGCCTCACTTCGCGGCTGTCGATGTCGAACGGCTGCGCGAAGATTGCCGTCTGCTCGATCCGGCGCGCCACCTCCTCGGCATTGTCGATGCCGAGCAGCATGGCGGCGTAGAGGTTGCTGCCGAGGCGCGCGACGCGGTTGATGTCGCCCATTGCGCCGCGCAGGCGTTCCCCCAGCGCCTTCAGGACGAGGTCGCCGACGTGTTGGCCGAAGGCGTCGTTGATCGCCTTGAAGCGCTCGAGGTCGACCAGCAGCAGCGCGAGCTTGCGCTTCCCGGCGGCCTGGACCGCCTGCGTCAGGCGGTCGTGGAACAGCGTGCGATTGGGAAGGCCGGTGAGCGAATCGTAGAGCGCGAGATAGCTGACCTGCTCCTGCTTCTCCATCAGCTCGAGCGCGAACGAGATGTTCGAGACCATCTCGGAAAGCAGGCTCAGCTCTTCCTGGTCGAAGAACGCGGCCTCGCGCGAGCGCAGCGTGACCATGCCGGCGATGCGATCGCCGACCCGCAGCGGCAGGAGGGCGAGCGCATAGTTCCCGTCCCGCGTCAGCGCCTCCCGGTTCTTCACCCGGGGGTCGGTCGCCATGTCGTTCACGACGATCTGCTGGCCGGAGCGCAGCGCCTCGGCGAGAAGGCTGTCGGCGCCACGCGGATCGCGGTTGTAGCCCTCCACCATCCGCTGGAAGACGCTGCGGTCGGACTCGGTGGTCGCAGCGATGCGGGCGACGCCGTCGCGGTCCACTTCGACGATGCGCGCCACCACGAAGCCGCCGCGCGCCGCAGCGATGCGGCAGAACTCCTCGAACAGCGCGCCGCGCTCCCGCAGGCGCACCAGCGCGGAATTGACCCCGCTCGCGATATCGCGGATGCGCGAGAGGCGCGCGAGGCGCTGACGCTGCCGCGCGTCGGCGAGCGCGCGCTCGACCGCGGCCGGCAGGCGCACCAGGTTGGTCTTCAGCACGTAGTCGGTGGCGCCGTTCTTCAGGGCGCGGATCGCGTACTCCTCGCCGATCGTGCCGGAGACGAAGATGAACGGGGTCTCGGGACGCAGCTCTCGCGCCAGCGCCAGCGCCGACATGCCGTCGAAGGTCGGCATGGAGAAGTCGGAGAGGATGACGTCGGGCGCGAA
>Ga0134123_10002180_pt1 | contig 12844 bp, 9 predicted proteins | sample KB303_FD_96460 | JGI IMG/M metagenome (GOLD analysis project Ga0134123, IMG submission 96460) | Terrestrial soil microbial communities without Nitrogen fertilizer from Kellogg Biological Station, Michigan, USA - KB3-0-3 | ecosystem: Environmental > Terrestrial > Soil > Unclassified ...
AGCCCGCCTTCCTGGATCAGGACGTTCCACATGTCGACGATCTGCAGCTCGTGCTGCAGGCTCAGGTTGCCGGCCAGATGGTTGCGGCGATCCGAGATGTCGCTGGGCATCTCCGGAACGTCGTCGTGCTGCACGGGGTTGACCTGGATGACCCAGATCTCCTCGGGCCGCGGCACGGTGCCCATGAAGTGCTTCTGCAGCAGCGCGACGATGGGCGGATTCGTCGCGAAGATCCCGTCCCAGTACGCGTGGCCGTTCGCCCGGACGGCGGGGAACAGCGTCGGGATCGCCGCCGACGCGAGCAGCGCTTCGACCTTGATCTCGCTGCTTGTCGAGCTGAAGACCTTGAAGTTTCCCTGCAACACGTCGCCCGCCCCGACCAGCAGCACCGGGCTGTTCGGCCGGACCAGCGACGGCAATGCCTCGAAGTCGATGTGCTTCAGCAGCAGCGCCCGCAGATCCGTGAACTCGGGCCGCGCGATCATCGCCGCCGTCATCCGCGACCAGAACTGGAACTGCGGCGACGACGGGCTCATCGCCACGCTGGGCAGATAGCCGTGCTCGACCATGCGCAGCAGGTCGATGCAGACCTTGTCGAACACGATCTCCTGCGGCGTGCGCGCCGACAGATCCTCCCAGCAGGCGACGATGCGATCGCCGATCGGAGTTGTGTCGCCCTGCGCCCGCTTGAGCAGGCCGAACCAGGCGAGCGCGGCGGTGAGGGCGCCGCCCGACGTTCCGGTCAGCCCGACGATCTCGTACTGATCCTGGATCCCGTGCACGAACATCGCGTCCAGCGCGCCCGCGACGAACGCGCACTGACTTCCCCCGCCCTGGCAGGCGATCGCAATGCGTTTACGGCTCATCGGCGTGCGATCGGATGTGCGGATCGCACGCACGGCTGTCAGCGTCCGGCGATGCCTGATTGCGCCGGCGGCTGACGGCGGCTGCAGCGACCTACCGCGGCCCACACGCGCGCACCGCGCCAGCGGTCTGACGGCCGAGTCCACCGTCCCAAAAAACGTTGGCGCGACCACTAGATGAATGTTGCAGGTTCCACGAAACCCGTTACAAACTCAGAGCACGTGAGCAGCACCACCACACCCCTTTCTCCGTCGCTGGAACCCGAACTTCCCACGCCCGACAGCACCACGCGCGACACGCGCGGCTGGCGCGCCTGGCTGAGGAGTTTTCGCCCCTCCACGGCGCTGTTCTGGGGCATGCACGTGGTCGCGGTTGTCGGCGCGATCGCCTGTTTCTCCTGGAAGGGCGTCCTGCTGGCGATCGCCTGCTACTTCGTGCGCATGGTGGTGGTCACCGCCGCGTACCACCGCTATTTCTCGCACCGTTCCTTCAAGACGTCGCGCGCGTTCCAGTTCCTGCTCGCGCTCGGCGCGCAGTCATCCGCGCAGAAAGGCGTGCTGTGGTGGGCGAGCCATCACCGCCACCATCACAAGTACTCCGACACGCCGAAGGACATCCATTCGGTGAGGCGCAGCGGGTTCTGGCACTCGCACATCGGGTGGATCCTCGGCGACGACTGGGATCACACGAACGACGCGATGATTGCGGACCTCAACAAGTACCGCGAGCTGCGCTTCCTGAACCACCGCGCCGTGAACCTCTTGCCGGCGGTCGGGCTGGCGCTGGTGTTCGCGTTGGTGGGCGGTCTGCCCGGATTCGTCTGGGGCTTCATGGTGTCGACGGTGATGCTGTGGCACGGATCGTTCTCGATCAATTCGCTGTCGCACATGTTCGGCAAGCGGCGCTACGAAACGACCGACGATTCACGCAACAACTGGGCGCTGGCCCTGCTGACGACCGGCGAGGGCTGGCACAACAACCACCATCATTATCAGAGCTCCGCGAACCAGGGCTTCCGGTGGTGGGAGATCGACGTGACCTTCTATGTGCTGCGCGTGCTCGCGTTCCTGGGCTTCATCTGGGACCTGCGGCGCCCCTCGCCCGCGGTCATCGCCGGCGCATCCGCCTAGCTCGGAGGGGAAAGGGTGGGGGCCCCCACCCTCCCCTCCAAACCTCCCGCGATGAGCTCCGCGCGGCGAAGCCGCGCTACGCTCGACGCGCCTAGCTCGGCGCGATTCCTGAGCCGGGGTGCCGGCGTTCGGTAGCCTTACCGGGGAATCATGCGCATTCACCGGGTCCTCGTCTGCGCCGCCATCGCGCTGACCGCGGGCGGTTGCACGCGCGTGATCGACGCGGTGACGCCGCAGGACTGCGCCGCGGAGGCGGGCGTCGCGGGCTGCGGACCCAGCCCGTGGCCGACGACGTCGCACGGCGCGAACTCGGACCCGTGGCTGGTCAGTCATCGCACCGTGATCACCGAGATGCGTCCGCGCGTGCTGGTGCTGAACTTCCAGAACGGCGTGTCCGTCGACGGCGCGCGCGCGACCGCCCAGCGCCAGGTCGACGCGGTCGCCGAGGGGTCGCGCTACCACGGTTACAGCGATCCGAACGCGCCGCCGTTCATCCGCTACGAGATCGCGAAGGTGGTCAATCTGACCGACCCGACGGTGCCGTCCGGCTGGCTCAACCCGTCGAGCACGAAGTTGCCCACGACGGCGACGGGCGACTTCGACGTCGCGGCGCTGTTCTCGGCGCAGTTCGCTGCCATGTACGGGTTCACCGATCCGAAGGACGCTACGCGCGCGCTGCCGCTTTGCGAGCTGTTCGAGCAAGGCGCGATCAACGAGGTGTGGATCCAGGACGGCGAGCTCGGCCCGCCACGACGCGCGCCGCTCAGCCTGGAGCGAAAGCAGAGCTACGACGGCACGGAGACCGCCGTCCCCGGCACCTTCGCGCCCAACGCCGGCGGTGGCGGCAGTGGGTCGAGCATCACGTGCTCGGTTACCGTCCGGTTCGCGCACCTCGACGGCGTGCGCGGCCCCGGCTGTGATCTCGAGGTCCGCGGCTGGGAGATCGAATCGATGTGGGCTGCGCTCCCGTCGCTGCGCGCCGATGCGCTCGCCTTCCTGAACCGCGATTTCGACACGCGTTTCGGCGTCCCCTTCGACAGCTGGGAATCGATCTGCGACGAAACCGGCAGCACGCCCTGCATCGCGTACCCGTCGCCGACCAGCGCGCGCGCCACCGACCGCAATGGCACGCCCTGGACCATCTCGCCGTTCCTGCAAGGGTGTGGGAGCACGACGTTCCCGCCGAACGCGACCCGCCGCGGGGACAACAACAATGCGACCACGACGGTGAATTCGCGCTGCGAGCACTTCGGCCTGCGCGACGGCCAGGACCTGAACGACGCCTACGAACCGTACAACTTCACGAAAGTCGCCGCGCTGGACCAGGCGTTCCCCGACTGCGGCGGCGGCTGGCAGATCTACTGGCGGCAGAGCATCCCGGGCCTCGGGAACCACGCGAAGAGCTTCGACGGGTCACCGATGAAGAACTGGTGGCCCCTGCTTTTCTACTAGTGGAACCCTGAGAGGGTGTAAAGCGCGACCTCCCGGCATGGCAGCTTCGCTGCCATGTACCGCTCGGTACCACGCCTCCCGCGACGATACGCGGCCGGCAAAGCCGGCCGGCTCCTCACGCGATCACTGACCCCGGCGCTTTGACCGGTCCCCGGTGCATCGCCCGTGCGGACGCGTCCGATCGGGGCGGTGCGCCGTAAAGGTCTGGCCCTGACAAAACCCTGCGCGCCCCGACAAACCGTTCGGTCAGCCACCTACAGAATGTCGCGGGCCCGGACATACACTTAGGGACAGTAGGCATAACTACTGAATTTTGTTATTTTGTTCGAATCTTTACTTTTTTGAGCTGCGTGTAGGATGTGTCGTCACTTATGCGTGTCGCCACTCCATGAACCGAGAAATTGCCGGATAGCCCGGTGTCCAAAACTGGTCCCTGCGGAGGGTTTCAAATGAAGCGTGTCGTTCTCGTTTCCCTTGGGTTGTTCCTGGTTGCCGGGTACGTCGGCTGTTTGCCGGCGGATGACGGAGGGGTGGTCACTACGGGTAAAGGCGGCAACGGACAAGGACAGGCCGGTACCTCGGGCCAGGCTGGCGATAACGGCCAGGGCCAGGCGGGCACGGTCGGCCAGGGCGGCGACACCGCCGGCGATGCGGGCACCACGGGCTCGGGCGGCAGCGTCTCGACGGCGGGCACGACCGGCCAGGCCGGCAACGGCCAGGGCCAGGCGGGCACGGGCGGCAACGGTCAGGGCCAGGCCGGCACGGGCGGCATGGCTGGCAACGGCATGGCTGGCATGGGCGGTCGCGGCGGCATGGCCGGCACCGGCGTGGGCGGCAGCGCGGCCGGCACCACCGGTCGCGGTGGCACCACCGGCGCGGCCGGCAGCGCGGCCGGCACCACCGGTCGCGGCGGCACCACCGGCGCGGCTGGCACCACCGGCATGGCCGGCACCACCGGTCGCGGCGGCACCACCGGCGCCGGCGGCGCGGGTAACGTCGCCGGCGTCCTCGACGGCGTGATGATGACCGGGCCCTGCTTGCGCGACACCGAGCCTTCGGTTTGCGCGACGGTCAGCGGCAACTGCCCGAACACGTGTATCTCCGACATCGCGCTGCGCGGCGTGCTCACCACCGACAAGACGGTGACCCTGGGCGGCGATCCCGCCACGACCTACACGATCGTCCTGCACGTTCAGGGCGAGGTCGAGTCGAAGAACTACACCAACGGCACCGATCAGAACTCGTCGCTGACCTCGCCGAGGGCCGACGGCTGGCGCGGTCACAACGGCGGCGCGAACCCGGTGCCCCAGACCAACAACGCGTACAACGTCTACATGCTTCGCGTGACCGATCCGGGCGCGACGGCGCGTGACTTCTTCCTCAACTCGCTCGAGCCCCCGGGCGTCGAGAACCACACGACCTACGGCATCGACTACACGACGCCCGCGGCCGGTTCGCCGGGAGCGCTCACGGCCAAGGGCGGCGCCACCATCCGCGTCGTCGCGGCCGACTCGAACTGCAGCATGATCAAGAACTGCGGCCCGAGCGTCAGCGGCAGCACCTGCCTGTCGCCCATCATCCTGCAGAACATCGAGCCGACGGCGGTGTCGAAGAACCCGAGCTTCAACTTCAGCAACGCCTACAACGGCCAGTGGATCGTCCTGACGGTCAAGAGCGTCACGCCTTAGGATCCGGGCCCTGCCGACCGGCGATCGCAAGCGCGTAACAAAAGCGCAAAACTGGAGATCGCCGGTCGGGTTGTCGTTTACTGTCCCTGTGCTCGCCGGCGGCTTGGGCGGGCCTCCACGTTCCGTCCGATGAGGTGACCGCCGTGACAACTGCAAGCTCCGTCAGACGCCGCGGAGTGGTGTGCGGCCTCATACTCGGCGCGCTTCTGCTCGCCGCGAGGCCCGCTTCCGCCGACCTGATCCTTTTCGACAAGGACGGCTGGACGTTCTTCACCGACGGGCGAATCAACACCTTCTTCTCGTACGGCCAGGGCAACGACTTCCCCAGGCCGACGCCCAACAATCTCGATCCGAACGTCAGCCACGGCGTCGTCGGCGAGGGTCAGCCGTTCACGGCAGGCTTCCCGACCCAGCCGCAGGGGTTCAACGGCAAGTACTCCGCGGTCCGCCTGCGCAGCGGCTTCCTCGGCTCGATCATCGCGTTCGGTATCAAGCGCCAGGCCACCGAGTGGACGTCGATCAAGAGCTACGTCGCCCTGTGGCAGACGGCGGAGACGAACTTCCGCAACCGCGACTTCGATGTACTGGGCAAGGACAACCCCTACCGGTCATTCGACGTCCGCGAGGGCTGGCTCGCCATCGAGGGTCCCTGGGGCGCCCTGGTCGCGGGCAAGCAGGGCGGGATCCTGGGCGGCATCTCGACCGAGATCGACTTCCTCTACGGCCATAACTACGGCCTCGGCCTCCCCTGCGTCGAGTTCTACTTCCCGAGCTGCGGGCACATCGGAACCGGCGCGCTCGGCAACGGCGTCGCGGCCGGCTTCACGTACACGACGCCGTCGCTCGGCGGTCTCCGCTTCAAGGGCGGCCTCTACGACCCGGTCCGCCTGCTGGGCGCCTGGGAACGCGCGCCTTATCCGCGGCCCGAGGGCGCGCTCTGGTTCGAGCGTCGGATCTCGCCCAGCGTGATGTTCAAGGTGCAGGGCGAGGGGATGTACCAGTACATCGCGATCAAGGAGAACGTCCGGGAGGACAGGGTGTGGGGCGTGGAGGGTGGCGCGCGCCTCGAGGCCGGTCCGCTGCGCCTCGGCATCTCCGCGTACCACGGCAAGGGCCTTGGCTCGTACATCGCGCTCCAGAACGCCGCATCGACGTTCGACCAGGTCTATCGCGACATGCGGTACTTCACGGGCATGTACGCGCAGCTGGCGCTGGTGTTTGCGCGCGAGCAGTTCTCGACCGGCATCGGCCGCGTGATGGGCCACCTGCTGGACTCCGACAAGAACGGCCACGTGGTCCTCGACGACATGGGCCGGCCGATGCTGGACATGAACGGCAACCCGATCATCGATCTCACGCCCGCGTACGGGAACAGCAACCTGAAGTACCAGACCGGGTTCTCGCTCGCCTTCTACCACCACGTGTCTGACGTGCTCGTGCTGGGGATCGATTACTTCCGGTTCCAGACCGACTGGTGGGGCGCGCGGAATGCGACGCTCGATCCGACGACCTCCACCGTCACCATGCTGCAGCCGGGCTCCCTGCCGGGCGAGAAGCAAGTCGTCCACTTCTTGAACATGGGCGCGACCTTTCACTGGTAGGCGTAGCCGTGAGGAAAACCAACCGAGGTGATCTCGTGAACATCCTGAAAAAACTCCAAAGGTCGAACGGCGTACGCGTCGGGGTCTGCCTCGCTGCTTGCCTGCTGGGAAGCCGTGTCGCGCGCGCCGAGGTGAAGCTCGTTGAAAAGGACGGGTGGACGTTCACCTTCGACGGCCGCGTGAACGCGTTCCTCAGCGGCGGTTTCGGCGACGACCTCCCCAACTCGCCGGGCATGGCTCCCGACGGTTCCTCGTACAACGTCATGGGCAGCCCGGCAACCGTCGACAGCATCCCCGACGTCGGCTGGCACGTGAACTTCGGCCAGAAGGACGTGAACGGCAAGTTCACCAACATCCGCGTGCGCAGCGGTATGTACGGCAACATTCTGGGCTTCGGCATCGCACGCAAGATCAGCGACACCACGTCGGTGCGGGGATACATCTCGATCTGGTCGACGGTCGAATCGCTGGGCGAGGACAAGTGGGCGCCCATCAACCCGGTCGCGCGCGAGGGCTACCTCGCCGTGAACGGCCCCTGGGGCACGGCCTACGTGGGCCGCATGCTGGGCTGGATCGGCCGCATGTCTTACGACATCGACAGCGCGTACGGTCACGGGTTCGGCGTCGGCTTGCCGTGCACCGACGCTCTGGGGCCCGCCTGCGGTCATACGGGCGCGGGCGCGATCTTCCCCGGCTACAGCGCCGGCATGATGTACGCGACGCCGAGCCTGGGAGGCCTGAAGCTCAACGTCGGCATCTACGACCCCGTCATCTTCTCGGCGAACAGCGACGACTGGTCGCGCGCCAGCTTGCCGCGCGTGGAAGGCGCCGTGACGTTCGACCGGCCGATCGGCGAGACGGCCCGGGTCAAGTTCGGCGTCGAGGGCATGTACCAGCAGGTCTCGCGCACCGACACCACGACCATGGCCGATGTCACCGGGTCGGTGTCCAGCGTGTCGGGCGGCCTGCGCATCGAGGCGGGCCCGTTGCGCCTCGGCGTCTCGGGCTTCACCGGGAAGGGCCTGGGTCTCTACTACGCGCTCCAGAAGACGTCCGCCACCGAGGACCAGACGCACAAGTTCCGGACCTTCACCGGCTTCTACGGGCAGGGCGGCCTCGAGTTCGGGCGCGTGCTGCTCACCGGCGGCTTCGGCATGAGCCTGGTGGCACAGACCGCCGACGACAAGATGAACACGATGCTCAGCGTGATCCGCTACCACCGCGGCATCTCGGCCGGCGTCTACTTCCACGCCACCGACAGCATCGTCATCGGCCTGGATTACTTCAACTTCGCGGCCGGATGGTGGGGCGCGCCGCTGGCGACGGGCGGTCATATCGCCGGCGAGCAGCAGCTGATCAACTTCGTCAACGGCGGCGTGACTTATTATTGGTAGGTGAAGCCGGGTCCGCTCGCCACCGCCGTCGCCGAACAGATCGCGTCGAACGATAGCGCGAGCGGCCACGAGGCCACCTTCGCGGACCACCGCGCCCGCCTGACGCGCGAGATTGCCGAGCGCGCGCCCGCGTCGGGCCGCGGGCGGCTGTGCCTGCTGGGCGCGGGCAACGCCAACGACGTCGACCTGGACGCGCTGGCGGCACGCTACGCCGAGATCCACCTGGTCGACATCGACCCGGGCGCCGTCGCGCGCGCGGCCGCGCGCGTGTCGGAGGCACGGCGCGCCCAGATCGTCGCGCACGTGCCCGTCGACGCGTCGGGCCTCTTCGATCGCCTGGAAGGCTGGGCGGCCAATCCGCCGGCGCCCGACGCGATCGGGGGCGTCATCGGCGCCGCCGTCGCGCGCGTGGTCGCCGCCCTGCCCGGCCCGTTCGACGTCGTCGCGTCGTGCAGCCTGCTCACGCAGCTTCAGCTGGTGTTGCTGCAGGTCATCGGCGACACCAACCCGCGGTTCGGAGAGCTGCGCGAGGCGGTCAACCGCGCGCATGTCCGCGTGCTGGGGGCGCTCCTGGCGCCGGGCGGCGTCGCGCTGCTGGTCACCGATCTCACCGACAGCGGCATCTACCCGCCGCTCAATCACGTCGCCGCGAACGCGGACCTCGGCCGGCTGATGAGCGACATCATCGCGGGCGGCCACTTCATCTTCGTCGCGCACCCCGGCCAGCTGTCATCCGAGATGCGGCGCGATTCCGAGCTGAAACAACAGTTCGCCGTTCGTTTCCCGATCGGCCCCTGGCTGTGGCGCAACGGGCCGAGCCAGGTGCTGCTGGTGTACGCCCTCGAGGTCCGGCGCAACGATTAGAAGGTCGCGAGCACGCCCGCGGACGCGAGCAGCGACGGCCGGCCCAGGCGTCCCGCGTCGACGAAGTTCAGCCGGATCAGGTTATCGGGCCAGGTGATCCCGACCTGCGCGTCGGCGACGACCGCGACCCGCGACACCACCGGCACGACGACGCCGGCGCCGGCGACGGCCAGCGCCGACCACGTGTTCGATTGCGAGCCGTCGTAGTTGGGCGCGCCGACGCCGGTGACGCGCGCGCGGTACACGCCGCCACCGACGGACAAGATCGGCTGCACGCGCGTGCCGGCGCGGAAGCCGCGCAGGAGCTCGATCACCCCGAACATCTGGCGAATCTGCGCGCTCCCTTCCGGCGCGCGCAGCTCCGCGTCGCTTCCCAGGCCCGCGACGGTGATGCGGCCGGCCCAGCCGCCCGTGCTGCCGTACGAGGCGCGCACGATCGGCTGCCAGACCGGGCTGACGGCGCCGGCGTTGTCCAGCACGCCGACGGCGGCCTCGACGCCCAGCCCGGCGGTGACGGCGGTGGCGGGCGCGGCGGACATTCCGGCGCCGGCGCCGGCGCCTGACGGCGGTGACGCCCGTCGTTGCGACGCCAGCCAGTACTGCGCCAGGCTCGCCTTCAGCAACTCGACGGCCTGCACCGCCAGCACCACCGATCGCGACGGCTCGCCCGGCGTGCCGGCGACGTCCAGGCGCACGCTCTGGATGACGGACTTGCCCGCGATGCGATCGCACACCCAGATCTCGGCTGTGTTCCCGGTCGACGCCCGCACGATGGCGAACGCCGCGATCGGATCCAGCTCGCGCCCGACCGTCTCCAGCGCCGTGCGCACGTCCAGCACGGCGTCCTGGGGCAGCATGCTCACCTCGAACCCGGCGGCGGTCAGCTCGCCGCGCACGCGCGCCAGCGCGTCGGACGTCACGTCACCGGTGACCGGCGTCTTCAGCAGCACCACGCGGTAGCTCAGCTCGGCGCGCGCCACGGACGCGGCCGCGGCCACGGCTACCAGCCCGGCAGCGACGGCTTGGCGCATACGCCCCATACCAAGGGAATGGCCGCAAGTGCCCCTCGGCGTGGGATGAGATGCGCTCTAGTCGCGCAGCAGCTTCTTGGCGGGCTCGGCGTACGCCCCGGAGGGGAAGCGTTCCAGGTATTCCGACGCGATCGGGCGGGCGGCCGCGCTGCCGCGCAGCTTGTGAACGAGGATCATCCGGCGGCCGAGAGCCTGCGCGGCGTAGGTCCCGCGCGGGCTCTCGGACAGGTAGCGCTCGTACCATTCGAGCGCCGTCTTCGCGGCCCCGACGCCGGATTCGTCCTCGGCCAGACCGCCCAGGAAGAATGCGGCCTCGCGCGCCGGCCCCGTCTGCGAGAAGCGGTCGCGTTCCGCCAGCAGCGCACGCCGCGCGACGTCGCTGCGGCGCACGTAACGGGCGGCATCGGCCAGCGCGGTCAGGTCAGCCGCCGACGCGCTCTCGAACGTGCGCGCGAGCCCGCGCTGTTCGGCGTTCGCCAGTACCGCCTCGAACTCACCTTGCGCGATCAGCTTGCTCCAGCTGACGTCGCCAGCCACGGCCGGCGCCGCGACGCTTCGAGCCGCCAGAGCCCGGGCGCGCGCGGTATGCGCCGGAGCCGTCGCCGGCGCGGCGATCGCCGGCGCGGTCGCCGGATCGTCGACGAACGTCGGCTCGGGCGACTCTTCGCGCCGGCGCGGAAGGTTGGAGGCCTCGGGCGCCCCCGGCGTCGCGTCCAGGAAGAGATCGCCGTCCTTCACGCTCGCGACCAGATGCTGGCCCGCCTCCATCGTCAGGCCGCCGCCGGCCGCCAGCGGACCGCGCACGATGACCTTGCCCCGCTGCATCTGCACGTCGAGGACCTCTTCGGAACCCGACCAGCGCACGTCGAACTCGGTGCCGACGACCTGGACCGAGTACGGCCCCGCGTCGATTGTCCACTTCGCGGCCGGCTTGTGCGTGACCCGCACGTGCGCGCGCCCGCTCTCCAGCAGCACGCGGCTGCCGTGAGCGTCGATGTCGGTCACCCGCGTGCTGGTCCCTGGATCCAGCGCCAGCGATGACCCGTCCGAGAACTGCAGCTCGGTCCCGCCTTCCGCCTTGGCCCGGACGTAGCCGCCGTCGCTGACGCTGCCGTTTACGACCGCGAAGGTCAGCGTCGAATCGGTGCGGTGGTACAGGACCACCGCCGCCGTCGCGCCCGCCGCCACCAACGCCAGCGACCAGGCCCCGAAATGCGACGTCGACCGCAACGTGCGGCGCGCGACCGCCTGTTCGAAGCGCACCAGGCCCGCCTGCTCGTGCCCCGTCAGCCCGTCGTCGAACGTGCTGCGCGCGGCGCCGATCAGCTGGTCCAGCGTGCGATGAGAATCGTTGACGTCCCGCATTCCGTCGAAGCTCCCCCCTAAATTCCCGGATGAGCGCCTCATGATCGCTCCCCCCCGGGAGTTTCCTGCACCAATTTCGGCCCGTAGTGAGCCAGCACCGGATCCCGCTCGACCAGCAGTAGTACCCGGGCCCACACGCGCGCCAGACGGCGCTTCGTCGTGGCCAGCGACAACTTGAGCGCAGCAGCGACCTCCGTCAACTCCAGCCCCTCCATGAAGCGGAGCACGAACGCAGCACGGTCCGTGGCATTGACGCGATCGAGGATCTTGTAGAAACGAGCAAGCGCCTCCCGCGCGTCAGTGTCCGGTGTGACGATTTCCAGCTCGGCGGCGTCGGTCTTTCCCGACAGCCGAACCCAGCGGCGGACCCAGCGGCGCCGCAGCTCGTGGCGCATCGTCAGCGACGTCACCGAGATGACGAACGCCTTCAGCGCCTTCGGCTCGCGCAGCGCGCGCACCTTCTCGAACACGCACAGGAAGACCTCCTGCGCGAGATCGTCCAGATCGTGATCGGAGCCGAGCGTCCGTCGCAGCATCCGGAACACCATCGGCGCGAAGCGCTGCCACAGCACGCGCGGGGCGCGCGGGTCGCGGGCGATGAGCGCGCGCGCCAGCGTGGCGTCGTCCGACTCGGCGAGGGCCGCGCCGGGCAGAAGAATCACACGGGCACCGTCTTCGACGTCCCGCATCAATCTATTCTCCTTGAGAAGGGCAAGCCCCATTCCGCCGGAGAAGCGACGCTGCCAGACATCGACAGCTCACAATTCTACCCCTGCCGCTAACCCTTGCGAGCCCTGCGCATTTCGAGCAAGCGATCGACGATGACTGCCACCAAAATGACGGCGCCACCGACGACATTCTGCCACAAAGACTTACCCACCAGGTTCACGGCGTTGAAGGTGATTTGCATGACGCCGGCCCCGATCAGCACGCCGAAAACCGTCCCTTTTCCGCCCTGCAGGGAACAACCTCCAAGAACGGCGGCGGTGACCGCGTGCAGCTCGTAGGCGTTCCCGAGCGCCGGCGTGGCGGCCGGCAGGTAGGCGACGTAAAGAATGCCGGCGAAACCGGAGAGTAACGCGCTGGCGACGAACGTGATGAGGCGGACGGCGCGCACCGGAACGCCCGACAGCCGTGCCGCCTCGGCGTTCGATCCGATCGCGTAACAGTATCGCCCGAACGTCGTCCGGTGCATGACAAAGGCGACGATCGCGACCGCGCCCAGCGCGAACCAGAATGGCATCGGCACCCCCAGGCCGACGCCCTCGCCGAGAAACCTGAAGGTGGGGAACTTTCCTTGAAATCCGATCTCCGCGCCGCCGGTCAGCACCTCGGCGATGCCGCGCAAGAGCAGCATCGATCCCAGCGTGACGACGAACGGCTGCACGCCGATGCGCGAGATCACCAGGCCCTGCGCCAGGCCGATGACGATCGCCAGCGCGATCACGAGGATCA
>Ga0134123_10002183_pt1 | contig 12836 bp, 10 predicted proteins | sample KB303_FD_96460 | JGI IMG/M metagenome (GOLD analysis project Ga0134123, IMG submission 96460) | Terrestrial soil microbial communities without Nitrogen fertilizer from Kellogg Biological Station, Michigan, USA - KB3-0-3 | ecosystem: Environmental > Terrestrial > Soil > Unclassified ...
AATTGGTGGCGGTGCCCCGGTGGTGATTCAGTCGATGACGAAGACTGACACTTCCGATGTCGGAGCAACGGTAGCGCAAATCGAGGAGATGGTGCGTGCCGGCTGCGAGATCGTCAGGCTGGCAGTTCCTGACAATGATGCGGCGATCGCTCTGAAAGAAATCCGCAAGCACGTGCCCGATGTCCCGCTCGTTGCCGATATTCATTTCCACTACAAGCTAGCGTTGATGGCGCTCGAAGCCGGTATCGACAAGCTGAGGCTCAATCCCGGCAACATCGGATCGCACGACCGAATCCGCGAAGTTGTTCGCGCATCCCAGGCTCAGCGAGTACCGATTCGTATTGGCGTAAACGGTGGATCGCTTGAGAAGGACTTGCTCAAGAAGTACGGCACGGCAACTCCGGAAGCCATGGTGGAATCGGCGATGAGGCACATTCAGATTCTTGAGGATCTGGACTTCACAGACATCATCATTTCGCTGAAAGCTTCCGATGTTCACCGCACAGTCGCTGCCTATCGATTGCTCGCTGAGAAAGTTGATTATCCATTTCATCTGGGAGTCACGGAGGCTGGTACTTCGTTTAGCGGAACCGTGAAGTCTTCGATTGGTCTGGGCATTTTGCTTTATGAAGGAATAGGCGACACCATTCGCGTCTCGTTGGCAGCTGAACCGCAAGATGAAGTGCGGGTGGCGTGGGAAATTGTTAAGTCACTTGGCTTGAGGACGCGTGGAGTGACAGTCGTGGCCTGCCCAACCTGCGGAAGACTCGATGTTGACGACTTCGTTGGTATCGTCACCGAAATAGAACGTCGACTGGCTCACATCGAGGAGCCGTTGCATCTTTCAATCATGGGTTGCGCAGTTAACGGTCCGGGTGAGGCGCACGATTCTCAACTAGGTATTACGTTTGGGCGTGGTGTGGGAATGATTTTCAAAGACGGCGTGCCGATGCGGAAGGTTGCCGGCGAGAATATCGTTGAAGCATTCGTCGCTGAGACAGAAAAGTTGTTAGCGGAGGGAGCAGCGGCAAAAGTAAATGCTGAACCGGAGTTGGTTAGCATTACGAGATAGGCGCCATTCCAGATTTGAGTTTCGATAAAGGCTGCCGGTTGGCAGCCTTTAATCGTTATGCGGCTATGCCGCTTCCCGTGCGGAAAGCCTTTGGCTTTCCATCAAGCTCGCAACTCTCTTGGCGGCTAAGCCTCTCGTTATTTCTAATGAGCGACGGAAGGCCAGAGGCTTTCCGCACGGCAGTCGGCACAGCCGCACAACATTTGATCGCCGAATCTTTGGCGGGACTATTTCACGCTGAAACGCTTTTGCGGAATTACCCCGGAAGCCATCTGCAAAAACAACGCGTCCGTTGACACCTTTCGGTTGATGTTAACGATCAACTGTTCACGCATGTCTTCGATCTCCAGGATCCACGCGGCTGCCTTGCTTGGGTTCATCTTCTTGCCGATGGTTACAAGGTTGGTCGAAAGATCTTCATTCACCAACTGCTCACGCGGACTTCCAAGTGACAACATCCAGGCATCGCGAATTAGTGTTTCCAGAACGTCTAACCGCTCCTCAAATTCCTCTTTGAACTGTGCCTCGTTGAGCTGCTCGGCGGAGCGAAGTAGTTGCGCGCGATTGTCTGAAACCACCAACGCTTCCAGGACAGTCAGCATTGCCTTTCGCTGAGCGTTAAAAGTTTCAAGATCACCCGACAAAGCACGCGCAATGCTCCCGCCTGCAGCGCGAGCTCGAATCCGAGCTGATGATGGATCTACCAGTTTGCTCTTTGTCAGATAGCCCTCGATCTCAGCGGGTGACAGCGGTGCAAATCTGATCAACTGACACCGCGAAAGAATCGTCGGCAGTAACATCGCCGGGCGGGAAGTAATCAGAATTATGTGAGACGTGCTCGGTGGTTCCTCAAGGACCTTCAGGAGCGCATTTGCTGAACTGTCGTTCAACTTGTCAGCCTCGTCGATCAGGAAAACTCTAGCGTTGCCTTCAACCGGGCGGTAATTCGCTTCCCCTTCAATTTCCCGCATCTGTTTGACAAGTAGGACGCGCTTTGGCGCAACCACAATTCCGACGTCGCGATGATTGGTCCAAAGGATCTGCTTCCAATCATCATGGTCTCTGTTCGTGGTGGGATAATTGATCTCGCCAATCCGTGCGCATGCGCCGCACGTTCCGCAAGCTTCAAGCTCGATGGGCGTCCGGCAATTCAGAGCGCGAGCAACTTCCAGGGCAAACAGTTTCTTACCAATGCCTTCTTCACCAACGAAGAGTAGCGCACCAGGTAGACGACCTGATGTAAGCATTCGTTTCAAGACTTCTTTAACGCGACTGTTACCGGTTAACGACTCAAACATGGTTTCTAATTAGTCCGTGCTAAGGTGACCTCGTTCCTTCAAAAAGGGCACTAGAATAGTTTTCACTCGCTCCTGCGTGGCTTCTACTGGTCCACTGGTATCGATCACTTTTACGCGATCTGGCTCAGCCGCAGCTATCTCGAGATATGCATCCCTCACACGTTCGTGAAAGTCTGCGTGCTCGATATCGAGTCGATCGAGTTTGTTCCGGGCATTTGATCTTCGGGTTGTTCTGTTTGTCGATTCGCCCACGTTAACATCGAACAGCAAGGTTAGATCTGGCACTAACCCGTCCGTGGCGAGTCGAACTATTTTCGAAACCAGGCTGGGTTCAAATCCCCTGCCGGCCCCCTGATAAGCGACTGTTGCATCTGCATAACGGTCAGAAATTACGACCTGTCCAGCCTCTAATGCAGGTCTCAACACGCGTCTCACGTGTTGAGCACGATCTGCCGCAAATACGAGCAGCTCTGTTAATGGATCAACTTGTTCTTCAGCGTCGAGCAACGCGGCTCTGAGTCGCGAGCCAATAGCGGTGCCACCCGGCTCTCGAGTGGTAAGTGCCTCGCAGCCCAGTTCTTTAAGGTAATTGCTGACTAAACGTAATTGGGTAGACTTACCACTACCGTCTATACCCTCGAAGGTAATAAAGGTTCCAGCCACATATCCTCGTGTACGGATGAAATTTTGTCCGCGAGAGTGTAAACGAACAATCAGGCTTCAGGCGAGTTGGCGTCGTCCTGGCGAATGTGAGTTTCGGTAGCTGGCGAAGGATGGAGTTCGCCGGTCGCCCGTCGAGACTGTGAAATGGTGGAGATAGCGTGTTTGAAAATGAGTTGTTCCTGGGCGCCAGACTCCAACAGAACAGAGAACTTGTCGAAGCTGCGAATGCGGCCGGTTAGCTTCGCCCCATTCAAGAGGTAAATGATCACGGAAGTCTTTTCGCGCCGGACCGTGTTTAGAAAAGCGTCCTGAATGTTCTGCGGTGCCTGTTTACCGTCGGACATGTTGAATCCTGGTAAGCGTGTAAATTTATGTGTGGTTGCAATCAGATTACAACACGGGTTAGGGGCTGACAAGGGATTCCTAAAGTTGTGATAGAAAGATGATTATTTGGGCCGAGAACGATTTTGGATACTTTCCAAAACGGATCGCTGAATTGATGTTTCTTCACCAAAACCGTCGAACCATTCGACGCCTTCTTCATGGCGAAACCATGTCAATTGCCGCTTTGCATAGTGGCGAATATCCAGCTTGGTTTGTTCGATTGCGTTCTCAAGCGTTCGTTGGCCCGCGAGAAACTCAACCACTCTTCGATATCCATGTGCCCCAAGTGCGTTTGACTGGCTCGGTACCCCCTTCGCTAATAGTGCCTTGACTTCGTCGACAAGTCCGAGCTTGAAATGCAGTTCGGCGCGTTCGTTGATTCTTTTGTAGAGATCGTTTCGCGGAGGATTGAGCGCCAGAATACGAAGTCGCCTGGTACTTTCGTGCGCCTCGGGTCGTCGGTTTAGCTGGTCTACGATTGATTGGCCTGTCTGAAGATAAACTTCCAATGCGCGCTGTACACGGGGCCAATCTCGCGGAAAGAACCTATCAGCTCCGCGTGGATCGACTCTTTTGAGGAGACGGTGAAGATATTCAGGTCCATGTCGTTCGCGAATTCGAGTGATGCGCTGGCGAAGGGCGTCGTCAGTTTGCGGACTCTCAAAGAATGGCTGGCGCAATGCGCGCAAATAGAATCCAGTCCCACCAACGAGCAATGGTACTTTATTGCGGCGTTCAATCTCTTCAATCTTTGCACTCGCTTCTCGCGCCCACTCCACCGCCGTGTAGTTGATCGCTGGTGAAACGAAATCGATCAGGTGATGAGGCACACCTTTGCGTTCTTCAAGCGGTACCTTTGCCGTGGCAATCTGGATCTCTTTGTAAACTTGAACGGAATCGCAGTTGATGATTTCGCCGTTCAGTTTTAAGGCAACTTCGATCCCTAGCGTGCTTTTGCCGGAGGCAGTGGGACCAACGATCGCAATGACTGGACTTTGAAGTGAACTCACGGGCGAGAGAATATCACGCGGAAAAGAATGACTCCCCAGACAAGAGCGAGGAGGACGAGAGCACCGATGACTTGGTTACGAGTGAAGCGCACCAGTTAATTCGACGAAGATCAAATACTAAAAATAGTGCTGACCCTGAGGTGAAGATCAGTCAGGACCAACGACTCAATTGGTTCATCACGAGTGACAGTCGCAATTTCATCCAACATCCCTTCCTGGAGCCGAAAGAATCGAATGGACTGGTCCATGGAATCGACAACCCAATATTCCTGGACGCCGTACGTGCTGTAAAGCCGTCGCTTGGCTTCGAGATCGCGTCTGCGGTTTTCACTTCCTGGTGAAAGGATTTCGATTACGAGATCGGGCGCCGCTACGAAACGATTGTCCTCAACAATCTTCTCCCATCGCTCCTGACGAACGAAAACAAGATCGGGGATTACTGCGTCGAAGTTGCTGAAGACCGCACCCGCACCGGGCACGAGCTTGCCGATCGGATTTTCAACTAAGTACTTGGCCAGCTCGATCTGCAAATTGTGAAGAACGAGCTGGTGAGGAATACCAGGCGCTGTAGACACGAAAAGTTCTCCTTCAATGAGCTCGTAGCGATTTCCATCGTCATCTGGGTAATTCGCCAGATCCGCTACGGTGATGAGGTGTTCTATTGAAGACATAAAGGTTTCACTCTTGAGGACGAATCCTATGGAATGTTGATTCAGAATTCAAATACTCGAGGTTAATTCTAGAGTGAGTATTTTGTCTGATTAGTACATCTTTGTGAGTTCAATACCTGTGTAGTAATTCTTGAGGATTTGTTCGAAACTCCATCCCTGCTTTGCCAGACCATACGCTCCCACCTGGCACATACCCACGCCATGTCCCCACCCTCGTCCAGTGAAGACAAACTCTGTAATACGGCCGCTATCGTCGTACTCGCGATCGATTACAAACAGCTGTTCCTTTAGGCCAAGCGCCGAACGAATGCGACCTCCGCGTACGTGAGCAGTTCCGATTGTGCCAACGACTTCCAAATCAGTGACGCGGTGCGATGAACCACGCGAGACAACTCGAAGGTCCACAAGCTGACCAATCCCTCTTGCGGAACGCGCTAGTCTTGCTTGAACTTGTCCAGGTGATAGATCACGCGTCCAGTAACTGAATGGTGAGAATCGATCGGCAGCAGCACCGTTAGGAGCAGGCTTAACTTCGAGGTAGTCAACCAGTCCATCTGCACCCTGGTGGAAAAGTACGGGCTCACCACCGACTAGCGCAACAGACCGCACGCCGTAAACATTGTCTCCTATTTGTCGAAACAGAAACGCGTCGGGGTTAACCTTGATTGGAAGGTCTTTTCCTTTCGTCGATCGAAGGACCAGTTGATCCTCGACCGTCGAACGGGCATTGCCTTTCTGGAGTTGCAGCAGATTGCGCGTCTCAAGAATTCTGACAATCGCATGAACAACTCTAGCGCGTGATAACGACTCTCGTGGACGTATTGTGGCGTCTGGATAGATGGAGAGATAGCCATCGCGGATCAGCATTGCCAGGTCGGCTCGGTTCGGAGTGGGCACGTCTTGAGCATCGCGAACAGCAAGGAGGTAATCAGCGTCAGCTTCGTTCATCAACGTGCTGGTTCTGCTCTCTCCCAGGATCGAACTTAAAAGTGCGGTGGCGAAGGCTGCTGGTTTGTTAACGTCGTCCGCAACGGTGGGAGATGTTTGATGAGCCAGGCGAGCTGCATTAGCCAACCAGTTCCGCACTTCGGAAACGCTCGCTTCGTCTGCCAGCCATGAATCAGAAACGCGAGTCGGTACAGTATTGACGTTTTGAATCGCAAACAAACTGACGTCACGCGCAAGCGTCACGTTGCTTTCGGAATGAAGCTCTGCTGGTTCGCGCTTCGTCTTAATCATGAACGGTTTGAATGCCGCAGCGCCTTCAGCCGCGCATTCACGCCCGCGTAGATATGGCACCACATCATTGAAGATATTCTCGGAGTCTTCAGTGCGGCCGCCACACGTAGAGGTGTAGAGCGCATTGATTGGTTCGCCGGCGTAGGTAGCAATGAGACCGCGTGTCTCGTCGACGGCGCGCGTTGATAACGGGTTCTCCGAAGTTAATCCTCGATAGACCTGTGATCGAGTAGTTGGCAGCAGGTCAAATCCCTGCGAGGTAAACTGCCCACGATTTTTCAAAGCATAAGTCCGGGCGGCGATCGCTTGTGCTTTAAGAGCTTCGATCGCTGGATAGCCACCAGGCGAAAGTTCGTTTGCGACCACCCCGCGCACATAGTCTTCGAGACCCAACTCGTTAACCACAGTCAGTGATCCACGCAAATTCGTGAATACCTCGATGCGCCCACGATAAGGATGATCGTTATAACGAACCGGGGCATTCTTTTCATCGTCCGAGGCAAAAGCGACTGGGGCGCTTGAGCTAAAAAGTGGACTGTTGGAGATTGACGAGGCGACGACCTCGCGGGACGGACTGGTAATGCGTGAAGCGAGGCGAACGTTGTTGTTGGTTTGTTTTACGGGAGTGGCTGCGATATTTGTTTTCGACTGGGTGACTGGTGTTGTCGCTCCAGTAACTATTGCGTCGATTCCTAAAGCTTCTAAGCGGGCGCGCAGTTCTTCCGCTTCTTCGGGAGGTTGCTTAGTGCCAACAATAAGTCCCCATGTTTTAGTTTCAGCATCGAACACGACCTGCGACTCCTCGCTCGCGATCTTCTTGATCTCTTTTGCGTTTTCTTCCGCCTCTTCACGCGACGCTGCGCCAACGACCATCACGCGGAAGGTGTCAGCGTCGTTGGTCTGCGGCAAGGGAGAAAGGAGACGAGGCGCGACTCTGACGCGGGAAGTATCGAGAGCAAGCAGAGTGTTTCCGCCACCGCTTGTATTCAGCAGATGACTAGTGCTTGAGATCACTGCCGAGCGCGCATCGGTGCTCAGGGCAACTCGAATCTTAGGTTCCGGGCCTGTTAGCGAAGTGATTACCGGTGTCGGTATGACCGGTATGACCGAGGTGGATGGAGGAGTGATCGGCCACTCAGTTTGGACGCGTCGCGGTCGACTTTCTTCCTTCGATTGCTGTTGAGCAAAGACGAACGAACAAAGCAGCGAGTGCGTCAAAAGTAGGGTGATTGCTCTCCGGGCGAGGGAACTGCGCATACTTCAAGATCCTTAACGGCGTCAGTTATAGAGGGAGGGCAGGCCGCGGGAGGATATTACTACATTTTCGGAATGAGGTTATGGCTGATTTGGTCTTTGGTTTTGGGTCTTTGGTCTTGGTGCTTAGTGGCAGTTCCTGGAAAACCCCGCGTCGAGCTTTGAGTTCAAAGGCCAAAGGCCGAAGACCAAAGTCCGTGCTCATGAATTTGTTGGCAAGAATCCCTCCGTATGGTATAGACGGAACACACCCCCGTAGTGAAATGCCCGACTAACCCCTAGGGTTGGCCTATGAGAAGGAGGCTTGGAACTCTTGAGGATTACTATCTCCTATCGGATGAGGTGTATTGGTCTAACTGCTTTGGCGCTCGCCTTAGTTGCTTCCAGCTGTCTACCCAAACCTTCCTCTGAATCCGGCGATATTTCCATCACGCTCTATGGCTTTTCAATCATGAAGGAGTCGTTAGAGAAAGCCGTCTTTCCTGGATTTGCCGCAAAATGGAAACGGGAACATGGACAGGATGTTCGTTTCACCTCGTCGTTTGCAGGTTCAGAAACGGTAACCAATCAGATTCTGCAAGGTGTGCAAGCGGAAGTTGCTGTCCTCTCAATTGATCGGGACGCCCAACGGTTGAAGGAGGGTGGCTTTGTTACAAGCGACTGGCATTCATATCCCTCCAAAGGAATTGTTAACAGGACGCCGTTTGTCATTCTGGTTCGCAAAGGCAATCCCAAAGGTATTCACGACTTTCCTGATCTGGCGAAACCCGGAGTCCGGGTGATTCACCCTGATCCAGTGAGTTCGGGTGGTGCGCAGTGGTCAATACTCGCCATCTATGGTTCGGAGTTAGTCAAATCCGAAAAAGAATCGAGTGAACGCGACACAGCGCGTGCCCAACAAGCGCTGCAGGCCATTTGGCGCAACGTTATTTCGACCCCCGGTTCCGCAAGAGAAGCACGAACACAATTCGAGACAGGATTTGGCGATGCGCTGGTTACCTACGAACTTGAGGGCCTATTGATGAAGGTTGCCGGAAAGGCTGATGTTGAAGTTGTGATTCCCAAGGCAACAATATTCAGCGAACATCCGGCGGTGATAATTGACAAGAACGTTCCAGCGGCGAAGCGTCCCATTATCGAGGCCTTTCTACAATATTTGTGGAGCGATGAGGCGCAGCAGGCGTTTGTGCAGTATCACTTTCGCGCTGTTACAAATGAGAGTTTCAATGACGCGAATAAGGAATTAAGTCACATCGAAATGCCTTTTACGATCGATTACTTTGGAGGTTGGGATAAGGCTTACCCGGAAGTGATTGAAAAGGTATTTAGAGATCAGGTGCAGAAGAGGAAATGAGGAATCTCAGATTTCAGATCTCAGACTAGTAACCAGTTAGATCTATAGACTGCGTTCTTTTGAAATCTGAGATCTGAGATCTGAGATCGTTTTAGGATTCATGAGCGCAATAATACCAACCATGCGTCACGTTCGCGGTTTCGACGTTGCTCGACCGCTCAGTATCGGCATGCTCGTTATCATGATGCTGCCGCTGGTCTTCCTGCCACTGATTTCGATCTTTATTTTCGGCATGAGGAACGGGCTGGATAAGTTCTGGTCAGCACTGATGGCTCCGGAGGCTGTGTTTGCGCTCAAGCTTTCTATGGCGACGAGTTTTTGGGCGACACTTTTTAATGTCGTCTTTGGACTCTTTGCCGCTTACGTTTTATCGCGCTACAACTTTTGGGGGCGCAACGCACTCATCGTCACGATCTCTTTGCCAACCGCAATTCCGACTGCCGTAGCCGGCTTCGCTCTGTTGCTCCTATGGGGGCCATACGGAACTCTCGGTCGTTTCCTTGCGCCGCACGGCATTCAAGTTATGTTCACTGCTGGTGCGATCATTCTGGCGAATGTATTTGTGACTTTTCCACTCGCCTTTGGCGTCATCAAGCCGGTATTCGACACGATGAATCGCTCGCTTGAAGAGGCGTCTGCAACTATCGGCGCAACGCGCTGGCAAACTTTCTGGCATGTCACGCTGCCTTCGCTTCGCGGCGCTATCGTGTCGGGAGCCCTATTGACTTTTGCGCGAGCTGTCGGTGAGTTTGGCTCAACTATTCTTGTGTCAGGAAATCTTGCCGGTCGAACACAAACGGCACCACTTTATATTTTTGCCAAATTCAATGAAGGGCAGATAGAAGCAGCCAATGCCATTGCCATTGTTTTGGCACTCTTTTCGTTTTTGATTTTCAGTGTGCTTTTCTTCGCACGCGACTGGCTCGACGTTGACTAAGGAAATCAATTGAAAGCGAAACAACAACTTATCGAACAACATCAAGCTCCACCTGCCACCGCTTCGTCTTCGTCGCAAAAGGCTACCAGTGTGATTGGAGTGAGCAAACGATTCGGTAAGACCAGCGTACTTGAAAACATCAACTTTGATGTTGCTGAAGGCGAAGCGCTGGTTTTGTTAGGTGCTTCGGGTAGCGGCAAGACGACGATACTGCGCATCATCGCGGGGTTAGAACAACCCTACACCGGGAAAGTTGTTCTGCATGGTCGAGACGTAACTGAACTGCCGGCACGTGAACGAGGGGTTGGAGTCATCTTTCAATCGTATGCGCTGTTTCCAAAGATGACAGTTGAGAAGAACATTGGTTACGGACTTCGAATTCGAAAGCGCAAGCGTAAAGAGATCAAGCAGACAGTCAATGATCTGTTATCACTAGTGCAGCTCGAAGAGCACCGTAAGAAATACCCGTCCCAACTGTCCGGTGGACAACAGCAGCGCGTGGCCATTGCGAGAACATTGGCGTACAACCCCGAGGTGCTCTTGTTTGATGAACCATTTGGCGCTCTTGATACACAGACACGCGTACACCTGCGACGTGAAATACGCGCTCTGCTGCGCAAGGTTAATGTCCCTGCTATCTTTATCACCCACGATCAGGAAGAGGCGCTGGAATTAGGTGATCGGGTGGCCGTCATAAACAAAGGTCACATCGAACAGATTGGAACCCCATTCGAAATCTACAATCAGCCAGCTACCGAATACGTTGCGACGTTCCTGGGGGCCGCCAATCTTCTCGACGCCGTTGTTCGTGATTCGTTCCTTGAGATCGGTGCGGCGCAAGTTCCGGCTCAATTGGATCAGGAACGATTCAAGCCTGGCGACTGCGTGAAGATTGTTTTTCGACCAGAGGACGTTTCATTGAGTAAGACCGACTTCGTAAAGCCAGGACATCATCGGATCTCCACTGCGGCTGTTGAGGAAGTAAGTTTCGTGGGTGCCTATGAACGTGTGCGACTCCAATTGGAAAAAGGTGGAGGAGAGGACTGTGCAATAGACGATTCTTCTTTTTATCTGACTACTCAAACCCCTGAGATGCAGTCAACAAAATCAATCATCGCTACGCGCCCCAAGCCTGAAGCAGCTGCGACAAACCTCCGGATCGGAGAACGAGTGGTTGTTTCAATCACCTCCTTCACGGTGCTACCCCTAAGCCAAAATAGACAACACTGATTCATCGTTCGAGAGGACCATAGATAAGTTGCACTCTCGAAATATGGAGAGAAGTAGCTATGAAGCGAAGCTCGACTACTTTACTGATTTGTACACTTTTGATGGCTCTAAGTGCCATCGTCGCGTCTGGCCAAACGCCACCCTCAAGATCAGATACCCAAAACTGGAACGACGTCTTCATTTCAGTGCCGGTTGCGGGGCCAGTTGATTTCATATTGCAGGGAACTCTTCGCAACGGACGTGACCTTACCCGACCCGTTGATGAACGCGTTGGAATAGGGTTCTCCTTCAGGATTGGAAAATACCTGACTGTTATTCCAAATTACCTGCACATCGACATGCAGCCATTCGCTGGGAGGCGCGTTAGCGAAGAACGGCTTTCGGTGAATTCCACAGTTAAGTTTTCATTAGGAAAATTTGTTCTTCAAAATCGACATGTTTTTGAACGGCGGCTCAGGAGTCCAGGAATCGATACAACGCGCTACCGAAACCGTTTACAGGTCGACCATCCGATCGGTCCGGCAAAAAAGAAAGTCTCACTGTTTGTTTCGGATGAAATTTTTTACGACTGGTCGTTTAATGCATGGGTGAGGAATCGATTTGCAGTTGGGGCGAGCAAAGTCATAAACAAACACTTCACCTTGGATCTGTATTACATGCGACAGAATGATTCGCATAGCGTGCCCGGTGACTTGCACATCATTGGCTCGACCTGGCGCTTCAAGCTGTGATTGTCCGGTCTTGTCGTTTTAATCTCGGATTGTGCTTCGCATGGTTGTGAGGTCAGTACCACAACGCGGTAGCGTGTGGCTCAATGAACGGCCCAGAGCCACACGCTACCGCGTTGCGGTACTGACCTCATGACCAGCCAAGTTGTGAAACTGCCGACGTACTTGATTGATGTTTGCAAAGGGCAGCTGGCGAGCGTGAGTCCGATTCGTGAGAAGAATAAAGACGCGATCATGTTGCGCGTCGACCCAACAACTAGTTCCAGTGAATCCGTTGTGACCAAAACTGTCAGCTGGCAAATCCGGTCCTGCGGTCGACTCTTTAGTCGCTGCTAATTGCCAACCAAGCGAACGTGCCTCCTCTAAACCTTCGGTCATGTTTGATCTAAACAACGCGCACGATTCGGGCTTTAGTAGAGACGTGTGTTGAGGCAGAAACTGATTGGTCAAAACAAGCATCTCCCCCGCCGTTGAAAACAATCCCGCATGTCCGGCAGCACCGCCCAGAAAGTACGCATTCCCGTCGTGAACTTCACCCCAGATCATTCGCTGTCGTGAGTTCGAATAGATCCCCGCACCCATTTGTTCGCACATGTCTCGCTCGTAGTTGTTTCCATTTTCACAGGCGGCGATACCGGTTTGAAGCGCGAGTTCCGGGTTGAAGAATGTGTGGTCGAGCTTGAGTGGTTGGATGATCTCTTTGTGGGCTAGTTCAGCAATTGGATGTCCGGTGATGCGTTCGAGAAGGATGCCAAGGGTGATGAACCCCAGGTCGCTATAGATCACCCGTGTGCCTGGTTTGTATTCGAGGTCGAGACTTGCGATGGCGCCCGCTGTGCGCTCCGGTTCGTCCTCAGTAAGGAGATAGAGGGGGCGCCAGGCTGGTAGACCCGCGCTGTGCGTAAGCAACTCGCGCACAGTGATCATCTGCTTGTCGGTGCGGTCAAACTCCGGAACGTAGTGAGAGACAGAACTGTCGAGAGTCAGTTCACCAAG
>Ga0134123_10002187_pt1 | contig 12825 bp, 10 predicted proteins | sample KB303_FD_96460 | JGI IMG/M metagenome (GOLD analysis project Ga0134123, IMG submission 96460) | Terrestrial soil microbial communities without Nitrogen fertilizer from Kellogg Biological Station, Michigan, USA - KB3-0-3 | ecosystem: Environmental > Terrestrial > Soil > Unclassified ...
CGCAGACCTTTCCCGCGTCGCTGCCGCACGGCATCGGCTGCCAGCGCTGCCACGGACCGGGCGCGCGTCACGCGGCGATCGCGGTGACGGGCGACCTCGAGAAGACGAAGCGCGCGATCGTGAACCCGGCGCGCCTCGACCCGCGGCGGCGGAGGGACGTCTGCTACGAATGCCATATGCAGCCGGCGGTGGCGCTGTTCGGCATCCGCACGTTCGGCCGCGACATCCATTCGTTCCGTCCCGGCCAGTTGCTCGCGGAATACTCGCCGCTCATCGACATCGACGAGAAGGACCGCTTCGAGATCAACCACCACCCGTACCGGCTGGAGCAGAGCCGCTGCTTTCGCGAGAGCGGGGCGAAGCTGACCTGCCTCACCTGCCACGATCCGCATCGCAAGGTGGCGGAGCCGCAGCGCGCGGCGCATTACCGCGCGGTCTGCTTGTCGTGTCACCAGAAGGCGCACCGCGCGACGGAAGACTGCGTGTCGTGCCACATGCCGCAGCGCCGCACGCAGGACGTCGTGCATGCGGTGATGACGGATCACTTCATCCGCCGCGTACCGCCGAACGCCGGCTTCCTCGCGCCGCTCGAAGAGCGCGAGCCGCGGGTGGGCGAGGTTCATTTCGTGTACCCGGACGAAGCGCCGGGCGGCGTGCTCGGCGCGCTGTACCGGCTCGTGCCGCTGGTGCGCGCGCACGGCGGCGCGGACGCGGCGGAAGTAAAGCGCCTCGAGACGCTGCTCGCCGAGGCGAAGCCGGCGGAGGTCGAGCCATACCTCGATCTCGCGTCGGGACTCCTGCGCCAGCGGCGCTACGCGGAGCTCGAGAAAACGGTGCGGCTGGTCCTCGAGCGCGCGCCGGGGCATCCGCTCGCGCTGGAGTGGCTCGGCATCGCGCGCGCGGCGCAGACGGGCGATCGCGAGGAGGCGATTCGTCTGCTCGAGGAGTCGCTGAAGCGCGATCCGGCGCGCGCCGAGGGGGAGTTCAACCTCGGACTGTTCCTCTTCGGCGCCGGCCGCGTGAAGGACGCGATCGCGCACTACCAGCGCGCGCTCGCGCTGCGCCCGAACTTCGCCGCCGCCTGGCGGCGCCTGGGCGAAGCGCAGAACGCGACGGGGGATGTGGAAGCGGCGGCGGAGAGCGCGCGGCGGGCGCGGGCTATTTCACCGTAGCAACGGGCCGGAAGCCCGCGGGCGCGGGATACTCGCGGCGATCGGTCAGCTGCGACAGCGGCGTCGCGAGGATCGGCACGCGGTTGCCGGCGACGACCGCGAATTTGCCGGTCGGCGTCTGCTTGTCGACGCCGGCGGGAAGGCGCACGAGGATCTTCTTCGGATCGGCCACCTTCGCGCCGTTCGGCTCGAGGATGATGTCGGGGATGAACACGTCGGCGTTGCCGGGCACGCCCTGCATCGTCAGCTTCGCGGTCTGCGCGCCGGGGGCGTTGAAGCCGATGGTCGCGTTCATCGGCGGAACGTCGAGCACGATGAACGCGCCGTTGCCGGCGATGCCGCCCGATGAGTACTGCGAGTTCTCGACCCAGAGCGACGTCGACGCGAACAGCTCCGCGCGCCGCGCGAGCTCGATCTCCAGCGTGCCGCTGTGCTTTGCGTCGGCGACGTCGAGGATCCAGCCGCGCACGCTCACCGGATCGCGGTTGAGCAGATAGATCGACTCGTCGGCGGTCTTCTTTTCTCCGCCGCACGCGGCGAGCAGCAGGAGCGCGATTGCGAGGAAGCGCTGCACGAAAAAGAGGCTATCACGGAGCATGCGATAATCCGGCCGGCTCACGATGAAACGTCTGCTCTCTCTCGGTGCGTTCCTCGGCCTCGCTGCAGCTTCGATCGTACTCGCGCAAACGTCCGGACAGGCGACGCTCCGCACGCCTTCCGGCGACGTCCCGTTCACGTACGTGCAGCAGTCGGGGCAGACCTATGTCTCGGCGCAGGAGGTCGTGGCCGCGCTCGGCGGCACGCTCACGCCGGACAGCAACGGCTTCAAGGTCGGGATCGCCAATACCGTCGCCGCGTTCGGCCCCGACAGCCGCTTCGGCGTCGTGCGCGACGACCTGATCGAGATGCCGGTGCCGCCGATCGCGATCGAAGGCAAGCCGTTCGTGCCCTGGCAGTTTTTCCAGGGCCTGCTGGCGAAGACCTCGGCGCTCGACGCGACGTGGGACGCGGCGGCGCACGTGCTGCTCGTCAAGCCGCAGCAGCGCGACGTCGTCACCGTGCAGCCTTCCGTCGTCAACGTGCAGGGCATCTCGAAAGCGGTGCTCACGCTCAGCGCGCCGGCGGAGTACTCGATCCTCAAGGAACAGCTCGCGTACGTGGTCCGCTTCAAATCGCCGATCTCGGTGCCGTTCAGCGAGCAGGCGGTCGAGGATCCGCTGATCGCGAAGCTGACGTTTGCCGGCAGCGATCTGCGCGTGCAGCTCACCACGCCCGACATCGTCGCCGACGCGTACCGCCTCGACAACCCGGCGCGCATCGTCCTCGACTTCCGCAAGGCCGCCGCGCCGGTGCCTGGGCAACTGCCCGCACAGCCCGGCTTCAAGCCGCAGGACGTGCCGGGCATCCGCACGATCGTGATCGATCCCGGGCACGGCGGAAAGGACGTCGGCGCGGTCGGGCCGGGGGGCGTGCTGGAGAAGGACGTCACCCTCTCGCTGGCGCGCAAGCTCGCGGGCTCGCTCGCGGCGAAGACCGGCGCGCGGATCGTGCTCACGCGCGACGACGACAGCATTGTTTCGCTCGACCAGCGCACCGCGCTCGCGAATCAGTACAAGGCCGATCTCTTTCTGTCGGTGCATCTGAACGCGGCGGTGGTGGAGAAGGCGAAGGGCTCGGAGACGTACTTCCTTTCGGTCGAGGCGTCGGACGAGCTCGCGAAGAAGGCGGCGGAGACGGAGAACGCGTCGGCGACCGCGATCGCGGACCCGGCGTCCGATCTGAAGCTGATCCTGTGGGACCTCGCGCAGCAGGCGTACCTCGATGAGTCGAGCCGCTTCGCGCAGGCGGTGCAGGAAGAGATGAACGCGGCGACCGGTGTGGCGAACCGCGGCGTGAAGCAGGCGCCGTTCAAGGTGCTGGTCGGCGCGACGATGCCGGCCGCGCTGGTCGAAGTCGGCTTCATCAGCAATCCGGCCGAGGAGACGAAGCTGCAGACGGACCAGTTTCAGGATCTGATGGTCGACGCGCTGACGCGCGCGGTGCAGCGCTACAAGTCGGACTACGAGACGCGCATCGGTCTGATCCAGCCCGCCGCGCCGGCACCCGCCGCGCCCGCGCCTGCCGCCGCGACCGCGCCGCAGCCCGCGAAGCCGCCGGTGACGGGAACGGTGCCGTAGTGAAGCTGCGGCAGTGTCATCCCGAGCGTGAGCGAGGGATCCGGGGCTCGGGAGGGGCATCGAGCACGAGCCTGCCGCGCCGCCCGCACAGGTTCCTCGCTACGCTCGGAATGACAATCCTTGCAACCGCGCTCATCGGCGGCTGCAAAAAATCGAGCCCCACGGCGGCGAACATCAACGCCGCGAACCGCGTGGCGATGCGGTCGGTGCGGCTGTTTTACGAGTCCGAGCAGATGCTGCTCGTCGGCGAGACGCGCAACATCGCGCTGCCGGAGAGTCCGGCGGCCGCGATTCCGGCCGTGATCCGCGAGCTGCTGAAGGGACCGGCGAGCGCGGGCGCACTGCGCCTCTTTCCCGCCGACACGGTCGTGCGCGGCGCGTATCTGCTGCCGGGCGGGACGGTAATCGTCGATCTCGGGGGGCCCACCCTGACGCAGGGGTGGGGGACCGGCAGCCATCAGGAGCTGATGTCCATCTATTCGCTGGTGCAGACCGTGACCGCGAACTTCGCCGACGCGCGGCGGGTGCGGCTGGTGATCAACGGCGCGCCGGCCGAGACGCTCGCCGGACATGTGTCCCTGGCGAGGTCGCACGGGCCGATGCCGCAATTCGTGGATCCTCGTTTCCGTTAGGGTTTCCGGAAACAGTTGGACCGAACGCCCGTTTTGCTTTGATCTTTTCTTGACCCACCATTCGTGTCGTATCCCTCAGCACAGCAATGGGTTGTCACAGTGCAGTTACATTGGGAAATTTTTCACAAAGTGTGCGATAATCTGCCCAACGATGAGATTTCAGATACTGGATGGGCGGACGAGGGCCGTTTCCCGTTGTACCCTCCCGCCACTGAAGTCACCGCCGTTTGAGCTCTTCTTTGAATCTTACCGACCCGATTGACACGCCACCCGACGACCCCCGTCAGTCCCATCCAGTAAATCTCGAGACCCCGCCGCAAGGCGGGGTCGCTTTTTTTGGGGGCTGGTGATTGGTAGTTGGTGATTGGTAGTTGGTGATTGGGATCGCCGCAAGGCTCCTTAACTACGAACCACCAACTACCAAACACCCAACAACGCTCTCCGCCAGCAGCCGCGGATCCGCGTTCACGGTCAGCCAGCGAATGGCGGCCATGGCGGCGTCGGCGGCGGCGAGGAGGCGGTCGCGGGGGATGCGGTCGCGGATGGCGAGGAGTTTTTCGGGATCGAGCGACTCGCTGGGATCGAGGGCGACGATGTCGCAGACGATCGCGCCGAGGAGGGCGAGGGCGTCTTTCACGTTCTCGTGGTCGGAGACGACGGCGGCCAGCGCGAGGAGCGCGGCGCCTTCGCCGCGCGTGGCGAAGCGGTGCAGGAGGTCGAGCATCGTCGCGGCGAGGTCGTTCCCGTCCTCCAGCAGCGCGACCTGGCGCACGCGCAGCGCCTCGAGCGGGCCGGTGAGGTCGCGCATCGTGTCGCCGATGTAGACGTGCTGCGCGCGCGACTTGATCGTCGGCAGCAGGAGGTCGGGCGCGCGGGTGAGGAGGATGAACGTCGTGTCGCGCGCCGGCTCCTCCAGCGTCTTCAGCAGCGAGCTCGAGCCGCTCACGCTCAGGGCGTCGGCGGGATCGATGATGAACACCTTCCCGCGTGCCTCGAACGGACGCATCGCCGCGCCGGAGACCATGTCGCGGATCTGCTCGACCGAGATCAGCTTCCGCTCGCCGCCGACCTCGGCGAAGTGGACGTCGGGATGGATGCGGCGGTCGATGCGCTGGCAGGAGGGGCAGTCGTCGCCGGTCGTGTGCTCGAGGCAGTTGATCGTCTTCGCGATGCGCACCGCCACGTCGCGCAGCAGCGCCATGTTCGGTCCGTGCAGCAGGATCGCGTGATGCAGCTCGCCGCGCCGCGCGGTCTCGAGCAGCAGCGAGGTGGTGGTCGCGGTCATGCGAGCTCCTTCAGCGCCGCGAGCGTGCGCGCGAACACTTCGTCGACGCCGGCATTGGCGTCGATCACCGCGAACCGCTTCGGTTCCGCGGCCGCCATCGCGAGATAGCCCTCGCGGATGCGGCGGAAGAAGCGCAGGTCTTCCATTTCGAACCGTCCTTCGTCATTCGCGGCCGCGGCATTCCGCGATCGTGCGCGATGCAGTCCGACCTCCTCGGGGAGATCGAAGAGGAGGGTGAGTCCGGGGACGAGCGCGTCGGTCGCCCATTCGTTGAGCATCCGAAGGCGGTCGAGATCGATCAGCCGCCCGAAGCCCTGATACGCGAGCGTCGAGTCGGCGTAGCGGTCGCACAGCACGATCTCGCCGCGCGCGAGCGCGGGCTCGATGATCTCGGTCGTGTGCTGCCGGCGCGAGGCCGCGAAGAGGAACACCTCGGCGATCGGATCGATCACGTTCGCGCTGTCGAGCAGGATCGCGCGGATGCGGTCCGCCAGTGGCGTCCCGCCCGGCTCCTTGGTCACGACGACGCTTTTTCCCCGCGCGCGCAGATGCTCCGCGAGACGCTGCTGCTGCGTCGTCTTGCCCGAGCCTTCGATGCCTTCGAATGTGATGAACATGAGGGGGATCCTTCGGCGTCTGCGCGCCTCAGGATGACACGCTGGTCAACCCGTCGCGCAAGCCGCGAAGGTAGTGTTCACGCATGAGGGTCTCGAATACCGCTGGACGCGCCATGAGCCTGAACCGCTCTCCGAGACGCGCTTTGCGCCGGAGTTTCGCGAGCTGCGCCTCATCGGCGAACGGGCGGGAGGTCACTTCGTGCACGCCGAGGAAGCCGCCGAGCTCGGGGTGCTTGCGGTAGAAGATCGCGCCGGACTTGCCGACGGCGTACTGGCGGCGGGCGAAGGAGTCGATGTTCATGGGGTGGTAGTGGCGGGTGACGGCGTGGGCGTTGTAGTGGATCTTGAGGCCGAGCTGGTCGAGGCGATAGGCGAGCTCGATGTCTTCCCATGCGGCCGACGGGAAGGACGTGTCGAACGGGTGCTCGGCGAGGAGGCGGCGGTCGAGGGAGAGGTTCGAGGTGTAGAAGAAGTTAAAGGGCACGATCCTGTCGTGCTCGATCAGCTTGTAGCCGAACTGCAGGCCGTAGTCATTGATGTAGTCCATGAACGCCGTCACGCGCTCACCGCGCGGCCAGCCGGTGTAGCCGACGCAGGCGACGAGCGGATCATCGTTCGAAGCGGCGTGCACGCGCGCGTGCTCCGCGAGAAACCGCGGCTCCGGCACCGTGTCGTCGCCGATGAAGACGACGAACTTTCCGCTCGCCAGCGACACGCCGTGATTGCGCGCGCGTCCCGGCCCGCCGTTCGGCTGCGTGCGGAAGATGATGCCTGTCCGCTGCGAGATCGCGCGCTCCGTGTCGTCGGTGGAGCCGTCGTTGATGACGATGACTTCGAATGGAGGCGCGTCGACCTGGGCCTGCAGCGCGTCGAGGACGCGAAGGAGCATGTCGAGGCGGTTATACGTGGGGATGACGACGGAAAAATAGCTCATGCGGACGCGCCACCATCAATCGCGAGCACCTGGCCCGTAATTCCGCTCGCGTCGTCCGAGAGGAGGAACGCGATGGCGGCGGCGACTTCGTCGGCGCGGACGGCGCGGCGCATCGGGATCTGGCGGATCATCTCGCGTTTCACCTCGGCATCGAGGTCGGCGATCATGTCGGTATCGACGAGGCCGGGCGCGACGCAGTTCACGCGGATGCCGCTCCGGGCGACCTCGCGGGCCAGCGAGCGTGTCATCGCGATCAGCGCGCCTTTCGCGGCGGAGTAGTTGGTCTGCCCGACCATGCCGTGCATGCCGGAGAGCGAGGCCACGTTCACGATCGCGCCGCGGCGCTGCTGCATCATCACCGGCAGCACCGCCTTGGTCATCGACCATGCCCCGCGCAGGTTCGTCTCGAGGACTTCGTCCCACTGCTCCGCGCTCATGTTGTACATCAGCGCGTCGCGGCGGATGCCGGCGTTGTTGACGAGCGCGTCGATCGCGCCGAACCGTTCGAGCGTCTCCTCGGCCGCGAGGCGGCACGCGGAGTCATCGCGCACGTTGGCCTGGAACGCCGCCGCTTTGCCCTTCGACTCCGCCTCGAACGCCAGCGCCGCGTCCTTCGACTGGCTGTACGTGAAGGCCACCGACCATCCGTCGAGCAGCAGCCGCATCGCGGTGACGCGGCCGATCCCGCGGGAGCCGCCGGTGATGAGAGCGGTCTTGTTCATGCGGCTGCGCGGTCACGCGGTCGCGCGGTCACGCGGCGACGCGATGGGTTTTTCCACCGCGTGACTGCGTGACCGCGTGACTGCGTAACCCTTCTACGTTTCTTCCTCATACTTCTCTTTGAGCGACGCCACCACCGTCGGGTCGGCGAGGGTGGTCACGTCGCCGAGGGCGCGGCCTTCGGCGATGTCGCGGAGGAGGCGGCGCATGATCTTGCCGGAGCGGGTTTTCGGCAGGTCGGCGGTGAAGAGGATCTTCTCCGGGCGCGCGATCGCGCCGATCTTCTCGGCGACGTGCGCCTTCAGCTCCTGCTCGAACTTCGCCGGATCCTTCGCGGCCTGCTCGCGGTCGGCTTCCTTCACGATCACGAACGCGGCGATGCCGGTGCCTTTGATCTCGTGATGGATGCCCACCACCGCGGCCTCGGCGATGCTCTTGTGATCGACGAGCGCGGACTCCACTTCCATCGTGCCGATGCGATGGCCGGCGACGTTGATGACGTCGTCGACGCGGCCGAGGAGCCAGAAATAGCCGCCCTCGTCGCGCTTCGCGCCGTCGCCGGTGAAGTAGATGCCGGGCCACTTGGACCAGTACTGCTTCTGATAGCGCTCCGGATCGCCGTAGATCCCGCGCAGCATCGACGGCCATGGCGACGTGATCGCGAGATAGCCGCCGCCGACTTCGATGCGGTTGCCGCGCTCGTCGAGGATCTCCGCGTCGATGCCGGGGAACGGCTTCGTCGCCGAGCCGGGCTTCGTCGGCACGATGCCGGGCAGCGGCGTGATCAGGATCGTGCCGGTCTCGGTCTGCCACCACGTGTCGACGATCGGGCAGCGCTCGCCGCCGATGTTGCGGTGATACCACATCCATGCCTCGGGATTGATCGGCTCGCCCACCGATCCCAGGAGGCGCAGCGACGACATGTCGTGCGCGCGCGGCAGCTCCTCGCCCCACTTCATGAACGCGCGGATGGCGGTCGGCGCGGTGTAGAAGATCGTGACCTTGTGCCGCTCGATGATGTCCCAGAAGCGGTCCTTCTTCGGCCAGTCGGGGGCGCCTTCGTAGAGCATCACCGTCGCGCCGCACGCGAGCGGGCCGTAGACGACGTACGAGTGGCCGGTGACCCAGCCGATGTCGGCGGTGCACCAGTAGACGTCATGCTCCTTCAGGTCGAACACCCACTTGCACGTCGCGAGGCACTCCGTGAGGTAGCCGCCGGTGGTGTGGACGATTCCCTTCGGTTTGCCGGTGCTGCCGGAGGTGTAGAGCATGTAGAGCATGTGCTCGGCGTCGACCCACTCCGGCTCGCAGTTCGCGTCCGCGCTTTCCATCGCCTCGTGGTACCAGACGTCGCGCCCTTCCTGCATCGTCACGTCGTCTTCCGGGCGGCGGCGAACGACGACGACATGCTGGATGGTCGGGCACTCCGCGACCGCGGCGTCGGTGGTCTTCTTCAACGGCACGACGGTGCCGCGGCGATAACCGCTGCTGGCGGTGATGACGAGCTTCGCCTCGCCGTCATGGATGCGATCCTTCAGCGCATCGGCGGAGAAGCCGCCGAAGACGACCGAGTGCACGGCGCCGATGCGCGCGCAGCCGAGCATCGCCACGACCGCCTCGACGATGAGCGGCAGGTAGATGGCGACGCGGTCGCCCTTCTGCACGCCGAGGGACTTCAGCACGTTCGCGAACTGCGAGACCTCGGCGTGCAGCTCGCGATAGGTCACGCGCCGGATCTCGCCCGGCTCGCCTTCCCAGATCAGCGCGGCTTTGTCGCCGCGCGTGGGGAGATGGCGGTCGACGCAGTTGTACGACGCGTTGAGCGTGCCGCCGGCGAACCACTTCGCGTCGGGCGGATTCCACTCCAGCACGCGGTCCCATTTCGTCTTCCAGTCGAGCTGCTCGGCCCAGCCGGCCCAGTAGCCTTCGCGGTCCGCTTTCGCCTTCGCCCAGATCTCCGGGTCCTGGATGTTCGCCTGCCTGCGGAATTCCTCGGAGGGCGGGAATTCGCGGGTTTCCTGCAGCAGCGCGTCGATCTCTTGTGCCATGGCGCTGGATTCTAAGCGAAACCGTGCGCCCGTCCCGCCCGTCCCACGAAGGTCATGAGAAAAGCGCTGCTGTCCGTGATCGCCGTCGCGGTTCTGGTTGTCGTTGGATGGCTCGGAGTCGTGGGCTACGCCAGGATGCAGGAGAATCGCGCCGCCGAAACGCCGTGGCCGGGCGACCTCGGTCCGCTCGCCGCCGCGCCGAAACGCTTTCCCGTCGTCGAACAAAGCGCCGGCGCGACGAAGCTGGTGCAGCTCGCGTCTGCCGCGCACGTCGAGCTCGCGCCGCGCCAGCGGCTGGGGAAGGTCTCCATGACGTCGAAACCCGCGGATGCAAAAGCGATTGCCCTGCGCAGGGCGATCGGCGACTACGTCAAATCGCAGTTCGAGCGCAGCGGCGATGCGATCGATGCGCCCCCGCCGCCGGCCGCGCAATATCTCGCGGAGAACGAGCAGGCGCTGAACGCGGTGCGCGATCACCTGCTGAGCGGCATGCCGATCGTGTGGGAGACGAAGCTCAGCGAGGGGTTCGATGCGACGATTCCGAATCCCGCCGGACAGATGAACCTCCAGAAGATTCTGGCCGCGCGCGCTCTCGACAAAGCGAGACGCAACGACCCGGCGGCATGGGATGAGCTGCATGCATCGTGGGAGTTGAACCGCGGTCTCTGGCGACGCCCCGATCTGATCTCGATTCTCATCGCCATCGCATCGACGCGCATGAGCAACGCCGCCGCGCGCAAGATGCCGCTGCCGGCCCCCGGCTGGCTCCAGGAGACGTTTACGTTCGATTACCTCGGCGCGATGGCGGCTTCGCAGCAGGCGGAGGCGTGGATGATTCATCACGCCATGCCGATCACGGTGTCGTACCGGCTGCAGGGCGCGGAGTACCTCGACGTGATGCGCAAATACACCGCCGAAGCGTTGCGCTCGCGCGCGTGTGACTCCATCAGCCCGCAATTCGACACGGCGCGGAAGAGTCTCGTCACGATGCACGTCGCGATTCCGAATCTCATCGCCGCGTGGCACCGCCTGATCCGATTCCGCGCGGAGCTCGAGGCGACCGAACGCGTCCTGCAGATTCGCGCCGGACAGACGCCATCGACGAAGTCGCAATGCTCGGACGGCAAGTGGCTGCTCACCGCGAACGGGATCAAATTCAGCCGCGACATCAAAGTGCCGCCGCCGGGGATCCGCTTCCCGCTGGAGTACACGCGCTAGCGGCGGCGAGACGCCGCCGGGCCAGCCGCCGCGACGGCGGCGCTCCGGAACGCCGGCGTCCTCGCCGGCTGGTCTGGCGGCGTCTCGCCGCCACTCGCGGCGCTAAACGCGTGCGTACGATTCGGCGATCGACTGGAACACCAGCAACCCGTCGCTGCCGCCGAGGATGGACTCGGAGCAGCGTTCGGGGTGGGGCATCAGACCGAGGACGTTGCGGGCGCGGTTGCAGATGCCGGCGATGTTGCGGGCGGAGCCGTTCGGGTTCGCGTTCGAGGTCAGCCGGCCCTCGTCATCGCAGTAGCGGAAGATCACCTGCCCGTTGTCCTCGAGCTCATCGAGCGTAGCCTCGTCGGCGTAGTAGTTCCCCTCGCCGTGCGCGATCGGGACGCGGAAGACCTGGCCGCTCGTCAGCGCGGAGGTGAACGGCGTGTCGGTCTCCTCGGTGCGGATCAGGACATCGCGGCCGAGGAAGCGGAGGTGCTGATTGCGCATCAGCGCGCCGGGCAGGAGGCCGACTTCGGTCAGCACCTGGAACCCGTTGCAGATGCCGAGCACGAGCCCGCCCGCGTCGGCGTGGCGGCGGATCGGCTCCATGATCGGCGCGAACTTCGCGAGCGCGCCGGCGCGCAGATAATCGCCATATGCGAAGCCGCCGGGCACGATCACGCAGTCGACGCCCTGGAGGTCGGTGTCCTTGTGCCAGAGCGGCACGGCCGCCGCGCCGAGGACGTCCTGCGTCACGTGCAGCGCATCGTGATCGCAGTTCGAGCCCGGAAGGATGACGACGCCGAATTTCATTGGGTTTAGTCTAGCTGAAGAGGTGACGTGCTAGCGCGCGAGCGCCACGCGCGGGACCGTGTACAGCGTGACGAAGCCGGCGCGGTCGGTGGCGATGAGGGCGTTGGCGGCTTTGTCGTACGCGAGGGCGTAGGCGGAGACGCCGTAGAGCGACGCGGGGAGCACGCTGCGGTTCGAGCCGGCGAAGGTGCCGCTGGCGCTGCAGCGGCGCTCGGCGTACAGCAGCATGGTGTCGGCCGCACCGAGGGTCGCGATCTGCGGGCCGCTGCCCTCGGGGAGGCAGAGGCGGTCGCTGTTCGTGAGGTCGCCGAAGTCGATCGTCATGCGCATCGTGCCATTCGCGCCCGCGGCCATGGTGCGCGCGGGGCGTGCGACGAGCGCTTTCTCGAACAGATATTCGCGGCTCAGCGCGACGAGCGCGCGGTCGCGGTCCGCGAACGTGACCGACTCGATGGTCTGCGTCGTCTGCAGCGGCTCGCGCGCGACTTCGGCGAACGTCGTCGTGTCGTACAGCACGACGCTCGTCGCCTTCGTGTTGCCGAAGTCCTCGGTGGCGACGACGGCGAGCAGCGCGCCGTTCGCGCTCGCGGCGATGGCCATCGGATCGTCGACCGGCAGCGCGCGCAGCTCCGTGTCGCCGTTCTTGTCGTAGACGTGCACGCGGCGGCCGAGGAGGTAAACGTAACGGCCGCGCGGATCCGGCCACGCGTCGCGGATCGTCTCGCCTTCGATCGTGATCTCGCGCAGCACGGCGAGATCGGGCAGCGAGAGGATGCTCGCGCTTTCGTCGCTGCCGTTGGCGATGAAGAGGCGCGTGCGCTCGGGGTTCGTGCGCAGCGTGACCAGCTCCTTGGTGGACGCGATCTCGGCGGAGTCGAGGACGACGCGTTTCTTCACGTCGCCGGTGTTGCGGTCGACGGCGATGACGGCCTGCGCCTCCGCGAGGCCGATGTAGATGGTGTTGTCGTTGCCGAGGGCCACGCCGCGCGGCTCGCCGGCCACGGTCCAGCGGCGGATGACTTTTCGGTCGCGGGTGGGAACGGAGGTGAGGGCCTCGGCGTGCGCGAACAGGCTCGCCGCGGTAGTGAGCAGCACGAGGGCGGTGAGTCTACTCCTCGAGAGTGTAGGAGAATTTTTCGATGACCGTGTTTGCGAGAAGCCGCTCACACATCGCTCGAACCTGGGATTCGATCTCCTCTCGTGTCTGCCCACTGTCCGCAAGCA
>Ga0134123_10002188_pt1 | contig 12825 bp, 9 predicted proteins | sample KB303_FD_96460 | JGI IMG/M metagenome (GOLD analysis project Ga0134123, IMG submission 96460) | Terrestrial soil microbial communities without Nitrogen fertilizer from Kellogg Biological Station, Michigan, USA - KB3-0-3 | ecosystem: Environmental > Terrestrial > Soil > Unclassified ...
ATCATTTTTCAGCTTCTCGTGGCGCAACAATACTCATGATTTCAGCGTCAGCAGCGAGTTGGCCATCGACCTTTGCTTCGCCACGCATACGTTGCACGCGTGAGCCAATACGTAAAGCCGTAACCTCGAGAACCAGGGTGTCACCGGGTACAACTGGCCGACGGAACCTGGCCTCCTTTATTCCGGTAAACAAAACCAACTTTTGATCACGATCCTCGATCTCGCGCAATGCGAGTACAGCGCCCACTTGCGCCAATGCTTCCACTACCAGTACGCCAGGCATCACCGGAGCACCTGGAAAGTGCCCCTGAAAGAACGATTCATTGATGCTCACTTGCTTGATCCCAACTATGCGCTCGCGGGGAACCAACTCGATAATGCGGTCGACGAGAAGGAACGGGTAGCGGTGGGGCAGGAGCTGCTGAATCGCTAGTGCGTCAAGAACAGTTTCCATGGCTGAAATAAACAACGCGGTGAAGCGGGATCTAAAGCCGCATCACCGCGCATAGGATGAGCTGCCTCCAATTGTTACCGAGGAGGTGTAGTGGCTGCGGTTACTGGGTTCTTACTATTGAATTCGATAATGAAAGCCTTAGTGATATCTATACTGTCCGCTGCATAGATGAGTGGAACCTGGGTTCCATCGATGATCACATTTATGTTCCGGGCTTTTGCAAACACTTCCAAAGCTTTCCCTATATCTTCCTGCAACGGTTGGAAAAGTTCTGCGCGACGTCGATTGTAACCAGCCTGCGCATCTTCGCCTTTACGTTGAATGTCGCGCTTGAGCGCTTCCAACTGATCGCTCTTGGCCTGTATTGATTTCGCATCGATTGGTGTTCCAGCCGGCGCGCTCTGCAATTTGGTGATTTCAGTTTCCAGCGCTTGAGCTTGCTGGCCCATTTGAGTGAGCTCGTCCTTTTGTTTTTGAAACTCACTGTTGAGTTTTGTGACCAAGGTAGCAAACTTCAGGATGCCTTCCTTAGAATCGAGAAACAGCTCGGTGTAAATCACTCCCATTTTACTCATCGGCAGCGAGACATTCGCCGGAGGTGTCTGAGTAGTTGTTTGTGCCGGAGGTCGTTGCGCTGGAGTTGGAGCCTGAGCGGTCGGTCGTTGAGCTGAAACTGACAAGGCAGTCAGAATCGTCAACAAGCCGGCTGATAGGAATTGATATCTCTTCATTGATTTGGCCATTAAGGCCTCGGGGTTAGCCCGAGGCCTTTCCCTGGCAATGCCATTTATGAAAACTGCGCCCGACTACGGCTGGGTAACTGACGCTGTTGCCGGATTCTTGCTATTGAAATCGGCGATGAATGCTTTTGTAACATCAATGCTGTCGGCAGCATAAACAACAGGCACTTGACTACCGTCTACGATGACCGTAATACCACGCGCCTTTGCGAACGCTTCAAGAGCTTTGCCGATGTCTTCCTGCAATGGCTGGAAGATTTCCTGACGACGTCGACCATAAGCAGCCTGCGCATCTTCGCCCTTACGTTTGAAGTCACGGTTAAGCGATTCGAGCTGATCTCGCTTTTGCGCAATCGTCTTTGGATCTGCGACCGCCTGGGTATCGTTGATTTCTTTCGTAAGCTGCTGGATTTTTTGATCCATGCTAGTGAGCTCAGTTTGGCGCGGCTGAAATTCTTTATTCAAAGTGGTAAGCAAGGTTCCGAACCGAGCGATGCCATTCTTCGGATCAGTAAAAGCGTCGGAATAAATCAACGCCATCTTGCTGTCCGGCACAGCCACGTTGCTTTGGGGGGCCGCCGCCGGCGCACTGGCACCTGGCTTCGGCTGTTGAGCTGAAACTGAAATGTTTGCGACGGTCGTCAGCAGTGCGACTGCGGCAAATAGGCGAACTATCTTCATAACTTTCTAGTAATACTCCTTACTTTGAGGCGGTCAGATAAACTTGTTAGTTGTAAATCTACCCACCCAGGTTGGCTCAAATGGTTAAAAGGTTCGTCCTACGCTGAAGCGTACGACTTTCTTTTTCTCATTGAAGAAAAACGGAAAACCATCAATTACCTGGTCTTTCCGAGCGTTTGGATTATACGCAAAGATTAAGCGAAACGGTACATTGATGATGGGTACTTGCACGCGCACTTCCATACCCAAACTTGAACGGTAATCACCTATATTCGCGAATAAACTCTCTGACAGTCTGACGACGCTGTTTGTCTGCGCCTGGCCTCTAAGGTACACGGGCTGAAAACCAATCGGCAACAAGGTCGCTGGATTTATTTCGCCCGTACCCGCGGCGTTAAGCTCTTCCTGGCTAACGATGCGATTATCGCGAGCTACCAAGCTAAGCAATGGCGATGCAGCGATGGCCGGGTTCTTACAGAGTGCCAGCGAACTGAGACTGACGGGCGCAAAACCAGTGGCGAATCGCGGACAGGGAACCACGCCAACCGTCGACAAGAAGGGTTGATCGTCCAGGAAATTGCTAGAGAACGTCTGGTCGCTCTTGGTTCTAATATTGAATGCCGTACCAATGTCAGCGAACGCTGCAATGCTTACTGCGTCGCCAATGATCGGAATGCGATACTCGAAGTTGCCAAGCAACTGCGTATCACCGCCGATCGAGGTGAACGAATGAGGCAGACCAACTACGTTACTTCCTGACGAACCTGTAAAAGTTCCCAAGCTAAGTGCACTAGCAGGCAAACCTGGGACGTTAACAGGTGTTCCCGATGCATTCGATGCAAACTGCACATTCTGTGACGTAATAAAAGTGTCAACGGGGGCGACCGGACTAATCGACCGGACGTTGTAGCCACGAATTGTGAACTCATCACCCAGGAAGTAGCGCTCAAAGATCGGAACACCATCAACGAAGGCAAGAGAGTTAGCATTCTTAACCTTGTCCGTAATAGCGAAGCTTCCAACAGTTCCAGCCAGGAGGCGGAAACCAAATACTTCAGGACGCGTCGACTTCTTTCGTCTGACAGGAAAGAACTGCGTGTACGAAAGCGAAGGTTGATAAGTACGAACGTCGCCAAAGATTCCGGCCACGGCCATTGCAGCCGACAACTCGCGACCGCTCGTCGGATCGACACTCGCGTTACGGGTGTCGTAAGTGAACGTTAGTGTGGCTCGGCTCGTCAGGATGTTTGGCTGACTGTAAATCACAGGGATGAAGGCTCCACTTGTGGGATCAGCGTTTGTTTGCGGATCCTTAACACTAGAGATAGAGACTTGGTACGAAGCGCCAACCCTGGAAAACTGCGTGAACCTTCGCTTCTTATAAAACTCCGACAACGGGGCACTGAGGTAGACCGAGGCGCCATACGAGTCGCGGGTAAAGAGGTTCTCTTCGTTGACGTCGTTGGGATTGAATTGGGAATTGATCAGATCCTGTTGTGCGTTCAGATTTCCTGAAAGAAAGGTTCCCTCTCCGAAGAACTTCTGAGTGAAGGCGAAAAGCGAAAACCCGGCACTGATCGGTCGATCCTTGATGTAAGGCTCCGTGAAAGAGAACTGGAACGATCGTTGTCGATTTCCGGCTGCCACATTGAAAGACAGGACTTCGCCTCGACCCAGCAGGTTGTTCGTTGAATACTCAAGACCAAAGAACGAGCCACCGATTCCGGAAATACCACCATTGAATGAAATCTGTTGACGACCGCGCTCGCTGACTTTCAGGTTCAGATCTACAGTTGCTTCTTCATCGTTTGTTCGGCGATCTACATCTTTGTCTTTATCAATCGGATTGAAGTAGCCGAGTTGATTAAGTTTGACGACTGAATATTCCCAGTAGTTGTCGTTGTAGATATCGCCTTCGTTAATTAGAACTTCGCGCCGCAAAACGTTGTCACGCGTGAACGTATTACCAATAAACTCAAGACGTCGCAGCGTGAACTGCTTACCTTCTTCCACCGTCACCTCAAAATCGACGATGCCTTCATTCGGATTTGCTGGATTGTCTTTGAAGGTTGGAACTGGTTCGGCTGTGTACTCGATAAAGCCCTGGCCGCCGTAGTACTTTTTGAGATTTTCGAAAAGTCCCTTGCTGACTTTCTCTCCGTTTGCGATATCGCCTTTGTTCAATCCGATAACAGCGAGTATCTGCGCTTCAGAAAAAATCGAATTACCAGTTACCTTAAACTCGCCTAATCGATAAACCTTGCCCTCGACGATTGGAACAGTAATTCGCAGAGCTTCATCGGTGCTGGAAAGAAACGGTAGTGGCAAAACTGGAAAACCAGTACGCCTTGGCCCGATGCCTTCCACTCGTGGTTCGCCGTGCCGCGCCTGTAGGTATCCCTTCGAGCGCATGTAATTGTCGACCAGGTGAAGGTCATAATCGAGCTTCTCACGGTTAAGTATGTCAGTGCTCTTGAAGCGCGTGATCAAGCCTGCCTCTTTTACATACTTCATTACCCCACGCAACGATTTGTCGCTAAAAACGGTGTTTCCTTCAAACTGGATCTCCACGACACGCACCCGGTCACCTTCGTGAACTTCGAAGGTTATCGCCAGGGACGTTGCTGAAACCTCTTCGGTACGCTCTTCAACCGTGGCGTTTGGGTGACCACCCGCAGCTAACAGCTCTTTGATAACGCGAATCGCGTTTCGAACTTTTACTGGATCGTAAATACTCTCTTTCGAAACGCCAACGCGTCGTTCACGGAATGCCTTCAAGACATCCGACTCCGGAACGCTCTTCAAACCTTCAAAAGTAAGGTCCCGAATAATCGGTAACTCAAAGACCTCAAAAGTGACGGCAACTCCACCGCGCGGGCCGGGTTCAGTAAAAACGCGAGTCTTTACTTTGTCGAAGAACGACAAGGACAGGAGAGTCTGGTAGTCACGCTGAACCTGATCGACGTTGTACGGATCACCAGGTCTGGTTTGAATGTAATAGAGAATATCGTCTTTGCGTAGACGACGATTGCCCGTGATATCAACGGACTCTACGAGTTGTTGAGGTGCCGGTTGAGGCTGCTGAGCCGAAATGCGTTCAGGTGCCGCAAAAACTGCAATGATTCCTACCAAAAGGCTCGAAAAGAAGAGCAAAGACGCGCGATATAAGTGCATAGGCACCAATTCCCTCAGTAGTTCTTACCGGGCCTCAGAAACTTCGGGGAGCTTTTGAGTGAATAATAATCCAGAGATAGAAAAATAAAGGCAAACCGCCTAGTGACGAAATGGCTCGAAGACAGCAACTATGATTCTCGCAAGGGGTACCCAGTTGCCAGCTTCGCGCCCAGCAAAGTGGCGCATTATATAGGGTGTAAAGCGTAAAGTCCAAAGCCCGAAGTCCAGCCAGCGGATTGACTTGCATGGACTTTTGACTTTGGACTAAGTAGTTTCGTCTTACCTAATTAGTGAATCAGTAGCGCGTCGTCTGCCGTCTCGATTCCTGCTGGTCGAAAATCGAGTTCATCACCACTAAGAAACACTTCGACCAACGATGAACCGGTAAGTTGCCCCTGAATAAGCGCCTCCGAGAGTGGGTCTTCAACGTGTTTTTGCAACGCTCGTCGCAAAGGCCTGGCTCCATATGATCGGTCAGCACAAGTCTTGTCGACAATCCAGCGCTTTGCTTCTTCAGACAGCCTCACCTCAAAGCCGTGTCGACTCATCGTTCGGTTCATCTGGTCGACTTGGAGTTGAACCACTTCCAGCAACTCTTTGTCGACGAGTTCATCAAATATAATTATTTCGTCGAGTCGGTTAATAAACTCCGGATTGAAGGTTTGACGTACGGACGACATGACCATCTCTTCCATCTTCTCGCGGCTTGCATCGACATTGGCCTGGAAACCGAGTGTGCCCTTCTTCTGAATAAAACGGGCACCGATGTTAGACGTCATGATGATGATTGCATTCTTGAAGTCGACTGTATTACCGAGGGCGTCTGTCAAAATACCGTCCTCAAACACCTGCAAGAGAATGTTGAAGATGTCTGGATGGGCCTTTTCAATCTCGTCAAAAAGCAAAACTGCGTAGGGCGAGCGCTTGATGCGTTCGGTTAGTTGCCCACCTTCTTCGTGCCCAACGTATCCAGGCGGCGAACCAATCAACTTCGAAACCGAATGTTTTTCCATGAACTCTGACATATCAAAACGTATCAGAGCCCGTTCACTGCTAAACAGAAACTGGGCGAGAGAACGCGCAACTTCGGTCTTCCCAACACCTGTAGGCCCAAGGAAAAGGAAGGATCCGACTGGCCGTAACGGATTTTTCAGTCCAGCGCGTGAACGTCGAATAGCACGGGCCAGTGCGGAAATTGCCGGGCGCTGGGAAACAACTCGCTTGTGAAGCTCAACTTCAATTCGCAGTAGCTTCTGAGTTTCTTCTTCCTTCAGCGAATTAACCGGGATTCCAGTCCAGCGCGCAATAACATCTTCAACATCGTCGCGAGTAACCTCGGCCGAAACCAGTGCGTCTTCCTGGTTTCGCAAACCCGAAGTGTCGCCGTAGCTACGTGACCATTCGTTTATTTCGTTCCAATCAGCAAGATTGCCCTGTTCGCGTCTGACACGCAGCTTTACTCGCGCACCGGCTTCGTCAATTACGTCAATAGCTTTGTCAGGCAGGAAACGATCTGGGATGTAGCGATGAGATTGGTAGACCGCAGCTTCAAGGGCGTCGTCCGAATAACGTACCTGGTGAAAACTCTCGTACCGCTCGCGCACGCCATCAAGAATACTAACGGCTTCTTCTTCTGAAGGTGGTGGAACTTTTACAGCCTGGAAACGACGTTCTAGAGAACGATCTTTTTCAATCGACTTACGAAACTCGGCGGGTGTCGTAGCACCGATGCACTGAATCTCGCCTCGCGACAATGCCGGCTTCAGAATATTTGCTGCGTCTAACGACCCCTCGGCTGAACCAGCGCCGACCAGGGTGTGTAACTCGTCAATGAATACAATGTACTGCGGATTCTCAACCAGTTCGCGCATGATCTGTTTCAAGCGCTCTTCAAACTGACCCCGATATTTAGTTCCAGCAACAATCAGCGACAAGTCGAGTGAAAGTATTCGTTTGTTTTCAAGAAAAGAAGGAACCTCACCGCGAACGATTCGCTGAGCGAGCCCTTCGACGATAGCGGTCTTGCCAACACCGGGCTCACCAATCAAGACGGGATTATTCTTGGTACGTCGACAAAGAATCTGAACTACTCTTTCGATCTCAGCTTCACGACCAATCAATGGATCTAACTTGTCGTTAGACGCATCTTCGGTGAGATCACGAGAAAACTCTACAAGGTGGGGCGTGTCTTTCTTTTGCGAGGTTCGCGCATCGGCACCGGATTGTCTCGCAATTTCATCTCGAACAGCATTGAGGCGCAGTCCGCGTTCATACAAGATCTCAGCGGCCATTGACCGCTCTTCACGCAGTAACCCCAAAAGCAAATGTTCGGTACCGATATGACGGTGTTGTAAACGATCGCTCTCTTCGTGGGCGTAAGCGAGAACATGCTTGGTCTCGGGCGCCAGGGGCAGTTCTACTGACGTCGAAATCTTGTCTCGTAACAGAGTCCGGCCCTCTATCTCCTTACGAATCGACTCAATGGAGACCTGAGCCCGCGGAAAAAAACGGCCTGTTAAGGTTTTGTCTTCCCGCATTAAACCCAGTAAGAGATGCTCAGGCTCAATTGCGGGAGCGCCAAACTGGGATGCTTCGTAACGCGCGAAGAAGATGACTCTGCGCGCTTTTTCTGTGTAGCGTTCGAACATCTTGTTTTGTCGAAAAGGTTCCTATGATTATCGCGCCTGGCGAAATTTAATTAGCCCGGCAAGCGTTGGCATTATAACCCATCACTAGAGGGCTCCAGAAGCTTTGTACGATTTCAATTAGATATAAAGACATAACTCGATGGTTTTTTCAGATGGAGAACCATCAAACTCTCGTAATACGACCCTCATCCAGTAGCATTACTCGATCACACAGACCGGCTAGACTATCGTTGTGAGTCGCAATGATTGCGATGCCATTTCTGCTGCGGACGTAGTTCACTAGTGTTTTTCCAATTTCATCGCCGATCGAGGCGTCCAGATTGCCTGTTGGCTCGTCGGCTAGCAGGATTGGTGGCGAAGAGACGAGCGCTCTCGCCAGCGCAACCCGCTGTTGTTCACCACCTGACAGATGTGACGTGGGGAATTCCACTCTATCCCCCAACCCCACTTCTCTTAGCCGTTCTCGGGCCAAGCGTTTTGCATCGCTGAACGATTGCCTGGAGATCATTAGCGGCAACGCGACGTTTTCAGTGGCCGAAAGATCGGCGAGAAGATAGTGAAACTGAAAGATAAAGCCGATGCTTCGTTGCCGAAAAGCTGCCAACGCGTCGCCTTCTAATCTACCGAGCTCCGTTCCGGCGAAAGATATCGAACCGTGGTCAGGCGCGTCGAGTCCTCCTAACAAATGGAGCAAGGTCGACTTGCCAGAACCCGATGCACCAGTAATCGCCACAGACTCACCAGCTTTGACATCAAATGTCACCCCACGCAGCACGTCGACTCTTTCGCCGGCAGGTGAAGCAAAACTCTTCCTCAGATCGACGACACGCAAATCGCCTTCTCCCACCTTGATTGGTGAGATTGGAGTTGGTTCGTAAATCGAATCGGTTTGTGTTACCTGCAAAACTAGATCTCGCTTGGTTCAGATTTCATGAATCGCGCAATGTATCAACCGGTCGCATTCTTGCCGCCGCCCGAGCTGGATATAACGTGGCGATTACACTCAGCACAAAAGCGACGACACCTGCGATAAGCGTTTCACTCAACCTGGCATTCAATGGCACGTTGCTAATCGAATAAACTTCGGCAGGCAAACTCACAACCTTGGTGTAGTTCCCAATTGCGCACGCTGACAAACCAACCACGATTCCGATTAATGCTCCCACTGCGCCAACAACCGCGCCCTCAATTACAAACACCAGCATGACGCCCTTTGCTTTAGCACCCAGCGCCCTCAGCACAGCAATATCACGTCGGCGTTCGACAACAACCAGAATCAACATCGTCGTGATGTTCAAGGCTGCGATGGCGATGATTAGTCCAATGATGAACAACCCCATGCGGCGTTCCAGCGCGAGTGCAGCAAAGAGTGGTTGGTTTGCCTGCTGCCAGTCAATTGTGCTGTAACTCCCGCCAAGCGTTTTTTTGATGTTGGCGGCAACGAGCTTTACATCCTCAGGACTATTCACCTGGACACTGACAATTGAAGCCGAATGGTTCTCGCTGATGAATGACGTAGCCACACCAAGAGGTAGGTAAATCCAGGTTGAGTCGTATTCGAATAATCCAGAACGAAAGACACCACTGACACGCAGTCTTCTGGTTGAGACATTCGTCGCGTTGGCAGCAGCACCCGCTGGAATAACCAATAGAACATCACCCGTCGACACGCCTATTCGGTTCGCCAGTTCAACACCAACCACTGCCTGAGGCTCTCCACTGCTCGCAGCCGTAGAAAACATGGACCCAGCCGCTAACCAGTGCTGCAACGATTGCGCTTCACCAGCCCCGCTCTCAATTCCGCGCAAGACTGCATAAGCCGAACCCTTCGGGCCGCGCGCAACTGCGCCATCGTATGTCGTCGCAGAGGCGCTTATGACGCCATCCACTTTTTGGATTTGACTTGTGACGTCGTTGTCCGTGATCGGAAGGCCGTCTGATCGCAGTACATTTATGTGAGCAGTGCCTTGAAGAATCTTGTCACGCATCTCGTCGCGAAAGCCGTTCGATAAGGCAAGCGCAACAATCAGAGCCGCAACCCCCATGGCAATCCCACACACAGCTACGAGCGCAGTGATTCGCGCGAGGCGGCGTTTATGTCGCGAACGGAGATAGCGAAATGCAAGAAAAACTTCGTAAGACATCGATCACAAATGTGCAGTTAGATTCGACTACTGGGACATTTCTTCGCGTCTTCCGGCCTGTTCTCCGGAAGCAAGCGTTTGAGGTCTGGTGTGTCTTGCGCAGTGCTGTCGGTCATTGGTCGCAACTCGAAGATTACATCGGTTACTCGTCGAAACCTGAAATGCTGTTCGAGTTCTACTATCCTTGGAATCTCATCGCGCTGCCAACCGCACGGTAGCCACCAGCGAGGATCACTGTCGATGAAGACTCGTTTCCCCTTAGCGAGATGACCTTCAACGACAGCGAACAATCCATCGCCCGGCCAACCGCCGCCGGTGCCTATCGTTTCCCAATGCCCTGCACCGATTGAGGCCCAGTAGGTAACGGCGATAGTTTGTGAACCCGAAATCATAACTGCATCGGATGGCAGCAGTTCGAGTCGTTGCTTGTAGTTCTTGCTCATCGCCCGACGCTCAATGAATTCAAAACTCACCGGCCTCATCGAGATGCTGAACACAGTCGCAAATCCAACGATCACGACTATACAGGCAACCAGGGCGCGACGAACGTTCCCCAGCAAACGTGTTCCGACCAGCAACAACCATTGAGCTGATAGTGGCGCCAAAGCGGGTAGGCCAGTTAAGAAGTAACGCCAGTTGACCGTGGTGCTGTAGTTGAAAAACAACAATGCGGTTGCAAAAAGCCCGACCAACCACAAGAGCAACAGCGGTGTGAGACGTCGCTTATGCCATTCAACAATTGGTGCGAACGGAAGGGTAATGAATACGAATGGACCGGTGATGAACAAGTACGTCAGATACGGTTTGAGGTTCTTAAACTCAACAGGATGCCGGCTAGACTCATCTGCCATCGACTCGCGCCAGCCATACCAGATGTGTCGGTAGTAAGGATCCGTGATGAACCAATAAGCAAACCAGCCAAAAGCCAATAGCCCAAAAACTCCGCAGGAGACGACGACCCACATAATCTCGCGTCGGCCCACTTTCCATCCGCAGACAAATGGGGCGAGAACAAGCCATGGCGCGTAGAAGCCGATGGTCTCTCGAAGATTTACACCTAAACCCATTAACGCTGCGCCAGCCAGTATCAACCAAAGACTTTTTCGTTGAATCCCACAGAAGTGAACAACGAGTGCTACTTCGAGTAAGAGAACCGAAGGAACGTCAGTCATTACCTGGCCGCCATACAGAACAAAGACTGGCGAACAAACAAGCAGTAACGCCGCTACAGTTGCGGTGTGGAGTGAACGAGTAACAGTTCGCGCGAGCACCCAACAGGCAATGATTGCGAGTGGTGCCTGTACGACAACGGCATACTTGAAAAGAAGATATGCATACTCGGGTTGGAGATTGAATAAGTTCTTTGCGACAACAAAAAGAGTGTGATTACCAAAGATGAAGAGGTTGCGGCCTAGCGCCATTGAGGATGGATAGCCGGCCAGGGAAAGTATCGTGTAGTCAATGCCATCCCAATCTCCGATGAACGGATCTACAAAACACAGCACTAGCAACAGTCCGAGTAACGTTGGCGGCAACCACCATTTCCAGGCGGACCAAAACGAAGTGACGGAGGAATCCGCTCCGCGCTGCAAGTCGGTGTCTTGAGTTTGGGTGCTAGACGTGTTTGTCTTCAGGTGTGTTTGGATCAACGAGTTGAGCTTCGACCGGTGTTTCTGGTCGTTTCACCATCTTTACGCGGTTACCCTGCGCATTGTACTCAACTTCATCCATGATGTTGTAAATGAGCAGCACTCCTCGACCCGAGGTGCGAAATAGATTGGCGGGGTCGCAAGGGTCCGGAATCTCACCAACATCAAATCCCTCGCCTTCGTCTTCAACCGTGAAGCAAGCTTCTTTGGGCGACAACTCCGCTGTAATTCTCAGAAGCTTTTTTGGATCGCTCTTGTTTCCATGCTTTACAGCGTTAACAAAAGCTTCGTCCAGGGCGATGAAGAGGTTTGAGCGTTCCGGCTGGATCAATCCCAACTTAGATACGCGCTCATGTAGATACTCAAGGACGCCGTTCATTAACGCCAGGTCGCTGGGTAATTCAAACTCTATCTTTTCGTGCACATTCGGAAGAACCGAAGGGTCATCGACGTATCGCAACTTGTAAGAAAGGGTCTGCTCGATGATTTGACGTAGCTCTTCGGCGTTGTAAGGCAACCGGAGGTAATTGGCGGCGCCCATTTTGAAGGCTTTGATTATTACGGGTTCGCTTGTGTGAGGGGTTGGAGTCACCAGATGCTTGCGTTGCAGGTCTCCGATGGGTTGTCCGTTGATCTCAGCTTCACTGAGGTCGCTGATAACCAGGTCAAACTCATCCAGATCATTGCGCGCCAATGCCTTCTCGCGCTCGCCAGTCACGACCACTTCGTGTCCTAGCATGCCAAGATTCTTTTCCAGGTGAGCACGCAACTCATCGTTATTATCCACGATGAGTATCCGGCGTTTGTCCATCCAGCTCCAATCTAATCGAGTTGTGAAGGAGAGATCGCACCGTGCGAGACAACTTTGACGACAACCCGTACGAAATACCAACGCGCTGCGTTCGAAATATATCAGAAAGGCGAGATCAGGCGACAGGGTCAAAGGCTGGCGCGTTTGCCACAGGTCATCCCTTCCCTGCTACACTACGCTCCCTTCGGCTCTGATGTCTAAGCACGGAAAACTACAAACGACCCTTGAATATCTGGCTGCGCGTCTTGTGCTATCCGGACTTGGGTTGATGCCGATGAGGATGGCAATCTCAGCTGGCCAGGGTCTGGGAACCGTTGCTTATCGACTTGCCGGGAATCTCAGGCGCACGGGAGAACGAAACCTGCAACTGGCGTTTCCGGAGAAAACCGAGGAAGAGCGACAAGAGATCGTTCGTGGATGTTTTCGCAGCCTCGGACGTCAACTTGGAGTTTTCAGTAAGTTCGCCAGGAGCTCGTCCGAGTCTTTGCTGAAGATTCTTCACATATCCGGCCGGGAGCACTATG
>Ga0134123_10002189_pt1 | contig 12821 bp, 10 predicted proteins | sample KB303_FD_96460 | JGI IMG/M metagenome (GOLD analysis project Ga0134123, IMG submission 96460) | Terrestrial soil microbial communities without Nitrogen fertilizer from Kellogg Biological Station, Michigan, USA - KB3-0-3 | ecosystem: Environmental > Terrestrial > Soil > Unclassified ...
GATTTTCCGTGTTGCGCGAGGTCTGCCTTACGAGGGCGAGCATCACGAGCAGCAGTCGAACTATAGAGTAATCGTAAATCTGATGTCGGCTTCGCTGAAGAATCGAACGCTTACTGAACTGCTGGAAGAGGCGGCCAGGCTCACGCCTGAGTCCCAGGAAGAGGCCGTGAGGCTTCTAAGAGGTCTCAATTCAAGCAAGGGTCATTCAACAAGATCCAGGAAGAAGGCCTAGCTCCATGATCTCGCGATAGCAGTCACCGGCGTCCGACACCATCCTGCTCTCTCTGATAAGTGACGGCTTTCCTAACGCGCTAGCTCTCCACTATCTATCTATCTATCTCTCTCTCTCTTAGTCCCAACTCTTCACAAACACCCAGCGCATACCATTAACCGTGGTCGGCTGGATATCCGATCGGATCGACAGAACTGATGATGTACACTTTCCGCAACTCGGTGAGCAGTCGGGTGAGAATGTGAACGATAAAAAGAAAGTGCGTGGCCGCGGATTCCGCGACACGCTCGGCCTCGAGCGTGATGTCGTAGTGATGTCGACTGCCGTGTTCTTGTTTGGAGCTGGTGAAGAGCTCTGGAAGAGCTTTCTGCCGAAGTATCTCGAAGCCCTGGGGGCGAGCGCGGCGGTAATCGGGGTGTTCGGCGCGACCCGCGACTTTTTGGACGCTACCTATCAGTATCCGGGCGGCGCGGTTTCGGATCGCATTGGGAGCCGCCGCGCCCTGGTGCTGTTCGCGGGGCTCGCGGTAGCGGGATACCTGGTTTATGCGTTCGCCTGGAGCTGGCCGCTCATGTTTGTAGGGCTGGCGTTTGGGATGGCTTGGACGAGCATGGCTTCGCCGGCGATGTTTGCAATGATAGCTGAGCGGTTGCCTCGCGAACGCCGGACGATGGGGTTCACCGTTCAAGCCATCTTGAAGCGAGTGCCGGTCATGTTCTCACCCGCAATCGGCGGTCTGTTGATCGGATCCCTGGGGCTTATCGGAGGTATGCGAGCTTCACTCCTGGTAACGGCTGCCCTAGCGTTGATCGCAATCATTGTTCAACGGCGACTCTACAACATTCGCCTCGACGGCGCCGAGTCGACACCGATCAACATAATCAAGCAGTTCGGCGTCATGCACCTGGCACTCAAGCGGCTGCTGATTTCCGATATTTTCATTCGCACCTGCGAGGGCATGGTCAACCTCTTTGTTGTGCTCTACGCTACCAGCGTGATCGGCGTAACGCCATTGCAGTTCGGCGTCCTGGTCGGTATCCAGATGGCCACATCGATCGCTGCATATGTTCCCGCGGCCAGGCTTGCAGACCGTTATGGTCGCAAGCCGTTCGTCGTTGCAACGTTTTCCTGCTTTTCAATCTTCCCGTTGTCGGTTGCGGTTTCGCACAGTTTCGCCGCCCTGGTCGTGGCATTTGTTATCGGTGGACTGCGAGAGCTTGGCGAGCCCGCGCGAAAGGCGATGATCGTGGACTTATCGGATCCGGCTCGCCGAGGACGCACTGTGGGACTCTACTATCTGATTCGCAGCTTAGCGATTACTCCCGCGTCCGCGATTGGCGGTCTTCTCTGGAAGGTCGATCCGGCCATTCCCTTTTATGTTGCGTTCGCGATCGGACTGGCCGGCACGTTGATCTTTGTTTTCACGGTTCAGCGTCAGGACGCTTCTTAAGGTTCTTCCGGTGGCGTGACCGGTTAGAAGCCGTGCATAATGGCTGGGACCGCCTCAACTCTCAGGAGTTTTCAATGACATCAGTTACTAGTCCTCCAAGCCCAAAGCCGGGGCGGTTTCTCGGTCACCTCACAATGTTCAGACGGGACCCGCTGAGTTTTCTGCTCAATTCGGCAAACGATCTGGGCGACGTAGTCCATTTCAAATTCGGTCCGCAAGATATCTACCTTCTAAATCATCCGGATTACATAAAAGACGTTCTGGTAACCAGCAACCGCAATTTCGTAAAGAGCCGCGGGCTCGAGATGGCTAAGAAGTTCCTAGGGGAAGGTCTGCTGACTAGTGAAGGCGAGTTTCATCGCCGTCAGCGAAGACTGGCTCAGCCTGCGTTTCATCGACAAAGGATAAACGCCTATGCCGCCGCGATGGCGGACTATGGCGAACAAACGCGAGCCAGGTGGGCTCCTGGGGAAACCCTAGACATCGCTCAAGAGATGATGCGCTTGACACTTGCGATCGTTGGGAAGACGCTGTTCGACGCCGATGTTGAAGCGGAGGCGAGCCAGATCGGCAAGGCTCTGACCGACGTTATGCAGCTCTTTGACAGGATAACATCGCCGTTGTCGGGGCTTCTCGAGAAGCTGCCGCTACCCAGCAATATTCGCTGGCTGAAAGCCAAGCAACGACTTGATTCGATGATGTACCGGATCATCAACGAGCGGCGTGCGAGCGGCGAAGATCGCGGAGATCTCCTGTCAATGCTGCTGCTGGCGCAGGACGAAGAGGGCGACGGGACGGGAATGACTGACGCCCAACTGCGGGATGAGGCAATGACATTGTTTGTGGCCGGCCACGAGACCACCGCGAACGCGCTCACCTGGACTTGGTATCTGCTCTCTCAACATCCGGAAGTTGAAACCAGGCTGCATCAGGAATTGGATGCGGAACTGGCAGGCAGGCTGCCGGTGGCGGACGACGTCAATCGACTGCGCTATACGGAAATGGTTTTAGCCGAATCGATGAGACTCTATCCGCCGGCATGGATACTCGGAAGACGAGTACTCACGGATTATCGGGTCGGCAAGTATCTTATCCCTTCCGGGGCAATCATACTCATGAGCCAATGGGTGATGCATCACGATTCGCGATTCTATCCCGAGCCCTTCAAGTTCGACCCTCAGCGTTGGACCACCGAGTTGCGAGAAGCACGTCCCAAGTTTTCCTACTTCCCGTTTGGTGGAGGCCCTCGAGTGTGTATAGGCGAGCAGTTCGCGTGGATGGAAGGAGTACTGCTGATCGCCACGATCGCCCAGCGATGGAAGATGCGGCTATCGCCGGGACATCGCGTCGAAACAAAACCGATGATAACGCTGCGGCCGAAGTACGGTATGCGAATGATTGTTGAAGAACGGGAAGGGGCCATCTCAGGAAAGAGTTCTAAGCTTGAAGCCGCTGGAACAGTTGCTTGATTGGCGAGCACTGCGCCGTCGATTCCCTTATCCGACTGAGAAGCAGTCAGTCGCAATTTGAGAGCATCCAATGACTCGATATCTCAAAGCGCTTTTGGCTGTTTTCGCCTCGGTCTGGGTTTGGGCCGCAATCAATCCTTCTTATCGTCACGACTGGTTGCTCGAGAACTATCTGGTTTTCATCTTTGTGCCGATAATCGTCCTGACTGGCAGATACTTCAGGCTATCGGACGTCTCATACACGCTCATCACCGTGTTCATGGTCTTTCACGTTATCGGCTCGCACTACACCTACGCTGAAGTTCCGTTTGGGTACACGCTTCAGAATTGGCTTGGCGCGAGCCGAAACATGTACGACCGGCTGGTTCATTTCTCGTTTGGCTTCTTGCTGGCGTATCCGATTCGAGAGGTTTTTCTCCGTGTTACACACGTGAAAGGCTTCTGGGGATATTACCTTCCGTTTGACGTGACCCTCGCGTTTTCCGCGGCGTACGAAATCATAGAATGGCTTGCTGCGGCTAACGTGGATCCGGCTGCGGGACTTGCGTTCCTGGGATCACAAGGTGATGTCTGGGACGCTCAAAAAGACATGACAATGGCGGGGATCGGAGCGCTTTTTGCGATGATCATAATCGCCCTAATAAACATTCGCTACGACAAGGGATTCTGGCGAGACATGAAGGCGAGCTTCAAGATCGATCCTCGAACTGACGCTCCGCTCGGTGAGCGGAAGCTGCGAGAGTTGCGCAACGAAAGTGAGTAGACGACCTGGCAATTCTATTAGTCTCGATTCGAGCAACCGGGCCGGAATCAAACCTTCAATCGAACAAGCCGTTAATATATGCTTCGGCCGAGAACTCGATGAGATCGTTCATCTGCTCACCTACTCCCACATAGCGGATCGGGATTCCAAGCTCCTTCGCTATCGCGATCACGATCCCGCCCTTTGCCGTTCCATCCAGCTTGGTCAGCACCAGCCCGGTCACGGGCACGGCGCGAGTAAACTGGCGAGCTTGCTCCAGCCCGTTCTGACCGGTCACCGCGTCAATGATCAGCAACACTTCGTGAGGCGCGCCTTCGATTTCACGGCTCGCAATTCGGCGCATCTTCTCAAGCTCCAGCATGAGATTGGTCTTTGTATGCAAACGGCCTGCAGTGTCTATTATGAGAACATCTGCATTGCGGGCTCGCGCGGAGCCAATCGAATCGAACACCACGGCGGAAGGATCGGTACCGGGCTTCTGTTGAACAAGCGGCACGCCTGACCGCTCGGCCCAGATCGCAAGCTGATCGTTGGCAGCCGCGCGGAACGTGTCCGCAGCGCAGATGAGCACTTCGTTTCCTTCACTCTTGATGCGATGCGCGAGCTTGCCGATGGTCGTAGTCTTACCGACGCCGTTAACTCCTACAATCATGATCACATAAGGCTTAATGTCGAGAGGCACTTCTGTTTCGGAAGCAACCGTTCCAAGCGCACGATTCCGATGGGCTCCGTCGAGGATCGTCCTTAGTTCCGCCTTGATCAGACGCTTCAACTCGGCGACATCGTTGAGTTGGTTTCGCTTGATCTCCTGACGCGCTTTTTCGATTATGTCGAGGCTGGTTTGAGCGCCAATATCCGCTCCTATCAGCGCCTCTTCGAGATGATCGAGCACATCTGCATCGATCTCGCGTTTACCAGCAATTACCGATTCAATTGTTTCGGAGAGACTCTCGCGAGTGGAGGCCACCGCCTCTTTGAACTTGTCGAGGAACTCCGGCTCGGGGCCTTCATCCCTTCTAAGAGCTATCTCCTTTTCTTCCGCGGTAGCTTCGCGATTGAGTCCGAGTGATATGAATTCCGGTTCTTTCTTACGCTTCCAAAACATTGCCATCGTTAGTTAAGCTCCGTTGAACAGGTGGTCGGCTGAGTTGCAAGAGCGCGCGGTTCGGCAAGCCGCGCATGTCCTTCATTAGTTCACAGACTAACATCCGGTGAAAAACATCGTCAACGAGTGGATTCTGAAACGAAACAAGTGTGCGCAGCTGACTGGTGGAATCGAACAGAGTGCATGAGGGCAACCGCTCCGCCGTGTGCCTCGCCAACTTTGAACCTGTTCTGAAACAGGTGGGTGACCTCGGCACTGGGCTTTGCATCCCCATCAATGTGGGGCACTGCGCCCTCCAGTGTTTCCGGCCCCCGTTGCGTTAGCGTTGGTAAAAAATTGGCAAGTCAATCACCAACGTCGCAGTCGGCCCTCAGCGTGCTCGGATATTACACGACGCTTCTGGACCGGTCAACAAACCATTTCGACACAATCCATTTCGAGCAAGCGGACACACCATACGGAATCTCGCCGCAGCTACGAGAGCGCCGCCAAACGTGGATCACAGAAGGATGGGAAACCGAGGATAGGACAAAAAATGAGGACGAGCACTGCACATCCAGCGTCTCGTCCTCTACCATTCCGCTCACTTCAGAATTGAGGAGGCACCTCAATTACTGCTTTCAGTGACTTCACTTTTACCATATTGGTACGGTTCAGTGCAAGCACCAATTGTCTGAACCTTCGAGCGAAAAACGCCGGCCCAACCCAACATTAGCCACGTAACCAGATAGCCCTCATACTGAGGGAGAGCGCTGACTGTTCAGGAGTACAGCATTGGATTCCTGGAGGTGGCTAACTTCCACGTGACTCTTGAACGGCGGCTTTCAACTGTGCTACAAGTCGTCCCGCCAGGAACGGCCCCAACGAGCGCGAAACGTATGTCATCCTTAAAGAAGGTCTGTCACGAGTGCGGAATGCCGATCGGCATCGGTGTGGCCGTCTGTGAAAGCTGCGGAACGCAGGTCGGCACGGTCTTCTCAGAAGCGGCTCCGCCAGCCCCTCCAAAGAAAAAAGGCTTCAGGCGCAAAGCCACCGCGGCTGAAGATCATTACAGCCAAATCGACAAGGCGCAGGAGCGAGCCAACAATTCGTTGATACTCGCGCTTGCAAGCTTCTTCTGCCCGCTGATTGGTTTCATAATGTGCATCGCCGCAATCATTTATAGCCTTCTTTCGCTTCGCACACTCAAACGGAACTTTGTTGAAGACGGACGAGGATCGGCCACTGCCGGGTTGATTATCGGGGTAATCGCCTTGATTGCTCAGATTGGATACATGGTCTACATGATCAAGTCAGGGAGAATCCCGTTCGTTTAACCAGACTGACTCCGCCACGTCACTTTATCCCGCTCAATACAGTCGCTTTGATTGAGACTTCATAGGGCGCTCGCTGTCGCTCGCGTTCGATGATGGAGACCAGGCTTTGGCGAACTTCTAAACGTCGCGACTCGGGGACTATGGCCATCCACGTGTCCAGGAAGAAGTCTTCGATAAGCGGCGATGTAAGAAAGTCATTACCGGTTTCGAAACTGAAATCTTCCTTGCTCGTGACGCTGGCAACCTTGCGCAGCCCGGCCTGCACCGCCATCAATTCGGCGTCCGAAACCGTGTAGCGCTCGGTCATCATTTGCTCGAGCCGCGGCCACACTTCGTCAATCATGCTGGCGGTGAGCAGCGCTTCCCAGAGAAGCGAGAAGAATTCATCGAAGCTCCCTCTTGTAACCAGCTTCAGCACGACTCGGCCTTGAGGCTTGACCAGCCTCAAAAGCTCACTCAGCAAATCTTCGATCTCATTCGTCGCGTGCATCGACGCATCACCGATGGCCACGTCAAATGCGGAATCGGGAAATGGCAGGCGTCGAGCGAGCTCGCGCTGGAAAGTTACATTGTCGAGTTTCGCAGCCAGTACTTTGGCGCTCGCCAACTCGATTCTTTCGGCGCTCGGATCGATGCCGACTACTTCCCCTTTTCCCAGTAGGCGCCCTCCGAGCTCGATCGAATGCGCACCAGTACCGCAGTTTACGTCCAACACCCGGCCTTCAGCCGGGATGTCCACGCTCTCGTTGACAAGGGAGTCAAAACGATCACGCCAGTCAGGGGTGATAAACAGATCGTAACGGAAGGCCAGTTCTCTTTCGTTCTTCATTTCTAAGAGGATGGGCATGATAGCACGGCTGGATGGGTGCCTGAAGGACGGGCCCGCGCGTATGCGTTGCCCTAAAACTCAAGGGAGGAGGCACCCTATCGCGCCTCCTCCTTTGCTCGATGCGCTTTGATCTGTCTGGGTTAGATCGAACCCATTGCCGTAGCGGCCAGGCTGGCGCGTTTGCGCGACGCGGGAGGTTGCTCACGTTTTTCGATCGTGACGTTTATCGTTTGTTCCACTCGGTTACGGAGGATCTTGACCGCAACTGAACCAGCTTCCTTTTTCGACAGTGTTTTTACCAGGCTGTTTACGCCGTCCACTCGCTCGTTGTCGATCGCGATAATAACGTCACCGGCCTTCAGTCCGGCTTTTGCGGCAGCGCTGTTTTCATCGACCTGCGAAACCAACACCCCCGGCCCGTCCTTCACACCGAAAAACTCGGCGAGCTGATCAGTGAGCGACTCAACACTGATACCCAGACGCGAACCGCTAAAAAAGCTGTATTGCCCTGGCGCTACAAAAGCGAAGTTTCCGAAGTCCGGTGGAAAAGCTCGCAGCCGCTCTTGGTCGATCCTGAATGATTCAACCGAACGCTTGAACTCTTGCTCTGCACGCCTCGCCGCATCCTTATCCTGATCGCTCTTGAGCGACTCGTACGACCGCTTCATTTCCTCCTCAGCGCGCATCATTGCTTCTTTGTCCGCCAGTTCCGGTCGCAGCAGGCGAAACTCCTGCGAGCGTTTGCTCAGGGTCGCGTTGAGCGTCTGGTGGCTGCCGCCTCGAATTACCTCGATCGATATCGCACGCTCAGCCGGTGTCTCGCTCAAAAGACGCTGGAGCTCGCGAACGCTATCGACGCGTCGTCCGTTGAAGCTGACCACCACATCGTTTTCCTTCAAGCCTGCCTTGTCCGCGGGACCGCCTTCCACCACTTTCATCACGATCGCGCCACGCTCTTCGCTCAACCCAAGTTCCTTGACGCGTTCCGCAGTCACCTCCTCGAGGAAAACGCCCAGATAGCTTCCCTCGCCGAACGGCATTGCGAAGAATGCGCGAGACTCGGCGCTCGGGCCGATGAGGCTTTTCTCTTTTTCAAGCTCCCTCTTCTTCTGCGCCTCGGTGCTGGCGGCCTTCTCCTTTTGCTTGTCCTTCTGATTAGCGACGGCCGCGGTAACGGCGAGTCCCGCGCCCAGCATGGCCACCATAGCCGATATCAGATAGAAGCGTTTCATCATGTTCCGTTCCTCCGCTTAGTTCTGGTTTGCGAATGCTATGGGTCACTGCACGCGTGGAGACACTCTAAGTTCCAAATCTTTGCCGCATCTTCAGAGCGAGAAACTATCTTAAACAAGTTCGAGTTAAGCCCTTTGGCCGGTTCGGCTCGCGCGCAAGACTGCTCGGGCCAGGCTAGGAGATGATGACAGGACTCGCCCGAACAAGCCGGCCATTCGCGGTGAGAACGCAGGAGCCCGCAAGAATCGAGCTACTTTCATCCGCTTGCTAAACTCTAATTCGTAGGCTTCTGAATAACGAGAAAGAACGTTACTGGATCTGCCTGACTCTTTTGCGCCGCTTTCCTCAACCCCGACGCTTGAGTCGGAACCGAGGGATTCGATGATTGCATCGGCGGCGAGTTCGCCCGAGCGCAAAGCTATCTGTATGCCGGTACCGGTAAACGGATCGATCATTCCTCCGGCATCGCCAATCGCAATAACGTCTTCTGTTTGTTTCCTTCGCCCAAAGATCAACGGTCCGCCGCTCACCCATTTGCCCACGGCTTGTGCACCGGCCAAGCGCTCGTGCGCCAGACTATTCCTCAGGACGGTCTGCTGCACCACCCTCAAGGGATCACCGCCGGCACGTTTGAGAGTTCCTTCATCGGTAATAAAGCACAGGTTGGCGAGCCCTCCTTCGATCGAGGAAAGCCCTCCGTAGCCGCCAGGAAAAAAATAAAGTTCGACTTGATCCGTTATGCCTTCTACACCCTTCAGATGTGCCTTGAGCGCGAACGGCCGAGAGCCTCGCGGCCCGCCAATTCGGTCTCTCTTCCTCAACGACACGCGCGAGCCGCGGCCCGACGCGTCGACAACAATCGTCGCGTCAAACCGAACGAGCTTACCGTCCGCGAGCGACATAGCTTCAACACCACAGACTTTGCCGCCCTCATACAAGCATCGCTTTACTGAGTACCGTTCCAAACATACCGCGCCCGCACGTCGCGCCCCTGCCAGGAGCACCTGATCGAATCGCGCCCGACTGAGGCTGAGTGCGTAAGACTTGTTGGATATGTCGGACACCGGTGCTTCGACGCGCCGGCCGTTCCAAGCCACCAGGCTCAGCCTGTTGATCCTCTGCGCACCCTGTGTGACGAGCGTCTCCATCAAGCCAAGACGCTCCAGGGTTGGAAAGCATTCGGACGTGATGAATTCTCCGCAAAGCTTCTGCCGAGGCATTTGACTCTTTTCAAGCAAGACCACTCGAACGCCGTTTGACGCCAATCGTGCCGCCGCGGAACAACCTGCCGGCCCTCCGCCAATGATGATCACGTCCTGGTTGCTCATAGGGATGGTTGCTCAATCTGCGGGCTCGGCGACTAGCGAGAGTCTGTATGGGAAAACCGTCCGGATCTTGCAGCGTTTCAAGCCCGCGCGTTCAGCCAACTCCATTAGCTCGTCCTTGGTAAACCCTCGCAATACAGATACCGGTCCATCATTACGCGTCAGGAAACTCCTCGCAAGAATGGGTCCAGTGAGACGCGTGAAGTAATAAGGGACGAGATTGCGAACAAGGTCATTGACGATGACGGCACGTTTGGCGACACGCCCGAAGTCGCGCAGCAAGCGTATGACGTCTGCATCTTCAAAGTGGTGAAGGAACAGAGACGCAGTCACGAAATCAAAACTCCCAGACACAAATGGCAAATGCAGCGAGTCGGCCTGTATCAACTGCACCTGGCTATTCACGCCCAATTGATTGCGTGAGACTCTGAGGTTTCGCTCACTCAAATCGAGCCCCACTATCATCGGAGTGACGCCGCGAGCGCCGCACCACCCCGCGACTGCGCCGGGAATGTCCGCAGAGCCAGTACCGACGTCCAGAAGAGACAGGGTCTTCTCCGAACCGGCAGCAAGTCCTGATGACAGCGCGTCAATTACAACGCGAGTGCCTCCCAAGAATCGGTTGATGCGGCGCAGATCAGAGAGATTCCGGGCTACGTCGTCATCCGTGCCTATTCCAGCATCGAGCATCTCTTCGACGTAGATTCGTTTTGGAGTCAGCATACGCGCGCAACCACATCGGTCAGAATACATCAGTGCTAATGGTTAATCAAAAACGCCGTTATGCGAAACGGGGCGAAACGGATGAGGCGATTAATTAGGGGCGTCCAACTTACGTACAGACAACGCATCGTCTCAGGACACTGACGGCTTTTGCGCGAGAGAGAAATCGGATACAGAAAACCGCGGCGAGCCCACAAAGAAAAGACAGGAGGCTTACGACTCGGCGGAAGTACTAGCTAATGCTTGACTTTGGAATTCGTAGCCAATAGAATCCGCAACGATTGTGGGGATTCAAAGTCTACTGAAGTGATGCTTGTCGCCGGTATCGGAACCCTTGTCCTCGTGGGAAGCAAGTGCAGGTTTCGGAAAGCAGCCCCGGTTCCAAAGGCCTAAAATGGCAAGTAGAGAAGTGCTCCGCAACCCTCGCGTCGAGGATGCGCTGGCCGCTGGCCAAGCTGCGCTGGAAGAAAGCCGGTTTGAAGACGCGGCGAACCACCTCCGGTCTGCGCTCCGCGTGGGCGCGCGATCAGGCGAGGAGGAGGTTCTGATCCGCACGCTGCTCAGCGAGGCTTTCGAGAAGCGCGGTCTCAATCGGGAACAGATCGACGCAGTTTCCAAGTACGAAAAACTTGCTGAATTTGCTCGTCTCTCCGAACGCAACAAAATGTTGGTGTTGGTTCGGCTGGGTTGGGGGTACTCGTTCGGCAACGACCTGCCTCGCGCAATCGCGCTGTTCAACCAGGCAATGAAGATTGCGCGAACCCTCGACGATCATTCGGGGATCGGTGCCTGTTATTTTGGGCTCGGGAGAGCTTACAGGCAGCTGTCCGAAATCCGAATCGCCCGAGATCACTACGCCTCAGCTCTCGAACACTATCGTCACACAGGAGACTGGCGAAAGCTTGCGGAGTCTTACCTCTTTATCGGGTATATCAATGCCTACGAGGGCGACTATCGAAACTCGCTTCAGTCACTGAAACAGACGCTGGCGATTATCGGTGACCGCGACGAGCACGACCTTCTGGGCCGAGCTCATATGTACCTGGCGATCACTTACGACAATCTTGGTTCGACGACCAAGGCCCTGGACTCCTGGGACAAGTGTCTTGATCACTTTCGCAAGGCTGGAAACATCGTGCATCTTGCGATCAACCAAAACAACCTGGCTGACAAGCTCATTTGGCTGGGTGAATGGGACCGAGCCGAGGCACTCGCGAATCAGGCAATCGAAGTGCTCAAGGATTCGCCGTTCGCTGCTCAATACGGGGCCACGATAGATACGCTCGCGCGGCTTTACCTTCACAAGGGGAACATCGAAGAAGCCGATCGCCTTCTCGAGGAATCCTTAAGCGTGTTTCGGGCAGCGAAGACAGGCGAGTGGATTGAGGTCAGCACCCTGATTACTATCGGACTGAGCTGCATTGAAAAGGGGCATCTCGAAGAAGCCAAGAAACCGCTGTCTCGCGCGGTCGACATCTGCATGAGAGGCGGCGGACTTCGTTTCGCATCCGAGGCTCGCTTGCTCCTCGCGGACGCTCTATTACAAACCGGTCATTTGAAAGAGGCAGGAGAAATAACTGAAGCCGTGCGCGTGTACTTGCGCGATGCTCCCAGTATGCTCTCGTGGGGTCTCATGATGCGCACGCTGGCGAAAGTTGAAGCAGCCCATGGGCACATCGCAGCCGCTATTCAGTCGCTTGGTCAAAGTACTTCGATCTACACGTTGCGAGGTAATGTTTTTGAATGCGCAATTAATCGCGTTCTGCTAGCTAAACTGTATGAGCAGCAAGGCGATTTGTCAGCCGCGATATCTGAGGTAGAGGCCGCCCGTGAAGTCTTCGAGCGAATGGGGGCCGTACTCGACGAGGGTAGGGCGACATCCCAGATTTCGGCTCTGCGAAACCTTGATGCCTTGTCAAAGTCGGTCGCCGTAACTCAGCAGTCCGCGGCCCCACCGGCGTGGGAAAACTCCGAGTTCCGTCGCGAGTCTCGATCATCCACTCCTGATCTGGCATCGTGTCTAGACGGATTCACCGCTCAGCGGCTGGTTCAGGCGGCTGTTTCGCGCGATCTTTTGCTGCACGAACTCGCGGCGATCGTCCGCGACCAGGCTTCGAGCCGCGCTGTGCTGGTTTCCGAACTCCAAACCGACGCTAAGATGAAGGCGGCGGCCTGGATAGGACTCGATCAACTTGAACAGAGTCAGGAACTGGAATTCCTCTCCAACCTTCAAGCCGCCGACTACTCGCGCAATCACGTGTATCGTCTCGCTGACAATCAAGAGGCTCACTTTTTGCTTCACATCATTGACCCGCGTTCAGAGCGATTCCAAAGCGGAACCGCCAACCTGCGCCCGCTCTTGTACGTGGTCGAGCA
>Ga0134123_10002190_pt1 | contig 12819 bp, 11 predicted proteins | sample KB303_FD_96460 | JGI IMG/M metagenome (GOLD analysis project Ga0134123, IMG submission 96460) | Terrestrial soil microbial communities without Nitrogen fertilizer from Kellogg Biological Station, Michigan, USA - KB3-0-3 | ecosystem: Environmental > Terrestrial > Soil > Unclassified ...
CGTCTCGGGCGTCAGCAGCTCCTTCCTCAACGTCTGCAGCGCGAGACCGAGCGCCGGGCCTGCCATCGCGCCATCGGCGGCAACCGTGACGCCCTTCGCTTCGAGCCACGCCTTGCCGGCGGTATTGGTTCGCGCGCCGCCCTGCGCGGCGTGGAGATACACCGGCCGGCTGACGGCGTCGAGCTCCTGCAGCGTCGGCAGCCGCCGCTCGGCAAACTGATTCGCTGCGACCGGACCGACGGTCGTGACGAACGCTCCGGGAGGCACGCCGGCGGCACGCTGCTGCAGCGCCGCGATGGCGTCGGCGATCGTGAACACATGCTCGAGCGGCGTGTGCCATCCGGGTCTGTTTCCGACCAGGACGATGTGGTTGTGGGCGTCGATGAGGCCGGGGATCACCGTCCGGCCTTTCAGGTCGATGCGTCTGGCGCCGCGCGCGGAGACGCGGTTGCCGACGGCCGCGAACCGTCCGCGCTGTATCAGCACCTGTGAGGCGACGGTGGCGGCGGCGTCCATCGTGTGGATGCGGCCGTTGACGAGCAGGAGATCCTGGGTCTGCTGCGCGAAGAGATCGGCGCCGAAGCCGCCGAGCGTCAGCGCTGCTGTGGTGCCGATGAATTGTCTGCGCGAGACTGAAGTGTTCATGCTGCGTGTTCCGCGAGTTCTGGGTTTACCGTACGTCTCGTAGCTCGCTCATCAACGCGTCGAGCTGCTGATACTGCAGGCACCCGGGCGTTGGCGGGGTCAGCGGACAGCCGGTTGCGCGCCAGCCGTATTCCATCTCGATCCGCTTCGCCAGGTCGTCTCTGCTGATGCCCGATCGCACCAGATCCCTCAGGTGTGTCTGCATCGCCGCCACGCCGTTTCTGAAATCGCGCAGGTCGTACCTCGTCGCCACGGGACCGTGGCCGGGAATCACCGCGTCGATATCGAGCCCGAGCGCGCCGTCGAGCGTCTTCGTCCACGCCATCAGGCTGCCGCCCTGCGACGAGTCGACGAACAGGTTGGAGCCCGGCGGAAACGTTCTCGCGCCTGCGCGCGCCGGTCCGGCCATGAGAAACAGATCGCCGGTGTGGATGACCTTCTGCTCCGGGAAATAGACGATCGCGTCGCCGCTCGTGTGCCCGCGTCCGAACCAGTACGCGCGCACTTCCTTTCCGCCGAGGAACACCGACGTCTCATCGCTGAACGTGATTCTCGGCAGGCCGATCGGCGTCCCCGGCGTGTCTTCGAAATACGGCGTCCGGTGCGCGATGAGATTCGCGCGCACGTTCCTGTGGGCGATCACTTCGGCGATCGGCAGCATCAGCGCGTCGCCGCCCGCGTGGTCATCGTGTTGATGAGTATTGATTACATAGCGAAGCGGCAGAGTCGTCGCGCTTCTTACCTGAGCCAGGATGTCGTCGTGATTCCTGTAGAACATGTCGTCCACGAGCACGACGCCTTCCGACGTCGTGAGCATGGCAACGTTTCCACCCTCGCCGGAAATGAGGAAAAGGTTGTCCCTGACTTTAGTGGTCGTGAGCGGACGTGGTGCCCGCTGCGGCGTCTGCGTGTACGCCGTCCATGACACCGCCAGGGCTACGAGGAGAACAGCGAAAGGAAGCAGGATTCTCTTCAAGCTCAACCGTCCTGCGGCATCTTAACAGCACTCGGTTCTGTCGAGTTCCGGCAGACACACTGGCGCGATTCTTGGTTTGATGAGTAGTGGAAGAGAGGAGGAACGTTATTTCTAGGGTGACTACTTTCAGACGGTCGTAATGACACGTCGGGAGGCCCAAGAATATGCGCCGCGTGACCCGAAAAACTGATCTCGTCGCGAAATCACTCGGTAAACGTGTGCGTGCGCTGCGGACGGCGCGCGGATGGTCGCAGGAACGCCTCGCTGAAGAGGCGGGCATGCACCGCACTTACATGTGGGGCATCGAGCAGGGGACTCGCAATCCTTCCCTCCGTCACCTCGCACGTCTCTCCGACGCGCTCGGCGTCCCTCTGCACTCGATTTTCGAAGAATTGTAGAGCTCCACTCTGCCGCGCATCGCGCGTGGCACGAACGCTGCACCCCCTTCCGCCCATATGAAAGTTCCGCCGGGGATGGACGGCGACCTCACGCCTCAGGCGCGAGCCGTCCTGCGTGCCTTTACCGATGCGCAGACGCGCGCCGCCGGATTCCTCCTGGCCACGGGAGTCTTTCCCGAGGTCAGTGAATCCGGCAGCGAGCGACTTCACTCCATCGTTCGCGATCTGGCAGCCCGCCACCTCGATCAGCGGCGCGCGGATCGCGCCCTCCGCGTCGCGCTCAATCGCGCGTGCCGCGCGCTGGAGGCCCGCGACCAGATCGAGGGACCGCTCAACGCGCTGCTGTCGGCCGAGACCAAAGCCGCGTACCTGTTCGGCCTTGCCGCAGGCCTGCAGCTCGGCTCGATTACCGAGACGCTGAAGACCTGATCAGGAATCCCGCTCTCCCGTCCGGATCTTGTAGCTGTACTCGACCGGCGTGACGAACACGCGTCCGTCGCCGATCTCGCCGGTTCTCGCCGCCGTGATGATGGCCTTGATCGTCTCGTCGACGCTCGCGTCGGCGACGACGGTCTCGATCGACATCTTCGGCAGGAGGCTCACGTTGTACTCCTTGCCGCGATAGATGGCCGTGTGGCCCTTCTGTTTGCCGTGTCCGCGCACTTCCGTCACGGTCATGCCCGAGACGCCCAGCTTGTCGAGCGCGGCTTTGACATCGTCCACTTTGTTGGGACGGACTATGGCCTTGATCAGCTGCATCAGAGTCTCCTAATTGTGTTTCGCCGTCGTCGGTCCGGGCTCGTAGCCGTGGATGACGTATTCCGGATACGCGATCATGCCGTGCTCGTGATAGTCGAGGCCTTCGAGCTCACCCTCGCGAGAAACGCGCAGCGTGCCCGTCGCCTTGACGCCGTACATCAGGACCGCCGCGGCGATCGCGGTCACCACGGTCGTCGCGCCGCTCCCGAGCATCTGTGAGACGAGCTGGGCCGTGCCGCCGCCGTAGAAGAGGCCCTTGACGGACACCGTGGCGTCCACGCCCATCGGCGTCGGAAGACCGTAGGCGCCGGTGGCAAAGAGGCCGAGCGAGAGCGTTCCCCAGATGCCGCAGACCATATGAACCGGCACCGCCCCGATCGGGTCGTCGATGCGCAGATACTCGAGCGCGTCGGTCGCCCAGATCACCAGCACACCGGCGACGATGCCGATGAAGAACGCACCGGTCGGGCTGACCCAGTAACAGGGGGCGGTGATCGCGACCAGACCGGCGAGGAAGCCGTTGGTCGTCAGGCCCAGATCCCACTTCTTCGTGCGGCCATAGGCGTAAAAGAGCGCCGTCAGGCCCGCCGAACACGCCGCCATCGTCGTGTTGAACGACACGCGGCCGATGCCCTGCGCGTCGAGCGCCGAGAGCGTCGAGCCCGGGTTGAAGCCGTACCAGCCGAACCAGAGGATCAGTCCGCCGACCGCGCCGAGAATGATGTTGTGCGGGAGCATCGGCCCGCCGCCGTCGCGCGCGAACACGCGGCCCAGCCGCGGCCCGAGCGCGATTGCGCCGAGGAGCGAAATCACGCCGCCGATCGTGTGGACGACGGTTGAGCCCGCGAAGTCCCGGAAGGGCACGCCCATCGTCGCCAGCCAGCCGTCCGGCCCCCACGACCAGTGACCGATGATCGGATAGATGAACCCGGTCACGCCGATGGAGTAGAGGATGTCGCCGATGAAACCGCAGCGGCCGACCATCGCGCCGGACGTGATCGTCGAGCAGGTGTCGGCGAACGCGAACTGGAAGACCCAGTACGCGAGCAACGGCACGCCGGTCGAGAGGTACGTGTCCGGAATCCCTTTCAGGAAGAAGCCATGGGTACCGATCCACGGCGTCCCGTCCATGAACATGAACGCGAAGCCCCAGGCCCAGAACGTCACGCCGCAGATGCAGGTGTCGACGATGCCTTCGACGAGGATGTTGATCGACTCGCGCGATCGTGCGAAGCCGGCTTCGAGCATCACGAAACCGACCTGCATGCCGAAGACGAGAAACGCCGCGATGAGCGTCCACGCCGTGTTGATCGCGTTGATCTCCGGCGTGGGGCCCGCCGCCGGCGCCTGAGCGTGCACGCCGCCGCCGAGATAGGTCCACATCGCCGTCAGCAGCAGCGTGAGGCCGATGGCTTTTCCACCGGCGAGCGCGAGTACTTTCGCGCGCATATCCGGATCGCTGAGGTTGGTCTTGACTTGCTTCCAAAGCATGTGCACGCGCATGAACGCTGTTCTCCTTTGAGGGTTGCCGGAATAGACGGATCGCCGCGCCGCGACAACTCGATCAGTCGCGCGAGTCGATCAGAACGACGGACGTGTTGCGGGAGCTACAGGCGCAGGACGGCGCGCTGTACTTGTGGTGCGGGCGGGAGGGCGTGTTGGTCGGCCAGTTGAGCCGGCAAACGGAGATCGCAGGGCGCAAGGTCGCTGAACGCCCGCAGCGCGGACGACTCGATCGGCGACACGAACAGACTCGTATCGGCCTCGGTGTCGGCCGTGGTCGGCGTGGCAGACTGCTCGGGCGAGATCGGCGCGCCGTGGTGGCTGCGCGTGCCGAGCAGGTCGCCCAGATCGCATGACTGCAGAGGAGCTGTGAACGGGAGGAAGATCTGCAGCGCGAACCAGAGTGCCAGGATCTGATGGAGGCGACGTGTCATCGAGTGCGTCTGCGATCTGAAATACAAGATGAGTACCGGAAATCATCGACGATGGTTGCCCACCCTGTTTTGCGATCTTGCTGAGTATTTTTGCGAGTCCTGCCAACGCACGGGCCGGTAGAGTTCCTGCTTTGATGAGACATAAATGTTCGAGATAGCTCGGTAAGACTGCAGAAATGTCGTATTGAGAATCCGGACCTGCGAGGCGCCGTTACCCCGGAAATCCATGACGACGACTGGACGAGACGCAAATGTAGCGTTCTCGTGTCGACCGGCATTTTTGTATCATCTCCGGATGAAATCCCTCATTGCCGTCGTCGCGCTCGCCGCGGCTGTCGTCGCGGCGGACAGGCCGCCGGCAAAAGCACCGCGGATGCCCGACGGCCATCCGGATTTGAGCGGCAACTGGTCGTACGCGACGCTGACGACGCTCGAGCGTCCGCGGGAGCTGGGGAACAAGGCGTTTCTGACGGAAGCCGAGGCGGCGGACTTCGAGAAGAAGATCCTGACGATTCAGAACCGCGACCGGCGCGACGGCGAAGGCCCGGACGGCCGCGGCACCGACGGCCGCACCGATCTCGATCGCGCGTACGGCCAGGCGTGGTGGGAGTACGGATCGAAGATCGTCGGCACCCGGCGCACGTCGTTGATCGTCGATCCGCCTGACGGACGGATCCCCGCGCTGACCGCCGACGGCGAGCGCCGCGCCCTCGACAAGCGCGGGCTGTGGACGGCCAACGGCGAGTACGAAGGCGGCGCGAGGGGCACCAGCCTCGACTCGTATGCCGATCGTCCGCTCCAGGAACGGTGTCTGGGCTGGACCGTCACTGGACCGCCGATGATTCCCGGCGCCTACAACAACAACCTCGCGATCTATCAGAACGCCGATCACGCCGTCATCGTCAACGAGATGGTGCACGAGCACCGCATCGTCCCGTTCGACGGGCGGGCGCAGGTGGGATCGCCGATCCGGATGTGGATGGGCAGCTCGCGCGGCCGCTGGATGGGCGACACGCTCGTCGTCGAGACGAACAACTTCCGGCCGATGGTGTTCAGAAGCGCGAGCGAGAAGCTGAAGCTGACCGAGCGGTTCACGCGCGTGAACCGCGAGACGCTCGTCTACGAATTCACCGTCGAGGATCCGCTGACGTGGACCAGGCCATGGACGGCGCAGTTTCCGATGACGCGAATGAACGAGCCGGTCTTCGAGTACGCGTGCCACGAGGGCAACTACAGCCTGCCGAACATCCTCGCGGGAGCGAGGAAAGCCGGGGACTAGAGGCTGGGGACTGGTAGGGCGACCCTTTCAGGGTTGCCGCACTAGTTGCCGTCGACCGAGAACGCGAGCAGCACGTTGCCGGGGATGCCGCCGGCGCGCGCGTAGCCGGAGCTCACGAACATCATCCCGCCGGCGATCGCCGGACCCGGGCCGTCGAACGATCCGCCGCGGCCCGGCACTTCGTTCACCGTCTTGAAGTTGTTCACCGCGTCGAAGTCGAAGATCACCTTGCCGTCCGCAGTCGAGTAGCCGCGCAGGTGGCCGTCCACCGATCCTGAAAAGACCACGCCGGGAATCGAGGTGACGGCGGCCGACTGCGCCGGGCTGCAGCGCGGCCGGTTGCCGCAGCCGGCGGGCGGCGTGTACCACACGCGCTGGCCGGTCTGCAGGTTGAACGCGAACAGGCCGCCGCCGGCCTTGGGATCCGCGTTGGCGCCGAGGCTGTTGGGAATCGCGACGCGGACGATATCCGAGAGCGCGACGTAGACGTTCGTGCCGTCAGTCGACGATCCCCATTGCACGCCGCCGAGCGTGCCGCCCGAGCCGACGCGCTGCTGCCAGAGGATCTTCCCGTTGTCGTCGGGATCGATGGCGTGCACCACGCCGGACTTCTGTCCGGCGACGAGCGCGCGCTTGCCGTTCCCGAGCGAGACGAGCATCGGCGGCGACGAGAAATCGAAGTCCGGCGCCGTCGTGTCTGGACAATTCGCCTTGTCGGGCAGCCGGCACGCGGTGTTCCACGCGTCGCCGGCCGTCATCTGCTTCGCCCACAGAATCTTCCCGGTGTCGCGATCGAGCGCGATGAACGCATCGCTCATGTTCGACGCCGGCGCGCTGTAGTTGTCGCCCGTGGTTACGTAAAGGATCTTCTTCAGCGGATCGATCGCGGGGCTGCTCCAGACGCCGGCGCCCGACGGCCCGTACATCTGCGTGCCGATCGCATTCTTCGTCGTGGCTTTTGGTTCTTCGGAGATGGTGTACGTCTTCCAAATCTGTTTGCCGTTTCGCGCATCGTAGGCTCCGACGCTTCCACGGAACTTACAGCACTCGTACGTCGACGTCGCGCCGACTGTTTCCTCGCCAGACGCTACGCCGACGTATAGACGTCCATCGTGGAAGACGACGGATCCCATTACGCGCGCGAGCGGGCTCGCGTCGGCGCGGATCCGCCAGAGCTCAGCGCCTGTCCGGGCGTTCAGCGCGTAGACGTTGCCGGCGAGATCTCCGAAAAATGCCGCGTAGACCTGTTGGGCATCTCCAACAAAATTAGGATCGGCCGTGCCTGGCAAGATCACTTCCAACGTGACGGCGCCGCGGACTGCCCCCGCGGCTTTGAACGACCAGTGAACGCAGCCGGTGTCGGCGTTGAGCGAGTACACCGTGCCACCGGCGCTGCCCACGAAGACGCGTCCGCCGACAATCGTCGGCTGCGCGTTGGCGTCGAGATCGCCCGGGAAGGCGAACGCCCATTTCACTTTCAGGCGCGGCGCTTGCGCGGCCGTCAGACCCGCGGCATTGGCGTTCTGAAATCGTGTGTTGCTCGTGTTCGCGCCCCAGCCATTCCAGTTCTTCCCCGTGAGTGGTCCCGCTGCGAAACGATCGGATCCTGTTGACGAGCCTGTACACATCGCCGCCTGCGACGGCGTCGTGGACAGGTCGCGCGCCGATAGCGTCTTGCCCGTGACGAACTGCGCGATGGCGCGTCGCTCGGCGCCGCTGTCGCGGCTCGCCATCGACAGCATCGGCCCGCTTTCCATCGCGGCCAGCACGCGTTCCGCCGTCATTGTGGCGAGCGCCTCGCGCGCCGGCGCGCGATCGACGCCCGCGTCATGACAGCCCGCGCAGTCGCGGCGGTACAGCGCGCCGCCGTCCTGCGCGGATGCGATGCCCTGGAATCTCGTGGTCCCTGCGTTCAGGCAGACCAATGCAGCGGCGAGTGCGAGGAGCTGGCGCGTCATGCGCGCCATCCTAACTCAGGCGGTGGGCGGCGGCGAGTCGGGTGGCGGCGAAGTGTGACCGTAGACCATCAGCGAGACGGATTCGAGCAGTCCCGGCGTGGTGAAAGGCTTGTCGAGAAAGGCCTCGTCTTCCCACAGCATCTCGCGTTCGCTGAAAAGCTGATCGGCGTAGCCGGTTATGTACAGTACCTTCACGTCAGCTTCGACGCGCCGCAGCTTTTCGACGAGCCGCGGGCCGCTGATGCCCGGCATCCGGACGTCGGAGACGATCAGGTCGAACTTCCCACCGTTGCAAAACGTTTCCAGCGCGTCGTCTCCATCGCACGCGGATTCGACGGCGTAGCCGGCCTTCGTCAGCGCCCGCGCGATGAGCCGCCTGATTCCGTCTTCGTCGTCCACTACCAGGATGCGTTTCGTCGCGTACATGGCCTCTCCTGTGTCGCAGGCTGCCAATGGATGAGCAGCCACGTTCCATCTGGACTACCGGCGCACTCGCTTGGGGGGGCTGGACGGACCTAGAGCAGGATGAGTGCCAGCCCGGCAATACGAGGTTGATCTAGCCGAGTGAGAGGAAGTCGGGTTCGAGCTTGCCCGTGCTGTCGCCGAGTGTTTCCTGCGGGATACCGGCCGCTGCGAGCATCGTCAGCAGCAGGTTCGTCATCGGCGTGTTCGTCGGGTACGCGAGGTGCTGGCCGGTGCGGAACGCGCCGCCGAGTTTTCCGGCGGTCAGGCAAGGCAGATCCGCGTGGCGATGCAGGTTGCCGTTGCCCATGCCGCCGCCGTAGAGCACGAGGCTGTGATCGAGCAGCGTGCCGTCACCGTCGGGCGTCGCCTTCAGCCGATCGAGGTAGTACGCGAGCAGCTGCGCCTGATAGGCGTCGATCTTCGCTTTCTTGGCGATCAGCTCGGGATCGTTTCTGTGATGCGAGACGGCGTGGTGCTGATCGGGCACGCCGATCTGGCCGAACGTCATCGGGCTCAGCTCGCGCGACATGATCATGCTCGTCACGCGCGTCACGTCGGCGCGGAAGCCGAGCACCTGCAGGTCGAACATCAGTTTGACGTGATCCTCGAACGCGGCCGGCACGTCGACGGGCCGCTCCGGCAGCTCGAACTCGTGCGCGCCCTGCCGTTCGGCGTTCTGAATCCGCTGCTCGATGTCGCGCACGGACTCGAGATACTCGCCGAGCTTGCTCTTGTCGCCGCCGCCGAGCGACGCGTTGAGCCGGCCGATTTCCGCGCTGACCGAATCGAGGATGCTGCCGGTCTTGCGCATGTGCGCGAGCCGGTCGGCCGCCGTCCCGCCGTCGCCGAACAGCCGCTCGAAGACGACGCGCGGATGCATCTCGGTCGGATTGGGCGTCGTCTCGTTGCGCCAGGAAAGCGTGTTCACGTAGAAGCAGTCGCCCGAGTCGCACGAGCCCTGCGTCGGATAGTCGACCGACAGCTCGAGCGATCGGACGGGCGTCGTCTTCCCGATGTGCGCGGCGATGATCTGATCGGCGGAGGTCGCCAGTTTCACTTCGATGCCGGGCAGCGTGCGGTCGTACGCGTGGACGCCGGTGAGCCACGCGGCGGAGGCCCGCGGATGATCGCCCGTGCCGTCGCCGAACGTGTCGGCCTGCAGGTGCGCGAGGCCGCTGATGACGTTGATGTCGCTCTTGTGCGCGGCGAGCGGCCGCAGGATCGGCGTCAGCTCGTAGCCGGCGCCCGTCGTTGCGGGCGTCCACTGATCCTGAATGACGCCGTTGGAGATGTAGAGGAACGAGAAGCGCGGCGTGGCCTTCGGCGCGGCCGAGAGCGCCGGCGCCATCGCGTCGAGCAGCGGCAGGGCGATGGTCGCGCCCATACCCCGTAAGAAGGTCCGCCGCGGGATGGCCAGCTTCTGGATGAACATCGCCTTAGTCCTTCGGTAGGAATTCTACGGCAACGACGACGGGTTTGGGTGAGGCTTCGCGTATGGTCACGTAAACGGGCAGGGGATCGCGCGGGCCGCAGCTGATGCCGCCGGTCAAGTCGTCCCGGTAGCTCAGGAACTCGACGTTCGTCATGGAGCCTTCCAGCTGGACCGCGGCGCCGCCGGCGCCGCGCACCGAAAAGACCGCGGGCCGCCCCGGCGGGCAATCGATGCGCTCGAGCACCCCGTCGAGGCGCTGTTCTCCAGGCTGCACGGCGCGGTACTCCGGTACGAAGCGGCCTCCGCGAGCGCCAGTTGGCGGACGGCCGGCATCGGCGTCAGGCACAGCGACCGATCTCGATCGCGGGTCCGGGGACGCCGGCCGCGCGGTCACCATCTTTTCCAGATCGACAAGGCCGCCCATCAGCCGCCGCGCCGAGTTCCTGACGTCTTCCGGATATGCCGGCGTCATCAGCGGGCCAATCACCGCGCGGGCCTTTGCGAACTCGCGATCCTGGGCGAAGAGCTGTCCATCCGTCAGGACGTAGTCGATTCGCCCCGGCGCCAGCTCGCGGGCTCGCTCGATGTTCGCCCGCGCGCCCGCCGTCGGCGGGGTGTCGCGTTCCAGCTCGATCGCCGCGAGCTCCGCGAGCACGTTCGCCAGCTCGGCATGGTCGCGCCGCACCTGATCGAACAGCGAGGCGGCGCGCTTCAGCGCTGCCTCGCGGCTCGCGGCGTCCCCGTAGCCCTGATCGAGCCTGACCGCCTCGCTCAAGGTCAGGCCGTCCAGGTACGAGGCGAACCAGTCCTTCGGCGCCGTTGCCGCCATCAGCCGCGCGATCGCCGCGCCGGTGTCGCGTCGCGCGAAATCGATCTTCGCCATGACGCCGTTCACGAACACGTTCGCGGGCTCGCGGGCGAGCGCCGGCTCGACGATCTTCGCCGCCGCGTCCACGCCGTGGATCCGCAGCTGCAGCGCGCCGAGAAAACCGGCTGCGTCCGCGTCGGACACCGGCGTCTCGATTGGCGTCAGCGACGCCATCTTCTCGGGAAAGGTGATGACGAACGAGCTGAGGATCGGGCGCTTGATGTACTGACGCAGAGCGTTCTCGGTCCGCGTGGTTCCAAAGACCTGCTCCCACGCCTGGGTCTCGTCGGCTCCGTCGCGCACCGCCTGCAGGTATTTCGGGATGTCGGCCACCCGGCTCGGCTGGTCGCTCACGAGCATGTGAATCAGCGCCCACGACTCGGCGTAGAAGTCGCCGGCCCGGCTGTTTTCGTTGTAGCGCGGCGACTTGTGATCGACTCGCAGGAGCTCAGCGAGAGGAACCCTGATCGAGCCGTCCAGGTGGCCGAGGTGCTCGACGATGGGGAGTCCGATCTGCGCGCGTTTGCCGTCGTCCATCAGCTTGAACGTGCTGTAGAACTCCGCGACGCCCTCGTTCAGCCACAGCGGCACACGCGCGATCGCGTTGGCGAGCACCAGATGTGTGTACTCGTGGAAGATCACGTGATCGGTGAAGTCGCCGGCGTTCATCATCCCGATGTAGTTGACGTCCCTCCCGGCGGAGGCCCATCCCGGCGACGTCCGCCCGGGCAGGTACGGCTCGAAGGCGTCCATGTTCGGAAAGACCACGACCACCGTCGGCACCGGCGCGCTCGTCGTCGTAGCGCCGAGGATCCGGCTGAGCGCGTGATGGAACGCTTCGAACCGCGACGCGATGCGGCGAAGATCGCGGACGGTCGCGTCGCCGGTGACGATGAAGTTGGGGCTGTCGACGCGGTGCCAGGCGGCCGCAGCGGGCGCCGCCGCAGAGACTGTCGCGAGCGCCAGGCAGAACGCCAGCGCTCTCATTGCGCCCGCATCTGAAACGGCGCGCAGTTGACGACGCCGGTCACGAGCGACGCGAGCGTGTGGTTCGCCGGTGCTGCGCCTTTCACGATCGCGCGCACGGCAGGTGCGTCGTAGTACTGCAGGTTTCGCCCCAGCGCGTACATCAGCAGCTTTTCGGCGATGGTGTTGACGAACTGATTGCGCTCGGCGAGCAGGATCTTCTTCAAGCCCGGCATTCCCTCGAACGTCGTTCCGTCGGGAAAGCGGCCGGAGGCGTCGATCGTATTGCCGGCGTCGTGGTCGCGCCAGCGGCCGATGGCGTCGAAGTTCTCCATCGCGAAGCCGATAGGGTCCATGCGCAGATGGCAGACGGCGCAGGCCGGGTTCGCCCGATGCGCCGTCATCGCCTCCCGCATCGTCAGTATCCTGCCGGGTTCGGCGCCTTCGGTTTTCAGCGCGGGGATGTTCGCGGGCGGCGGAGGTGGCGCCGCGGACAGCAGGTTCTCGAGCACCCACTTGCCGCGGACGACGGGCGACGTGCGCGTCGCATACGAGGTGAGCGTGAGGATACTGCCCTGGCCGAGCAGGCCGCCGCGCGGGCTGCCGGGCGGAAATGTGACGCGGCGGAAGTGGCTCCCCCGGATGTTGGGGATGCCGTAGTGCTTCGCCAGCCGCTCGTTCAGAAACGTGTAGTTCGCCGTCAGCAAGTCGAGCACGCTGCCGTTTCCACGAAGGACGCTGTCGAGAAACAGATCCGTCTCGGTGCGCATCGCGTCGCGCAGCGTCTCGTCGAAGTCGGGGAAGAGCAGGCCGTCGGGCTGCTTGGCCTCGATGTCGCGGACGAACAGCCACTGCTCGGCGAAGTTGGTGACGAGCGACTGCGAACGCCTGTCGCGCAGCATGCGCGCCACTTCGCGGTTGAGGACGGCCGGCGTGTGGAGCTGACCCTGCGCCGCGACGTTCAGCAGCTCGTCGTCGGGGATGCTGCTCCATAGGAAGAAGGAGAGCCGCGACGCGAGCTCGAGGTCGCTCACGCGGGCGGCCGCGGTCGAGGGCGCGCGCTCGATTCTGAACAGGAATTGCGGGCTGACGAGCACGCGTTCGAGCGCGCGCTCGATGCCGAGGTCGAAGCCACC
>Ga0134123_10002192_pt1 | contig 12819 bp, 10 predicted proteins | sample KB303_FD_96460 | JGI IMG/M metagenome (GOLD analysis project Ga0134123, IMG submission 96460) | Terrestrial soil microbial communities without Nitrogen fertilizer from Kellogg Biological Station, Michigan, USA - KB3-0-3 | ecosystem: Environmental > Terrestrial > Soil > Unclassified ...
AAACGGGCGCCACGGGCCCGGACATCGGCAAGGAAGTGCCGCCGCTGAAGCACGCTGCCGATCTGAAGGAACTCAGGTCCATGCAGGTGATCGTTTCCTGCCAGGGCGGCGAATACACCAACGACATTTACCCGAAATTGCGCGCCGACGGCTGGAACGGTTACTGGATCGATGCCGCCTCGGCGCTGCGCATGCGCGAAGATGCCGTGATCATCCTCGATCCGGTCAATCTCGACGTGATCAGAAAGGCGCTTGTGCAGGGTGTGCGCAATTACATCGGCGGCAACTGCACCGTCAGCCTGATGTTGATGGGCATGCACGGATTGTTCAAGGCAGGATTGGTGGAGTGGATGACGGCCATGACCTATCAGGCCGCCTCGGGCGCCGGCGCCCAGGCCATGCGCGAGCTGATTCTGCAAATGGGCCACATCCACGGAGTTGCAAGATCGCAGCTCGACGATCCGGCCTCGTCGATTCTGGAAATCGACCGCAAGGTGAGCGATGCGCTGCGCAGCCGCGGGTTGCCGAGCGAAAATTTGGGGTTGCCGCTCGCGGGCAGCCTGATTCCGTGGATCGATAAGGATCTCGGCAACGGCCAGAGCCGCGAGGAATGGAAAGCGCAGGCAGAGGGCAACAAGATCCTTGGGCGCGAATCGAATCCGATTCCGATCGACGGCGTGTGTGTACGCATCGGTGCCATGCGTTGCCACAGCCAGGCGCTGACGATCAAGCTGACGAGGAACCTGCCGCTGGATGAAATCGAAGGGTTGTTGGGCTCCGCCAACAAGTGGGTGAACGTGGTGCCCAATCAGCGCGAGGCGTCGATGCGGGAATTGACGCCCGCAGCGGTCACCGGCACCCTCGCAGTGCCAATAGGCCGATTGCGGAAACTGCCGATGGGTGGCGAGTACCTCGCTGCATTTACAGTGGGTGACCAGTTGCTATGGGGCGCGGCAGAGCCATTGCGTCGCATGCTGCGAATTCTGCTTGAGCAGTAACCTGTGCCTGATTGCGGCCGCAGGGACTACCTCAAAATTGATCGATAAAGTCTCGGGTTACCGGAGAATGTAAGAGGAAAGTTGAGCTTGCATCTCTAAACCCATGATGTTATTTTAATTACCTTTAATACAATAACGATCAGGGTGGGCGCTTTGGGCATATCGTCTCTTCGCGCATGGATCCTCGCCGCGTCGTTGCTCGTTGTTTCCGTGGTGGCGCACGGGGCGGGTCTTGGCAAGCTCAACGTGACCTCGGCGCTCGGTGAGCCGCTCAACGCGGAGATCGAGTTGGTCGCCGAGAAAAAGGAAATCAGTTCCCTCGCCGCGCGTCTGGCCAGTCCGGAGGCGTTCGGTCGTGCCGGGCTTGTGTACTCGAACGCACTCGACAACGCCAAGGTAACCATCGAGAAGCGTGCGAATGGCGAGCCGTACGTGCGGATAACGACGACTCAGCCGGTGAACGAACCATTCGTCGATCTGCTGATGGAATTGTCGTGGTCGTCCGGTAGGATCAGCCGCGAGTTCACCGCTTTGCTCGATCCGCCCTCGCTGATCACGGAGCGCGCGAGACAGAAAGCCGCAGAAGCGGAAGTGCGCGCTTCCCCGCCCAAGCCGGAGCCGCAGCCCGAGCCGATTGCCGAGCCGCCTGCAACCGAAGCTCCAAAGCAGGCCCCTGCCACGGAAGCTCCGGCTGCGGAAGCGCCCGCCGCGCAAACGCCCGCCGAACCGCCAGCACCGGCGGCTACTGCTGAGGCGCCCGCCGCCGAGCCTGCCCCTTCAGCACCGGTGGAAACTATCGGCGGACAGATGCCGACTTTCCTTACCGAACGAAATATCAGCAGCACGTCCCGTCCCAGCGCTGCGGCACGCGCCACAAGCGGTGAGAGTTATGGTCCGGTAAAACGCGGCGACACGCTGGCCAAGATCTCGCTCGCCACCAAACCCGCGGATGTGACCCTGGATCAGATGCTGGTGCTGCTGTTCCGCGAGAATCCTCAAGCGTTTGTCGGCAAGAACATGAGCCGGCTGAAAACCGGAACAATCCTCAAACTGCCCTCGCCGGATCAGTACGGAAGCATCACCCCCACCGACGCACGCAAGGAAGTTCTGGTGCAGGCGCGGGATTGGAACGCGTACCGCGAGCAACTCGCAGCCAAGGCGGGCGAGGCGATGCCGACTGCGGAGCCGGCTCAACAGGCGGCTGCCGGCAAAATCACCGCCAGGGTCGAGGAACAGGGCGGCGCGGCGAAACAAGAACCCAAGGAAGTCCTGAAGCTTTCCCAGGGGGACCCTGCGACGGCCGCTGCAGGAGCTCCCACCGGTGCCGCAAAAGCAGCTGGCCCGGCGCAGGCACAGGCCCGCGTGCGTGCGCTGGAAGAAGAACTGGTGGCCCGCGACAAGGCGGTCAAAGATGCCAATGAGCGCGTAAGCAAGCTTGAAAAGACCATCAAAGACTTGCAGGCCCTGCTCGAGATCAAGAACAAGGGGATGTCCGATCTGCAGAAACCGGTCGCCCCGCCTCCGGCTGTGGCCCCACCCGCGCAGCCGGCCGCGCCACAAGCCGCGCCGAAGCCCGGCGCCAAGCCCCAAGCGCAAGGAACCACACCGGCCGCACCTGCGCCCGACGCAAGACCGGCTCCGGCCGCGCCGCCTGCACCCGCTGCGCCACTTCCGAAAACCGAAACGGCGCCGCCGTCACAACCCGCGCCGCCACCCAAACCTGCGCCCAGACCGGCACCGCCGCCGGCACCCGCGCCGAGCTTGTTGGATCGTGTGCTCGCGCAGCCCGCTTACCTCGGTGCCGGGCTTGGACTGCTGGTGTTGATCGGCGCACTCGCCGTGCGTGCCGTCAAACGGCGTCGCGAATCGAGAGCCGCGCCCGAAGAGGTTGGCCCTGCGCCGGTAGTCGGCGCTGCACCGGCCCCGTCACAGCAGCCTGCTTACAGCAGCACTGATACCGACCTGCGGTCGGCCAACGCGCGCGCCGCCAGCATTACGGAGGAAGTAGACCCGGTCGCGGAGGCGGAGATTTTCCTTGCCTACGGTCGCGATGCCCAGGCGGAAGAACTGCTGAAGGAAGCGCTGGCGAACTCTCCAAGGCGGTATGAAATTCATCTCAAGCTGCTGCAGATCTATGCCAATCGCAAGGACAGCAGGGCATTCGAACAACTCGCGCGCGAATTGCAGCAGGGGACTGGCGGCACCGGGGACATCTGGGAGCAGGCGGTCCGGTTGGGATATCAGGTCGATCCTGACAACCCGCGCTACGCAGCCGGTCGGCCCAGCGGCGGAGAAGCCGCCAGCGTAGCTGCGGTTGCCGCTGCCGGCAATGCGGACAACGTCGATTTCAATATCGGCTTCGAAGACCCGAACGCAACCACGGCAACCGACATCGATCTGGGCGATGACGGGAGGCAGTATGAGAAAACCCAGATCTTCGACCCCGCGGCGGGCGACTCGCATGACGACACCACGATTCTTCAGCCGGCTGCGCCGCCGGCGATAAATTTCAGTGTTGAACTGCCACCGGCGGGATCCCAGACCGGGGAAACCCAGGCAGCGAAGAAGCAGGAAGGCAATTCGATAGATTTCGATTTCGACCTGAACGCCCTGGCCCCGCCGTCAGCTTCCGTGCCCGCGGCCGAGGAACCCAAGCCCGCTGCTGCGGGGCTGGATTTCGACATGAGCAGCGGTACGTCACTCGGCACATCGGGTGAACCTGCTGCCACTTCCAGCGCGGTGCAGGAAATCGATTTATCCGGCATCAATCTCGATTTGGGCACCGGATCTTCCCCGCAGGTGTCGGCCGCTGGCAAGGATGATCGTTGGTACGATGTTCAAACGAAGTTCGACCTTGCCAAGGCGTACCAGGAAATGGGCGACAAGGACGGTGCACGCGAAATTCTCAAGGAAGTGCTTCAGGAAGGCGACGCCGAGCAGAAAGCCGCCGCAAAGACGGTGCTTGCCAACCTCGATTCCTGACGCAGTCCATTCTGACGCGGCCGTTGGCCGCAGTGGTTCGCCGATGCACAATTCCGCGGGCAATCGATGCGCAGCATTTGTGCGGCGCAGCCCCAACCGCTTGGGATCCGCGCTTTGAGAATTGCTCTCGGACTCGAATACGAAGGCAGTGGATTCTGCGGCTGGCAGAGCCAGCCCGGGGGCTGCGCCGTGCAGGACGCGCTCGAGCGCGCGCTGGCGCAGGTGGCGGGAAAGACCATCGAAACTGTTTGCGCCGGGCGCACCGATGCCGGAGTGCACGCGCTCGCACAAGTCGTGCATTTCGACGTCGACCTGGAGCGTGCGCCGAGCGCCTGGATCCGCGGCGGCAACGCGCTGCTGCCAGATTCGGTGGCGGTGAACTGGGCGCGCAGAGTGAGCCCGGATTTTCACGCGCGCTTTTCTGCAACCGGCAGGCGCTACGTCTATTGGCTGCTCAACCGGGCGCAGCGGCCGGGGTTGCTGCGGGGCCGGGTCGGCTGGTTCTACCGAAGATTGGATGAACGCGCGATGCTGCAGGGCGCGCAATGCCTGGTCGGCAGCCATGATTTCAGCGCCTTTCGCGCCGCCGAATGCCAGGCGAAGAGCCCGCTCAAGACTCTGCGCCAACTCGAGATCAGCCGCCGGGGAGACCTCATTCGCTTCGAGTTTGCCGCGGATGCGTTTCTGCAGCACATGGTGCGCAATATCGTCGGCTCGCTGGTCTATGTCGGCAGCGGCAGGCAGCCGCCCGCCTGGATCAATGAAATACTGGAAAGCCGCGATCGCAATCGAGCAGCCCCCACATTTGCAGCCTCGGGGCTTTACCTCGCGGCGGTAGAATACGATGCGTCCTGGGGACTGCCCTCGCATCCGCACGTCGCCAGCATCGAGGAAATGCTGCTCGCCGCAGAATAATTGTCGGGAGTTTCGAATCGGATGGCCACGGCGGTCAAGATCTGCGGCATTACCCGCGTCGAAGACGCGCTTGCCGCCGCGCACGCCGGTGCGCACGCCATTGGTCTGATCTTCGCCGATAAAAGTCCGCGAAAATTGTCAACCGCCGTCGCGCGCAGGATCATCGAGGCGCTGCCACCCTTTGTCACGCCGGTGGCGTTGTTCGTCGATCCGCCCGCCGCCGAGGTCGAGCGGGTAATCGGCGAAGTCGGGCCGCAACTGCTGCAGTTTCACGGCGACGAGACGCCGGATTTCTGCATGCGCTTCACCCTGCCTTACATCAAGGTCGCGAGGGTCGGGCGGGGGGTGGATTTGTTACAATACGCCGGCCGTCATAGCGGCGCCAAAGGCATTTTGCTCGACGCATTCGTGGAAGACAGCCATGGCGGCACCGGTACCACATTCGATTGGTCGCTGATCCCGACCACGTTTCCCCTGCCGCTGATCCTTGCGGGCGGCCTCGATCCCGACAACGTGGGCGAAGCTGTTCGTCGCGTGCGTCCATGGGCGGTCGATGTGAGCAGCGGCGTCGAGGCCGCCAAGGGAATAAAGGACGCGGCCAAGATTGCCGCCTTCATCCGAGGAGTCAGAGATGCAGATGTATGAGGCCCTGAAGGCCTACAACCTTCCCGACGCCAAGGGTCATTTCGGACCGTACGGCGGCGTATTCGTCGCCGAGACATTGATGCACGCGCTCGACGAGTTGCGCACGCAATACGAGCGGATGCGCAACGATGCCGCGTTCATCGCCGAATTCGAGTATGAACTCAAGCATTATGTAGGGCGTCCCAGCCCGGTGTACCACGCCAGGCGCTTGTCGCAGCATGCCGGCGGTGCGCAGATCTGGCTGAAGCGCGAGGACCTGAATCACACCGGCGCGCACAAGATAAATAACACCATTGGCCAGGCCCTGCTCGCCAAGCACATGGGCAAGAAGCGGGTGATCGCCGAGACCGGCGCCGGCCAGCATGGCGTGGCCGCCGCCACGGTAGCGGCCCGGTACGGCATGGAGTGCGTGGTTTACATGGGGTCGGAAGACGTCAAGCGCCAATCGATGAACGTGTTTCGCATGAAGTTGCTGGGTGCGACGGTAGTGCCGGTGGAGAGCGGGTCAAAAACGCTGAAGGACGCGCTGAACGAAGCAATGCGCGACTGGGTCACCAACGTCGAGGGCACTTTCTACATTATCGGCACGGTCGCCGGCCCCCATCCCTATCCGATGATGGTGCGCGATTTCAATTCGGTCGTCGGCCGTGAACTGCGCACGCAGATGCCGGAAGAAATAGGCCGCCAGCCGGACGCCATCCTCGCTTGTGTGGGCGGAGGCTCAAACGCCATGGGCGCCTTCTATCCTTACATTGAAGACAAGTCGGTGCGGCTGATCGGCGTCGAAGCGGGCGGGCTCGGACTCGCCTCCGGCAAGCACGCGGCAACGCTGTGCGCAGGGAAGCCCGGTGTACTTCACGGCAACCGCACCTATCTGATCCAGGACGAGAACGGCCAGATCATCGAGACCCATTCGATTTCCGCGGGTCTCGACTATCCGGGCGTGGGCCCGGAGCATGCGTGGCTCAAGGACAGCGGCCGCGCCGAGTACGTTTCGATCACCGACGAAGAGGCACTGAATGCCTTTCATACGTTGACCCGCATGGAGGGAATCATGCCCGCGCTGGAATCGGCGCACGCGGTGGCGTATGCGATGAAGCTGGCTCCGACGCTGCACGCGGACCAGGTGCTGCTGGTCAATCTCTCCGGCCGCGGCGACAAGGACATGAACACCGTCGCCGAACGTTCTGGGATGAAACTCTAGTAACAGAGGGTCGAGGGGTCAGGGGCGAGTAGACTCAGGCCTTTCCCCTAAACCCTGACCCCTTGCCCCTCGTCTCTCGCCCCTACAACATGTCCCGCATTCCCGACACGTTCAGGAACCTCCAGGCCCGCAGGAAAAAGGCGCTGATTCCCTTCGTCACGGCCGGGGATCCCAGTCCGGCGAAGACCGTACCGATCATGCATGCGCTGGTCGGCGCCGGCGCGGACATCATTGAACTGGGCGTGCCGTTTTCAGATCCGATGGCCGACGGGCCGACCATTCAGCGTTCCAGCGAGCGCGCGCTCAAGCATGGTGTCGGACTCAAGCATGTGCTCGCAATGGTGCGCGAGTTCCGCTCAGCCAACGCCACGGTCCCGGTGGTCCTGATGGGTTATGCCAACCCGATCGAAGCGATGGGTTATGCTGCCTTCGCGGACGCCGCGCGCGCGGCAGGCGTGGACGGAGTGCTGGTTGTCGATTATCCGCCCGAGGAAAGCGCGCCGTTGACCGAACTGCTCAAGGCGCGTGGCATCGATTCCATTTTTCTGCTGGCGCCCACATCGCAAGACAGCCGCATGGAGCAGGTGGGTCGCATGGCGACGGGATACATATACTATGTGTCGCTCAAGGGGGTGACGGGAGCGGCGAATCTCGATCTCGAGCAGGTCACTGCCAAGCTCCCGCAGATCCGTTCGCATATTCGCCTTCCGATCGGCGTTGGCTTTGGTATCCGCGATGCGCAGACCGCCAGAGCCATTGCAGCGATATCGGACGCCGTGGTGATCGGAAGCCGCCTGGTGCAGGAGATCGAATCCTCTGCTCCCGACCAGGTGATCGGCAATCTCTCGACGCTTCTTGGCGGCATCCGTCGCGCCATGGATGGTGCGTGAGGCTGTTTTCGGAAGGGGCAGTTGAATCGCACCCGCAGTTGCGGGTTCGTCCAATCACGGAGGGACGTGGATGAGCTGGTTGCAGAAGCTGCTTCCGCCGAAGATCAAGCGCAGTGCCGGCGCTGTCAAGAAGGCCGTGCCGGAAGGCCTCTGGAGCAAATGCGAGGTCTGCGAGACGGTGCTCTATCGCGCGGATCTGGATAAAAACCTGAACGTCTGTCCCAAGTGCGGTCACCACAACCGTCTTACCGCGCGCGAACGCATCGATCTCACGCTCGACCCGGAAGGACAATTCGAGATCGGCGCGGAGATCGGCCCCATCGACTTCCTGAAGTTCGTCGATAGCAAACGCTATACCGATCGTCTCGAGCAGGCGCAGGCCGAAACCGAAGAGGATGACGCCCTCGTGGTCGTGCAAGGCTCGATAAAGAATGTGCCGCTGGTGGTCGCCGCGTTCGAGTTCCGTTTCCTGGGCGGCTCGATGGGCTCCGTGGTGGGAGAGCGCTTCGTGCGCGGAGTGCAAAGCTGTTGCGAGCAGAATCTGCCCTTCGTGTGCTTTGCCGCGAGCGGAGGCGCCCGCATGCAGGAAGGTCTCATGTCGCTGATGCAAATGGCCAAGAGCACCGCTGCGCTCACCCAGCTTTCCACGGCGCGACTGCCGTTCATCTCGGTGCTGACCGATCCGACCATGGGCGGCGTCTCGGCAAGTTTCGCCATGATCGGCGACGTGGTGATCGCCGAACCCGGGGCATTGATCGGTTTCGCCGGACCGCGGGTGATCGAGCAAACCGTGCGCCAGACTTTGCCGGAGGGCTTTCAGCGCTCCGAATTCCTGCTCGAGCATGGCGCCATCGACATGATCGTCGATCGCAGGAACATGCGCGACAAGCTGGCGAGCCTGATCACGCTGCTGATGCGCGCTCCGGCAATCTAGCTCCCTACTTTCCGCGACCGGCTTCCGCTGGCCGGCCCTACGTGCCCACCGATCGCGCCATAGCGCCGCAGTCGCTTTCCGGCTGGCTTTCCTACCTCGAACGGATCCACCCCTCCGCCATAGACATGGGGCTGGATCGCGTGGCGCGCGTGCGCGACCAACTCGGACTCATGCCGGCTTTCCCGATCATCGCGGTGGCCGGCACCAATGGCAAAGGATCGGTGTGCGCCATGATCGCAAGCATCCTTTCCAGTGCAGGTTACAAGGTCGGCCTTTACACTTCGCCGCATCTGCTTCGATACAACGAACGCGTGCGGGTGCTTGGACGGGAGGCGACAGACGCAGCATTGACGGGAGCGTTTGCCCGCATTGAGGAGGCGCGCGGCGAAGTCTCGCTCACCTACTTCGAGTTCGGCACGCTGGCGGCGATGGACATTTTCATCCGCGAGCGCGTTGAAATTGCCGTCCTCGAAGTCGGCCTGGGCGGCAGGCTGGACGCGGTGAATGTGTTCGATTCCAGCTGTGCCGTGGTTACCAGCGTTGATTTCGACCACATGGAATTTCTCGGCAACAGCCGGGACAGTATCGGCGCCGAGAAGGCCGGTGTTTTCCGGACCGGCCGGCCGGCGATCTGCGGAGAGCCGCAGGTGCCTGCAGGACTGCTGGAACGCGCGCAACAGATCGGCGCGAAACTGCATCTGATCGGGCGCGACTATGGTTTCCGTGCCGAACCGAATCAATGGCAGTTCTGGAGTGCACTGGGAAAGCGTTCGGCACTGCCTTATCCGGCGCTGCGCGGTGATTATCAACTCGGCAACGCCGCCACCGCACTGTGCGCGTTGGAACAACTTCGGGACCGATTGCCCGTGGACATGGGCGCGATCCGCGAGGGACTGCTGGAAGTAGCGTTACCGGGACGCTTCCAGGTTCTTCCCGGACGGCCGATGGTAATTCTCGATGTCGCCCACAATCCGCACGCGGCCCGCGCATTGGCAAGCAGTTTGCGGCGACTGCCCGCGGGCGGCAGGACAATTGCAGTGTTTGCGATGCTCAGGGACAAGGACATCGAAGGTGTCGCGGCGGCAATGCGGGACGAGCCCGACGAATGGCTTGTCGCCGGCCTTTCCGGCCCGCGTGGAGCCGACGCCGAACGAATCCGGCAGGCGCTGGCAGCGGCGCAGGTCAAAGTGCCGGTCGCAAAGTTCGACACCCCGGTGGATGCGTACCAACAAGCGATAAGGTCGGCCGGACAAAATGATAAAATTTTGGTGTTTGGTTCCTTCTACACGGTGGCTGCTGTGCTGGCGGCGAGCGGGTGATCCCGGCGCCGATTTACGACGATATGGCAAAAGCGATCAGCGACGAAGAACTGCAACTGAAGAAACGCGCGCGGCGGCGGCTTGTGGGAGCCATCACTCTGGTGCTTCTGGTCGTCGTCTTTCTGCCGATGTTTCTCGACAGTGAACCCAAACCGCTCAACCAGGACATTGCAATCACTATTCCGCCGCTCACTCCTTCCGACTCCTCCTCCGCGCCGGTCACCACAGCGCCAGCCGGCGTCCCCGCTGGCAGAACCGAGAGCGCCGCACCGGTCCGGCCCGCGCCCGCGCCGGGACCCGCGAAGGCAGAGACGGCCAGGCCTGAACCCAAACCGCTGCCGCAGGTTGCCTCCAGCCAGGACTACGTGGTGCAACTCGGCGCGTTTTCCAATGCCGCCAATGCCCGGGCGTTGCAGCGCAAGCTGCAGGAAAACAAGTTCAAGGCCTACACCGAGGTCATCAAGAATTCCAGCGGCGAAAGGACGCGGGTACGCGTCGGTCCCTACGATTCACGCGAAGCAGCCGAGAAGGCACGGCAGCGAATGCGCTCGCTGAAGCTGGTATTGGGCGATGCCACTGTGGTGCGGCAGGGTGACTGAACCCTCGAGCCGGGGACCATGCGACAGGCGCCCTTGAATCCCCGCGCGGCTATCACCATTTATCCGTTTCGTCGGGGAGTGTCCCGTTCCCGATGACGGTATTCGACCTCATCGTCATCGCGATCGTGGCGGTATCGGTGGGGATAAGCATCTGGCGCGGAATGGTGCGGGAAGTGCTGGCGCTGGCCTCATGGATTGGAGCGTTCTGGATCGCCAAGGAATTGGCGGGACTTACCGCGACTTTGCTGCCGGATTCCGTCACCAATCCGGGGATACGGCTGATGTTGGGCTTCATAGCGGTGATGCTTGTCAGCCTGCTGGTGTTCAGTCTTGCAGGCATGCTGATCGTCCATCTGGTGAAAGTCGCGGGCCTTACCGCCTCGGACCGGATGCTTGGCGCTGCGTTCGGCCTATTGCGCGGCGTATTGATAGCGGTGACCGTGGTGTTGCTTGGCGGAATGACTTCGGCACCGCGCGAGAAGTATTGGCGCGACGCGTTATTGTCGGCCCCGCTGGAGGCCGCGGCGCTCTGGGTGAAGCCGTGGCTGCCGCGCGACGTGGCTCGCAGGATCAGCTTCGAATGAACGGTTTAGACTATACTTGCGCCTGCCTTGGACCGGCTGCAGGGCCGGTTCCCGTGGGCGTGGAGACCTGAGCCATGTGTGGACTTCTGGGCGTTGTAGCCAAATCGCCGGTAAACCAGCTGCTCTATGACGGGCTGCAGGTGTTGCAGCACCGGGGGCAGGACGCCGCCGGCATCGTTACCGCCGAAGGCAGCAAATTCCAGATGCACAAGGGCGGCGGTCTGGTCCGCGACGTGTTCCGCACCCGCGACATGCGCCACCTCGTAGGCAACATCGGCATCGGCCATTGCCGTTATCCCACGGCCGGATCCGCCTCTTCCTTTGCCGAAGCCCAGCCGCTTTACGTGAATTCCCCGTTCGGCATCGTGCTCGGCCACAACGGCAACCTTACCAACTCGGAACAGCTCAAGCGCGAACTGTTCAGGCAGGACCTGCGCCACGTCAACACCAATTCCGACTCGGAAGTGTTGCTCAACGTGCTTGCCCATGAGCTGCAGGAGGCCGCCAACGGCTATCAGCTCGACCCGGCGACCATCTTCCAGGCGGTATCGGGCGTACACCGCCGCTGCCGCGGCGCTTACGCTGTGGTGGCGATGATCGCCGGTTACGGGTTGCTGGCGTTTCGCGATCCTTACGGCATCCGGCCCTTGGTCGTGGGCATGGCCAAGACGGAAAAAGGCGCGGAGTATCTGGTGGCGTCGGAGAGCGTGGCGCTCGATACCCTGGGTTTCGAACGGGTGCGGGACGTGGCACCAGGCGAGGCCATATTCATCGACTACGACGGCAATTTCTACAGCCGGCAGTGTGCTGCGAACCCGCAGCAAAATCCCTGCATTTTCGAATTTGTATACCTCGCCCGGCCCGACTCCGTCATCGACGGAATTTCCGTTTACGAGACGCGCATGCGCATGGGCGCGAGCCTGGCCGAGAAAATCAAGCGCGAATATCGCGACCTGAACATCGACGTGGTGATCCCGATCCCGGACTCGAGCCGGCCTTCGGCGATGGAACTGGCGGAGAATCTGGGTCTTCCCTACCGGGAAGGGTTCATCAAGAACCGCTATATCGGCCGCACTTTCATCATGCCGGGCCAGGAAGTGCGCAAGAAATCCGTGCGCCAGAAACTGAACGCCATCGGCATGGAATTCAAGGGCAGGAATGTGATGCTGGTGGACGACTCCATCGTGCGTGGCACCACCAGCCGGGAGATCGTTCAAATGGCACGCGACGCCGGCGCGCGCAAGGTCTATTTCGCGTCAGCGGCTCCGCCGGTGCGCTATCCCAATGTCTATGGCATCGACATGCCGACTTCACGCGAACTCATCGCCACCGGTCGGACTGACGACGAGATCGCCCGCGAAATCGGCGCCGACCGCCTCATCTACCAGGACCTGGACGCGTTGATCGACGATGTGCGCTCGGTCAATCCGAAGATCGAGCATTTCGAGACCTCGTGCTTCGACGGCGTCTACGTGACCGGCGACATCACGCCGGAGTATCTAGCCGACGTCGAGGCACAGCGCAACGACGACGAACTGTCGCGCCGCGAATCCAACATTACCCAACTGGACCTGAACCTGGCGACAGCCGAATAGATCTTTCATCATTCCCGCCCCGGCCGCCGGCGATTGACAGCCTCCGGCGCCCGGAGTAGCGTGTGATCTCGCGCCGATTTGACGAACAGCTTGCGGGCGCGTAACAAATACTGCTAAAGCGTGTGTCGCATCCGGACCCGCTTAGCGAAAGCTC
>Ga0134123_10002193_pt1 | contig 12818 bp, 9 predicted proteins | sample KB303_FD_96460 | JGI IMG/M metagenome (GOLD analysis project Ga0134123, IMG submission 96460) | Terrestrial soil microbial communities without Nitrogen fertilizer from Kellogg Biological Station, Michigan, USA - KB3-0-3 | ecosystem: Environmental > Terrestrial > Soil > Unclassified ...
CACGCCGACAGAGAGCGGAGGAACGGGCCTTGAGTACAGCGTCAGCTTCGGCGCTTCGGCTCTCACGTTTACCAAAGCTCAGAACACCTACGGCTCGGCGAGCAAGCAATACGTCCTGATCGTTCAACGACAGACGTTCAACATCTTCCCCACAGGCATCGCCTCTGAGGAAGCGTTTGGTACAGCAACCGTAACTCCGGGCTCTAGAACTGTCAGCCCCAGTAGCTTCGTTGGCTGGGACAACGCTCTCGATGCCAACCAAGGCGTTGGCTCCCCAACGATCTCGCCTGGCCCAGTCACGCTCAGCCCTTCTGGAATTGCCAGTGCGGAAGCCTTTGGTACTCCAACGCTCACCGTTGGATCTGTCACCGTCTCGCCGACAGGGATTGCGTCCGCGGAAGCCTTCGGCACGGCGACGATCACCCCTGGCTCTGTCACGCTAAGCCCGAGCGGCATTGCCAGCCTCGAAGCCTTCGGCACGCCGACACTGAGCGTTGCCGACGTGACGATCTCTCCCACTGGGATCGCCAGCGCTGAAGCCTTCGGAACTCCCACAGTCTCCGACGATGTTGTCACCGTTCTGGTGACCGGCATTGCGAGCGCCGAAGCCTTTGGTACGCCTACGCTGAGCGTTGCCGATGTGACGGTCTCTCCCTCGGGGATCGCTTCGGAGGAAGCGTTCGGCACGCCGACGCTCACGATCAATGCTGTCATCATCCTGCCGACAGGCATCGCCAGCGAAGAAGCCTTCGGGCTCCTGACGATCACGACGGGAGATGTCACTCTCTTCATCGCGGGCATTACCAGCGAAGAGGCTTTTGGTACTCCATCTCTCTCCCAGACTTCGACGGTCGTAGTCTCGCCGAGTGGCATTGCCAGCGAGGAAGCCTTCGGATTCCCCTTCCTCCAGGGAGGATTCATTCCTATGACTCTCAAAAAGAAGATCCGAGATGCCATCGTGCAGGCTGCCAAGCTCGGCACGTTCATCGAAGCCACCTACGACAAAGATCTCAATGAGATCATCCAAGGCTTGCAGGTTGCTCCCAAATCTATCGAAGCAAACGAGATCACCACTCGCTTCAAGATCGAGGACGCTTTCGGTCGAGCATTCGTGCAAGATCGACAGTTCTGGAGCTGGCTGCTCGTGCTTCGCTTCGACCAAGAAGTGATCGCAGAACCCTTTGAGCGTGCGCTTGAAGATAGCCCTATCTGCATCAAGCGAACCGGAGGGGAAGATCGTCAAGTGCGTGTGCTGCTAGTTGACGCCCAGTACACTCACCCACCACGTCAAGGCGCATCCAACGGAACAGAAGCGCGGTACCGTTTCCAGGCCGAACTCAGTCGCCGTTGAACAACTTACCAAACCCAAGGACCGACCATGCCCGGAATCAACACGCTCGGAACGCCGAACACGCAAGACTACGTGGTCGGTCGAGGCAAAATCCTCTTCGCCCTCAACAACAGCATCACTGGCCTGCCCACCGATGATGGCTTCCGCGACCTCGGGAATGCCCCCGAATTCACCGTCACGGAGACGACCGAAGAGCTGAAGCACGCGAACTCGCGCGACTGCCTGAAGTTCACGGACAAGCGCTTCGTGATCTCTCAGGAAATCGGCATCGGGTTCAAGCTCGACGAGACGCGCAACTTCCAGAACCTGGCGTTGTTCCTCTCGGGAACGACCAGCTCGTTCGACAACGCGCACGACACGATCATCACCGAGTTCACGCTCATCAACGACGTGAAGAAGGGCAATTGGTACGAGATCCGCAACTCAACCGGAGAGCGCGTCTACAACCTCGACGCGACCGGCGTGGTCTACACCTTCGAGAAGAGCGGCGCTCCCGACGTGGCGCTCGTCGAGAACGTGGACTACGAAATCGACGAGCAGATGGGTCTCATCCGCTTCCTCCCGGCTGGCATCGTGCTGACCGATGGCGACCCCATCGACTTCGCCATGACCACCGCGGCGACGACACCGAAGGACCTCGATCAAGTCAACGCGCTGGAGACCTCGGAGATCAAGGGCACGCTGCTCTTCATCCAGGACAACGCGGGTGACTGCGGCCAGAAGGTCGAGTGGCGCTTCCACCAAGCGAACCTCTCGCCGGATGGCGACTTGCCGATGATCGGCGACGAAGTGTCGGTGATGTCCTTCAAGGGCGTCGCCGAGATCAACACGGGAACGGGGATCCTCGATGCGTCGCGGGTCTTGACCGTCCGCACGTACGACATGTGATCGACTGGGGACGAGGCGGCTCAGGGGTCTCAAAGCCCCTGAGCCAGTCCCACTTACCAAAAAGGCAGATGACGATGAGCTACAAGGAAACATTCACATTCGGTGACACGTTCTCAATCAAAGAGACTGTCAACGGAAAAGACATTCGCTTCTTCCCAGTGCGCCACAATTCACTGGGAGATTTGGCACGAATCAGCAAGCCAATGCTGATTGCTCTGTCCGCTCTGTTCGTCGAGGCTGGCCGCGAGGAAACGGCCATCAGCGAGAGCATGAAGGACACCGATGGCACCGAGATCTCGAAGACCACCATCGAGGCGATCTCTCCGGAACTCGCGGCGCACAAGGCCAAAGAGCGCAGAGATTCCATCGAGGGTCTCGTCGAGTGCATTGCCGATGTCAACAATCGGATCATGCTCGGCAGGCTGTTGATGGACTCGATGCGCGACGAGTTCCCCTCCAAGAAAGATCGCCCGCCGAAGGAAGTGCTGGAGTTCCTCGAAGGCGACGGCAAGGACTACGACGGCATCGACCTCCCCACGCTCACCGCGCTGATTGGTGGGTTTATCAAAGCCAACGCCAGATCCTTCGGGCCGAAGGGGGAGGAGCTGGTCGGGGCGATGAGGGCGAAGCTGTCCGTCCTCCGAGAGAACTCCCCGTCGCAGACGCAGACGGAGGCGGCTCCGACCAGTGGCGACTCCAAATCCAAGACTGCATCGTCCTCGCCGCAAGCCGCGGGTTCTCAATAGAATGGCTTGAGCAACTCGACATCCTTCAGCTCGACGCCCTGATGATTGCGATTCACAAGCAAAAAGTACGTGACCGCGTTGACTTCATCAGGGACACGATGATGGGTGCTCAGGCTCAACCGAAGGACATTGGCACGTACGTTTCCGAGCTTCAACGAGAAGTCGGGGACAAGCCTGTCAAAGCACCAGCGGGCGACGGGCAGAAGTTCCTGGCGAAGTTCCCGAAGATGGTCGGGCACAAGCCGGTTACCAAAAAGGCGGCGAAGTAGATGGTCACTGATCGCGGAGGACTTCAGTACACGATTGCCATTCGAGACCAGTTCTCGAAGGCAATCGCGGACTTCAAGAAGGGCTTGGTTTCGGCCAAGGCTGAGTTCGCCGCGTTCGCCAAGGTCAAGAAGGATTCTGGTGAAGCTACCAAATCCATCAAGGCCAACACCAAGGCCATCGACGAGAACCGCGCTGCGCTGAAGAAGCTCGACGCGGAAAGCAAGGCGCAGGCGAAGCGCGAGCGGGATCTCAACCGCATCCGCGCCAGCCTGCGCCGTGACGAAAAGCGCCAGATCGCCGAGGTAACTGCGGCACAGAAGCGCGCAACGCAGGAGAGTCTCAACGCACTGCGCACCGAGCAGCGCAGAGTCAAAGAGATCTTCGACGCCCGCAACCGAGCCGAGAAAGAGGCTGCGAGAATCTCCTCGGCGATGCGCAAGGATCAAGCCCGCGAGCTGACGGCGCAGCAACGCCAGCTCCAAGCATTCGTAGCAGCTCGGGCTCGTGCTGAAAAAGAAGCGGTCAAGATCGCCGCAGCGCAGAAGAAGGACCAAGCTCGCCAACAAGCCAACGATCCGCAGTTCCAGGCTCAGAAGCGCAACCTCGATGCCCTGAAGGAAGAGGCCATCGTCCGCGCCCAGATTACCAATCTGCGCCAACGGGCCGCTGCTCAAGCCAAGTCCGGAGACCTGATCGGAGCTTCTCAATCACTGCGCAGCGTCAAGGAACTGGAGAACAGCCTGTCGAAGACGGATCGCAGCGCCCGCAATCTGTTCTTCACGTTCCGCCGCCTGGTCGGGATCCTCGCAGTCTTCACCATCGCTCGCAATGTGGTCTCGTCCTTCACCGACATGGTGAAGGCTGGCGTGCTGTTCAACGACAGCATCCTCCGAGCCCAGACCTCGATTGCAGGTCTTATCTCGGCGACTGCCGACGTGCGCAACGAGTTTGGTAAGTCTGTCAGTGCCTCAGAAGAACTGGCGCTGTCGCAGACCATCGCTCGCAAGCAAGTCGAGCTGCTCCGTCAGGATGCCCTGCGCACGACGGCCACCTTCGAGCAGCTCGCGGAGACCTTCCAAGTCGCCGTCGCACCTGGCTTCGCCGCGGGTCTCAACATCGACGAGATCCGCAAGCTCACCGTGAGCATCTCGCAGGCGGCTGCCGCGATTGGCCTGGAGCAGAACCAGCTCGCCGAAGAAGTGCGCTCGCTCCTCAGCGGCACCATCCAAGCGCGCACCACTCGTATCGCCACCGCCCTGGGGATCACGAACGCCGACGTGCGCCGCCTGCGCGAGAGCGGCCAGCTCTTCGACTTCCTCCAGAAGAAGCTGGAGGCTTTCGACAAGGCAGCACAGCTCGTCGCGCGCTCCACGCTCAGTGGCATTGGTAATCTGGTCAAGGGAGCCTTCTCGAAGATCCTCGGCGACGCCGCTGGCCCGCTGTTCCAGAACCTGCTCAAGCTCGGCAACGAGCTGTTCGACAAGGTACTGACGGTCAAGGATGCCGTAGGCAACATCCAGCCCAATCCCGAGGTCGTCAAGGCGTTCGAAGAGATCTTCAATGCTCTCAATGACGGCGTGAACAAGATTCGAGAGCTGGGACAGAACCTCGGCTTCAAGGGTCTCCAGGACACTTTCAAAGCCCTGGGCAGCGCTCTGAGTGTCTCGATCCAATTCGCAGTTGGATTCGCACAGGCTCTCATCGTCGCTTTGAGAACTGTGGTGTCGTTGCTCACGTCGGTCGCCGATGCCTTCGGCCTGTCCGTGAAGCAACTCGGGCAGATTGCTGCAAGTCTAGGAATCGGTCTGGGGGTCCTCGTCGTCTGGAAGAACACGCTTGGTCTGATCGGCTTGAACTTCGGCAACATCCTCGGATTCGCCCGTGCGCTGATCCCGGCCTTCAACAACCTCTTCCTGAAGCTGGATGCCGCGGGCGGCGCAGCGAAAGCCATCGGCGTCGGCCTGCGCGAAAACATCCTGCTCATCAGCGCCTTCGCCGCAGCGATGGTGCTGGTTCTCAAAGGCTTCGAGAAGATCTCCGAGGCCATCTTCGGAGTCGATCTTGACCTCCAAGACACCATCCAACTGATTGGCGTCGGCCTGCTCGAAACCATCGTTCAAGGCATCGGTCTGCTCCAGAAGCTGGGCACCGAGGCGGCTCACTCGCTCAAGGAAGAGACGATCTCGATTGGCGAGATTGGTAGAACGGCCATCCTCAACGCCAAGATCCTCTTCGCTGCCCTCGCAGAAAACGAAGCGGAGTTGAACCGCTTGACCGCGGAGAAGCTCCAGATCGAGCGTGGACGTACCAATGACAAGCAAATCCGCGACGCTCAGTTCAAGGTCGAACAAGCCGACCGCGAAACACAGCTTGCGGCCAAGCTGCTCGGGATCCGTCAGGAGATCGCCAACATCGTCGGCAAGGCCGCTGGCCGCAACGCACAGGGCGAGGGCTTCGATCCTACCTTCGATCTCGACAAGTTCCTGAAGGCGCAGGCTGCGATTCGCGCTGGCAAGACAGCGTTCCAGGAGTTCACGCCGGTCATCTCCAATGCCGGTCAGCAAGTCCGCGAACTCGAAGAAGAGCTGGAGAACCTCGACAAGCAATTGAGAGCGACGGCCATCGAGCTGAAGGGCACTCTGGCGACGGCGGGTCTCGAAGGCGTGAGTGGTCAGATCTCGGGGATCTTCACTGACCGCGATGTGAAGCTCGGGGAAGATCTGCGCAAGATCCAGACGGCTATCAAACAGAACGCCGACGACATCAATGCTGCGAACGCTCGCGGCAACGCTCGGTACCACGAACGCCTGCGCCTCGGGGAAGACACCGGCAGGCAGGACGCCGAGTCCATCGTGCTGCGCGAGCGCCTCGCAACGCTGGCGGCGAACGACAAGCAAGACCAGGCGCAGATCAGCTCGCTGCTCAACGACCAGAAGATCCTGCTCGAAGCTCAGAAGAACTTCGAAGATCAATCCCTAAAGCTGGCGATCAGCAAGGCGGCAATCATCGCCGCCCAGGCCACTCCGGGTCTCAATCGCGGCAATACGCAAGCCACCGCTGAGCTGGCGGCGCAACGCGCTCTCCTGGAGCTTCAACGCCTGCGCACGGATTCGCGTCGCGCGGCCATCGTCCAGGCTCAGCAAGAGATCAACCTGGCGCGCACGGAGCTGCAAATCTCGATCTCTCAGCAACAAGCCAAGATCGCTTCCGTCCGCATTCGAGCCGCTCAAGCCACTGGTGAAGAAGCCGCAGTTCTCAATGACCTCCTGACTGCGCTCCAAGTCAAGGTCCAGCTCGAAGAGGCCAGCGGTCGCGCCAAGCTGAAGGGCCTGGAGCTGACCAAGCAAGAGGCCGAGCTGGTTGCCAATGGTTCCCTCACCGATGGGCTGGCCCGCGGCTTCGAGGATCTTGCCAAGGATCTGCCGACCAAGTTCCAGGCTGGCATCCAACTCGTCCGCGACATTACCCAGTCGGCGGCGCAGTTCATCTCCTCGACGATCATCTCGGCCTTCGATCCCACTGACGACACGAGCCTCAGCGAACGTATTGGCAGATTCCTGCTCGGGATCTCCCAACAGATGCTGCAAGTGCTCGTCGAGCAGGGCATCGCCGAGGCTGCCTCAGCACTTACCACGAAGACGGCTGCGGCCACCACCGAGGTCACTGGAGCCACGACCGCGGCGGGAATCCGCGAGGCCAGCGCCTTGGCTCTGACTACGGCCTCGACTCTCGAAGTTACCAATGCCACCACGGCTGCGGCCATCCGCACCGCGGGGTCCGTGGCTGCCGCGGCCAGAGGCGGATACGTCAAGGCGTTCGCTCGCGGAGGCCCGGTCTTCCCTAGCGCCGCGCACATGAGCGAGCGTGCCCAAGGGCTCGCTGGCGGCGGCAAGCCCCGCCACATCCCGGCCAGCGATACGGTGCCCGCGTGGCTAACGCCGGGCGAGTTCGTTGTCAACAAGCCGACCGTGGACAAGATCGGGGTCAAATTCTTCCGCAACCTCCAGAAAGGTCAGCTCGCAGCGCCCCGCGCATCGAGCCCCATTGCCTCTCACGCGCTCGCGGCTGGCATGGCGGGCGGCGGATTGGTCTCGACGGCCCTTCAGCGCAGCCAGCGCTCGCACGCGGCCTCTGGAGACGACGGCGGGGGTGTTACGGTCCTGCCCGTCCAGGTGGCCGGGGAACGCGAGCTGAATCGACAGATGGCTGGAGGCAAGAGCGCATTCCTGCGCTTCCTGCGCGACAACCGGAGCACGGTCAATAGCGTGCTGAAACGACAAGGGGGCTGAGCATGGTTGCACGTTGGGCAGAAGGATTCGAGACACACCAGAACGCCAGTCAGTTGGCGCGCAAGTACGCCACTCAGAGCGGCACCATCACCGCTTCTGCGGGGCGCGTGATCGGATCCTCGGGAGGATTGTCGGGTCCCGTGCTCGTGACGCCGAGCCTCGGGCTTGCCGACACCTGGGTCCACGGCTTCGGCATTCGAATCGCCTCGCAGCAAACAGGGCTCAACTCAGGAGCACAGGGCTTCTATTTTGAGAAGTCTGCCACTGAGCAATGCCACCTGGAGTTCGTCAACAACGCAGGCAGCTTCGAGGTCAAGCTGATGCGCGGCGCAACGCAGATCGCCGTGACGACCAGCTCGTTCGCGTATGCCGTGTGGCACTACTTCGAATGGAAGGTGACGATTGCCACTGGCACGGGCGGCTCCTACGAAATCCGCCACAACGGCGTCAACGTACTCTCTGGAACCCTGGTCAACCTTGCCAATGCGGGCTCGAACCAGGCAGACATCTGGGCCATCCGCACATCTACCAATTTCAGTACGAACGTCCTGATCGACGACAACTACATCCTCGACACCACGGGGTCGGTGAACAATGACTTCCTCTCGCCGGTCATTATCGAAGGGATCTTGCCGAACGGAGCGGGCACGACAACGCAGTGGACACCCTCCGCTGGCTCCAACTTCGACAATGTGGATGATCCTGGCAACGCTGTTCCTGACGATGCTGGTGCTGGAGGCTTCAACAGCTCCGATACTTCGGGTCAGAAAGACACCTACGCCTTCCAAGACCTGACACAGATCCTGGGCACGATCCACTTCGTGCAACTCGGCACGCAACTGGCCATGGCCGCTGCCGGATCTCGCAGCATCAAGACGAAGTTCCGCGACAACGGAGGCACGGAAGCCGACATTGCTACCAAAAGCGTGGCATCGACGGCTTACGACGAGTTCGTGGACGTGATGGACCTCAATCCTCAGTCCGCGGCAGCCTGGGACGTGACCGACATTCAGGGTGGAGAGTTCGGAGTGGAGGTCGTCTGATGGCTCTTCGATGGCTAGAGGGAGGCCAAGGTTGCCAAAACACGACGATTTTCAGTCGTCTGTACGCAACCGTGGCCGGAGCAGTGGGATCGACGCTGACCGATCAATTCGGACGCACCGTATTCGACGCCGCTACTTTGGTACTCACCACTGGGGCGCTTGCCGGGGCCGTCCAGAACACTTGGGTCTGCGGTTTCCGCTTCAACGTCACGAGCGGGATCCTCGACTCCTCTCCGAGCGCCCGTCCCGGAGTCATGCTCAAGAACTCTGTGGGCGAGCAAGTCCGCATCGAGGCCGTGGACACCACCGGAACCAAGCCTGGCGGGCAAAAGTTCAAGCTGCGCGTGATGCGAGGGGCTACCGAATTGGCCCGTACTGTCGAGGAGTTCTCTCAAACGGCCTCGGTCAACAACTGGACCTACTTCGAATGGAAGGTCACGGTCAACACCAGCACGAACGGCTCGTTCTCTCTCAAGTACCACACGCACAAGTCGCGCAACAACACGGCGACATGGGATGCTGCGAACACGGGTGTCAATACGGCGAATCAAGGCACCGCTGGGGCGGATCGCGCTGTCTTGTCCTGGGACACGGGCGGCACCGACCGCGTGTCCATGACCGACATTTACCTGCTCGACTCCTCGGGCTCGGTCAACAACGACTTCCTCGGCGAAATCTACATCGAAGCACTCGATCCTGACGGCAACGGCACGACAACGCAGTGGAGCTTGGCGGGGGGTGCTGCCTCCCTCGAAGACGCTATCAATGAAGCCGCCTCTATCCAGAGCGTGGCAGAGGACGACAAGGGAGTCACGTCCGATGTGACCGGCCAGATCGAGCTGGCCACCATGTCCGATCTGGTGTTGATTACCAATACAACCATCGTCGGGATCCAAGTCCGGATGTACGGCAAGATGGACACCACCGGATCGCGCAACATCGAGTTCTTCTACCGCAAGACGACGGGCTCTCCGGCTCAAGTCGGCAGCGGCAAGCTCCTCGCGCTGTCCAGCACTGCATTCGCAGGCGCTGCCGATACGTTGGAGCAAGACCCGAACACGAGCGCCGCCTGGACAATCGCAAATATCAATGCGATGCAGCTTGGATTCGAACTCGACTCGTAGTTCATGGTTGCAGCTCGGATTACAAGACAGGCCGTTGAGGTCGTCAGCTCAGAGCCTACGCAGGCTCGCGTTGGACGCCTCGACGCCGAGGTCGCAACGCTGCGCACGGCGGCGAACACGGTGGATCGAGTCCGTGTCAGCCGCATGGCCGTGGAAGTCGTCTCCACGCCCCCAACGCAGGCGTTCATCGGCAGACTCGATGCCGAGGTAGCTACCAAATCAGCCGAAGCCACCACGGCTGTCGCTGCCCGGATCACACGCCAGGCCGTCGAGGTAGTCACTCAGGAAGTCATCCGCGCTCGTATGTCGCGCTTGGATGCCGAAGTTGCTACCAAAGCGACAGAGGCCACAAGCGTTGTGCCCGTGCGGGTCTCCCGCATGAGTGCCGAATTGGTAGCCAGAGAGGGCTCGGCGACAACCGTTGCGCCCCTGGCGCTTGCCAGTGGCATCGAGGTATTCCTACACAACTGGGTCACCGCGTTCGTGCTGCGCACTCGCTACGTAACAGACGTTTCCACGAGCGCCAGCACGGGTGCGGAAGCACGGCGCGGTCTCGTACTGAAGCCAGAGCGGACAATGAAGCTCATCTGGGAGCTTGACGAGATCGACCGAATGGACAGGCTGCTCGTCATCCTGCGCAAGCTGACGGACGAGCGGCTTGCCATTCCGCTGTATGTGGATCAAAAGGAACTCAACGCGGAGTACCTGAGCAGCGACACAACAGTCTTCTTTGATACGACTCGGGGCCGCTGGTTCATTGGCGCTCGCGTAGTCATTGTTCAAGTCGATGCTGATGGCAGCTACGAGAGCCACACCTTCCATCTCATCCAGTCCAAGCAAACAGATCGCGTGACGTTCACGACTTCGCTCGGAGTCAACGTCAAGAGCACGTCCATTATCCTGCCGATGATGGACTGCGAAGTGACTCTGGCCGTGGAGATGGGCAAGCAAACCACCTGCCACGGTCGAGTGGAGATGGAACTCAGCGAGGTCTTCGGTGCTTCTCAATTGCCTGCCGTCAAGGCCGACTTCCCCAGCGGTGTGAATCGCTTCGGCGACTACCCGATCTTCGACATCAACGCCGACTGGATCGACGGCATCACCGTTGGCCGAGACCGCCAAGGCAAGGAATTCCGCCGCGGGCGCACCAACGTTGTCTCGAAGTCGGCCACCCGCTCTCGTCAAACGCATCGTCTCAGCCTCACGGGCAACCGAGACGATATGTGGCGCGTGGTAGAGTTCTTTGATACTCGTAGAGGAAGACTGCGCGCCTTCTTCCTGATCGACTACGAGTTCGTCTGGACGCCGACAGACGTGGACGTGAGCGGTAACTTCGTTGGCGTGGAAGATCTCGGGGACTTCACAGACTTCCAGGCCGAGCTGCTCGGGGGTTTCATCGGGATCGTGATGAAGGATGGCACGATGTACGTGCGCAACGCCGTCACGATCCAACAAGTCTTCACTGTCAATCGAATCACAGTGTCGCCTGCGCTTCCCTCTGGGATCAACGTTGCCGACATTGATAGAATCGCTCGTGCTCGCTTCACTCGCTTCTCGTCTGACGAGATGGTCGAGACCTGGAGACACACTTGCTACGCAGGGATCGAGTTGGAATTCCTCGAAGCACTCGAAGAGAAGATCGTTGAGATCTGAGGCACAATGACGACAGCTCTTGGAAGACCGGAGAAAGAAGGCTACCTATTGGTAGAGTTTCGCTACGGCGACAACTTTGCTCCTACGTACGCTCGATACACCGACTGGGGGCAAGACACTGCGGGACACACGAGCACGGAGGGTCTCGAAGCCGAAGTGCCCGACAACGGAGGCACACTCGGCGAAAAAGAAGCCCGCGTCACATTGCCAATGGACGCCTTCACCACTCGGGCCTCCGATGGCCTGCCTCACTCACCGATCTGGCTGAAGGTCACGGAGATCACTGCGGGGCTCTTTCCCGGCGACGCCTCCCACCAGCTCGTCACCTTCAATGGTCGAGTCGAGCGCACAATTCGCAACTACGAGGGCGCCAACAACTCAGTGGCGTTCTTCGCGCTGCCTATCAAATCGAAGCTGGACGTTCCGCTGGGTCTGCAATGCAATCACACTTGCATCCTCTCGCTGTTCCGCAACGGCTGCGGGAACAAGCGCGCGGAGTCCTCCCACCGTGTGTTCGGCGAGATCGCGGCCATCGACGGCCAGGAGATCACGGTGGTTGCCAATGCAGGCTTGACTGCTCCGTCCTCTCCGGGCGGCAACGTGGATCGTTACTGGGAGCGCGGCTTCTTGCAGAAGGACGGCCTCCAGATCGGCGTCCGCATCTGGAGCATCTCCGATCCGAGCGTCTTCGTGCTGCGTCGCCGCCCGCCGAGTGATTGGCTGCTCGCTGGCGTGGGCTCGATTCGCTTCGTGCCTGGCTGCCACAAGACCATCGAGGATTGCCGCGATGTCTGGGACAACGAAGAAAACTTCAGCGGCCTGGGCTACGGCATGCTCGCGTACAACCCCTTGTTTGAGAACCCGGCAGGGAGTGTATGAGAGCGAGATCTCTCAATCTCGAATGGTCCGATTTGCCCCTCGATCTAGAGCATCTTCGTCCTCGCATGCTGTCTGTGCTGACTGCCTGGCTAGGCACAAAGTATCGCAGTGGTCAGCGATGCCGCGGAGTAGACGCCGACTGCATTGGATTCGGTTGCGGAGCCATCGACGACATGGACGGCAGGCCGCGTGCTCAGAACCCAATACTGCCGAACGATGCTGCTCTGCACGACCCTGCCAAAGCACGCGAAGCCATCTCCACGATCAGGCGTCTTTACGATCCAGCCGAAGAGATCGTAAGAGTTACCAAAGAAGAAAAAATCCAAGCCCAGCCGTTCGACATCCTCGTGGTTGCTTCCGGAGCTGGTGGCCCAGGCCACATGATGATCGTAGGCCCAGTGCCCGAGACGCTTTGGCATTGCACGCAAGGCTCAGGAGTCAACTGGACAGGATGGAAGTTGTTCACTGGATTGGAGGGAGTATACGCGCTCTACCGGCTGTCAGATCTGAACACCTGGGCACCGTGAGGATCCACAAAAAGCCTAATGTCACGAACGCCCAGGCTGGGTGGAGCG
>Ga0134123_10002196_pt1 | contig 12807 bp, 12 predicted proteins | sample KB303_FD_96460 | JGI IMG/M metagenome (GOLD analysis project Ga0134123, IMG submission 96460) | Terrestrial soil microbial communities without Nitrogen fertilizer from Kellogg Biological Station, Michigan, USA - KB3-0-3 | ecosystem: Environmental > Terrestrial > Soil > Unclassified ...
CGTCGCCGACCGCCTGCGCGCGCTCGGCATCGACGTGCAGGAGAAGGTGGCGCACACAGGCGTGGTCGGCGTGCTCAAGGGCGGCAAGCCGGGCAGGGTCGTGGCGTTGCGCGCGGACATGGACGCGCTGCCGGTCACCGAGCAGGTGGACCTCCCGTTCGCGTCGAAGGTGCGGACGACGTACAACGGGCAGGAAGTGGGCGTGATGCACGCGTGCGGGCACGACGCGCACGTGGCGATCCTCCTCGGCGTCGCGGAAGTGCTGGCCGGCATTCGCGAACAGATCCCCGGCACGGTGAAGTTCATCTTCCAGCCGGCGGAAGAAGGCGCCCCCGAGGGCGAGGAGGGCGGCGCGGGGCTGATGGTCCGCGAGGGCGCGCTCGAGAATCCGAAGGTCGACGCGATCTTCGGATTACACGTAACGTCGCGCTACGCGGTCGGCGAGCTCACGTATCGTCCCGAGGGGATGATGGCCGCGGTCGACTCGTTCAAGGTCGTCGTCAAGGGAAAACAAACCCACGGCGCGTATCCGTGGCTCGGCGTCGATCCGATCGTCGTCGCCTCGCAGATCGTCCTCGGCCTGCAGACGATCCCCAGCCGCCAGCTCGACTCCACCGTCGCCCCGTCGATCGTCACCGTCGGCGCGATCCACGGCGGCGTGCGCAACAACATCATCCCCGACCGGGTGGAGATGCTCGGCACGATCCGCTCGCTCGACGCGAAGATGCGCGACGAGATCCACGCGCGCATCAAGCGCACCGTCGAGAACATCGCGGCCAGCGCCGGCGCGAGCGCGGACGTGACCATCACCCCCGGCTATCCGATCACCTACAACGATCCGGCGCTCACCGAGAAGATGGTGCCGACGCTGCGCCGCGTCGCGGGTCCGGCGCACCTGCGCGTCGTGAACGCGGTCCTCGGCGCGGAGGACTTTTCATTCTTTCAGCAGAAGGTGCCGGGCCTGTTCGTGTGGATCGGCACGCGTCCGCCGGATCAGACGCCCGAGCAGGCGCCGTCGAATCACTCGCCGCTCTTCTACGTCGATGAAGCCGGCCTGCCCCTCGGCGTGCGCGCGCTCGCGCACATGGCGATGGACTACCTGGGCGCGCGCTAACTCTTCGGCATCATCTGCTTCAGGCGCGTGAAGTAGTCCGCGCCCGAGAGCCACTGCCCGCCGTCGATCACGAGGTTCTCGCCGGTGATGTACGCCGCGAAGTCGCTGAGCAGATACGAGGCCGCGTTCGCGACTTCCTCGAGATTGCCGAAGCGCCGCGCCGGAATGGTCTGGCGGATGCCCTCCATGATCGCGGGATCGGGAAAGAGCCGCGAGGCCGCGCCCGGCGTGTCGATCGGTCCCGGACAGATGGTGTTGACGCGGATCTTGTGACGCGCCCATTCGACCGCGAGCGTGCGCGACATCGCCAGCACGCCCGCCTTCGCGCTCGCCGAATGGATCACGCCCGGCCCGCCCGTCCACGCGTAGTTCGCGATGACGCTGAGGATCGCGCCGCCGTTCTTCCGCGCGATCATCCGCTTGCCCACCGCGCTCGAGCAGTAGAACGAGCCGTTCAGCACGATGCCGATGACCGAGTTCCAGCCGTTGACCGTCAGCTGATCCGCCGGGACGATGAAGTTGCCGGCGGCGTTGTTGAGCAGGAAGTCGATGCGGCCGTAGTCGCCGTCCACCTTCCCCGCCATCGCCTCCACCGCCTCCGCGTCGCGGACGTCGAGCACGTGATAGCCCGCCGCATCCGCGCGCCCGGTCTCCGACCTGAGCTGCTCGACCGCCTTGCCGAGGTTCTCTTCCTTGCGGCTGACGAGCACCACGCGCGCCCCGAGCCGCGCCACCTCCCGCGCAATCGCAAACCCGATCCCCGTGGCCCCGCCGGTAATGACCCCCACCCGGCCATCGAATGTTTTCTCAGGAAGCATGGACACGAACCCCCTTACGCGAGCGGATCATATGTGATTGGTATTCGGTTGCGCAGTCACGCGGTCACGCGGCCAAATGCCATAATCGTCGCTCGTGAAACGTCTTGCGGCCGTGCTGGTCTTTGTTTTGCTGGCGTGCGCGGAGAAGGAACGGCCGCCCAGCGAGGCGGGCGAGAGGTTGTACACGATGCGCGGGGTGGTGGTCTCGCGCGATGCAGCGGGCAACTCGCTGAAGGTCGACCATGAGGCGATTCCGGGATTCATGGAAGCGATGGTCATGGATTACAACGTGCGCGGGGCGAAGGTGGAGGCGCTGCCGGCGGACAGGAGCCGGATCGAGGCGAAGCTGCACGTGACCGACCGCGCGTACTGGATCACGGACGTGAAGCGCATTCCGTGAGCGACGAGCTCGATGGCTGGTTCGGCGACTACGCGGTGCGGCTGAGCAACGTCAGCGCCACCGGCGCGCTGGTGCAGTGCGACGAGGAGATCCCGGCCGGCGCGCGGGCGCTGCTGCGGTTCTTCCGGCGCGGCGCCGAGCTCGAGCTGCTCGCCGAATTCACCGGCAGCGCGCTCACCTTTCTCGAGGACACGCTCGAGCTGCTCCTCGCGCGCGAAGCGAACGCGCTCGGCAACCGCGACCAGAACGTCTACGGCGACCAGACGCTCACCGCCGCCTCGAGCCGCGACTCCTCGACCTTCGTCACCTGGATCCTCGGCGCAAACGGCTGGCGCTCGCACCCCTCGCTCGTGGCCGATCAGCCGGCGAACGGCTTCACCGTCTACGCCACGGAGCCGGAAGACCAGGTCGCATTGCTGCGCAGCACCTACGAGAACGGCGACGCGGAAGCGCAGCGCCTCACGCGCGTCTTCGCGGAGATGAGCCTCAGGAAATCGGAGCGATGAGCAGCGTCGGAATGTCCGTTCCGGCCGCGGCGCTCGTCCCCGCCTCCACCACCGCCAGCCCGTTCGCGCCGATCATCGACGTCAGCGACCCCGAGCCCTGCGTCGCGAGCGGTTGCGCGATCAGCTCCCCGTCGCGCGCCGTGACCCGCACGCGAAAATAGACGCGGCGGTCCACCGCGGCGCGCAGCGGCGCCGTCAGGCGCGCGCGCACCGCGGGCGGAAACAGCTCGCCTTCCTGACCCGCCGCCTTGCGCAGGGCGGGAGCGACGAAGAGGTGGAAGGAGACGAAGCACGAGACCGGGTTCCCCGGCAGCCCGAAGCAGACGGAATCCCGGAGCCGCGACAGCACGACCGGCTTCCCCGGCTTCATCGCCACCTTCCAGAACTTCGTCTCCGCGCCGAGCGCCTCCAGCGCGTCCTTCACGAAATCGAATGCCCCCACCGACACGCCCCCCGAGGTGAGGATAAAGTCGGACGTCGCCGCGGCATCGAGCGCGGCGACCGTCGCCTCGCGCGTATCGCGCACGATGCCGAGGGGACGCGGGATCGCGCCGGCATCGCGGACGAGCGCGGCGAGCAGCGGGCCGTTCGTGTTCACGATCGTTTCCGGCGTGCGGGCGGCGTCGACGTCGACCAGCTCGTCGCCGGTGGAGAGAATCGCCACCGTCGGGCGAATACCGGCCTGCACGACGCGTTTCCGCACGCCGGCGAGCATCGCGACCTCCGCCGCGCCGGCGCGCGTGCCGCGCCGCAGCACGACGTCCCCCGCGCGCATGTCCTCGCCGCGGCGGCGGATGTTCGTACCGCGCGCGAGCGCGTTCTGAACCGCGACCTCCTCCAGCCCGCCATCGGTGAGCTCGACCTGCACGACCGTATCCGCGCCTTCGGGAACATACGCGCCGGTCATGATCCGCATCGCCGTCCCCGGCTCCACGCGCGCGGTCGCGAGGTGCCCGGCCGGTATGGTTCCGATTACGCGCAGTCGCGCCGGGGCGCCGGCGATGTCGTCCGCGCGGACGGCGTATCCGTCCATCGCGCTGTTGTCCGATTCCGGCGCGTCGGCCGGCGCGATGACGTCTTCGCGCAGGACGCGGCCGACCGCCCCGTCGAACGCGACGGTCTCGACGCCCAGCGGCGTCACTTCCGCCATGACGCGGGCCTGCGCGTCCTCCACAGTCAGCATCGCGCTCATCATAGAATCACTCTTGCAAGGGAGCCCTGCAATGACTGCGACACTTCCTCTCGAAACGAAACCCGCGTCCGCCAGCACGGACCGCATTCCGGTGGCCGTCCTCGGCGCGACGGGCTCGGTCGGGCAGCGCTTCATCCAGCTGCTCGAGCGGCATCCGTGGTTCCGTCTCCACGAAGTCGTCGCCTCCGAGCGCAGCGCCGGCAAGTCGTACGGCGAGGCGGCCGACTGGCGACTCGAGTCCATGCTTCCCCACTCCGCATCCGCGCTCGTCGTGAAGGAGCTCGGCGCGGGCCTCGAGTCGCGGCTGCTGTTCTCCGGCCTCGACTCCTCGGTCGCCGGCGAGGCGGAAGACGAATACGCGAACCGCGGCTGCGCGGTGATCTCGAACTCGCGCAATCACCGGATGGACGACGACGTCCCGCTGCTCATCCCCGAGGTCAACGCGGAGCATCTCGACGCCCTCGAGAAACAGCGCGCGCGGCGCAACGGCGGATACATCGTCACGAATCCGAACTGCTCCGTGATCGGTCTGGCGATGGCGCTCGCGCCGCTCGAGCGCGCGTTCGGCATCGACCAGGTGCAGGTCACGACGATGCAGGCGATCTCCGGCGCCGGCTACGCGGGCGTCGCGTCGTACGCGATCCTCGACAACGTGATCCCGTTCATCGGCGGCGGCGAGGAAGACAAGATCGAGAAGGAGCCGCGCAAGATCCTCGGCAAATGGGACGGCACGCGGTACATCGACGCGCCGATGACGATCTCCGCGCAGGTGAATCGCGTGCCGGTGATCGACGGCCACCTGATGACGATCTCGGTAAAACTGCGCACCGCGGCCTCGGTCGAAGACGCGCGCGCCGCGATCGAGTCTTTCCGCGGCGAGCCGCAGGAGCTCGGGCTCCCTTTCGCGCCGCAGCACCCGCTGCACTACAGCAGCGATCCCGACCGCCCGCAGCCGCGCCTCGACCGCGACCGCGAGCGCGGCATGGCCGTCACCATCGGCCGCCTCCGCCCCTGCCCCATCCTCGACCTCCGCATGGTCGCGCTGGTCCACAACACGATCCGCGGCGCGGCGGGAGTGGCGATCTTGAATGCGGAGCTGTTGAAGGCGCGGGGACTGCTGTGAGCTCCGAGTTTATCCCGCGCGTAGACGCGGGATCTCTTCGTGCACCGGCACGATCGCACCAACAGGCACGACTCACGCGGCCGCACCGGAGATCCCGCGTCTGCGCGCGGGATAAAGTTTGAGCATGCTCGTAATCAAATTCGGCGGCACCTCCGTCGGCGACGCCGATCGCGTGGCGAATGCGATCGACATCGTGGCGGAGCGGCGGCAGCAGAAGCCGATCGTGGTGGTGTCGGCGCTGTCGGGCGTCACGAACAATCTCGTGGACGCGAGCGAGGCGGCATGCGCGCAGGATCCGAAGCGCGTCGCCGAGATCATCGCCGCGGTGCGCCAGCGGCACGAGGACGTCGCGCTGCGGCTGGTGCAGCAGAAGTCGGACTTCTTCGAGTCGTTCATCAAACAGCTCAGCAAGCAGATCGAGGAGATCGACACGATCCTGCGCGGCATCGCGCTCCTCGGCGAGATCACGCCCCGCGCGCGCGACAAGGTCATGTCGATCGGCGAGAAGCTGTCGTCGGTGCTCTTCGCCTACACGATGATGATGCGCGCGCTGCCGGGCGAGCACGTGCACTCGGAGCAGGTCATCTGGACCGACGACCGCTTCGGCGGCGCGACGCCGGACATGGGCCGGACGCGCGAGGCCGCGCAGCGCGCGCTGCTGCCGCTGCTCGAGCGCAACCGCATCCCGGTCATGGGCGGCTTCATCGGGCGCACCGAAGCCGGCGCGACGACGACGCTGGGCCGCAACGGCTCGGACTACAGCGCGGCCATCGTCGGCGCGGCGCTCGGCGCGGATGAAGTGCAGATCTGGACCGACGTCGACGGCCTGCTCACCTGCGACCCGCGCCTCGTGCCGGGCGCGCGAGTGATCGACCGGCTCTCGTTCGACGAGGCCGCGGAGCTCGCGTCGTTCGGCGCGAAGCTGCATCCGCGCACGCTCGAGCCGGCGATGGCGGCCGACATCCCGGTGCGCGTGCTCAACACGCACAACCCCGCGTCCGCCGGCACGCTGATCAGCCGCGTCGTCGAGAACGCAAAGAACGGCCCGCGCTCGATCGCGCGCAAGAAAGGCGTCGCGGTGGTGCACATCACCTCGAACACCATGCTCGGCACGCACGGCTTTCTGGCGCGCCTCTTCGCGGCGTTCGAGCAGCTCGCGATCTCCGTCGATCTCATCACGACATCCGAGGTGTCGGTGTCGGTGACGGTCGACGAGAAGCACGATCTCGACAAGCTGGAGAAGCGCCTGCGCGAGTTCGCAAACGTCCAGATCGAAGACAACCAGTGCATCATTGCCGTCGTCGGCACGAACCTGCTCGCCGACTCGCTCGTCGGCGCGCGCGTGTTCGAGGCGCTGCGCGGGATGCGCGTGAAGATGGTCTCCCTCGGCCGCTCCGGCCTGAACCTGAGCATTGTCGTCGACGACGCGGAGGCCGATCGCGCCGTCAAGTCGATTCATCACGCGCTGTTCGAGGTCGCGGTCGCGGTATGAAGCTCGCGCTGCACGGCTACGGGAAGATGGGCAGGGCCGTCGAGCGCGTCGCGAAGGACGCGGGCCACGAGATCGTCGAGCCGCCGGGCGCGGACGCGCTCATCGACTTCTCGCACGCCGACGCGCTCGACGAGGCGATCGGCATCGCGGTCGATCACGGCCTCGATCTGGTCATCGGCACGACCGGCTGGAACGACCGCATCGACGAGGTGCGCAAACGCGTCGAGAACATCGGCTGCGTCTACGCGTCGAACTTTTCTCCCGGCGCGAACGTGACGTTCGCGCTGGCGCGGCGCGCGGGCGAGCTGTTCGCCCGCTTCCCGCAATACGCGGCGGGGATGGAGGAGCGGCATCACGCGCAGAAAAAGGACGCGCCGAGCGGTACCGCGCTGCGCATCGCCGCCGAGGTGAAGGGCGGCAGCGGCGGGAAACTCGACCCGCCCATCGCCGCCTCGCGCGTCGGCGCCGAGTTCGGCCTGCACACGCTCTTCTTCGACTCGCCCGACGATCTGGTCGAAATCTCGCATCGCGCTCGCGGACGCGAAGGATTCGCGCGCGGCGCGGTGTTCGCGGCGGGGCTGGTGAGGGGGCGGAAGGGGTTGTTTCGATTTGATGAGTTGCTGGATGCGTGATCCGTGTTCCGTGTTTCGTGACCCGGGCATCGTCGCCTGAAGCCCAGGCGCAGAAGCCCGGACCACGGAACACGGATCACGCGTAAACGAGGTAAGCATGTTTCGAGGCGTAGGCACCGCACTGGTCACTCCGTTCACGTCCGACGGGTCGCTCGACGAGCGTGCGTTCGAGCGGTTTCTGGACTGGCAGATCGAGGAGGGGGTCAACTTCCTCGTGCCGTGCGGGACGACGGGCGAGAATCCGGCGCTGACGGCGGACGAGCATCGGCGCGTGGTCGAGCTGACGGTGCAGCGCGCGCGCGGCCGGGTGCCGGTGCTGGCGGGCGCGGGCAACAACAACACGGCGCGCGCGGTGGAGCTGGCGGAGCAGGCGATCGACCTCGGCGCGGACGGCGTCCTCACCATCACGCCCTACTACAACAAGCCCACGCCGGACGGGCTGCGGCGCCACTTCGGCGCGCAGGCCGAGGCCATCGAGAAGAAGAAGCCCGGCTTCCCGATGATCCTGTACAACGTCCCCGGCCGTACGGGACTGAACATGACCGCGGAAACGACGCTCCGCCTCGGCCGCGAGATCCCAAACATCATCGGCGTGAAGGAAGCGTCGGGAATGATGGAGCAGATCCTGACGATCCTCCGCGACCGCCCCGAGGGCTTTCTCGTGCTCAGCGGCGACGACGCGTGGACGCTGCCGCTCCTCGCCATGGGCGGCGACGGCATCGTCTCCGTCGCCAGCAATGAAGTGCCGCGGCTGATGCGGCAGATGGTCGACCGGCAGGACGTCGCGATCCACAACCGCCTGCTGCCGCTCCTCACCGGCAACTTCATCGAGTCGAGCCCGATCCCGGTGAAGAGCGCGATGAAGATGATGGGCATTCTCGAAAGTGATACGGTTCGGCCGCCGCTCGCGCCGATCACCGGCGCGAACCGGACGAAGCTCGAGTCGATCCTGCGCGAGTGCGGACTGCTGCCGTCATGATCACCATCGAAGAACGAATCAAAGCGCTGAAGACGATGACCGAGAAGGACCGCATGGAAGCGGTCAAGGCGATCGGTCTGCTGTTCGTGGAGCTGGAAAAGGGCAGCGTGCGCGCGGCACAGCGCGACGATGCCGGCGTGTGGCGCGCGAACGCGTGGGTGAAGGAAGGGATCCTCGCCGCGTTCCGCTTCGGCGTCCTCGCCGAGTTCGCGTCCGGCGCGCTGTCGTTCGTCGACAAGGACACGATTCCGCCGCGGCGCTTCAAGGCCGCGGAGAAGGTGCGCATCGTGCCCGGCGGCTCGTCGATCCGCCGCGGGACGTACATCGCGAAGGGCGTGGTGATGATGCCGCCCGCGTTCGTGAACGCCGGCGCATACGTCGACGAGGACACGATGATCGACTCGCACGCGCTGGTCGGCTCGTGCGCGCAGATCGGGAAGCGCGTGCATCTCTCCGCCGGCGCCCAGATCGGCGGCGTGCTCGAGCCGGTCGGCAACGTGCCGGTGGTGATCGAGGACGACGTGGTCGTCGGCGGCAACTGCGGGATCTACGAGGGCACCGTCGTCCGCACCCGCGCCGTCATCGGCGCCGGCGTGATCCTCACCGCGTCGACGCCCGTCTACGACACCGTGCGCGGCCAGATCTACCGCCGCACCGGCGAGCGCCCGCTCGAAATCCCCTACGGCGCCGTCGTCATCCCCGGCGCCCGCCCGATGAAAGGCTCCTTCGCCGAACAGCACGGCCTCCACGCCGCCACCCCGCTGATCGTGAAGTATCGGGACGAGAAGACGGACAGCGCGACGGCGTTGGAGGAGGCCTTGAGATAGTGCTGAGTGCCAGGTGCTGCGTGCTGCGAATCGACGCCACGCAGCACCCGGCACGCAGCACGCAGCACCCATGACTCCCGCCGACCGTCTTCGCGACATCGAGCTCTCGCTGATCCGCCAGATCAACGCGCTGGCGACGCCGTATTCGATCAACCTCGGCATCGGGGAGCCGAATCTGGAGCCGGATGAGACGCTGCGGGAGATGGCGCGGCGGGCGGCGGCGGGGCGGTGGCAGTATTCGGCGAACGCGGGGCATCTCTCGCTGCGCAAGAGGCTGTGCGAGGGCACGGACTTCGATCCGAAGAGCGAAGTCTGCGTGACCGCCGGAACGCAGGAAGGGTTGTTCGCGATCTTCACCGCGTTCGTGAACCCGGGCGACGAGGTGCTCGTCCCGAATCCGGGCTTCCTGTCCTACGCGACGCTGGCGAAGATCTGCGGCGCGAGCGCGGTGCTCTACGACCTCGAGCCGCCGGACTGGCGCATCGACGCCGAGGCGCTGCTGCGGAAGATCACACCGAAGACGAAGCTGATCGTCGTCAACTCGCCCTCGAATCCCCTCGGCTCGGTGATCGACCGCGGGACGCTGCGGAAGATCGCGGACAGCGGCGTCCTCATCGTCAGCGACGAGATCTATCACGAGATCTGGTACGACGCGCCGCCCCCATCGATGCTGGGTATGGGCGCAAACGTGATTGTGCTGGACGGTCTCTCGAAGAGCCACGGCATGACCGGCCTGCGCCTCGGCTGGGTGCTCGCGAGCGCGGACCTGATGAAGCCGATCGTCACCGCGCATCAGTACGTCGCCACCTGCGCGTCGGTGTTCTCGCAGGCGCTCGCGGAGATGATTTTCGAGCACCGCGAGTGGAACGCGTCGTGGCTGGCGAGCGCGCGCGAGCAGTTCGCGCAGCAGCGCGACGCCGCGCTGTACGCGATCCGCCACGAGCTCGACACCTCGATCGAGCCGCCGCGGGGCGCGTTCTACGCCTTCGTGCCCGTCCCCGCCTGCGACACGATCACGTTCGCGAAGGAGCTCGCCACCGACGCGGCCGTGCTGGTCATCCCCGGACTCGCGTTCGGTACCCTCGGCCAGGGCTTCGTCCGCATTTCCTACGCGGCGCCGGTCGAACAGATCACCGCGGGAATCGAACGGGTCGGGCGATACTTGCACTCACTCGAACAGACATGAAACGCGCACTGGTCCTCCTCGCTCTCGCCGCCCTGCCCGTTCGCGCGCAGGATTACGCGCAGTGGAACCGCATCCTCGCCGCTTACGTGAGCCCGACGCAGGGCGCCGTCGACTACAAGGCGCTGAAGGCGCGCGAGCTCGCGAACGTGCAGGCCCTGCGGCAGCAGCTCGGGCGCGTCAACGTCGCGGCGCTCGATCCGAAGTCGCAGCTCGCGCACTGGATCAACGTTTACAACGTCAACACCGTCGCCACCATCCTCGAGCACTATCCGGTCGACTCGATCCGCGACATCTCGACCGATCCGATCATCCGCCTCAACGTGTTCAAGAAGGACCGCGTGCCCGCCGGCGGCGAAACGATCTCGCTCGACGACGTCGAGAACAGGAAGATCCGCGAGGGGTTCCACGACCCGCGCATCCACTTCGCGATCAACTGCGCCGCGAAGAGCTGTCCGCCGATCCGGCGCGAGTCGTTCAGCGGCGCGGCCGTCGACAAGCAGCTCGACGAGCAGGCGCGCGCGTTTTTGAACGGACCGCTCGGCGCGCGCTTCCGCCTCGACGGCGACACGCTGGTGATCCGCACGACGAAGATCATGGACTGGTTCGGCGACGACTTCGAGAAGTGGGGCGGCGGGAAGGCCGCCTTCATCCGCAAATACATGCCCGCCGACAAGCAGCGTCTCATCGACTCGGCGAAGAAGATCGACTTCGAGTACGACGACTACGACTGGGCGCTCAACGACTGGAAGCGCTGATCAGCTCAGCCAGTTCTTCAGCTTCCCGCGCAATCCCCGGCTCGCCGTTCGCTCCGCGGCGTCCTGTTCATAGTCGATGACCTTGCGCAGGATCTGTTCATCGGGCCAGTGCGAGAAGCGGTAGAACCAGCTCTTCCCGGCGGACCGCACATCCGCGAGCCGGTAGAACCGGCCCTCGAACTGCAGCGCCATGTCGATCGTCCACCCCGTGCGCTCGTCCGCCGTGACGAGCGTGAGCGCCCAAGGCGTCGACTCGGCGTCGTCCTCGATGACCTGATCGCCGGTCGCGAGCACGCGCGCGCGGCGATCCCCGGTCGTGCGCGGCCTGCGCAACTCGGCCGCGACTTCGGTCGCGTCGGCATAGCGGCTGCGCGGGTCCTTTTCGAGGCAGCGCAGCACGATGCGCTCGAGCCACGCCGGCACGTTGGGGCGCTGCGTGCGGATCGGCGCGGGCAGCGTGTTCTGGTGCTCCATGCCGAGGGCCACCGGCGTGTCGGCGCGGAACGGCACGCCGCCCGCGAGCAGCTCGTACAGCACGATCCCGAGGGAGTAGACGTCGCTGCGCGCGTCGACGCGCTGCCCCATGAACTGCTCCGGCGGCATGTACTCGGGCGTGCCGACGATGACGCCCGTGGCGGTGACGGTGTGCATGTCGATGCCCGCGCCGCGCGCGACGCCGAAGTCGAGGAGCGTCACGCGGCCGTCTTTGCGGATCATGATGTTGTGCGGCTTCACGTCGCGATGCACGACGCCGTGCGCGTGCGCGGCGCCGAGGGCGGCCGCGACGTCGGCGCCGATGCGCGCCACCTCGTCGGGCGCAATGACGCCGCGCCGGCGCAGCAGCAGGCGCAGGTCCTCGCCGTCGATCAACTCGGCGATGAAGTACATCCGCTCGCCGACGACGCCCCAGTCGTGGATCCGGACGATGCCGGGATGCTCGAGGCGCGACAGGATCTCGATCTCGCGGCGGAAGCGCACCGCCGCCGCGTCGTCTTCCGCCGTCGCGTGCAGCACCTTCAGCGCGCGCTCCGCTTCGTCGCGCATGTCGCGCACGCGGTAGACCGAGCCCATGCCGCCGCGGCCGATCGAGGCGAGGATCTCGTAGCGCTCCGCGAACACACCGCCGGCTTCGAGGCCCGCGCCGCGCCGCTTGCGCGGCGGCGTCGCTTCGTCCTGCGGGACGGTCGGCGCCTGCTCGAACGGGATCGTCCCCGACGACGTCGCCGCGCCGCACACGGCGCAGCTCTTCCCTTCCTCGGTTCGCTCAAAACCGCATTCGAGACATGGCATGGGAGCTTCGACATTCTAGTGCCACGCACTCTTCTTGCTTAAGATTCACGCGATGGTCGCGAAGGCTGCAGTGATCGAGGACTCCGTCGCCGCATCGGAGGTCTCGCTTTATCGGAATCTCCTCAGGATCAGGGACGAGCACACGCTGGAGTATCTCGGCATCGCGTTTTACGACGCCGAGACCACTGTGCAGTGGTCCTGGAACGGCGATCACTATTTCCACGCCGCGTCGACGATGAAGCTCGCGGTGCTCCTCGGCGTGTTCCGGCAGATCGACCGCGGCGAGCTCGCGCTCGACGCGCCGGTGCACGTGCGCAACCGCTTCACCAGCATCGTGAACCAGGAGCCGTTCATGCTCGACCTCGGCCGCGACGCCGATCCCGACGTCTACGGTCAGCTCGGCCGGACGATGACCGTGCGCGAGCTCGCGTATTGGATGATCACCAAATCGAGCAACCTCGCCACGAACCTCCTCGTCGACGTCGTCGGCATC
>Ga0134123_10002198_pt1 | contig 12802 bp, 11 predicted proteins | sample KB303_FD_96460 | JGI IMG/M metagenome (GOLD analysis project Ga0134123, IMG submission 96460) | Terrestrial soil microbial communities without Nitrogen fertilizer from Kellogg Biological Station, Michigan, USA - KB3-0-3 | ecosystem: Environmental > Terrestrial > Soil > Unclassified ...
CGCGGCACCGGATGTACGAGCAGTGGCATCCGCTCGGACCCATCGGCATCATCACCGCCTTCAACTTCCCCGTCGCGGTGTGGGCCTGGAACGCCATGGTCGCCGCCGTCTGCGGCGACTCCATGATCTGGAAGCCGTCGCACCAGGCGCCGCTCACCGCGCTCGCCGTGACCCGCATCGCCGACCGGGTGCTCAAGGCGAACAACGCCCCGCCGATCTTCAACCTGGCCTTCGGCGGCCGCACCGGCGTGGGCGAGCGGATGGTGGCCGACCGGCGCCTGCCGCTCATCTCGGCCACCGGCTCGGTGCGCATGGGTCGCGAGATCGGCAAGGTGCTGGCCGACCGCCTCGGCCGGGCGCTCCTGGAGCTCGGCGGCAACAACGGCATCCTGGTGACGGACGACGCCGACCTGGATCTCGCTCACCGGGCCGTCCTCTTCGCCGCGGTGGGCACTGCCGGCCAGCGCTGCACCACCACCCGCCGCCTGTTCCTGCAGCGTGGCATCGCCGAGGAGATGAAGCGCCGGCTGGTCGCCGCCTACAAGTCGATCCGCGTCGGCGATCCGCTGGAGCCGGGCACGCTGATGGGACCGCTGATCGATCAGGCCGCGGTGGACAACATGATGAAGGCGCTGGACCGGGTGCGCGCCGAGGGAGGCAGGATCCTCGCCGGAGGCCGCCGCATCGACCGGCCGGGCTTCTTCGTCGAGCCGACCCTGGTCGAGGCCACGGCCCACATGCCGATCACCTGCGAAGAGACCTTCGCGCCGATCCTCTACGTCTTCGAGTTCGACGACCTGGACGAGGCGATCCACCTCCACAACAGTGTGCCGCAGGGCCTCTCCTCGGCCATCTTCACGCTGAACATGCGGAACGCCGAGCGCTTCCTGGCAGCGACCGGCAGCGACTGCGGCATCGCCAACGTGAACATCGGCACCTCAGGAGCCGAGATCGGAGGCGCCTTCGGCGGCGAGAAGGAGACCGGCGGAGGCCGCGAAGCCGGCTCCGACTCCTGGAAGACCTACATGCGCCGCCAGACCTGCACGATCAACTGGGGCACCGAGCTGCCGCTCGCTCAGGGGGTGGAGTTCAAGGTGGGAGCCTGAAAAGGCAAAGGACGGCAAAGGACATCAAGGACTCCAGGGACACGAACAGCCGAATTTCCGTGCTTCGTGTCGTTGATGTCCTTGTTGTCCCGGCAGTCCTTGTCGAAATCCGCCCCCGCGCCTACTTCACCTTCCGATCCTCCCGCTTGGCCTCCCCGAGCGGATGATCTTCATGTGCCCTGGCGCTTGAAAAACTGGACCTCGCGCTCGTGCTGGCGCGCGGCTTCCAGGGTGGGGAAGGTCCCGAGGTTCCTCCGCTTTCCCGTCTTCTCGTCCTTCTTCCTCGAGTACAGGCGGTACTCGCCGGACTTCAGCTTCCTGATCATGGCGCCGGCTCGGGGCTCGGCTGGCGATGGAGCACTCCCGCCAGGAGCGGCAAGGTGCTCAGGGCACCCACGGCGACGAGGGTCCAGCCGACCGCTCGCCTCGGTTGGCGGTCGAGCCGGTCGCCCAGCAGCAGGGCAATGCCTGCGCCTAGGGCCGCCCGGGTTCCGGCGATCATGCCCAGCTCGGGCAAAGTGATGGTTCGAGAGATCATCGGCAGCTCCCTTCTCGAACAAACGTCGGAGCGGAAGCGCTCCAACGCTCTTCCGAAAGAAGGGGCAAGAGATGTGCCAGCCTCGTAGCTTCAGCGAGCCGGACAGTTGAAGGTCCGCGGATGGCGCAAGGAGAGCTGGGCAGCGCGCTCCGGCGTCGTGACGAACACGACTCCCCCCTCGGAGCCGACCGAGAGCCCGGCGGAGGTCGCCACCCGCAACCAGGCCTCGGGGAGAGAGACCGTCCCCGGCTCGCCGCGGAACGTCCCCTCGATGCTCTGGTCCACCATGAGGTCGACGCCGGCCGACGCCTCGGCGAGCCGCTTCAGAACGGACCGCAGGGGCTCGTCCTTCTGGAGCGTGAATTCGCCCTTCGGGAGCCGGGACAGCAGCTCCTGCGGGAGCCTCCCCACCTGTCCGGGCTTCGTCGGGACGAGCTTCGGCGCTCCGAAATTCTGGTTCCAGCGATCGAAAGCCTCACAGTCGTGGGCCTCGCGGCACGGCGGCGCTTCGGCGATGTTCCGTGCCGTCGCGCAGGGGTCCTCGGTCTGCACGGGCCGCTCCGGCGCCGACAGGCACAAGGCGAGGGGAACGAAGAAGATGACGAGAAGGAAGGCTGCGATCTTCATTCCGTTTCCTCCAAGGGTCGTCGTTCCCTCAGTTTCGCCCAGGAGGAGCGGCGATGTCAAAAGGGACGATCGACGACCGTGCTACGGCCGGATCCAGGTGAAGATTCCCCGGTTTCCGATCGACGCGTAGATCTTGCGGGGATTCTTCGGATCCTGGGTCAGCTGCAGCACGTACCCGGTCAGGCCGGCTGGACGGAACGTCCGCCCGCCGTCGCGGCTCCAGTAGACGCCACTGGCATCGTCCTCGGGATGCAAAGGGCTCGGGAAGTGGTGTACGGCGGCGTACAGGATGTTCGGTTTCTTTGCGTCGATCAGTAGCGCGGTCACGCTCGAGTACTCCGGGAACCCGCGGCCCCAGGGTTTCCAGGAGCGCCCTCCGTCGTCGCTGCGCCAGATGCGTTCGGGACGATCGTCAACACGCTCGCGGGTGGTCCCCAGGAACATGCGGCCGGCAAGGCTCGGATCGAGCGCCAGCGCAACCGGCTCGCCGGCGTGCTCCAGACCCCGGGGGCGGATGGCCGTCCACTGCAGGCCGTGGGCAGTGCCTTTCCAGAGGCGCTCCCGCCCCGCCGGAACCCAGAGCGTGCCCGGCCTGGCCGGATCAATGACCAGCCGCCGCACGGAGAAAACCGGCTCATCATAGGTGAAGGGCGGTGCGCACCGGAACGTCGCACCCCGGTCTTCGCTGCGGGCCAGGAGACAGTACTCCTCATCGTCCACCACTCCCCCGCCCGTCATGTAGACGATGTCGGATGCCGTTGGGTCGACGACGATCTGCCGGGCCTCGAACAGACTGACGGCACCCGGATCATTCCCGTCCCGCAGCACGGTCCAGTGGGCTCCACCGTCGTCGCTTCGGGCACCACCGGAGAACCACGATAGATAGACGGTCTGCGGGTGCAGCGGATCGATTCCCAGGACCTGGCTCGAATAGTAGTTGAACTCTGTCGCATCGGCCGGCAGGTCCGCATCCGTCCGCCGCCATCTCGCACCGGCGCTGAGCGATTTGTACACTCCTGCCATGCCTGCGCCGGCATAGATCACACGCGGCTGCTCGGAGTCGATGACGAACGAGGGCACAAAGGTCGCGTGCAGCCCGGCCCGCGCCGGCTGCCAGGTAGCGGCGCGATCGCGGCTGCCGAAGACCCCCAGGCGATACGTCCCTGCCCAGAGCGTCCCGTCTCCGGACGCGCTGGCGGCATAGCGCACCGTGAAATCCGGCGGCATCGTACCTTTCTGCCAGCTCTGACCATGGTCGGTGCTGCGCATGTCGCCGGCGTAGACCACGCCCTGACGATCCACCGTGAGGGGAAAGCCATCCGCGGTACGCTGCCAGACGGCGCCGCGATCCGTGCTGCGCCAGGTGGCGCCCGGGTCGTCCAGCGCATTCACGCGAAAGGAGACATAGATCAGGCCTGGCGTCGTCGGGTCGACAGCCAGTTGCGCGTACTCTTCGCTGAAGTATGGATCGAGCCCCCCTGCGAGCTCCACCCAGGTCGCGCCGCCGTCCGTGGTCTTGACGACTCCGTCGATGCCGTAACCCTCCATCCCCACAACGGCCGCATATACGGTGTTGGAATCAAAGGGGTCGATGGCAATGTCGATAGCGCGGGCAATGAGCTCCGAGTCATCGACAGCGGGAGCCCACGCGGCACCACCATCGTTGCTCCAGTACACGCCGCCACTGGTACCGGCCCACACCCGGCGCGGATTGCGCGGATCGACGTCGACCGACGCCACGTACAACCAGTCCAATGTGGGGCCGCTCCAGGTCGCTCCGCTGTCGTGCGAGACGAAGACTCCGTAGCCGGCGGCGTACACCACGGAAGAATCCGAAGGTGCGACGGCAACGTCGTTGATGAGGCCGCGCTTCAGACCCTGGCTCGACCTCAGCCAGGTGGCGCCGCCGTCGGTGCTCTTGAAAATGCCGCTCCAGGTGCCCGCGTAGAGCACGCCGGCCCGCTGCGGGTCGGCCTCCAGGCCCAGGATCTGCCCTCCATCCGGGCCGATCGGTGTCCACTCGTTGGCCGCCTCCGCCGTTGCGGCGGCCAGGCTGAGCACCAAGAAGGCAAAGGGAATCCAAGGAGCTCGACGCATGATGATCCCTCCTGTATATAGGATATACGACCCGGAGAAACCAGGCGTCACACCGCGCTCGCTCACCCCGCCACCCCAGCCCTCCCGGCATCACCTCGAGCACGATCTTCTCTCCCGCCGGCCCGACAGTCGTCGTGCTTGCTCCTTCCCAAATCGGGAACTATCCTTCCCAATATGGGAACAGAGTTGACGCCAAGGACGAGACTGGCCGACGCACTCTTCTCGCCTGTTCAGCAGCGCGTGCTCGCTCTTCTCTTCGGCCAGCCGGAACGCAGCTTTCGGAGCTCCGAGGTCATCGAGCTGGCAGGTTCCGGCACCGGCGCGGTACATCGCCAGCTGGTTCGCCTCGCTGAGAGCGGGCTGGTAACGGCCACACGAGTGGGAAACCAGAAGCACTATCAGGCCAATCGCGATGCGCCGATCTTCGCCGAGCTCCACGGCTTGGTGGTCAAGACGATCGGCCTCGTAGGCCCGCTGGAAAAAGCTCTTGCACCTTTCAGGGAGCACATGCACGCTGCCTTCGTGTATGGCTCGATCGCCAAGGGGGCAGACACGGCTCTGAGCGACGTCGATGTGATGGTGCTCAGCGATGACCTGTCCTACGCGGATCTCTACAACGCTCTCCAGGATGCCGAAGCCACTTTGCAGCGCCCGGTCCACGTGAGCCTGGCGACCGCAGAGGAGTGGAAGCGCAAGCTGGCGGCGGGGAACCCATTCGTCACCAAGGTCCAAGCCCAACCCAAGATCCCACTGATTGGATCGGCAGATGACCTCGCCTGAGCTCGAGCGTCTCGTTGGCATCGGCAAGCTGAAGAGAGAGCCGGGAGCTCAGTCGGAGATCGACGGGCTGGTACGCTCCGCGCGGAGCCGGCTCACGGACGCGAGACATCCTGCCTTGGCGCTGGAAAGCCGGTTCGACCTCGCCTACAACGCGGCCCACGCACTATCGCTCGCGGCTCTGCGCTGGCAGGGTTACAGTTCGGACAACCGGTACGTTGCCTTCCAGGCACTGCCCCATAGTCTCGGCCTGGGCCCTGACGTTTGGCGAGTGCTCGCCACCTGCCATCAGCGCCGCAACGCGCTCGAATACGAGGGGCATCTGGAGGTGGACGAGCGCCTCCTGGCGGATCTCATCAACGCCGCCGAGGCTGTCTATGAGGCCATGATCAGTCTGGGTCCGGTGGGTAGCGAGGAGGGGTAGGGTGTCACCCGTGAGAGCTTGCTGAGGCCGGTCGCCGCACCGGCGAAGGGGCGGGTAGTCCTCATTCACCCGGGCTTGCGCTGGCCCGGCGTGCACGACGGCGGTGAATCCAGACGGAAATGAGGTTGTAGGAACCACCGAGAACAGCGGCACTCAGAGCGGTGCCGAGCGACGCGCGTCCGGACCGCACGAAATAGACGTAGCCGTAAACGCCGAGAGGAATGTACAAGAGCAATGACGTCACTACCCCGGGCGAGTACTCGCGCCCACGGATCACCGCGCGAACATGGAAGACGGCGTTCCCGATGACGAGAGACGCGATCGTCAGCCACAACGCCACACCCTGCGGCCCGAGACCTTGAAGAGGAATGGCAAGACACACCGCAACCAGGAGGGCGTTGATGCCGACTGCGAAGGCCGGGGTGAAGCTCACGGCGGCGTCCGGCCGGTATTGCCGGTACCAGGCCGAGAAGCCGCCCGGGAACACGAACTCCTCGACGATGTGCGCGGCAACCGCAACCGCCGGAGCCCACGCCAGGACTCGGTCACTCAACGGAGCAATCATAGGTGTACTTTACGGATTCTGCCGGCGCAGGTTGCATCGAGCACCTCCAACCTGAAAAGCAGAGCCCTACCCCGCCACCCCCAGCCCGCCGGGCATCACCTCGAGCACGATCCTCTCTCCCGCCGGCACCGGCCGGACCGGCTCTCCGCCGCCGTAGAGCTCCACCTCGCGGTCGAATTCGATCTCGACCCGCTTCGCGGTTGTCAGCAGCACTGCCGGGTGGTCGACGTGGTTCCCTTTGTAGACTTTGGGAAAGACCGAGAGGAAGGCGCTCAAGGAGACCTCTTTGACGATCAGGAGATCGAGGAGGCCGTCGTCGATGCGGGCGGAGGGCGCGATGCGCATGCCACCTCCGTAGGTGGGGAGGTTCGCCGCGTCGACGAACATCACGCGCCCTTCGAAGGCGTTGCCGTCCCAGACGACTTTCGCGAACGGCGGGGCGAAGCTCACCAGGGTGCGGAGCGCCGCCCAGGGATAGACCCAACGGCCTCGGAAGCGCCGCACCTGGTTCGCCCGGCGGGCGACCTCGGAATCGAAGCCCGCTCCGGCATAGCCGACGCAGACCGTGTCTCCGGCCCGGATCAGGTCGATCCGCCGGATGGGCGCGGCCAGCGCGTGCCGCACCGCCTCGTCCAGGTTGCGCGGAGTGTCCAGGGCGATGGCGAGGTCGTTGCCGCTGCCCATCGGGATCACGCCGAGGGCGGTGGCGGTGCCGGCCAGCCCCTGCGCGACGTGGTGCATGGTGCCGTCGCCGCCGACCACCAGCAGGCGCTCGATGCCGTCTTCCGCGGCGCGCCGCGCCTGCTCCGCGAGATCTCCCACCCGGCGGCTCACCACGAGCCCGGCGTCGAGCCGGCTCGCCAGCACGCGGACGTGGTCCAGGGCGTTTCGCGCGGCTCCGTTGCGCGATCCAGGATTGACCAGGAAGCGAGTCGTGATGTTTTCGCTCATGGGAATGCAGGCCCCGTCTGGCGGAACGCCGCCACCATTTCTTCCAGCAGCTCGGGATGCCCGGCCAGGAGCTCCAGGGCTCGTTCATGGCGCTCGGCGTGTGTCACGACCGCGCGGGCGCGGCGCATCCTCTCTCCCCAGGTCTCGCGGTCCAGGAGGGGGCGCGGACGGTGCCCCTCGACGCCCTGTCCCAGCAGAATGGCGTCGATCCCCTCCGGCCCCCAGAGCGGATCGGGATAGTCGAAGGCGGCTCGCGCCGCCGGGTCGTAGGTCAGCGGTCCCCGCTCCCGGAAGGCGGCGAGGAGACCGGCGTGGTGCGAGACGTCGACCTCCTCCCGGCAGGCGCGCCAGAAGGGGCTGTCCACCCGGCGGTTGAACTTGTAGTGGAGGGCCAGGAACCAGCGCAGGTAGTCCCACCAGGCCCCCACCTTGCGGCTCAGCTCCTCCGGCAGCCCCCGCTCGCCCTGGCGCAGCGGACAGACGCGAACGAGCAGGCCGATCTGCCGGATCAGCATGTGAAGCGCGGTCGATTCCAGCGGCTCCACGAAGCCGTAGGCGTTCCCCAGGGCCACCACGTTCCCTTTCCAGAAATGGGCATGCCGGCCGGCCCGGAAGCGGACCAGGCGCGCCGGTCCCATGCCGGGCCCTGACCTGGAATGGGAACAAATGCGGCGCATCTCCTTCTCGGCCTCCTCCGGAGTCTGGAAGGCCGAGGCGAAGACGTAGCCGCGGTGGTCGCAATCCTCCTGCGGCGTGCTCCAGCACCAGCCGCTGCTCATCGTCTCCGCCGTGGTGTAGGGCCGCACCGTTCCGCCATGCGGCACCGGCGCCACCACCGCCCGGTCGGTCCACAGGCTGCTCTCGAAGCCGATCCACGGGGAGTCCAGTGTACGTTCCAGGAGGAGGGAGCGAAAGCCCGTGCAGTCGATGAAGAGATCGAACGAGAGGCGCCGGCCGTCGTCCGTGCGAAGGGCGCGGACCTCCTCTCCGTCCTCGGAGCGCTCGACCTCGGCCACCGTGGCCTCGATCCTTTCGACACCGGCCTCCTCGGCCCGCCGCTTCAGGTACGCCACGAATCGCTCGTTGTCCAGGTGATAGGCGGCTTCGGTGCCGAGACGGCAGGACCAGCCGCCGTTCTCGCGATAAACGGGGACGGCCCCGGCGGTCATCAGCAGGGACTGGAGCGAGACGTCCTTGATCGCTCCGCCGTGGACCACCGGCTCCAGGAAACGGACCGGCCCGAAGGGATAGTGGAAGTCGCCGGTCTCCGGGTGCCCCCAGAGGAAGCGGATGCCCAGCTTGAAGGTGGGCTGCACCTCGCGGAAGAGGCGGTGGACGTCCAGCCCCAGGTCGACGTGGAGGAACTGGGGCATGAGCGGGGTCGTGGCCTCGCCCACGCCGATGATCGGCAGGTCCGGAGATTCGATGAGCGTGATGGCGAGCCCCGGGACCTTCCGCTGCAGGGCCAGGGCTGCGAGATATCCGGCCGTGCCGCCGCCGAGGATGCCCACCGTGGCGACGAGGCCCGCGGTCTCCGCCGGCCCGACCCGCGGCGGCCGCCGCTCCGCCATCTCGATCCGCACGCGCTCGGCCCGGACAGTGGACGGCTCCTCACGAACCGGCACGGTGCCGCAGACCGGGCAGTCCGGCCGCCGCTCGACCGGGAGACGGCGGATCGCCCCCGATGGCAGGACCTGGAGGATCTGAAACAGCATCTCCGGCGTGCCCCGGGGATCGAGGAAGGCCCGGACCTCATCAGCGAGGAGCGCCGCAACGCGGTCGAGCGCGGCCCCCTCCAACCGGCCGGTGCGAAACTCCGCCGCGGCGGCCAGTGTGTCGTCCGGCGCGAGCCGCAGGACGCCGAGCGCGGCGAGCTGGGAGCAGGCGAAGCAGGGGCTTGCCCCGGGCACGGTGAGCGGACCAATCCGCAGGCCGTCCGGATCGGCGGTCACGAAGAGGCTCGGCACTCCCGCCGCGAGCCAGCGAGCCTGGAGGTCCAGGAGGTCGCGATAGGAGGTGTCGCCGAGGGCCGCCACGGCCAGCTGTTCCCCCTCTCCCGGGAGGGTGTGAGTGCGTGTGGGAGAGGGGGTTAGGGGGTGAGGGTCCCGGCGAAGCCGGCTCTCCATGCTTACGACGCACACGCCGGCAAGTCCCGCGGCGATGCGCTCGCCGACCGTCTCGTCGGCCACCAGAACCACCCGCGCCCCCGCCGCAGTCCCCGCCACCGGCACGATCCGCAGCACGTCGCCAGCGAGGCTGCCAAGGAGCCGCCGGACCGCCTCCGGATCGTGCTCGTCCGCCAGGGCGTCGCAGATCTCCGCCACGGTCCGCGCTCCGTCCACCAGGCCGAGTACCCGTTGCAGGTCCTCCGCGGCCACTCCCCGCAACAGGGAGATCCCTCCGGCGTGGCGGACCAGCACCCGGTCCTCGGGGAGAGGGACGATCTGGGCCGCGGGATCGCGCTCCAGGAGGTCCGTGGGATGGAGAGGTCGGCTCACGATCGTGAAACCCGGAGACTCGATCCGGAGGCTGGAACGCTATACTGCCACCGTCCCGTCCGTCCATCGGTCATCGATTATGCCTTCGTTGGATTCTTCCACCCTGCGCCGGGCGCGGACCCTGGGCATCCCGGCCCTGCTCGCCATCGCCCTGGCGGCCCTGCTCGCCGTGTGGACCGCCGTCGAGCGGCGCACGGAACCCGCGATCTGGCAGCTGCTCCTCCTCGCCGGCGCGGTGGTCGCGGCCGGCGTGCTGATGGCCGCCTCGGAGCTCCTCCACCGCAAGACCGAGCGGGCCTTGACCCGGGAGGTGGCGGAACGCAAGGAGGCGGAGCAGAGGGCGCTGGCCGCGGACCTCGCCAAGAGCGAGTTCCTGGCCAACATGAGCCACGAGATCCGCACTCCGATGAATGGCGTGATCGGCATGGCCGAGCTGTTGTCGCGCGCCCAGCTCCCGCCGGAGCAGCGCCGCCAGGTCGAGGTGATCAATTCCTCGGCCGAGACCCTGATGAGCCTGGTGGACGACATCCTCGACCTGTCGAAGATCGAAGCCGGGCGCCTGGAGCTCCGCGAGACCGATTTCGCGCTGGCGGAGGTGGCGGAGGGAGTGGTCAAGCTGCTCGCTCCGCGCGCCGCGGCCAAGGGGCTGGAGCTGCGCGTGGAGATGGACCCGGACCTGCCGCCCGGGCTGCACGGGGACTCCTCGCGGCTGCGCCAGGTGCTGCTCAACCTGGTGGGCAACGCGATCAAGTTCACGCTCCGGGGGCACGTCCTCGTACGCATCGAGGAGGAGACCGTGGACTGGCTCCGCTTCGTCGTCCAGGACACCGGGATCGGGATCGCCGCCGAGGACCTGCCGCGGCTCTTCGAGCCGTTCAGCCAGGCGGACAGCTCGGCGGCACGCCAGTTCGGCGGCACCGGGCTGGGGCTGGCCATCTCCCGGCATCTCGTGGAGCTGATGGGCGGGACGGTCGGCGTGGACAGCGAGCGGGGCCGGGGCTCGACGTTCTGGTTCCGGCTGCCGGCACGGCCGGCGGGATTGGGGACGCGGCCCCTGCCGCTCCCCATAGCCGGCTCCCTGCCGGGGATGCGCGCGTTGATCGTGGAAGACAATCCGATCAACCAGGAGGTGGCCCGGGCGCAGCTCGTCGCGCTGGGGATCTCCGCCGACATAGTGGCCGACGGCCCGGCCGCCCTGGAGGCTCTCTCCCGCCGGCGCTACGAAGTGGTCCTCATGGACTGCCAGCTCCCCGGCCTGGACGGCTACGAGACGACGCGCCGCCTGCGCAATCTGGAAAAGGACCGGCGGACGCCGGTGATCGCGGTCACCGCCCATGCGCTGCGCGGCGAGCGAGAGAAGTGCCTCGCCGCCGGCATGGACGACTACCTCGCCAAGCCGTTCCACCTGGAAGACCTGCGCGCCGCGCTCGGCCGCCTGCTGCCCGAGATCGCCCGGGCGCCGCTTCCGGGCTCCATCGCGGCACTCGCGATGCGCGCGGCGGCACCCGCGTCGTCGCTCGACGCCGGCCGGCTGGCGGTGCTGCGCCAGCTCGAGAACCGCACCGGCGAGCTGGTGGTCCGCCGTCTTGTCGCGAGCTTCCCTCCCCAGGCGCGGCTACACCTCGCCGGGATGCGTCAGGCCATCCGCGACGGCGATCCGAAGGCGCTGGAGAACGCCGCCCATGCGCTGAAAGGGGGAGCCGCCAACCTCGGGGCCATGGAGCTGGCCAGAGGGTGCGCCGAGCTCGAAACCCGGGCGCGCCAGGGGGAGGCCGCAAGCTGCCGCGAGCTGCTCCAGAAGGTCGCCGCGGAATGCGCGCGCGTGGAGAGGGATCTGGCCGCGCTGGAATGAAGCGCCGCCGGCTACTTCTCGCAAAGATCCGGCAGGCCTTCGCCGGTCTTCGGCAGCACTCCTTCTCCGATGGCGAGCCCCCGCGCGCAGACGGCGTCGAGGTCCGCCTGCCGCCGCGTGCTCCGGTAGAGCCGGGCCAGAGACCACAGGGCCGGCACCAGCTCGGTGCTCGTCGGGCCGTAGACCTTCTCCCGGATCGCCAGGCTGCGCAGCAGGACCGGCTCTGCCTCGGCATAGCGGCCCAGGGAGACATAACAGTTCCCCAGGTTTCTCAAGGTCAAGGCGACCAGGGGATGCTGCGGCCCCAGCCGCTTCTCCAGGCTCACCAGCCCGCGCCGGTAGAAAGGGACCGCCTCCGCGAACCGGTGCGCGTCGGTCAGCAGGACGCCGAGAGCCACCGTGCTCGACGCGACGTCCGGATGGTCCGGAGGGAGGATTTCCTCTCGAAGGGCGAGGGCGCGGCGGAACAAGCGCTCGGCCTCGACATTGTCGTGCGCCGCACTGCGCGTGACCGCGAGCTCATAGATGGCGCGCGCCAGCTCCGGGCTGCGCGGGGTTTTCTCCCGGATGGCGACCGCGCGCCGGAGGACCGGCTCCGCCGCCTTCCGGTCCTTCAAAAGGCGTCCCAGGCAGCGTCCCAGGCTGAGCAGCACGTCGGCGACCTCGGGATGATCCGGCCCCAGGCGTTTCTCGCGGAGAGCCAGAGCCCGCCGGAACAGGGGCTCGGCATCCTTCCGGCTCTGTTCCAGGTAGAGATTTCCGAGATCGAGCAGGCTCTCGGCCACCTCCAGGCTCTCGGGGCCGAGCTCGCGTTCCCGCACCGCGAGAGCCTCGGCGAGGAGCGGCTCCGCCTCCCGGAACAGGCCCAGGCGCACATAGATGCGGCCGATCGTCCCCATCAACCGGGCGCGCACCAGCGGCTGGCCGCGCAGCTCCGTGCGCACCCGCAGGGCGCCCTGGTCGAGCAGCTCGCGGGCGGGGACGTCTCCTCCCCGTCCTACGCGCGGATCAGACACCTTGAAGACGTCTTCCAGGAAGCGGGCCACCTCCTCGGCTTCCGTCCGGGACCGCTCCGATTCGGCCCGCGCCGCCACCGCCCGGTCGCGCTCCCGCCGCAGGTCGAAGGTGTATTTGACGGCTCCGAGGGCGAGGACGAGCACGGCGAGCGCCGCGGCCAGCGCCCGCAGGCGCCGCTTCGGCTTGTCGCGGATCCAGGCCAGGCGCTGGCGGATTTCCACGGCGGTGGGCCGCTCCGCAGGGGCCGGAGCCTTCATCCGCTGGATCAGCGACGCCAGGTCGCGATCGATGCCGGTGGCCGGGAGGGTGTCTCCCTCGCGCGCTTTGACCAGAAGGAGATGGAACGGGAG
>Ga0134123_10002200_pt1 | contig 12792 bp, 14 predicted proteins | sample KB303_FD_96460 | JGI IMG/M metagenome (GOLD analysis project Ga0134123, IMG submission 96460) | Terrestrial soil microbial communities without Nitrogen fertilizer from Kellogg Biological Station, Michigan, USA - KB3-0-3 | ecosystem: Environmental > Terrestrial > Soil > Unclassified ...
GAGCGCGCGAACTACACTGACGCCGTCGAGTTCATCGATGTCAGGTTCCTCGATCTCGGCAGCGTGGGGGACAACTCTGCGTCGGCGAGAGCATTGGGCCAGGCGATGAGCTTACGGGCCATGCGCTGGGAGATCGCTCGCGACGTGACCGCGCTCGTGGCGGTCGGTGGACGAACGTCCGGGTACGCGGGCTGGCGACCTGGGATTGCCGATGAGATCGCTTCCGCAGTCAAGGCGGACAATCCGATCTATCTCGTTGGGGGTGTCGGTGGCGCGGCGAGCTGGTACGCGAGTGCGGCATTCCTGGAAGGCGGAATTCCGAACGCTCCCGCGGCCCCGTGGCTCGGAGCGGAGACAGACGCAGAGCTCGCGCTTCCAATCGTGGACGAGGTCGTCCGTGCTCTTCGAGAGGGGGTGTCCCGAAACGGACTTACAAAAGCGGAGAATGTGCGTCTCGCCCAAACGGTGAACCCGGATGAGATCATTGCGCTCGTGCTGAGCGGTCTCGCCAGAGTCTCGGAATAGCGAGGCTACAGCCTACGCCCACCTACTGCCAGAGTGGTTCCTGCCGAAGGGGTCTCGATGGTTGTCGGGCTCGACTCGGCTCCTCCGCAAGAACGCCTCGTGAATCCAGGCCTGCACGTCGCCGCTGGATTCACTCCAGTCGTACAGCTTTGCATAGCCCGCCTTGACATTGTCATGAAGCCGCGGCGGGATCGTGCGCAGAGCGCCCTTGCCACGTTTGTCGTCGAGGTAGGCGGTACGGTACGCGGGTAGCAGGATTCCGAGGAGCCCTCCTCGCGAGTGGAGCTTCGTATCGTGAAGAGTAGACGAAATCTCCCAGTCGACGTGTTTGCGCTGCCACGTCAATCTTCCTATCAGCACGACGGTGACCGACGCCCCGCGCAGGTATTCGTCGCGGATCTTCGTGCGGATCGTCTCGGTACGTAGGTTCGGATCGATGTCGCCCATGTCGACACCAGCCGGAATGATCGTGCCGTAAGCGTCGCCGAATCGGAGCACGAACCGCTTCTTGTATTTCTCGTCGAGCTCGTGGTGATAGCTGACGAAGACCCTGTGGAGCTTGCTCATGCAGCCATCACCTACTCGCGAACCCGGTTGGTCGGATCTGTCCCCACCTATGTGGAGAAATGGAAAATGGCGAAACCTCTTGTTAAGCCAACAGGATTGCCACAAGGACGACGGAGGATTACGCCGGTAAAGACAGTATCACATCCGAGGTTGAAGTGGTTCGCTAGGAAGGCCGTCGGTGCTTGAGGTGGCGGGGCGCTTCTCTCAACTGGCGGGGTGGGCGGCTGGAAAGGCGCAGCAGGTCTGAGCATCTGGCTTCCGCGCGATGACAATGAAGCCATGGGCCCGACGCAAGAGGCGGTCGAGAACCACCACGACCCACCAGCAGAACGGCCACGCCTGCGGCGCGGCCGACACCCGGTCCGTCCTCCCTGGAAACGCCCAGGCCCGGGTGTAGTGGCCCATCGAAATTGAGCGCGGCATTTTGGCAGGTTCCGCAGCTCGATAGCCGGAGTTCGTACTTCCGATCTGTTTGGGGGGTCAAAGTGCACCCATAGTACGAACTCTGAAAAGTTCGTACTACTGATCTACTTGGGGAGCCAGATAATCCCTGCCCCCGAGTCGTCGGGGAGCAAGATGATGGAGCCCCGGTCGCCAAGCGCGGTCGGGGCTCTGTTAGTCTAGGGAACGCGCGGGTTTACGGTCCGCCACAACCCCACCTCCTGCGAGCCCAAAGCCTGTTAACCGGAGAGCGCCGGAACATGTGCGAAAGACCGTGTTCTATCACTCAAACTCTCTCCCTCTCTGTTAAGGTGCCGCTTGGTGCCCGTGGCTGCCGGTCCACATGTCGTGGTTGGAGTGAAAGACGACTTGTTTGCTGTCGGAATGCCGCTCGCAGCGGGCTCCTCTTTCGGCGGTCGCTTTCTCATCGGATGGGCGAAGAGTCGGGATTCTGAGGGCAGGAACAAAGAACCGACCCGTTTCTTCTGGTTATTTACGTTAGATTGAATTGGACCTCAATCGCAACGCAGCAACTCATTAGAACGGGTCGGTCACTACTTTTACTCTACCCCTCCATGAGCCGATCGCCAAACAAAAGATACCAAAAGATTGACCCGCCCGTGCATTGGACCGACAGATGGACCCTCACTCCGGGTTGATCTCGGATGAGAGTCTGCACAGCCGCTGAGCGGGCCGGGTGAGGCCAGGCTCAATACTGGGCTGATCCTTGCCCGACTGTTATGATGAAGGTGCCCGGTCCCAACTGATGGAGGACCGATCATGGCACAACATGTGTTTTCCTCGCTGGGCGAGGCAGCCGATCGAAAGCTACACGCGCTCGCAGATACCTCCCGCGAAAAACTCGAAGAGATTAAAAGGAAGAACCTCGGGGATCTGTATCGCGACACCAAAGGGTGGGTGCGACACAATCCAGGTAAGACTTTGGTGGGAGCGGTGACCACCGGTGTCCTGATCGGCTGGTTTCTCCGCCGAAGACGCTGAAGCAGGCGGTTACGGCTGCGACAGTAATGCCCTTCCGGTAATGAATCCAGCCCCCCAAAAATCGGTGGACTACTAGAGGGAGGTGCGCGCATGGCATTCAACCCAGATGAGATCCACGCTAACCGGGACTACTTCGCAGCGAAGCTCCGAGCGGAGCGACAGAAGGCGGATGTCGTCAGGAAGGTCAAGGAGAGCAAGGGGGACTTCATTCTTCTCGACACTCGCGGGCGACAGGCCTTCGACCAGGGCCACATCCCGGGAGCCTGGTGCCTTCCGCTCGAGGAGCTCGACGCCCTCGCGGCCCAGCTGCCGAAGGATCGGGAGCTCACCACGTATTGCTGGAACCACACGTGACACCTCTCCGCGAAGGCGGCTCTGCAGTTGGCAGAGCTAGGATTCTTCGTGAAAGAGATGAACGCGGGCTGGCGAGAGTGGACTGCGGAGGGGCTTCCGACCCACCAGGGTGGAGCCGTAGGAGTGCGTTGCGATTGCAGCGTCTAGACGAGATGCCCTAGGTGGGTCATACAACCAAATCGGATGAGCGGTATGTTATCTCTTGCGCTGACATGGCAATACCCGAACGCGATGTGAAAATGCTTTGGGGCCGTGCGGGAAGCTGTTGTTCGATTCCCGCCTGCCGCCGTGAACTGTCTCCGACGGGTCACAACCCGTATGTCCTGGGGGAGATGGCACACATTGTCGCCAAAAGTACTGACGGGCCCCGTGGGAGCACCTCCATTCCAGAGAGCAAGCTGGATTCTTACTCCAACCTCATTCTCATCTGTCCTACCCACCACGCGATCATCGACAAGGATCCAGGGGCCTACCCTGTAGATCTCCTGAGGAGACTCAAGGCCGCACACGAGGAATGGGTTCGGCTTTGTCTGGATGGCGCGGGAAATCCTGCTTGGCAGAGACCCTCCCTGACCCTTGGCGAAAGGTGGTATCCCATTGACCCGGCAGACGGCGGGCGCGTTGATAGATTTGGGGCTGGTTGGATGCTTCGAGTTCCGTACCAGGCGGCACAAGTAAGCGATGTCTTTCTAACGGGCATTAGGCAAGCGCTCGGGCGAATGGACGCTGAAGGACCCTTTTGTCGAAAGTGCGGTGTGGAGCTGATCGAAAGATCTTTAGAAAGCGGCTTCGTGTGGGCTTGTGACAGGTGCGGAGAGGTCATGTCCACTGAGCGGACTGTCGAAAGTGCTAGAACCGCCGTGGTTCGCATAGGCCGCGCCCCAGTTAAACGTCTTTGGCGCAAGAACCATACCGAGCGTTAATTTCGGAGGAGGTAATACTGACGCGCAACCCCGACCAGGGTGCGAATCTGAGCGAAGACTTCCTGATTACTCGGATAGAGCTCACCCTAGGCGTATACTTCTCGTAGGCTTTCCCCACACAACCGATCGTTCAAGCGGAGCATCCGTGCCTTCTGCATCGAGCACCTGCCCCTTCTGCCGCGGAACGGGGCTATGCCACCGTTGTGGAGGCAAAGGCAGTGTCCAAACGCTACGTTCCAAGACGCGACCCTGCCGTGAGTGTGGGGGGTCGGGCAAGTGTGCACTATGTGGCGGGACAGGACGGGGCGATTGGCGGAAGCCTGACAAAGGGGGGAGGAGGGAAGTAGGAGGACCACGCCGTGGCGAAAAAGAAGAAGGCCAAGACGACAGCAAGGGGGAAAAAGATGCGCAGTGAAATGACTTTAGGGAAGAAGCAGACGATGGGCAGTAACTTCAGCCGAAGGCCCCCCGCACCGCTCATCGGGAATGATGAGGTGGAGAAGGAGGAAGAAGAAGACGAAGGGGAGGAAGAAGAGAAAGAGCGGGAAGAAGAGGATGAAGAAGAAGAGGAGGAGGAAGAGGACGAGAGAAAAGGCTGGTCCGACTGAATAGGCGAGTCAATTGGCTCGCTCTGGATAACTGAAGTGGATGGCAATTCTTTCCGCAATTTCCATCCGGCTCGTGTGCCGGAAGACAAGTCTCAACCCTGCGCGCGTAGTCCCATCGCAGGAGCGCATCTCGGTCCTCCCAAAAGCGGCGTATAATCTGGCCAAACTAACGAAGGCGGAGAAAGAGGTGCGCACCATGCCAATCTACGAGTACGTCTGCCAGAAGTGCAAGAAGTCCTTCGAGCTTGTTAGGCGCATCAAGGAGAATGGCCGCAAAGCAGCCACGTGTCCTAAGTGCGCTAGTAAAAAGGTCGAGAGGAGCTGGAGCAGCGTCTCCGTGGCGACTTCTCGGAAATCCTAGCGGGGTGTGTATCTCAGCAGGTGAGGCCGCGAATCCTCTTCCACAGTTCTTGATCGGACGGGTGGGTGTAGACGGTGGTCGTCAGTGGACTCACGTGCCTCGCGAACCTCTGCGCCGGGAAAAGGTCCCTGCTGGCCCGATACACGTTTGTGACCGCCGTGTGCCGCAGCGCGTGGAAAGGGTAGAGCCGGTCGCACCCAGCCTCCACCTGCCACGTCCGGAAGGCGAACTGGACGCGGCGCTTGCTGATGCGGACGCGCGACTGGGAGCAGAGGAGAGGATCGGTTGGCTGCAATCCTTCCCGACGTCGCGGGCCTTGTGCCGGCGGCCGTGACCAGTCGACCACTTGGCCTCACTGATGACTTCCCTCGCCAGCAGTCGTAGACCTCGATGGAGCTGGCGCAATCCTTCTTGAACATGGTGAGCTGCTCTTGCCTGTCCTGCCATCCTATTGGGCATGGGCATGAATCCCTCCCGTAGACGTCATCCGTACCTGACCACGAGGACCGGAAAGTGTTAACCATGTTCACGGACGTTTTGTCACCTATGTTCCCGGCTGCCCACCTGGTTCCTGACATACTTGCAGGCCGGATAATTCGAACATCCCAGGAAGCGGGAACCAGGCATCGGTCCCCTTTTCGCGATGCGCTGTACAAGTTCGCCGCCGCATTTCGGGCAAATCGTCGTACTGCGGTATTTTCTCTTGACGGACGCCGCGTGGGCTACCGCTGCGAAGAATCCGGATGCCGCGCGGCTTTCGAGAACGGCGAGCACCCTGTCAACTTCTGCGTTGTCCAGCACGACTTGCGTCTTTCCGCCCACCCAAGATGCGCAGCTGTGCAGGAACACGTTATTCGGAACGGGCGTCTTGAATTTGAAGCGGCCGCGAAACACCACCGCTGAGTGCATCTTCGACGCATCGATGCCGAGCAGTTCTTCAAGTGCCTTCACATGGCCAAAGTTCTGATGAAGAGGATTCTGAAACTGGTACTTCTTCTTGAAATTCACCGCCGTCCAGTTTCGGGCCGATTCTTCACCAAAGATCCAGCCAGAACGGTTCTTGTTTTCGATTACGAACAATCCAAAGGGAGACACAATGAGGTGGTCGACTTCGGACGAGCCGCGCGATGTCGGAAGGATAATTTTCCTGAAATGGTGATAGTGAGGCGCCGACGCAACGCGCCACCCGGACAGCGTAAGGCGCAGCCAGCGAAAGACCTCACGAATCTCCACCACCATTCGCCTTGCCACCTAACGCGCGGTTAAGCTGCGGCATGCGAGCGCCGACAGGTTTGGCCGTGCGTGAGCGTGGCGCATACCGACAGTTTGATGCGCGGGATTGCCACTCCTCCGAAGTTACCGCAATCCTACCAGAATGTCAGCAAGTGAGGTTGCGGACCCGTTCGAACAGTTCTTCGTCTGAGGGGTGAGTATAGACGGTGGTGGTGAGCGGGCTCACGTGCCTCGCAAACCTCTGCGCCAGGACGTCAAACTCCCGGTAGAGAGGTCAGATGGGGAAGATTGGTGAGGAACCTAGCGGAGCAATCTTCCTGCCTCATTCTCGACCATTCTTTTGTTCTGGTCGAGTACCGCGAACTGCGAATAGGGATCATGGAGACGCTCGATAGCGGCCCGCTCCCGGGCCTGCGCAAGTTCGGAGAAGGCGTCGCCGACATATTCGAACTTCTTTTCTTGGGGAATCCACCTTGCGACTCTAAAGGTGCCGGATGCAGCACTTGGTGAAGAGTGGTCAGAGCTGGGAGACCGCAACGCCTGCCGGCCGAGCCATCGCGTGGCTAGCCACCCCCCGCCGTAGGAAGTCACGATGGCGACGATCTGAAGAATGGCGACAATGGTCTTGCCGGCGGGAGATTTCGTAGGAAAGAACATGTCGAGAAAATAGAAAATGATCATCCACAGCCCGACGAATGCCATTATGCAGAAAGCGAAGACGAAGTGGCTGAATCCGCAACCCAGCGCTTCGTTCCGGACCCGTCTCACGGTTTTCATGGCGCTGGGATTGTGAGATTCACGCGCCGGATTCATAGCGCGGTCCCCGGAAATCGAGGCGGTTAGCAAGGCAGATTTCGGATTCCCTTGAACAGCTCTTCGTCTCCAGGGTGAGTATATATCGTGGTGGTGAGGGGGGAGACATGGCGGGCGAATCGTTGCGCCAGGAACAGATCCCTGCTCGCCCGGTAGACATTGGTGACCGCCGTGTGCCTCAGCGCGTGAAACGGATACAACCGGTCGAATCCTGCCTTCACCTGCCACGTCCGGAAGGCGAACTGGACGCGGCGCTTGCTGATGCGAACGCGGGACTGGGAGCAGAAGAGGGGATCGCTCGGCTGCAATCCTTCCCGACGTCGCGCCTTGTGTGCCCAAATTTACGGAGTTTACTCATCAGCGCGTCAGGCAGGAAAACATCGCCCTTGCGGCAACCCTTGGCGATTTCTGGCCGTATTCTCAGGCGAGTCCGAGGACTCCTATCATCTATATAGACATCCCCCACGTTCAGCCCTACAATCTCGGCCAATCGTAGTCCGGCTCCGAGTGCAAGCGAATAGATCAGATGATCCCGGGGATTTTCGGCAGTGGCGCGGAGAATCGCCCGTTGTTCGCTGTGGGTCAGAATTGGCGGGGACAGGTGCGGCATTCGGACCTCCATGATGCAATGGCATGATGCCGCTTGTTGCGGGGAAGTCAAGGGGATTGTAGCTGTTCCGTGAATGCGTTGTGTCCTCAGAATTGGCGGGGTCCCGGCCAGCGCCTCGAGTTCCTCAAGCCCAATGGAATCAAACTCCGCATCATCTCCACCTTGGTGTTCAGCTCCAGCTCCTGGTGCTCCTCGGGGCGCAGCACACGAACCTCGCCCAGGGGTAGGCTCCTCCTCCCTGAAGGCGATGATGTCGTTATCAACACCATCACATAACAGGGGCTGGAGCCGCTTCAATTTCCGACTAAGGATCGCACACTCTCATCCAGGGACAATGGGTTGGCTGGCAGCTTAACCTATTAATATGGAGAGGAATCCAGGCGGGGGCCCAACCCTATAAAATCGGTGGACCACTACAGTGGATATCAATCGTCAATTGCAGTCCTCTGGATTTCCAAGTGTTGAGTGGTCATTCTGCTCGGCCAAGAACGAGTTGGGCAGCTCGGCCCGCAATCATGTGGGTCGACGCGTTTGTCCCCGGCCCCGTAATGATCTGTGGCATCACGGAGGCGTCCGCCACGCGTAAACCCGTAATGCCGTGGACGCGAAGCTCTGGGTCGACAACAGCGAGCTTGTCCACGCCCATTTTGCAAGTACCAACTGCGTGCCCAAAACTCCCCGAGGCAAGTCTGGCAAGTTCCTGGATCTCCTCGGTGCTCGCCTTGGGTCCCGGAATGAGTTCGCTCTCGCGTAAACTATCGAAGGCATGCTGGTTCCCGAGTTCACGCGCGGCTTCGATGGCGCGCACGATGGCTGCGAAATCGTGGTCCGTGCCGAGATAGTTGCCACCGATCATGGCGGCATCCTGGAAGTTGTCACTGGCCAGGCGGACGGAACCAATGCTGGTGGGCTGCACTAGAGCTGGCGCGATTGTGAACGCGTCGGGTGGAGGAGTTCCAAAGCGCGAGGCTACCTCGGGCGTAACAGCTGGTAGTTGATGAAGCACTAGACTAATGTCTGTGTCACCCGAGGGACTGCTCGACAAGTAAGCCTCCGCCTCGACGGCATTGCTGTCGGCTGGCCGATCCGGCATCTTGCCTTTGTACTCGAACACAACACCGGACACGAGCACATGGTCCTGCAGGTTCTCGCCAACGCCGGGCAGGTTCTCGATGACGTCGATTCCAAGGCTGCGAAGCGCCTTCGCCTCCCCAACGCCTGAGAGCATCAGAAGCTTCGGGCTATTGATGGCACCCGCGGCAAGGATCACTTCCTTGTCGGCCGTGATGTCCCTTACCGCGCGATCTGTGGCGATCTTGACGCCAACACAACGAGTGCCCTTGAAGTTCAGTTTCACGACGTTGGTGTCGAGCAGCAGGGTGAGGTTCGGCCTCGACAACGCCGGCCGCAGGAAGGCGCGAACTGCACTCACCCGCGTACCATCCGCCGCGATGTTCATGTTGATGTAGCCTGCGCCGGGGCGCATCGGTCCGTTCACGTCATGCAGAATGGGCAAGCCCATCTGTCGAGCAGCCTCGATGAAGGCGGGCGCTGTCGGATGAGGGTCTTTGGGTCGGCGGATGTGTATGGGGCCGCCGGAACCCCGCCATTCATTCGCGCCGCCTTCTCAATCCTCCTGACTCTTGAAGACCGGAAGCACGTTGGCGAAGGCCCAACCTTTGGCTCCGTTCTCCTCCCACCCGTCGTAGTCCGCTTGCGTGCCGCGTACCCATACCATTGCGTTGATGCTGGTGCCGCCACCAAGTACGTGGCCAAGGGGCATATTGAGCTTGCGATTGTTCAATTGAGGCAACGGGGTAATGGGCAGGTTGTAATCGAGCGACCCGCCGACATTGTAAAACCAGATGCTTGGATCCAAGATGGTCGGTGCGTCGTCGAGCCCTCCGGATTCGATGACGAGGACTTGCGCGCCGGACGCGGACAATTCAGCCGCCAGGACCGAACCGGCCGCCCCTGCTCCCACAACGATGAAGTCATATCGCCTTTCTTGATTCGACACGTTGATCATCATTTCGAACTCCCAGAATTCACAATCTAGTTTTTTCGAAACGCCGCCTCAAGACCCAACTTTCGGGCATTTGGCGTTTCACCTTCCTGCGGGAGTGTCGGGTGTCGGTATAACCTTGCTCGCCCGGCGAGTAGAAGGTTCGCTGATCGGGGTCATTGAGTTTTGAGCTACGCCTGAACCTGTCTGGCAAATCAGGGTTCGCTCGGCCATTGTCCCTTCTCCTTTCAGATGCGTTGGTGTGTGTTCACTTCAATAAACCGGGCGTTGTGGGTGCAAGGCCCATGCCGTTCAGAAATCCTTGATATACCACGCCTGACCCTCGCCTCCCGGTGTCGAATCTCGCCAATTGTCGAGTTGGATCGGCACCGTCACCATGCGTCGGCTTGAACTGCTTATTATTGATTCTTAGGGCCTTGACCCATGGTCGAGAGTTGACGGTGGAATTCCCAGCTTGGCGGGCCGCCCCAGACGGTCCCCAGACCCGTCCATTTGGACTAGACCAGCACCGCCTCAATAATCTCCCGCTCGTCGCGGGGCTCAACTTCGGAGAGCCTTCCCTTCCCATGAGGCTGTCGAGTTCGTACCGATGTGAGCTATCATGTGCGGAAAGAATTCCGCCGAGGCCGCGGAGCGGCTTCTTGTTCGCACCTTGGACGAGCGCCTCCAACCTGGGATGATGGCTCCCTTGGAGCGATGTTCAAAGAGTGCCGGGGATTAGGATTGCTTAGCTAGAGAAGCGGCATGAAACCGGAACCACGGATTCGCGTGCTCATGGTGGACGATCACCCGCTCATGCGGGAGGGGGTTGGCGCCGTCCTCGAAGGACAGGAGGACATGATCGTCGCGGGGGAGGCGTCGAACGGCTCCGAGGCCCTCGAGTCCTATCGCACCCTCAAGCCCGACGTGACCCTGATGGACCTGCAGATGCCCGGGATGAACGGCATCGACGCCATCCGCGCCATCCGCCATGAGTTTCCCGAAGCGCGCATCATCGTCCTGACCACCTACGACGGGGACATCCTGGCGTCGCGCGCCCTCAAGGCGGGGGCCGCGGGGTACCTGCTCAAGAGCATGCTGCGGCGCGACCTGGTCGACACGATCCGCATCGTCCACTCCGGGAAACGGCGCATCCACCCGGAGATCGCCCAGAGCCTGGCGGAGCACCAGGCCGACGACCTGCTGACAGACCGGGAGATCGACGTGCTGCAGCTGGTCGCCGCCGGGCGATCCAACAAAATCGTCGCGGACGAGCTGTCGATCTCCGAAGAGACGGTCAAGTCGCACATGAAGAGCATCATGAGCAAGCTCGCGGCGAACGACCGCACGCACGCCGTCACCATCGCCATGAAGCGCGGCATCCTGTCGCTCTGAGCGGCGGGTCGCGGCTTCGCGCCGTGGACAAGCGGGAGCTGGGACGCGCCGGGCGAGCGATCGCGCCGGCGTCCTCATGGGCTATGTGCCTCCACTCGACCGGGGGTGCGATGGTGACCCGGCATCCAAGGATGCGACCCTCTCGTGCGAGCCTTCTGCTCGCATCAGCGTGCCTGTTTCTGCTGTCGCCGCAGACGGCCAGGGCGCTCGACCCCGCCCGTAGCCTCGCGCAATACCACCACACCGCGTGGACGTTCAAAGACGGCATGCCGCCGAATGCGACGGCGATCGCCCAGACCCCCGACGGCTTCCTGTGGCTCGGCTCGTCGTTCGGCCTCTATCGCTTCGACGGGGTGCGCGCCGAACGAATTGGTGCGGGTCGTCTTCCAGACCCGTACGTCAATTCCCTCGCCGCGGGCGACAACGGAGACCTCTGGGTCGGCCTACCCGGGTCGCTCTGTCGGGTGAGAGGTTCCACAATCGAAATCTTCACACTGCCGCCGTTAACAAAGGAGCTCGGTGGGACGCTGTACCTGGCTCCGGATCGAGGGGGTGTTGTCTGGGTCGGGACGCACGACAACGTCTTCCGTTTCGACGGGCGGGAATGGCGGGTGATCGGCGGCGCCTGGCCGCACGGCTACACCTATGCCGATCCGGGGGGTGTCTGGGGACTCGCGGTCGGCCGCGATGGCACGGTCTGGGCGAAGAACCTCCTCGCGCCCTACGCCCTGCGGCCGGGTGCGACGCGGTTCGAACAGGTGCCTGGCTACGCCGGCGGCGTCATCGACTTCGCGCGTGCGCCCGACGGTCGTCTGTGGACCGCGGACACCGCTTCGCGACGCTTCTATGCCCTGCCCGATCTGAAACCCGGTGAGCCCGTTCCACCGCCGGACTTCGGAGCGACCGTACCGCCGTCGATCCTCGGCAGCGTCATGATCGATCGCGATGGGGCCCTTTGGGCCGCCAATCGCACCATGCTGGGCCTCTATCGTATCGGCTCGGTCACGCATGTCTCCGACGTGGAACGCTACTGGACCCGGGAAGACACCGCCTCGGAACCAATTTTCAGGGCGTTCGAGGATCGCGAAGGCAACGTCTGGATCGCGTCCACGCTCGGGCTCGAACGTTTCCGCGCGGCCAACATCGTGTTCGAGCCAACCATCCCCATACGACATCAGGCAGAAGAACTCGTCGCCACCGGGGACGCCGTCTTCGTCTATACGGGGCTCGCCCCGCGGATTCCGAATCCTCCCGGTGGGCCCCAGCGCGTCTATCGGATCCCGGTTTCCGGCGCGCCGGAACTGCTGTTGCCCGACATCGGTCGCGTGTTGGCGATGGCGGCGACCCCGGCTGGCGATGTGCTGCTCGCGGCGGACGGGAAGCTGCTGCGATGGCGGGCGGGGGCGCTGACGCCGGTTGCGCTGCCGCCCGAGATCGAAGGCGGCCACGTCCAGAACATGGCCGCGAGCAACGAAGAGATCTGGGTTTCGGTCTTCTCCAAAGGCGTTTATCGATGGCGATCGGGTCGGTGGGAGCACGTCGTACCGCCATCGGCGCTCCCCGGCGTTGCCCCGTATGTCGCCATCGACGGGCAGGGCGCTGCATGGCTGTTCTATTCAGATCTCATCGCACGGGTCATGGGGGATCGGATCGTTGAAATCCCGCCGCCGGCCAGGCCGAGGATCGGTAACGTGGCGGCGGCTGTCGCCGATGGGGGCGCCCTGATCCTGTATGGCGCGAGAGGCATCGCGCGCTGCGACGGTCAGGCATGCCAGGTGATTCCGGTCGCGTCGGGCTCGCCGCTGGCAACGACCTACGGGATGGCGAAAACGCAAGACGGAGATCTCTGGCTTGCCACTTCGGTTGGCGTCGCGCGGATCGCCCGGCCTGACTTGCAGCGCGCCTTCGCTCATCCCGGCTCCACGCTCACGTATCGGATGTTCGACGTCGCCGAC
>Ga0134123_10002202_pt1 | contig 12772 bp, 12 predicted proteins | sample KB303_FD_96460 | JGI IMG/M metagenome (GOLD analysis project Ga0134123, IMG submission 96460) | Terrestrial soil microbial communities without Nitrogen fertilizer from Kellogg Biological Station, Michigan, USA - KB3-0-3 | ecosystem: Environmental > Terrestrial > Soil > Unclassified ...
GCGGACAAGGCCGACATCTTCGTCACCGCGACCGGCAACTTCCACGTCATCACCAAGGAGCACATGGCGCGGATGAAGAACAACGCCATCGTCTGCAACATCGGCCACTTCGACAACGAGATCGACATCGCCGGGCTGAAGAGCTGCAAGTGGGAGAACATCAAGCCGCAGGTCGACCACGTCATCTTTCCCGACGGCAAGCGCATCATCCTGCTCGCCGAAGGGCGCCTGGTGAACCTCGGCTGCGGCACCGGCCACCCGTCGTACGTGATGAGCTCGTCGTTCGCCAACCAGGTGCTGGCGCAGATCGAGCTCTACGGCAACACCGCGAAGTACCCGGTCGGCGTCTACATCCTGCCGAAGCACCTCGACGAGAAGGTGGCGCGCCTGCAGCTCAAGACCCTGAACGCCGAGCTCACAGCGCTAACCGACGAGCAGGCGAAGTACATCGGCGTGGCGAAGAGCGGCCCGTACAAGACCGACCACTACCGATACTAAGCATCCGTTGAGGCCCGGATAAATCGTATGAAAGTCGCCTGCATGGCGGCAGGCGGTGTCGGCGGCTACTTCGGCGCACGCCTGCAGCAGGCCGGACACGACGTCACCTTCTTCGCCCGCGGCCGGCACCTCGAAGCGCTGCGCACCCGCGGCCTGACGGTCGAGAGCGGCGAAGGCAACGCCACGCTCAAGGTTCGCGCGATGCAGGATCCAGGCGAAGCGGGCATCGCCGACGTGGTGCTGTTCGCGGTCAAGCTCTGGGACACCGACGGCGCGGCCGCCCAGATCCGGCCGCTCGTCGGCCCCGAGACGGTGGTCATTCCTTTCCAGAATGGCGTCGAATCGATCGACAGGCTGCGCAAGGTCCTGCCCGAGAAATGCGTCATGGGCGGCTCCGCCTACATCGCGACCCGCATCAAGTCGCCCGGCGTGATCGAGCACACCGGCCAGATGTCGCGGATCCAGTTCGGACCGGTACTGGATTCGCAGAAGGAGATTTCAAAGCGCTTTCTCGCGGCCTGCCGCGAGGCGAAGATCAACGCCGAGATCCCCGGCGACATCGTCAGGGCGAACTGGGAGAAATTCGTTTTCCTGGTCGGCATCTCCAGCGCCACCGCGGCGGCGCGCGCGACGGTCGGCGTGGTGCGCGCCGATCCCGACCTGCGCTGGCTGCTCGAGCAGGCGATGCACGAGACCTGGCGGCTCGCGCGCAAGCGCGGCGTGGCGTTGCCCGACGATTTCGTCGCCACCCGCATGAAGAACGTCGACGGCCTGCACGCCGACATGAAGGCTTCGCTGCTGCACGACCTGGAGAACGGCGGCCGGCTGGAAGCGCCCTGGCTGTGCGGCGCGGTGGCGCGCATGAGCGCCGAGGCCGGGCTCGATGCGCCGGTGAATCGCGCGGTATTCGCGGCGCTGAAGCCGTTCGTGAATGGATCTCAAGTCAAAGCTTCTTGACCCGGCGCGTCGGGTCCGGCTCTACGGCACCACGCCGCCGCGCGCCGGCACGCCGCCGGAGCAGGTCGCGGCTGCGGCCGAGAAGCTCGCCGCCCGCCTCGCCGGCCTGCCGCTCGACGCGGTGGTCGTCTACGACATCCAGGACGAGACCGGCCGCACCGAGCTGCCTCGTCCGTTCCCCCTCACTGCCACGGTGGATCCGCGCGACTACGCGAAGTTCTTCAATCTGCCGACCATCGTCTACAAAGCGCTCGGCAACGTCGACGAGGCGGCCTGGCAAGGATGGCTCGACGCGTCGCGCGGGCTCGATTTCCTTTCCATCGTCGGCCGTCCCGCGCCGGGCAAGTACGCGCTGCCGCTCTCGCGCGCCATCCGCGCCGCGGCGGCGCACGCGGCGGGCTATACCATTGGCGGCGTGGTCATCGCCGAACGCCACACCGCGGAAAGAAGCGAGTCGGCCCGCCTGCTGGCAAAGGGCATCGAGGGTTGCGCCTACTTCATCTCGCAGGCGGTGTACCACGCGCCGCCGAGCGAGCGCCTGCTCGCCGACTACCTGCGCGACTGTCGCGGCGCCGGCGTCGCGCCGCGGCGCATCGTCCTGACCTTCGCGCCGGTCGGTCGGGACAAGACGCTCGCCTTCCTGCGCTGGCTCGGCGTCAACGTCGCGCCCGAAACCGAGCGGGAGATCCTCGGCGCGGCGCGGCCGCTCTCGCAGTCGATCCGCATCTGCCGCGACAACCTGCGCCGCATCCTCGACGGCAAATACGCCGGCCAGATTCCGCTCGGGGTGAACGTCGAGAGCGTCTCGATCAACCGCGACGAGATCGACGCCAGCGTCGAGCTGTTCCACGCGCTCGGCGAAGTGCTCCAGGGAAAATGAGGGGCCGATGAACCGCGCTCTGAGCTGGCTCGCGCTCGGCGTGATCGCGCTCGGCGCGCTCGAGCTCTACGCCCTGCAGGCGCTGCAGCCTCTCGAAAACCGGGTGCTCGACCGCTATGTGCGCGCGCAGGCGGCGAAGATCGCGCCCGACCCCGACATCGTGCTGATCGATATCGACGAGAAGAGCCTGGCGGCGATGGAGAAGGAGGCCGGCCGCTGGCCCTGGCCGCGCGTGGTCTACGCCGAGCTGGTCGAGGGCCTGGCGGCGCAGAAGCCCCGCGCGATCGTGTTCGACATCATGTTCACCGAGGCCGACCGCTTCCGGCCGCAGGAGGACGAGGCCTTCGCCGCCGCGGTCACCGAGCACCGCAACACCTATTTCCCGCTGCTGCGCCTGCCGGCGACCGGCGACGCGCGCGGCGTGCCGATGGCCGAGATCGCGCCGCTCATCGGCGTGGCGCGCGGCAAAGGCGCAGACCCGGAGGCGCGTGCCGCCCTGGTGCCGCCGATGGTGCTGCCGCCCGAGCAATGGCGCGTCGGCCTGATCGGCTTTTCCGAGGACGCCGACGGCGTTGGACGGCGCTATACGTTGCGCGAGACGATCAGCGGCTGGCAGGTGCCGTCGCTCCCGTCGCGCGTGGCCTTCGATCTCGGCTATCCGGTTCCGGACCAGGACGACATCGTGCTCGCCTGGCGCGGCGCCAAGGGGAGCTTCCCGCGCGTCTCCTTCAGCGATCTGTACGAGGAATTCAACAAGTCGAAGCGGACCCGCCCCGCCGACGAGTTCGCCGGCAAGATCCCGATCATCGGCGCCGCCGCGAGCGGCTTGCAGGACCTGCGCGTCACGCCGCTCGACAGCCTGCACCCCGGCGCCGAGATCCTCGGCACCGCGCTCGAGAACCTGAAGAACGGCCGCCAGATGCGCTACGCCGCGAGCTGGTGGCCCGCGCTGATCGGCGTCAGCCTGATCTTCCTCGTCACCCTCGGCTTCAGGACGGGCGTCGACGCGCGCATCACCGGCGGCGCGCTCGCCGCGGCGAGCGCGGGACTGGTGGCGACCAGCTGGGCGATGGTCGCCAGCCTGGTGCTGCTGCCGGTCGTCACGCCGCTCGCCGCCGCCTGGCTTTTCTTCGGCACCGCCGCGCTCGCCGAATTCCTGCGCGAGCGCCGCCAGCGGCAGGCGGCGATGGCGCAGTTCTCGCGCTTCACCAACCCGCACGTCGCGAAGCTGCTGGTCGATCGCGGCGGCATCGAGACGGCCCGTCGTGAAGTGACGCTGCTCTTTTCCGACATCCGCGGCTTCACCACCCTCTCCGAGACGCGCAGTCCCGAGGAGGTGATCGCGCTCCTCAACCGCTACTTCTCGCTGCAGGTCGATGTGGTCTTCCAGCACGGCGGCTCGCTCGACAAGTTCATCGGCGACTGCATCATGGCCATCTGGGGCGCGCCGCTCGACGACCCCGACCACGCGAAGCGCGCGGTCGCCTGCGCCCTCGACATGGTCGACACCCTCATCGCCTTCCGCCGCGCGCTGGGCGCCGAGGATTCCGGCTTCGACGTCGGCATCGGCGTGCACTCCGGGCCGGCGGTCGTCGGCCTGATGGGCTCGCAGAAGCGCCTCGAGTACACCGCGATCGGCGACACCGTCAACCTCGCCAGCCGCATCGAGGGCCTGACCAAGGACGCCAAGCGCCGCGTGCTGGTGTCGAAGGACACGGTCGAGCGCTGCGGCGACGCCTTCGAGTTCGTCCATTGCGGTACATTCCCTGTCAAAGGCCGCGCCCAACCGGTAGAGTTGTTCGAACCGAAGCGAAAGACATGAGATTCCTGGTTGCCCTGTTGCTGGTTCCGCTGCTCGCTCATGCCGAGCCGGCGACCCTGGTCCGCGCCAGCGAGCTGAAAGCGCAGGCTGCGACCGACGCCGCCACCGTGACCCAGATCGCCGCCGACGCGGCGGTCGATGCCGGCGAGCGCAACGGCGGCTGGGTGCGCGTGAAGACCCAGGCCGGCGCCGAAGGCTGGGTGAAGATGCTCGCCTTGCGCTACGGCGGCCCGGGCGCGGCGAAGCGCGGCGACAGCGGGCTCGCGCAAGCGGTGAACGTCGCCCGCAGCGGCGCGAGCGGCACGCAGGTGACCACCGGCGTGCGCGGCCTCGACGAGACCGACATCAATACCGCGCGGCCCAATCCGGCCGAGCTGAAGAAGCTCGAGGGCTACGCGGAGTCGAAGGACGGCTCGAGCCGCTTCGCCGAGAGCGGCAAGCTGAAGGCACAGCGCATCGAGTATCCGAAATGAGAGTTCTGCTCGCGCTGCTCTTCTTCATCGCCGCGCCGGCGCAGGCGCAGTTCAAGTTCGACATCAACAAGCTGATCGATACGACGAAGAACGTCGTCAAGGCGACCAGCGACATCGGCGAGCCCGAGGAGATCCAGATCGGCAAGGACGTGGCGTCGCGCCTGCTCGGCGCCGCGCCGCTGGCGAAGGACGAGAACCTGCAGCGCTACGTGAATCGCGTCGGTCGCTGGCTCGCGCTGCAGACCGAGCGCCCCGACCTGCCGTGGCAGTTCGGGGTCATGGAAGCGCCGCAGATGAACGCCTTCGCCGTCCCCGGCGGCACGATCTTCGTCACCCGCGGCCTGGTGGAGCGGATGAAGAGCGAAGCCGAGCTCGCCGGGGTGCTCGCGCACGAGATCTCGCACGTGCTGCGCAAGCACCACCTCAGGGCGATCCAGAAGGGCGCCCAAACCGCGCTCGCCGGCGAAGCGCTCAACCAGGCGCTGCGCAACCAGAACGCGCAGGCACGCGAGAAGCTGGTCGCCTTCGGCTCGGAGATGTACACGCGCGGCCTCGACAAGGGCGACGAGCTGGAAGCCGACCGCCTCGGCGTGGTGATCGCGGCGCGCGCCGGCTACGACGCCTACGGCCTGCCGGCGGTGCTGCAAACGCTGCAGGCGATGAACGCGCAGGATTCGGCGCTGGCGCTGATGTTCAAGACCCACCCGGCGCCCGGCGAGCGCCTTACCGCGCTCGACGAAACGATGCAGAAAACGCTCGACGCCTACGCCGGCCAGCCGCAGCTCGCCGAGCGCTTCCTGCAGCAGGTCAAGGTCAGAAAATAGCCAGCCGCCACGGCGCGCCCGGCGCGTCGCGGCACGCGCCATAGCGGAACGGCGTGCCGCCGCGTCCCGGCGTATCGAAGCGCAGATCGACGAAGTACGCGCAGTTCCTCTCCTTGCCGTCGAACGCCGGCAGATCGGCGAACCAGCGATAGGACGCGAGCGGCTCGGAGCGCCACGCGGCTTCGATGAACTGCTCGTCCACTTCGCCGTAGCGCTTGCGCACCACCCAGATCGCCTGGTCGAGCGGCAGGTAGGGCGAGTCGATCCGGGCGATGAAGCCGTCGCCCGGCTGGTAGCGCTTCGCCTCCGTTCTGACCAGATTGATATGAGCGAACCGGTGCGCCCGTTCATCGCTCACGAACACTGTCCAGTTGAACGGCGTCACCGGCCGCGGCTGCGCAGTGACACGCGCGCCAGCAAGCCCGCTCTTCGCTGCGTATTGCTGCCCGAACTCGAGGGCGCGCTCGCGCTGCAGGTACTGGAAGCCGACGTAGCCCACCAGCACGATGAGACTCGCCGTCGCTGGGATTTTCGCTTTTCTGAAGATCAGGGACGCGACCAGGCCCGCGACGATGATGCCGCTGAACCAGAGATCGATGATGAAGGTCGTGCCGATGCCCGCGCGCCAGTCGGAGAACGGCGCCAGCACCATCGTGCCGTAGCTGGTGATGAGATCGCCGGCGATATGCAGGCCGATCGCCAGCGCCGTGATGCCGTAGAGCGCCCGCCAGCCGCCCGGGTGCCGCAGCATCTTCGCCAGCAGCCAGGAGAGGGCGAGGGCCCAGAGCGGCAGCAGGATCAGCGAGTGCGTGACGCCGCGGTGGTTCTCCAGGTACGACACCGGCCCCAGCCAGCCGGCGACGAAATCGAGGTCCGGCGCGGCGCAGGCAAGGAAGCCGGCGGCGATGCGCCGCGGCAGCGAGCGCGGCGGCGCGTCCTTCGGCGCGGTCGCCCGCGCGAGCAGCGCCCCGGACAGGGCGTGGGTGAGCGTGTCCAGCTAGCTCAGGGTTCCCGCAACCAGGTTTCGGCGTCGTTCAAGCCGGGGAAATTGCGCACCATCACTCCGCGGTTGATCGCGACCAGGTTGATGAAGTCGTTGGCCTTGCGCGCCTCCGCGGTGCGGTGGACGAGCGCGATGCGGTGCTCGTGGGTAAAGCCGATCTCCGGCAGGCGCGTCACCAGCTGGTGCTGGCTGGTGGGCGAGAGCGGGAATTTCTGATCGAGCTCGATCAGGATGCGGCTGCGTCCCGCGCTTTCGCTCTCCTTCAGGATCACCGCGCAAAGATCCGAGGGCGGGCGATCGGTATCGCGCCCCGACACCTGGACGCGCAGGAACTCCTCGTCGGCCGTGATGGCGTACTCCATCACGCGGCTCTTTTCTTGCGCTGCGCGTCCTTGACGTGCATCTGCGCGTAGGCGCCGTGCGCCGCGGCCTCCGCGTCGCCGACGTGGATCGGCAAGCCCATGTCCGAAAGAACCGAACCCAGAGCGGACAGGCAGAGCATGACGTTGTCCGGGCGGCAGCTGTACCCCATCAGGCCGATGCGCCAGATTTTCCCGGCAAGCGGCCCTAACCCGGCACCAATCTCGATACTGAATTCATTCAGCAGCGTCTTGCGTACGTCGGCTTCGTTCACGCCCTCGGGGCAGCGCACGGCGTTCATCTGCGGCAGCTGGTATTTCTCGGCCACCAGCATCTTCATGCCCATGGCTTCGAGGCCCGCCTTGAGCGCGAGGTGATGGCGCGTGGCGCGCGCCCAGGCGTTCTCCAGTCCTTCTTCGCGGATGAGGAGCAGCGCCTCGTGCAACGCGAAGAGCGAATTGGTCGGCGCCGTGTGGTGATAGGTGCGCGCACCGGCGCTCCAGTAGTTGAAGAGCAGGTTCATGTCCATGAACCAGCTGTGGATCTTGTCCTTCCTCTTCTTCACGTGCTCGATCACGCGCTCGGAGAACGACACCGGCGAGAGGCCCGGCGTGCACGACAGGCACTTCTGGCTCGCGGAGTAGATGGCGTCGATTTCCCACTCGTCGACCTTCACCGGCGTGCCGGCGAGCGAGGTAACGGCGTCGACGATCACCATCGCGCCGTGCTTGTGCGCGATCTGCGTCAGCGTCTTCGCATCGGACTGCGCGCCGGTGGAGGTCTCGGCATGGACGAAGGCGACGACCTTGGCGTCCTTGTTCTTCTTCAGCGCGTCCTCGACCTTCTGCGGATCGACCGGCTCGCCCCACTTGTCCTCGACCAGCACCGGCGTGCCGCCGCAGCGCACCACGTTCTCCAGCATGCGGCCGCCGAACACGCCGTTCTGGCAGACCACGACCTTGTCCCCCGGCGCCACCAGGTTGACGAAGCAGAACTCCATCCCGACCGAGCCCGGCCCGGAGAGCGGGAAGGTGAGCGCATTCTTCGTCTGGTACACATAACGAAGCAGCGACTTCAGCTCCTCCATCATCTCGACGAATACCGGATCGAGGTAGCCGATCGCCGGCTGGCTCATGGTGGTGAGCACGCGCGGATGGATCTCGGTCGGGCCGGGACCCATCAGCGTCCGCTGCGGCGGGTGGAAGGAGTGGATGCGCTTGCTGGGTGCGTACTGGCTCATGGCTTCCTCGGAGGCGATTCCAAATGGGGCGTTGTCGGGGCGGGACTTCACCCGCACCGGGTTCTTGGCGCTGGCTTCATGGACCACATCCTCGGCGCGGATGCGACCCTCGGTGATGCGCTCGACCTCGCCCGCCCAGCGGGCCGGGACGTACTCCATCTTGGTCCAGTGATGGACCACGGCGCGGTCGATCTGGAAGGCGCGGGCGACGTCGGCCTGGCTGCCGAAAATCTCGACCAATCGCTCCGCGCAGTTCATGGGTCTCAATTTTAGGGCGTCAAACCCAGTTTGACAAGATGCCTTTCGGCGCAAAGCTCGCGCCGCGCAGGCCTGCCTGAATCGACCGGATGCGGACTTTTCTCGCACCGGTGGGCACGCGCCTGCCCAGTAAGATGGCCGAATAGAAAGATAAAAAGGCGATCGCATGGATCCCGAGCGCACCTTAGATCTCAACCCCAAACCCAAGGCGGAAACCAAGCCCGCTCCCGCGCAGGCCGAGAAGCCCGCGGAGAAACCGGCGCCCAAAGGCGACGCGCCGAAGATCGAGCCCACCCTCGGTCCTCGAGCGAAGGAGAGTCAGGGGTTCAAGCCCGAAACCGCGGCGGACGCCTGGCTCGGCCTCATGGCCGCGCGCGGCATCGACTACCTCTTCGCCAACGGCGGCACCGATTTCGCGCCGGTGGTCGAGGCCTACGCCAAGGGGCAGAAGCTCGGCTGGCGCCTGCCGCAAATCGTCATCGTGCCCCACGAAAACATGGGTGTCGCCATGGCGCACGGCTACGCCATGGTGACCGGCAAGCCGCAGGCGATGATGGTCCATGTCGGCGTCGGCACCGCCAATTCGATCAACGGCCTGATCAACGCCTCGCGGCAGAACATTCCGATCCTCTTCACCGCCGGGCGCACGCCGCTCACCGAATCGGGCGCGCTGCCCGCGGCGCGCAACAACTACATCCACTGGGCGCAGGAGCACTTCGACCAGGGCGGCATGCTGCGCGAGTTCATGAAATGGGACTACGAGCTGCGCCACGCCGAGCAGGTCGAGACGGTGATCGACCGCGCGCTCGCCATCGCCAAGAGCGAGCCGCAGGGTCCCGTGTACGTGACGCTGCCCCGCGAAATTCTCGCTTCGGATTTCTCGACTCAGAAGCACTCCGCCAAGGCGACGATCGCGCCCGCCTCTCCGCCGGCGGCGGACCCCGAGGCGCTCGAAGAGGCGGCGAAATGGCTGAGCGCCGCGCACAGCCCGCTGCTGATCACGGCGAACGGCGGCCGCAACGCCGAGACTTCGCGCGCGATCGAGCAGCTCGCGCAGGCGATGGCGGTGCCGGTCATCCACTACCGGCCGCGCTACCTCGCGCTATCGACCGAGCACCCGATGCATTGCGGCTGGGACCCGCACGCGCTGCTGAAAGCCGCGGACGTAGTGCTGGTGGTGGACTGCGACGTGCCCTGGATTCCGAAGGAAGGCCAGCCCAGGCCCGACGCGAAGGTCATCCACGTCGGTCCCGATCCGCTGTTCGCGCGCTATCCCTTGCGCGGCTTCCGCGCCGACCTCGCACTCACCGGCGCAACGGCACCGACGCTGCAGGCGCTGTGGCGCGCGGCGCAGAAGCTGGCCGTCTCGGTGAAGCAGATCGAGGATCGCCGCAAGACGGTTTCGGATCTGTCGAAAACCATCAGGGAAAAAGCGCGCGGTGGAGTCACGCCCATGCCGGCGAGCATCACCGGCAAGTGGCTCTCCGCGTGCATGAACCAGCTGATCGATAGCAACACGCTGCTCATCAATGAATATCCCACGGTGCTCGAGGAAATGACGATCAAGGAGCCCGGCCACTATTTCGGCAACCCGTCGGCCGGCGGCCTTGGCTGGGGCATGGGCGCGGCGCTCGGCGCCAAGCTCGCCTCGCCCGACAAGACCGTGATCTGCGCGGTCGGCGACGGCGCGTACATGTTCGGCAATCCGACCGCGGTGCACTACGTCTCCGAGGCGATGCACCTTCCGGCGCTGTTCATCATCGCCAACAACGCGCGCTGGGCGGCGGTGCATCGCTCGACGCGCTCGACCTATCCGAAGGGACACGCCTCGGCGATGAAGGAGCCCCCGTTCGCGACGCTCGAACCTTCGCCCCGCTTCGAGCACGTCATCCAGGCTTCCGGCGGCCACGGCGAGCGCGTCAGCGAGCCGAAGGCGCTGATGCCCGCGCTCGAGCGCGCGCTCAAGGTCGTGAAAGAGGAGAAGCGGCAGGCGTTGGTCAACGTCTGCCTGGAAGTCAGCTACGTCAAGACCAGCTAGGGCGTCGCCGGCTCGGCGACGGCGGCGGGGAAGCTCGGGCTGCCGATGCGGCCGATGAGCGGCAGCTTGAGGCCCGACGGCCCGAGGCCGAAGTTCAAGCTGAGGATGTTGAGCTCGAGGCCCTCGATGCCGCTCGCGGAGACACCGAACACGCCGCCGAGCGAGAGCTGCACGCCGCGGCCGCTCGGCGCCCGCGAGAAGATCGAGCTGCCGATGAAATCCTTGCCGATCGCGGTCGCCGGCAGGTCGATGCCGATCTCGGGCACGGCGCGGCCGATCCAGGCGGTGAAGGTGTTGGAGTTCGGCCCGGGCCAGAGCGTGTATTCCTTGGCGTACGGATAGTCCTTGGCTGCCTCGTCGATGCGCTTGATCAGCTCGTCGACGCCGGCGCCGCGCTTGTCGGCGTAGAGCTCGGCCTTCGAGCCGACCCAGGGCGCGTCGGGCTGGCGATGCCGGATGGCGACGACGCTGTCGTTCCAGCGCAGGCGCCAGCCGATCACTTCGTAGATGGTCCATTCGCGGGCATCGGTCGGCTTCACCGCGACCCAGGTGTGCACGCCGAAGATGCCCTTGGCCCCGGCAGTGCGGGCGCCGTACACCTGCACTACCGCCTCGCGCACTTGCGCGGGGTCGGGAGCGAGCGCCGCCGCGTTGGCGAAGCCGGTGAAGGAAAGGAGCATGAGGAGAGCGCGGATGCCCATTCTAGGAAGACCGCGATGAACGGCGAGTCGTTTCCGGTATAGGGCTTTCGGACTGGAGGGCGGCAAAGTCGAACAGCTTCCTGTCAAGCAGATGCGACGCGCTGACATCGCTCAACGCGCGCACGATCGACTCGACCCGGCCGGGGTGGCGGCGCTGCCATTCGGCGAGCATCTCGCCGACTTTCTTCCGCTCCAGGTTCTCCTGCGAGCCGCACAACGTGCAGGGAATGATCGGGAAGGCTCTGATCTTCGAAAATTCGATCAGATCCTGCTCGCAAACGTACGCCAGCGGGCGAATCACGACGTGCTTGCCGTCGTCGGAGACGAGCTTCGGCGGCATCGCCTTCAGCTTGCCGCCGTGGAACAGGTTGAGGAAGAAGGTCGCCAGGATGTCGTCGCGATGGTGGCCGAGGGCGATCCTGGTCGCGCCGAGCTCCGACGCGACGCGGTACAGCACGCCGCGCCGCAGGCGGGAGCAGAGCGAGCACATCGTCTTGCCTTCGGGGATGACGCGCTTCACCACCGAGTAGGTGTCCTGCTCGACGATCCGGAACGGCACGCCGCGCCCCGTCAGGTACTCGGGCAGCACGTGCGCCGGGAACCCCGGCTGCTTCTGGTCGAGGTTGACGGCGATCAGGTCGAACTTCACCGGGGATTTCTCCTGCAACGACAGGAGCACGTCGAGCAGCGCATGGCTGTCTTTCCCGCCGGACAGGCAAACCATGACCTTGTCGCCCTCGCCGATCATGTCGAAGTCGGCGATCGCCTCGCCGACCTGGCGGCGAATCCGCTTCGCCAGCTTGCCGGCTTCGTAGCTTTCCTTGCGCCTGTCGAGGAGAACGATGCTCATAGGTAGATCGAGCGGCCGCCATCCACCGCCAGGATCTGGCCGGTGACATAGGGCGCGCAAGCGAGGAAGTGTACCGCCTGGGCGATGTCTTCCGGGGTGCCGGTGCGGCCGAGCGGCGTAGTCGCGACGACCCGCTCCCGCTCCGCCGGGTCGAACTGGCCGTCCTCCGGCCAGGCGATGGCGCCGGGCGCGACGCCGTTGACGCGCACCCGCGGCGCCAGCTCGAGCGCGAGCGAGCGCGTCATCGCCGCCAGCCCCGCCTTGGCGATGCTGTAGACGGGATAGCCCTTCAGCGGCCGCTCGGCGTGGATGTCGACGATGTTGACGATCGCGCCTTCGCGCTTCGCCAGCTCGGTAGCCGCCTCCTGGGCGATAAAAAGCGGCGCGCGCAGATTCGAGCCGACCAGCTCTTCCCAGTGCGACGCCTCGATCGCGCCAAGCGCGACCGGGAAAAACGCCGAGGCGTTGTTCACCAGTAGGTCGAGGCGGCCGAAGCTTTCCAGCGCCGCGCTCACCAGCGCGCGCGGCGCGATCGGCGCCAGCAGTTCTGCCTTGACCGTCGCCGCGCTCTTCGGCCGCACCCCGTTCAGCTCGGCGACCAGCTTCGCGGCGTCGCCGTCCGAGTCGCGGTAGTGGACGAGCACGCTGGCGCCGGCGGCGTGCAGCCGGCGCGTGATCGCCGCGCCGACGCGGCGCGCGCCGCCGGTGATGAGTCCGGTCTTTCCCGTCAGGTCGACAGTCATCTAAGCCGCTGGATTCTAGGTTAAATTCCCTCGCATGCTGCCGCGCGAACGCATCGTCCGCGAGATCCAGGACCAGGGCGGCTGGATCTCCTTCGCCCGCTACATGGAGCTCGCGCTGCACGCCA
>Ga0134123_10002203_pt1 | contig 12771 bp, 10 predicted proteins | sample KB303_FD_96460 | JGI IMG/M metagenome (GOLD analysis project Ga0134123, IMG submission 96460) | Terrestrial soil microbial communities without Nitrogen fertilizer from Kellogg Biological Station, Michigan, USA - KB3-0-3 | ecosystem: Environmental > Terrestrial > Soil > Unclassified ...
ATGGTGTGTATTTAATTAAGACCGATGCCAATGGAGATTCCCTTTGGACTAAAGCCTTTGGCGGAATAGGTGTCGATTGGGGAAATTCCATTAAGCAAACTATGGATGGAGGATATATTATTACTGGCTGGGCAGATAGTTTCGGTACAGGTAATTCTGATATTTATTTGATCAAAACAGATAGTTTGGGAAACAGCGGCTGCAATGAAGGAAGCATAACAACCATTGTTACCTCACCTGCAACACAGGTTACAACTCCTTCAACAATTATTTATTCCACAAGTACAATTGTAACAACTCCTGCAACTGCAGTTGGCAGCGGAGGTATTGTTGCTACTCTTTGCGCAACTACCAACCTCACCCCCAACCCCTCTCCAAAGGAGAGGGGAGTTGGTATCGCTCCAAACCCTTTTTCAAATGAAATTAATATTACCAGTTCTACCGATGAACTTTCAGAAATAATCCTTTACGACATCACTTCAAGAAAACTTTTGCAGCAAACATTTACAAATTCAACTTCAATAAACACCTCACAGCTTTCAAAAGGAATTTATATTTATGAAGTGGGGAATAATAAGGAGGTGATAGGGAAAGGAAAGGTTGTGAAAGAATGAAATCCTGTTTCCGGTGGAATCAAAACCCTTTCGGTTATAAACCGCATTATATGAAACGAATATTTACTGTATTGATCATTTTTATTTGGATACAAACGGCAGCCAGCGCAGAGGAAAAAAGCAAAAGCAAAAAAGCAAGTCAGCGCAGTCAGTCAAGAGCCTTAATGAAAGAGCAAATTAAACTGTTAAAAGAAGGAGTATTGCTCATCAGGTTACAAACACAAAATAATTCAATAACCGCATTAAATGAAGCCAATCAATACAGGCTGGCATCGAAAATAAAAGAAAAACAGGAAAAGAAAAACAGGAAAATCGTTGCAGCTTTCAGAAAAAACTTTACGTTCTGCCCTGTTTATTTTTTTACAAGCAATTATTCAATTAATATTTTGTCAAAACATACAAACGAAATTATTTTTTTGAATGACAGCCTGCAGCCTGACACATCTGTTAAACTAAACAGCGCAAAATTCTTAACTGCCGAATTCGGAATCATAGACCGGGATACCGCAAAATATTATTCAGATTATTATTACTACCGGGGCAAAAGGGGAACTGAATACAAGAACATTTATTACAGCGGGCCTGACATGGGTTTTGAAGCGCTCAAAATAATGAGCGACCGGTTCGTACAATTAAAAAATCCATTCCCGTTTAAAGTAAGAACCTTCAGCTCACTTCCCGTTATCAGGAGAAAACCTTCAAAAACAGTTAGGAGGATGAATAAAAAACTGTTGAAATTTTATCAGGAAACCGTTCCGGCAATCTGACAGAAGCCCCCGACAGCTGTTCGGACCCTGCCAGGTTTCAGCAGGCATGAATTAATCGCAGATAAATTACTTTTGCCAATCAAATAAAAAGTTGTAAGGTTATTATGTTGTTAAGTTATTTAGAAATAAAATACAATAACTCAGCAGCATAATAACTCAACAACCAATAACTCTGCAATGATTCCATTCTCCCCTCCTCACATAGACCAGAAAATTATTGATGCAGTAACTGAAACGCTCAAGTCAGGCTGGATCACAACAGGCCCTAAAACAAAACTTTTTGAAAAGAAAATAACGGAATACTGCGGGTGCAAAGCCACCGTATGCGTAAGTTCAGCAACTGCCGGTCTTGAAATCATGCTGCGATGGTTTGGTGTGGGAGAAGGAGACGAAGTAATCGTCCCTGCTTATACTTATACCGCAACCGCCAATGTGGTGAAACATTGCGGGGCAAAACCTATAATGATCGATGCAGGAAAAGATTTTAATATTGATGTGAAGCAAATTGAAAAAGCCATCACACCACACACCAAAGTGATTATGCCGGTTGATTTTGCCGGGATGCCCTGTGATTATGATGCAATAAACGAGTTGGTGAGAAGAACAGATGTGAAAAATAAATTCAAGGCAAAAAATGAAAATCAAAAAAAGCTCGGAAGGATCATGGTACTGGCAGATGCCGCACATTCAGTAGGAGCAGTGTATAACCGGAAGAAAACAGGAAGTGTGACTGATGTTTCGGTTTTTTCTTTTCATGCAGTCAAGAATCTGACAACAGCCGAGGGCGGTTGCATAGCATTAAATTTTGATGCACCATTTGATAACGATGAACTGTATAAATTTTTATGCATTTATATTTTGCACGGCCAAAACAAAGATGCGCTCGCCAAAATGCAGAAAGGGAACTGGAGATATGATATTATCGAAGCCGGTTTTAAATGCAATATGACAGATATTCTTGCAGCCATCGGTTTGGTAGAAATTGAACGGTATGATAATGACACATTAGTGAAGCGTAAATATATCTGTGAAAAATATTCGGAGACATTTGCGAAAAAATCCTGGGCAGAAGTGCCTGAACAGAAGTCAGAAGCCGGAGGCCGGGGGCCGGAAAAAATCAGCTCTTACCATTTATATCCGTTAAGAATAAAAGCGATTACTGAAGAACAACGCGATAAAATCATTGCAGAAATATTTAACAAAGATGTTTCAGTAAATGTTCATTTCATTCCGCTCCCTATGTTTTCGTTCTATAAAAAGGAAGGATATAAAATTTCAGATTACCCGGTAGCTTATGATAATTATTCAAGAGAGATTTCATTGCCGGTATACTATGATTTGACAGATGAACAAATTCAGACTGTGATTGAAGCAGTGGTAACATCTGTGGAAAAAATTCTTGATGTAAGAGTTGAAAGCAAAAGTGTGCAAACTTGAATGGAGAAATAATTACGTATGATTCGCAGATTCGTATGTATTCGTATTCGCAGATGATTAAAAGAATCTTTGACGTTATTCTTTCACTCTTTCTTATCATAATACTTTCCCCCTTCTTCCTGGTAATTTCAACCATGATAATAATTGACACCAGGGGCGGAATAGTATTCAAACAAAAAAGAGTCGGGAAAAATAATACCGACTTTACTATTTATAAATTCAGAACGATGCATTCAGGTTCTGATAAAAAAGGATTACTGACTGTGGGAATGAAAGATGAACGAGTAACCCGAACCGGATTTTTTCTCCGTAAACATAAATTGGATGAACTGCCGCAGCTCTTCAACGTCCTTATCGGTAATATGAGCTTCGTAGGTCCGCGGCCGGAGGTGCGCAGGTACGTGGAAATGTACAATAGCCATCAGCTGCATGTGCTGGATGTGAAGCCGGGAATTACAGATTATGCTTCTATTGATTACGCAAACGAAAATGAGATACTTGCCCAATCATCAAATCCTGAAAGCACCTACATCAATACCGTTATGCCTGCAAAACTGGAATTGAATTTAAAATATATGCGCGAGCAGGGTTTTTTAACGGACATGAAAATTATTTTCAAAACAGTCAGCAAAGTATTCGCGGGATAATGAAAAAGCAGTATGAACTTAATTACCCAATTACCCAATTACCCTAATTTCCCAATTACTTGATCACCCGCTGATGTAGTCCAGCAGCTCTTCAATTTCATAAAGCTTTTCTGCTTCGTTTAATTTCTGGTAAGAAAAAGCAAGATTGCGCAATGAGCGTTTGATAATATCCACATTTGAACAGGGTTCAAAAAAAATCTTATTGGGTTTTATGTTTAATTTATTCAGAAACTGTTCAATATCTTTTTTACTGAAAATGGCTCCGCGGCTGAAAGCATTTACATAGAAAAGGACAGATGCTTCAGGGTAAGTATATTCATAAGCTTCTGAATTACTTTTTTCCTGGTAAGCAAGGATAAAATGCTCAGGAAGATTTACGCCATACAGGGGGATGTCAAGCTGGCCGGCTATGATGGAATACATCACGCAAAGCATAAGGGGATTGCCCTTTTTTGTTTCAAGCACCATATTGATAAAAGAATTTTGCGGAGCATGAAAGTTGGAGGTGTTGCCGTTGAATCCATACGAATCAAATAAAACCCTGTTCAATAAATACACTTTCTGAAGCGGGGCAAGATTTTTATCCAGTTCAACATATACTTCGCGTTTTATTTTGTTGAGCTGTTCTCTTACTTTGGTTTCGTCCAGGTCAGGATATTGAAAACGGGCAATTAAGATCACTCCAGCAAGAAGATCGTCTGAATTTTCATCACACCATTTTTTTAATTCTGCTTTAAGGGTATCGAACTGGATTTTATGAATGATGTTTTCAATTCTTTCCTGGAGGACTGCATCAAAAGATTTGCTCCAGGCATCTTCCAGCACAGGGATAACATGAGTGCCCAGGGTAACCAATCGCTCCCGGATATGCGTCACCACTTCATTGTCCGTATCATCCAGGAGACTGATCAGCGCTTTTAATTCTGAATCGTTAAGAGGTTCCATGTAAAAATTGTAACGCCTGTTTATTTATGTAAAAATAAATAAATTCTTTTTTTGGGGCAATGGGTCAATTTAAATTCAAGTAGTCTCCCTTTGAAACCATTTAATGAAACTTTGTGGCTTAGTGCCTTTGTTGCCATACTTTAAAAAATATTTTGCCACAAAGTCGCAAAGACACTAAGAGGCACAAAAAAATCTAACTGACCCACTGCCTTTTTTTGAATTACCCCAAAACGTAATCACTTAAATAAAGAAACCTCTCCATTAGTTTTCCGTCTTTGGCTATTGTTCCTCTTTCAATTAATCCGTCTTTATCATTGTTGAAAAGTGACGGCAGCACTCTTTCGATCAGATGCTTTCCGAATCCGTCAGAAGAATCGCGCGGCAGTTCGCAGGGTAAATTGTCAATCGCCATTACAGTTATAGCTTCCTTTGAAAAAGGTTCAATGATGTTTTCTGTCATCGGGTCGTAGCCGTAAAATTTATCTTCAATGGTGGTGGCCTGCGTGGTGGAAGGGATGCTGCCGTTAAGATCACACGTAACATCCGCAATTACGATGATGCGGAAATCAGGATCGCGCATGCGTGATTTGGAGAAAAGCACCTCTGCACGGGGATCCCAATATGTGGCGTGAATTAAAAGATCACTTACGGTTGCGAATGAATTTGAATCGCTGAAAGAGCAGTGAAAATCTTCGGGATGGTGATGGAACATGTATGCGCTGAAGGGTGAACTGTCTTTTGCCGTGTAGTAATCGGCTGAATGCAATTGCACATAGACGGCCTCCCGGAAGGAATAGTTGAGGAATTCATAAGGTGTGACCTTGCGGATGTTCATGGCACCCAGCGTTTCGCAGGCTCCGTTTGCCACACGGCCGCTGCCTGTCACGGCAATTTTTATATTAGGCAATCTTACTTTTTCTGATTCGGCAAAAACTTCTTTCTTGTCAAAACAAAGATGAGCGGGTTTGAGATCAAACAAATTGTATTTTTTGCCATAAGCCATCAGGCCGTTATACGCTCCCACGATGCCTGCAAACCGGCCGAAACCGATCACCCGGTTTCCCTGCGGATCGGTGAGGCATTCATAATCGGTGAGCTGAACTTTTTTTTCAAGGATAGCTTTTAACAATTCCCTGTTGTGCGGCTGTTTTTTTATGGTGTGCGAAAAGAAAAAATATTTTTTTGACGGGATTAAAAACTGTTTCGGGACTTCTTTTATTCCCATGAGGATGTCGCATCCCGAAACATCTTCACTTAATGTAATTCCTGCTTCCGTGTATTCTTCGTTTTTATAGCATCGGTATTCGCATGGCTGCACAAAAATTTCAACGTTCTGAAATTCTTTAAGAATTATTTTGCATTGTTCCGGAGTAAATGGCACCCGCTTATCATGAGGAATTTTGTTCTCCCTGATGATTCCTATTTTTAAAGCCTGCATCGTTTAATTAAAAAAAGGCTGCAAAGGTAGAGGAAAGATTTTATGAATGGGGCAAAAACAGCCGTGTTGAAAAGTTTGATTGGAAATTAGAATGTTTGCCAGGATAAAAATGCATGGGAAAATAACTGTCCCGGATAAATTATTTTACTTTTCCGATGTCCCAGGTATCAACCGTTAATAAATCGGCTGTGCCTTTCAGCCTGATCTGACAATTTATCGTCTTCTCACTTGAAACTTTTTGAGTAAACTCAAGTGTTGAATCCTGTTCAATGATAATGCCTTTTCCAAAATCAAAACTTTCCCACTGGTCATTTATGCTTATTCCCACATTTACGGACTGTTCTGAAGTTTTATTGATATGAATGCGTAACTGATTAATAACAGGAGTATCCTGAACACTTCGAAATGGCATCGGCAGCGAAAATGAATACGATTTTCTTATTTCATTATTATCTTTCTCATTTTGCAATTCAAGCTTATCAAAGATTATTGATATTGCATTGCTATCCGGTGCATAGGTAATTGACGGATGAATGATTTCAGGTTGATTGCAGCTCATTAAAAAGATGCCTGCAATTATTGTGATGATAAACGATTTCATTTTTGTAGCAGTCTTTATTATTTTATTTTACCCAATTCAGTAAAAAATTCTCCTATCTTTTTTTGTCTTCGCAGGCATGCCCATACTATTACCCCTTCATTAGTATAAATAATTACAGGTTTTCTTTCTCCGAATTTAGAAGATATATCCCAGACTGTATTTTTAAAGTCTTCATTATAAACAAAATTGTTCTTTTCATCCAGAAGCCCAATGGAAACTTTAGCTTTGTCCGTTACTGTATATAGCTGACTTGTCCGACATCCTTCAAGAATGATTATCCCAAAGAGTACAATGAATATATTTTTCATAGATTTTATACAAAAATTGTTATTGACCTCTTCCAAAAAGTGTATTTAATATCCTCGTATCCACGTTCACTCCAAAAAAGAAGGCTGAACGATACACATTATTTAATCTTATATTCTCGGTAGTTCCAAAATAAGGAGTGGTATTGAGTTCAAATTCTTTATCCGCAAGCTTTCGAATTCTTCCATAATGTATTCCGGCTACAAAACTTCCTCCACGTGCAAATTCATATACGAAACCGCCAAAAAAGTTTTCATTAAAAGTATTATCCAGGGTGACACCTATGGTTGGAAAAATACGCGTAAGCGACCAGGTTGGCTCATCTTTTAATACATCGCGTCCGTTGGTTATCACACTTCCTTTTGCCTTTTGCTGCAAAATGCTCCAATACCATATCACATTAAAAGTAAATAGTGTTCGGGCTCCCTCATTAAATTGTTCTATGGTATTTGTATCGCTTGTTAACGGAGCCACCCTGAATTCAGGATTCTCCAAAGCCGATCTTACTATTGAAACGCCTACCCCGACATGGTAAAGCTTGTTGATTTTAACAGAGTAAGCGGGTCCATTCTTTGTTGTCCCATTCAATGAATCGAAAGCTATTTGAAACTTAAATTCATCGCTGGTGAAAGGTCCTGTTTTGAGAGTTACTGCTTGATATTCTATCACCTCTGCTACTTGCTCGTTACCCCCGGAATGCGCAAATGCAGTCACCTTATCAAAAGGACGAATTGCTAAATCAGAAGGAGCATAAATGCCTTCAATAATATCAATGCGGTATCTTTCTTTATCTTCTTTTTTTGAAAGAATATGAAAATAGAAAATATCATTTTGGTCAACATTTACAGGCAGGTAGTTTAAAAGACGTCCATCTTCATTGAAAAATAAATCTATCTCATTGTCCTTATAATTATATGAATTGACAAAAGATCTATTATTTGTAAAGGACTTCATAATAGCTTCCCTATTTTCTTCAGATTTTTTTATAATGTCATTGTTATCTAGTTTAACTTTCCACTTTACTGTAATGGTAGCCAGTGGATTTTGATCACCTGCATTTGATTTTACAATGAGTTTCCGTGATGGATTTGTCTTATCCGCTAACTTACCTCTTATTTCGTTTGTCACATCAAATGTGAGATTACTACCACTTACTGTTCCAGGAGATACAGTATTACAGACCGGGTGATCATTAAAAGGATTTGGAATTGAGGTCATGATTAAATTAACCTTGTCAGCATTACCAGTTTTAGAAAGCCTTTCCTTATCATTATCACTTAAGGGATAGGATGTATCTTTTTTTGCCGCTAAATCAGCATAATCGAATTTAATATCAACATTTTGAGAATTGCCAATGTAGCAACATAAGATGGTTATTGAAATTGTTATAATTTTTTTTATCATGTTTTTAAATAATTAAATGTTAGATCAATTTATAATTATCATTGTCAATGTAACCCAATACAGGTAAAGCATAAGAAACCGTGGACCCATCTCCCCCAACAATAAGCCCCAAAACTTCATTTTTTTCATTCAAAACAGCAGCACCTGAATCTCCTCCTTTACTTAGGGGGGTTAATTCAATAAGCCCATTTAAGAATTGAGTTATTCCGTTACCATAATCAATTGTTTGAGATGCAAAATGGCTTATAATTTCACCTGTAACGTGTTCCGATGTTCTGCCGCAGATTTTAACCGATTTGCCTTTATCTTCTGGAACCAATGTTTTAAAGCCTGAAGGAATTATGTTTGAATTAAAGAGATTGTTTTTGAAAACAAAACCATCATTTATTTTGGCAATTGCAAAATCAAATTCAGAACTTAATTCACCTTGAATAACTGAACCGATTATATTAGTTCCATCATCTTTAAGAGCAGCGCAGCGCAAATTAGCATTGCTGTTGTTTGGTGAAAAACTCTTATTATTATTCATTAATTCGTTGGAACAAAAAACATGATAGCAACTAATCAAATATTTTTTATGAGAAGAATCATTATTTTTTTCCAAAAGGAGCCCTACTGTACCAAAATTATTCAAATCATCTTCCCTTGAAATGCTAATACCTAATTCAAATGGCGATGAATCCTTGATGGCAAAGTGTGCCTTTGGTATTTTTTCCAGAACCACATCCGTAATAATTTTATATTTTTTACCATTGGCACTTTCATAAGGAATTTCTTCGGGAATATTACCAAATTGAACATCTTCCTTCTGCTGAACTTTGAAAATCAGTGCAGGAATTCCGGCATCTTTTCCTTCCGAGATTTTATTGCGAACTGAAAACCCAGTCACATTTGGAAAAGAATTTACCCATTCCCCGCCTTTTTTTTGGATTGCTTCCTGAATTATTTCTTCAGTTGCATTCGGCAAATCTTCGGTTGGTGATTCTGTGTCAGACGATCCTTTACCCAATGGCAAAAGAATATCTTTGATACGGTTCAGCAAGTCTATCATTCTGCCTGAAAAGAAGCCCAAAAGGAAGGCAACAACTATTGAGTTAACACTATATTGCAGATCATACTCCTGTCCTGAATTTATTTTATTGTAACATGAGTAGATTATTATAACACAAAAAGGGGAATAAAACAATTTTGCAATTTGAACATATACTTCTGTTTTTTTAAATTTCCGGTTTTTGATGTTTTCGGAAGTATGGTAAAGTAAATTACAAAACACACCGAATAAACACCAAAATACTATTTCTAAATAAACCCAATTTTGATTGAGCCAGAAGTAAGAACAAAGCCTGAAAGGGTACTTAGGAAGCATTATAATAAGTTGCTCCTTTGAAAATGCATCAATGAAGTTGTCAAGCTTAACTGAATCTTCCGACTCCATTTCACGATAGCTTGTATGCAAATAAAACTTAAGCGCGTCTTTAGGGGTGTTGCCCTGTTTAGCCTTAATTGTACTATCTGGTTTATTCTTTAATGCAGTTGAATCATCCTTAGCGGGGTTAGCTTTGTTTGCATCAGGACTGTCGATTTTTGCAGGTTGACTCGTTTCTTTTGGAGATGAACCAGAATTATTTTTATTACCAGTAGTGTCTAACGGACTTGCAAGAATTCGATTTACAGTTTCTAATTGTTCTTTCGAGAGGTACTCAATTCTTTTATCTCCGGGAGTGAGGCCACAGTCTCTGCCCCACTTATGAAGACACAGATAAAAGACAGAGAGAATAATGACAGAAGTACATAAGGATTTAAACCATGAATTCTCCGTTATGTTTTTTATGTATTTTTTCATATTCTTACTATTTCCAAATTTATCACGCTTTTAAAAATAATCTGCAAACATCTTATTTATCATTTTTCAAATCAAGCACCATTTTGAATTCGGCAGGTTTGAGTTGGTAAATCACAGGTTTTGGTAAGAATTCCGCGAGTGCTTTTTACAGGCATATTATTTTTACCTTAATTTTTTCACAACAGCCATTTCAATTTAATGAAATAATCATAACAAAAACTTTTCACCGTTGTTGTTTTCTCAGCGGGAAGTGAGAATTGTTTATAGGGTGAATTCTAAACAACGGTTCAAATGTAAAAGAAATTTCTAATTTTCAAAAACCCTTCAGGTTAAAGATCAGTTAAAATAAAAAGTCGAAAATTAAATGGCAGAGTATTAAAAATCTCTGACATCATTTAATCTGAAAGCATCAGAGCAATTGACCGGCAATATTCGCCAACTCACTCCTCTCTCCTTTTTCCAACGTTATGTGGGCGTAGAGCGGGTTGTCTCTTATTTTGTCAATGAGGGTGGAAAGCCCGTTGCTGTGGGAGTCGAGGTAGGGCGTGTCAATCTGGAAAACGTCACCGGTGAAAATGATCTTCGTGTTTTCGCCTGCGCGGGTGATGATCGTTTTTACTTCGTGGGGAGTGAGGTTCTGCGCTTCGTCAATGATGAAACAGATGTTGGAAAGGCTGCGCCCGCGGATATACGCAAGAGGTGTGATGTGCAGCTTTTCGTTTTCGAGCATTTCGGTTATTTTAAGAAACTCCTTGTCTGATTCGCGGTACTGGCTCTGTATAAATTTGAGATTGTCCCACAGCGGTTCCATATAGGGGTTGATCTTTGATTTGATGTCGCCCGGCAGGTAGCCGATGTCTTTGTTGCTGAGCGGAACGATGGGGCGCGCAAGATATATCTGGCGGAAACTGCTTTTCTGCTGGATGGCGCTGGCAAGAGCAATGAGTGTTTTGCCGGTTCCGGCAATTCCCTGCACGCTTACGAGCTTAATTTTTTCGTTGAGGATGGCGTGCATGGCAAACGTTTGCTCGGCATTGCGCGGGCGGATGCCATATGCATTTTGCTTGATGACGCGTTCTATCTTTTCAGTTTCGGGATTAAAGTAACCGAGCGCTGAAGCAGATTCGGCTTTGCTTTTCAAAATGTAGTAATGGTTGGCAAGCGGTTTCTTTTTGAGAAATTCTTTGTAGTCGCAGCCGCCATCCTGGTAGATGAGATCAATTATTTTTTTGGGAACATTTTCAACAACTGTTTTGCCGGTGTACAGTCCTTCGATGTCAACGATCTTGCCGGTCTGGTAATCTTCGGCACTGATGTTAAGCGATTTTGCTTTGAGGCGCAGGTTGATGTCTTTGGAAACGAGCACCACTTTGCGCCCCGGCAATTCTTCTTTTAACCCGAGCGCTGCATTGATGATGTTATGATCGGCTTTTTTTTCGTTGAACACGCGGTTGGCATCCACGCCATTTCCGTGTTCGTTCATTACGACTTTGAATTTGCCTTTTGTGGGGCCGTTGAGCGGAATCCAGTCCTGCAGTGAAAATTGTCCCGAAAGCTTGTCAATGCTGCGGATAAATTCGCGCGCTTCAAAATTGATGACATCGTTTCCTTTTTTGAAACGGTCAATTTCTTCGAGGACTGTTATGGGGATGGCTACATCGTGTTCTTTAAAGTTGAATATTATATTGTGATCAAACAGGATTGCTGAAGTATCTATGACAAATATCTTCCGCTCATTTGCTTCGGCTTTTTTTCTCATTAAATTAAGAACGAATTATGGTTTCAGGTTTAAGGTTTAAAGTTTGAAGTTTCTCAAAACTTAAGCCTTCCGACTTTAAGGACAAATATAGAAGGATGGAATTGTGATTGCAGATGCCGGTTGATGTTTAAATTGACAACGTGATGTTGATAACGTGAAAATGAGTTGAAAATTACCCCTGATTCGCCTGGGGCGGAAACCTTTAAATTATTTTTTGTCAAGATGCCGGGGGGACCAGCCTGATCATCTAATCGAATCAAGGTTCTACTTTTGTACGCAATGAAAGAAAGAAACCAGCTGCAGCACATTGTGGAAGTGATCGGGAATTATGATTGCACCAAACCGTTGTCTGTATTTCTGAAAAATTATTTTCAGCAGCACCGCAACATGGGATCCAATGACAGGAGGACGATGCGGAGCTTTGCTTATAATTATTTCAGGCCGGGGAAGAGCCTGAAAAATTCAGGCATGGAAGAACAAATCGCGATTGGCTCATTTTTGGCTTTAAATATTCCTGCTCCTTTGGCTGATTACTGCATCCGAAATTTTTCTTCGCTGAAGGCTGAGGATATTTCTTTAACAACAGATGAAAAAATAAAAATCGTTTCAGAAAAATACCCGGCATTTGACATAAAAAATATTTTTCCGTTCACGGAATACCTGGGCAATGAAATTTCAAAAGTTGATTTCTGCAAATCGTTTTTGGTTCAGCCGGATGTTTGGGTAAGGATCAGGAAGGGTTTTAAGGAAAAGGTAGTGAAGGAACTGCGTGAAAATAAAATTGAATTTGCAGAAGAGCCGGGAATGCCTTTTACGTTGGGCATAAGCAATTCCATTTCATTAAATAATTTAAAAAGTTTTGAAAAAGGTTTTTTTGAAATCCAGGATTTATCGTCACAAAAAACGGGGAACTATTTTGAGCCAAATGAAAATGAACACTGGTGGGATTGCTGTGCAGGTTCGGGAGGTAAAAGTCTGTTGTTATCCGAACAGGCGAATAATTTAAGAAT
>Ga0134123_10002206_pt1 | contig 12752 bp, 11 predicted proteins | sample KB303_FD_96460 | JGI IMG/M metagenome (GOLD analysis project Ga0134123, IMG submission 96460) | Terrestrial soil microbial communities without Nitrogen fertilizer from Kellogg Biological Station, Michigan, USA - KB3-0-3 | ecosystem: Environmental > Terrestrial > Soil > Unclassified ...
CCTCCTTCTTTTCCTCCTTCTTTTCCTCCTTCTTTTCCTCCTTCTTTTCCTCCTTCTTTTCCTCCTTCTTTTCCTCCTTCTTTTCCTCCTTCTTTTCCTCCTTTCTCTCGGTATCTATTTCTACTCTCCGATGTCTTGATCTTGATCTTGATCTGCGTCTTCCCTCTTCTTTTGACTCTGGTGTTTCAGCTCTCCGGTTTCGACGAGTACGAGGAGTTGGCCTTCCACGACTTATTGTGTGGTGTTTGGCAAGCCAGAGTTCAACTCCATTGAGCTTGTTCTCTGGTGTTTTAATTTCACCGATTGGTTCCTTCACTTCTGGCTGTTTCTTTTCGGGTGTTTTCGGTGGTTCGCCCTTCCTTTGTCGCTTGTGGGATTTTGATTCGTCATCCTCATCCTTTTCATCAAGCCTTTCCTTTACTTCTCTTTCTTTAGTTTCTTTTTTTTTTCCTTTTTTTCCTTTTTTTCCTTTTTTTGGCACTGGTCCACGACCCCCTGGTTCTTCTGATCGTGATCTTATTCGTCTGCCTTTCTGTCTCGTTATAATAGCGTCATCCTGTGTTTGTCTTCGATTTCTGGGAACTTCAATTTCCATAATTTCGGCAAGTTCTTGAGTTCTCTCAACTGTGATATCTGTCAACTGTGATGGATGAAGTGCCTCAGGCCTTACACCAGTTGACGATATGATCTGAGATCTGATTGTATTCACTCGTGCTTGAGCAGCATTACTCAGATCAATTGCAACGTAATTCATCATTCGATGTTGGATAAGTGACATATTTCGACCAATTAGATAATAATTCCGAATCTCCGGAGTGTCACCTGACAGGTTTTTGAGCTTTGAACCAACCCAATTAATAATAGTCTTTGCAGCACTCACATAGAGACGAAGATTTTCGCCAACTGTAATATTTAAAATAGTCCCTCTCACTTCAAGTTCTCTCCATGCATCAATGCCTTCCTCTTGGGTGCGTAGTCGAAGAGCATCCATGCCTGCATAACGGGCGTTTATCGTTGCTCTGATTCGATATATACTTTGTTCAATCCTTTCCAATATTCTGAGCAATCGCCCGAGTGCCTTTTTCTGACGGTCTCCGATCTTATTATCGCGACCAAGATCTCGCAGTGCCCCAAGGGCTGCATTATGACCAAGAGGAGCATCAGCTTTCCCCTCACCGCTTAACGCAATCCCTTGGACAGGATATAATACAATCGAATTCACAAAAACACTCGCCTGTTCCAGTTCGTCATATACTTTCATTTCCGGGAACTCATCACTCAATTGATTCTGAGCTGCTTCCCTGAATAGCGCATCTTGATCATATCTCCTGAGGTATACGTGCCGTTGTATAGCCCGTTGGGCCTGTTCTGCTGGTGCACCTATCCTTGAAAATCGGACACTTGAACCCATGAGTATTTCACTCGCATTATCTATTGTGTCTGTAAAAACTTTCACATCGGCAGGGTCTTCAATTGGCTGGTCAATAGCTGGACCAAGTGGTGGATCTTTCTGCTCATTTTGGCCTCTTCCTTTAACATCATTTTTTACCACGACCTGTCGTGTTCCAGTTTGAATAGTTGCCGGAGTCGGAGCAATAGGAATAGGAACAGGGGCAGGTGCAGGAACAGGTGCAGGAACAGGTACCGGTCCAGGGGCAGGCTCAATGGGGGGCGGATTGTCATTTCCTTCAGGAATTAACACTTTTGCCTCGGGCCAGACACCTCCCGTCTGATTCCCACGACCAAACTGGTATCTTGGCATATCTTCATATGTCCGAATCTCGACATTTCGATCAATTCCAGCCTGCTGTGCAACATCTGCACCAATTGCCTGTCCTTTTGCTTCATTGCTCCGATTAATACGAATTTGTCTTGCAATTTCCACATCTTGGGCGTGTGCCTTCGCCTCCATCTCTTGTCGCATGCGCTCCGCTGTCTGTCTATTTCTTTCATCGACCGCATTGCTTACGATAGGGATTAGCGGAACAGGGACCATACCACCACCGCCTCCTGAACCCCCCATCGTCTGCACAGGAGTTGGGTCAGGTAAGTCATATCTTGGGTCTTGATTTGTTGGCATAGCGAGGGGGTGTGCTTGGCGATAAGCTTCAATGTCTTCTGGTGTTGCAGCATAGGGGTCTTCACCGGGAGGCAATTCCATCTTTCTTTTAATTACTTTTTGTCGTCCAGTTGGTTGCTGTGGCGTAATACCAAGATATCTCTTGACAGATGTGGGAACGTTACCCTCATAAACATCTCTGAGTGTTGGCGCATCGACATGACGCCGCTCTTGATAATCCAATTTCCGATCATTTTCCGAAGGGACGTAGATCAGTTCATCTCGTCGATTATAGATATTTCCATGCTTATCAGCATAATAGCCCCCCTTGAGAGCTGTGCGTTTTTTTTCATAATCAGATCGTCTTAAGCGTTCTCTTTCATCTTTGTTTTTAATTTCATCATAAGGATCCGTAACATCATGCCTATCACGCCAGTTACCAACCGCACTATAATGTCCATAGTCTGGGTTATCACCACCGAGATAGTTACTGGGGTCATCTCCCCAGTCACCGCCTTCCATTGCCCTTCGCATCTCTAGTTATCCTGTACTTCTACAAAATTTGCCTGTTCTTCGGCAGTTGGTGGACGCATTATATGAATAGTTCCACCAAGATTCCGAAGCATCACCCAACTATGTTTTTCAATCGTGTTTTCTAACAATTGACATATGAAGTGGTCCATATCACCAAATCCCCACTCACGATGAAGTAGTCTGAGTTCTTGCATATTTTCTTCACGAAATAAAATAAATCCATCAGCCTCCTGACGAAATCCGGTTGTAAAGAGAGTAATCTTCTGTCCAAGCCATACAACACTGGCGCCCCAGTGTCTCCCAATGAAACTGAACTTGTCAATATTTGCCTCATATATGCGTCTTCTCATATCAGATGACATATCATCAATCACAATCAGATACTTTTGTTTAGGGTTATTTTCCAGTTCTTTAACAACTTTAGCGAAGAAATGCTCATCCCATTCTTCAATATATTCGATATTTCCCTCCCATGTGCCAAAGTATTGTGTTTGTCTCTTGGCTGTTAGAGATAACACATAGATTTTATCGAAAAGTCCCTTCCATATTGTTTTGATGATCTTGTCGAGTAGGAATGTCTTACCGCTTTTCCTTCTGCCGGTAATTCCCAGTAAAAAAGCATTCCCCTGTTTTTCAGATGGCATCGGCATATCATCCTTTTTCTGAATCACCTCGACCTCGCGTCTGAAAAGAAGATGCTTTTTCCTTCTCATATCAGCTTCTGTCATTTCCTTGTTCCAATCAGAGGGACCATCGCCGGCTGTTTTCCTTCTTTTTTTCTTTGGTTTTTCGTCTTCCTCTTTCTTTCTCTTCTTTGCCTTTGACTTTTTAGGGGGTTCGGGGGCAGATGATTGCTTTTGGAGAGCGAGGCCGAACATTTTTTGTGATCCCTTACTAAATTACCTATGGAAAAGAAAATTCGATCCGTGCAACGTCTCGAGCTCCCAAAAGAGGAGGAGAAAAAAGCAAAAAAAGTGTATATGAAAACCTTTTCAGAAGATATGGCAAATTTTTATGTTGCGGTTGAGGCACGCCGAGAATCTTTTCCTGCATTTAAAACACAATTGTTGGATCAAAAAGTTCATATTGGGAACCGACTTCGATTGGCTGCCCAGTTCTTTATGCAAACATCTGATAGTATCCGTCAGTTTATAAAATCAGCTCAGCAGACATACGGATATGAAGAGCTTGTGCAGGTGAAGTTTGATGAACATTTTGTTCCACAAGAACCAGAAGCATCGATCACAAAAAGATGCAGAGGATTTAGACAAAGAGTCGAAGAAAAGGCCATAACATGCATGGATTTCTTGGATCAAGTCTTAAAAGAACTAATGAAATATCCTACCAGTATTGTTTATCATACACAAGGAGTTGATAGTGTTATCAAGAAACTTCAAGAGCTTGCGGATGCTGCAATTATTATCACATCGGAATATCTGGGGTTTATTAGTGAACAAAAGCTATTAATATTGGACGAGAGAAAACGAGCATGTAAAGAACTCCAGTTCTTTCGAAAACGGTTCGCACGTATATTTTCTGTCCCTGAGTCAGAAAAGGGACAAGGAGAGAAACGAAAATTAGAAGATGAAGGTGAAAGTGGTCAAGCAAGCAAGCCAAAGTCTAGTTAGCCGAGTTGATGCAAAAGGGATTACTGTTCAAAATGTATCACATAAAATTAGTCCGACGGCTATAAAAGCATTAAAAAGAGAAAAATGTTCAGATTCTGATATTGAACAATTTAACAAGATCCGAGAAGAACATTTTACGGCAGGGACTATGAAATATTTCATTCCGAAACAGATGACTGGGGCCGAAACAAACGCCAAGAGAAGAAGTGATGCTCATTTATCTTTAATTTCAGAAAAGGAGCGAAAAAAACAACAGCGTTCCATGCATTCGAATCCTTATTGTATTCATGGACGAACATACCAAACTGAGGCAGCAAGTGTTTATTCAGCACTAACCGGGGCAACCCTAGTATCAATAGGATGTCTGGTGGGACCATTAGAGAAAGAAGGTAATTTCCCGGAGGTCCCAGCGTTTATTTCTGGAACACTCGATTATATTGATCTTTATAGTGGTATTATTGTTGAGGTAAAATGTCCTCAGCGGATTCATAAAAATTGGAAGCAGCTTTATTGGGCACAGGGACAAATACAGATGCAGTTGGCTCGGTGTGAAACCCTTCATATTTTTCAGTACATTCCACCAATGAGAGATACACCTGGGCAATGTCAGATAAATATAATGAAGGTCAATCATGAATGGTTTGAGAAAATTAAAATACCTCTATTGGAAAAGGCGAGACTGTTACCGGCAATATTTTCTGGTCATTAAGACACAGTCCCAATGGCAACACATCTCGTTAATAGTGCAGTGTCTGGGATGCCAGCCTTTTTGGCACCAAAAAGAAAACGGATTTCATTTCAACCCAGCAATGAGGCCTCGATTGATTTCGTGCTTGGAGAACCTCTTCCAAAAAGGAATAAAACTGGTGTCACAGCAACGGAAATCTATTGTCCAAAATTGGACTGCCAAGGCCCAATAACATGCGATGCCTTGACTGCAAAAACATTAAATGTTGATGATATAAAAGTTGATTCATTTTCAGCAGCGCATATTACTACTGGCTCTCTAATTGCCGAAACAGTGACTTCTGGTCAGTTACAGGCAACTGATATCAATACTATCACTGTAACAACGGTTGGAGATGCAAAGGTCGGTGGAAATACAGTGATGACAGGAAATCTGGATGTGAAGAATATAGATGTGCAAAATATTGAAGCTTCAGGGAACATCGACACTGATACTCTACAGGTCGATGATTTATTGGATGTAAAGACTATCATAGCTTCTGGAGACATTGACGCAAAAAATGTAACAGTATCTGAAACTATTGATTCTAAGACAATATCAGCAACAGAAATTGACCTACCTGAAGGAACAGGGCCAGCAGATGCACCTCTCAGATTTGGAACTGATTCTTCACTCTTCACGGATTCTGTTGGGGCTCTTAATATAACATCAGCTATAAACACATCGAGCAGTGTTCATACAGGTCCAATGACCGTATATCCTACTCTCAAAGTCCTGGAAGACCTTGGAAACACCTTGACATACAACGGTCTTAATACAGCATCGACGGCACTTGTATCTTCATTTGCAAGTGGTAATTTTTCAACATGGGGATTTAGGTCAACACCGACACAGGATTTATTAGCAACTATCTTTTATGTTCCAAAAGCGTGTATCTCTGCAAGCGCGCCCTTTCTACGATCAGCTGGTATTTGGGATGGGGATGGAACATTGCGGTGGAGTGGCACTATCAGTGTGACTGGAGCTGGAACAGGATCATACTTTGGAGGAAATATTTCACCGGCTGTATATTTACGTGCCGGAATGGAGTATACATTTGCTATTCAGTTTCAATCAAATACAGGAAACAATGATGTGTTATTGACAGGTGTTCAGTCAGTAAATGCAATTGCTGGCACTCTTCATCCCGTTTGGCATGATGGACCAATATCCAATGTTATGCCAACTGCCACTCCGTCAGTCAGTACTGCAAACGTGACTTTTGGGCCAAACATATCGCTTACAACACTGGGCCCAAAGCTCAGCGTGGATGCATCAGGAACAAGAATAGAGACCCTTGCCAGTATAGACAATTTGACTGTTGACGGGTATTCATTTGTTCATTATATTCACGGGGACTCAATTAATCTCATTCAACAACCAGCGCTCACACAAACAATGCAACAACAGTCGATACCAAATAGTTCACCGACAATTGTTACACAAATATCAGGAGCAGATAATGATAATGTTCAGGGTCCCACTATTCAATCTGGTGGAGATTGGAGTCTTGTGGAAGAAGGCTACTACATAATGTCGGTGAGTGTTAGCTTTGAACCACATGCTACTGGTTTCCGAAGTCTTCAGATGAGAGATAATGATGGTTATATTTACGGTTCGTCATCAACATTATCTATTGGAGCAACAGACAATACGGATCTTTCGGTCTCCTGTCCTATCTGGTCTGATGGAACAAAGGTAATGAATGTAATTGCATATCAGAATTCTGGAGGAGCTCTTTTCATGGGTGTTCGTCATGTGAAGGCTGGTATTATTCGAGTCGTCTAATCATTATATTTTGTGATATTAAGGTACAAAGGACAAAGATGTCATTCGAACCATTATCAAAAAATGTACAATATGCAATTGGCGGGGCTGATCAGTTCCCATCAAAATCAAGACGTTATAACACATTAGAAATCAATAGAGGAAAAGCAAGACGAGATCAACGACAGACCAGAAAGATTGAAGCTCTCACTGGCAATGAACAAGCTCTACGATTACAACTAAAATCCAAAAACCCAAAGCAACGAAGAATATATAAAAAGGCAATGAATAGTATACTCGCACACCAATATGATCAGTCCTTCCTGGCAAGTGAACATTCACAGTTCCCGGCCCTACCGAAAGCGGCTGTCCTCGACATGGATGTACCCGCCAAAGGGTTCACCAAAATTCGAACAGCCAGAAAACGTAAGAAGCCATCAGCAAATCTTCACGAAAAACTTTATAATTCGTTTGTACCAACAAACTTTGAGAAAATCGTTGACGCGCAAATAACCACCCCTGCCCTTCTTCTATCTGGTCGCGAACAACCCTACGGAGGTTCAGAAGGAACCCCTGAAATCTATCAAGTGCCAGAATTCATTCCGAATGCAGCGTACGGAGGCACAGCAATCAGATATTATTGAACAATTATTGGACGAATTGGAAAATAGGACTAAAAAACCTGAAAAGGTTCATGATCGGTGTGAGGAATGTTTGAAAGAGTTAACTTATTCGGATGTTTCGGATGATACTTGTTCATGTGGAGTTATTATCCAAAATGTCCCATCTCTTCCAATTTTTCGAAGCTTGGACATACAGCGTAAAAAATCAGTATATAAGCCTGTTATCTATGGCCGTGCTATTCTTCAGTCGGCAATGGGTGCATTACTTCCTGTGAGTGAGACTAAGTTTACAAGTCTCCTGCATATTCAGGATATTGATTCATTAGTAAATAAATTAAAAAAAGTTCAAGAGAAAATGGAGATCAAAACAGAAAAGATTGATGTTGATATGACTCGATATTTATTGAAAAAAATTAATAAGGGGTGCTACTATAAATATGCATGCTATCTAACATCCATGCTTAACCTATCATATAAACCCCTAGTTATCCCTCCTGCTGATACCGATAAAATATTGGTTCGTTTTCGGGCGATAGCAAGAACATTTGCAAGAAAGAAAAACATATTCAATCGACAGTGGGGATCGAAACGTAAAAGTCTCCCATTTGTTCCTATTATTTTGAGAGTGATCTGTGAAAATTTAGGATTAAATGAATATACTCGTGATCTTCCTCAGATGAAATCAAAAAAAAGACAAGAAAAAATACGAAAGATGGCACAATATCTGTATGAGCAGTCAAATTTTCTGTTAATTAGTAACTAACAATAGATGGCGTCTAAATATGACTGGGAAGCCCTCCGAGATGATGCTACTGGCAAGCATGCGAAAAAAAGAAAGAAAGGGACAAAACGCGAAAAGCCTTATTCTCGTAAGGCCAAAAGTAGTTCACATGGTCAAGCAAGACATTATAAGGCAGGATATAATGCCACACCCCTCGAAAAACTCCTTGCAACAAGAGGTGAAGGAAATGCAAGCACATTGGCATTGCAACGAGGAAAGACTGTTGTTACAAAAAAAAAAAAAGATGATGAACGAGCTCAATCAATAACCTCAAAAACATTTGATGGAATTAATATTTTAGATAACTTCATCAATTATGATAAGAATGTGATTAAGGAACCTGATATGCCTGGCATCGCAAGCCAGTTCGGCAATTTTCAGGCGGCAAGTGTTCCACATGGAAATGTTCACCAACCTAAAGGTTTATTGACCCGTCGTCCTTGCCCGTTCTAAATGTCAAGTTTCGATGCAGCCATTTTTTCTGTGTGTTGTTCACAGAGGCTCCCATGGCAGGACAAGTAGCACAAATTCAGGAGGGACTGGCGGCAGGGGCTATGTCTCGTGTAAATAACGAGCTTATCCCGGAAACTCAGGTCGGAACAGATGTATATCAAAATCTTCGTGTTTTGCGTGCAGCACAAGATAGTGTGCGAGGTGATCAGGGATCAAGAAAACTTGTCTTCGCGCCCCCTAATTCTGGTCTTTTTAATCTCAGAGAAGTCAACCTGACCGGTTACATCACTTTGGACGGAACAGGAAGAGGAGGTGGTCAGTTCCCATTCATCCCATCCGATGGGAGCGTTTGGAAGTGGGATGGATCGGGTGATGACCCAACTGATGCAATGCTTCCAGATGATACAAATGGGCAAGTATATACAACGAATATTATCCCTGGGCTGAGTGATCCATTTTGGATGAGTCTCATTGAAAGAATCGTAGTAACAATCGGTGGCACCCCAATCCTGGACATTCGTGATCTCAATCTCATCAATCACATGGCTCTGAAGACACAATGGAATTCAAGCTTTCTATCTGCGAAAACCTCGACCTACCAGGGGTATGATGCACATAACGGCAACCGTATTCCTCATTCACCTGGAACCGGATATTGGGAAAATATAGAACGTATGGTCAAGGTCCAAAATACTCGATTCTTTAACTGTACATCGACTCAGCAACAATTTCAAATTCGTCCATTTATGTTCGACAATGCATTATTCAATAAATCAAATGGCTGTCTTCCTCTCCAGTTCATGCCCAACGTGACCATCGAGATTTATTTCGCACCTTCTGAAAATGTTCTTAAGCAGGCTCTACCACCTGGATATCGGTACTATTATGATACTACCAAATCGGTGGGCCGTGTAAATTATATCCTCGAGAACATGCGATTCGAAATTTTAATGGCAGGGTCAAATACTTTAGAAAAGGCGCTCGTTGGACAAGGTATGTCGATGACATATAGAGATTATGCTCATCATACACGACAAGAAACTGTAATGATGGGAACAAAGAGTTATCAGATTCCTGTGACGCAGCGAGCGGTTGAGCAGGTCTTCATCCTAATCCGTCCTGAAAACAGAACAAAAGATCTAACGGCATCTGGAAAATTATCTGCCTACTGGAGTCAGAAAAGATTTATACAATCTGTTAATATCCGTATTAATGGAATAAGACGGTACGGCGAAGACCTTGATTCACGAGGAGTATATACAGAGCTTCGACGACTCGAGCCTGTCATCGCTGGAAGTGAGTTATTCATGGACGAATGGAGAGACTGGAATAGGCAAAATCAACTAATTGTTCTCAGTTCAAAAATGGACTACGATAAACAACGATTAAGCGGTATTAAAACTGCATCCCAAACCTCCCCCTTAATTATCGATCTTCAGTTTTTTGATTCTGGTCGAGATTTGAATGGTGGGAGTGGGGTCACTCTTGTGATCGATTTCTTTGTTTTATATGCGAGATGGCTCAGTGTTACAAGAGAACAGATTGAAGTTATTGATTAAATTTTCTGCCCTAAGTATACATCGCCACCGCAAATGGTTGAAGCACCCTTCCAACTTGATTCATATCCTCCTCTAATCTCAGGGGAGGAAGGGGAACGATTCTTACGTCCTAGTGAAAGAAAACACGAGGCCAAGGATTTAAACAAGTTCCTACAAAAGGGAGCTGCGTCAATGGGCCGTATCGCACAACCACATGGCATGGCTCTTGGTGGAGGAATGGGTGACTATGCAATGAGAGGCGAGGAGTTTTTCTTTAAAAAATTGGAATGGAAAGTTGGAGGAGGAACATCTGCAACGACTTCACTCTCAACCTCTCCATCAAGTGCAAGTGTTGTTCGCTTTAAAACCTACCCAATTGGAGCGCTTGCAGATGTATCAGCATCTTGGAATGTTGAGGCACCTCAACCTGTTGCCCAAGGAATCCCAGTAATGGTGTCTGCAATTCAACGAGCAAAGGGAGCATTTTTATTTGAACAGGAATGTGAATTTAAGTATAACAATCCTTCCCCGGGAGCAAGCGAGGCAATAACAACAACAACTGCATTTTCAAGCTATTATGTGAGTTCCGGGGTTAATAGAAACATTCCTCTGTCGATTCCAAACACTACAGGCACTTCTGCTGCTGTTGCAACTGCTGCTGTCTTGGGCAACACTGGCTCAGCAAAATTAAATGTAAAATGGAAATTTTCCCCCCCAGATCTGAAAGACATAAACACGACAGTTGATGGGGTTGCTGTTACTCTCGACTCGATCAAGTATTACTGTGTCCAAACCCTAACCTATGGAAGTGGAGCAATTGATACTGGTGCAACAGCTGGTTTTACACCATTATTCATCGTTCGGCATTCTGGTACCTCCTATATCCCTATTGCATCAAATATTACAACGATATGGTTAGATCTATCTATTCAGAATAATCTCGCTTCAGATCCAGTAACAAATTATTATGAGGTACTTTATTCCAGAGGATCAACAATATCCGGCCATGACGGATATCCTTACAATTATTCAATTGGAAACAACTAAATGGCTGGTGGCGAAGATGAATTTCTTCCTCCTGTTCTCTTTGATGGCAGCATCCAGACGGGCACTGCTCCTTGTTCAACTGAACGATGTCCAAACTAGACAACGTTAAATTGTAATAAATATGTACCGTTGTCTTTGCAATCGATGATCCATGTTTTCCTCTCATTCCTTTCCTTCCTCGTCCTTTTCCCTTTCCTTTCTTTGAGTGAGATCGATATTTTCCTCTCATCTTTATTTTGATTGGGTTGATTGGTTGTTTATTCTCCTGCACTAGAAAATTTTCATTTTCTCAAAATCCTGGAAATGCACCCACATCCATGGCAATCAGTAAATTGTGCACAATTCATTTGCAAGCAGTTAACGGACGGACCCTTTACTGGCTTCAGATTTCCTATTAAAATATCTTCATTTTTTGAGAAATCAATGGATGAGAAGGCTGCGTTCATCTGTGGAGCAACTTTTAAAACGCGTTTTCCGGACGGAGAATATAAAATTCTTGCAGCACCTATCTCAACTGTTGACTTGGTCCCTAATGGAATTATCCCCAAAAAAAACAAACGACAACAAATAAATCTGCTGGCAAAAATTGGAGGGAAAAAATATCCATTGCGTTTTCAGACAACTCCTCTAATCCTATCAAAGAAACGCCCAATCTCGAAGGGAAAGTTTCAATTTACTGTGTTGGATTTCGATTATGCTTCTCAACTGGATCCAGACGGAGCAAACAAAACAAAGAACGAGCTAAAGTTATTGGATAATAAAATTATCGATTTCCTGAATATATCAGCCAAAAAAATTTGGCCTGATAAAGATCTCTGTTATGAGGAAATTGTTGCTTCATATGAAGGATTTACTTCAGTTCGAAAATGGACGCCTACCCAATCTGCCCAACCTCAGGTGGAACCACAAGAGTCAGTAGCAGACGCAATAATTGAGGATATAGATGGTGATTTAAAGCTCGTATATGAACAAAAAGAGGTCAAAGTGGATGGCGGCGGGAAATTTAGTTATGAACCAACAGGGTTGAAAATAGAACCAAAGAAAAGAAAACAAATGGAACCAGAAACACCACAGACTATTGAATATCCTCCTCAACTAACTATTTTCCCTCGATCAAAAAAGGAGCAATTATGCAAGGTGCTGACCCTAACTGGAAAACCTGTGATGCTTTCTGCTCTAACTCAAGGCTTGGAGTCTGTTCAAGTATTTGAAATTTGTCTTATTGAAGATGCTGGCAAAATCAAACCTTCATGTACTGGAATTGAAATTAATCTAAAAGAGGATCATCGAGAGCCTTCAAGTCATGTAGCAAAAAGTGTATATGTTCCAGTGTTGAATGAGTAAATAAGTCTTCCATAAAAATTCTATAAAATAGATGAAAAAAATAGATGGACAGATGGACGGATGGACAGATGAAATGAGGAGGGAAGAGAAAGAAAAATAAATATATTTTCAAAGTCTCCCCCCCCCCCCCCCCCCCCCCCCTCCTTATTTATCCTCCCCCCCCCCCCCCCCGAAAAACAAAAAAAAAAAAAAAAAAAAAAAAAAAAACAAAAATCAACAAAAATAATTCTTATATAAAATCCTCTTTCCAA
>Ga0134123_10002208_pt1 | contig 12751 bp, 20 predicted proteins | sample KB303_FD_96460 | JGI IMG/M metagenome (GOLD analysis project Ga0134123, IMG submission 96460) | Terrestrial soil microbial communities without Nitrogen fertilizer from Kellogg Biological Station, Michigan, USA - KB3-0-3 | ecosystem: Environmental > Terrestrial > Soil > Unclassified ...
CTGTTGTCCTAATTGTATGTCAGTTCTTTTTGAAATGGAAGAAGATGAATGGTGGGAAGGTGTGCAGAAACATGACAAATCGAATCCAGGCTATGTCGATTTCGTAAAGTGGATGAAGGGAAGATGTTTTCCAACATTCCAAATAGCGGATCAGATCTACAAAAAGAGGCAACTTCCACATGCAAATCCTACAAAGTGAACTAAAGCAGTATCTCGATGCACTGGAAAAAGCCGACGACGAGCTAGACTCTTGTGGCTATTCGCATCGTCACTTTATCAGGCTCGAAATTCGCCAGGCCGCAGCTATTCTCCGTGAGAGATTGAAGAATGAAGATCCAAATTCCCAAGCCTGACACGATCAAAGCTGGTTTCTACGATCGTCAAGGCAACAAACTCGGGGAACTCACACCCGAGGAAGTCCATGAGCTTTTCGACATCAAAAACCGCCGGGTTGCAGAATCCCAGATCATTTCGTCAAGAGATCCTATATGCAGAACCAGGATCAGCACAGTTTTTCTTGGATTTGATCATGGTTTCGGTCCCCTCTCAGATCACTCACCAATTCTTTTTGAGACCATGATCTTCGGCAACAAGAAGTTCGAAAATTTCCAAATCCGCTACTGCACCGAATCCGAAGCCCTCGCGGGCCACAACAAAATTGTTTCCCTCATCCAGCAAGGCAAGACGCTGGAAGAAATCGAGGCAGAGTTTTGAACGCTTTGCAAATCGGAGACCCTCGCAGCGGCAAAACCACTTCGCTCCTCACCCTCGAAGGTTTTGCCAAACAAACAGGCAAGAAAGTCGCCATCCTTGACGCAGATGGCAAGCTCTCTGACCATCCCAAGTTCTCGAAGATCTTCAAATCAGGCGAATTCGAGCATTGGGATCTTTCTCCCTTCGGCCTGACAGAAAGTTCTTTGGGCTCCAAAGCCCACAACCTCAAAGCCCCACCGCAGCAATTTCCAAAGGGCTATTTAGCAATCGCAGACATGGTGGACAAAATCACAGCTCAGCAGGATCAATATTGTGCGGTGGCTTGTGACACTTTTAGCTCCGTCCAGCGGCACTTGAAGAAACTGCTCTCTCACAGCTCCCAAAAAGTTGCTTTCGAATTCCCCGAATGGGCTGCGATGCAAGTCAATCTTGAGGAGTTTTTCTCAAGCTTCTACAAAATGAAAATCCCTCTCAAGATCATCAACGTTCACATCAAACACGAGCGGGACGAGCAGACTGGCGCTTTCAAGATGGAGCCTCTGATCGAATCTGGTTTTCGCCATACAGCGTTGGGCCAGGGACCGTCAGAAGTTTTGCTCACAACCATCCGAATGAAACAAGGCGGAGTCCCTGAATATTGTTGGTTCACCCATCCCAACGGCCAGTTCAATGCTTCGAGCGATGTTTTTGGTTTGGATCAGTTGATTGTTCCCCAAAACTGGGAACCAATCTGGCGAGAGTTGCTCTAATGGAACGCTCGGGTTTTTGTGCTGGCTTTGTTTCAGTGAAAAAAGAAACTGACAAAGCCATTCTAGTTGTTCTTGATGGTGACGACGTTTGGATACCAAAATCTCAAATAGTAGATGATTCTGATGTTTGGAAAGCAGATCAAGAAGGCGATCTCTATGTCACCGAATGGTTTGCAGAACAAAAAGGCTGGCTTTAACCCGAGCCCTAGGGGGCTCTCAACCCGAAAGGAGCAGATCGTGAAAGTCACATTGGACATGAAGGAATCGATTCGACCCAAAGCCCCAGAAGGAGAGTACAGCTTGCGTCTGGATCCAAAAACCACCCTCAAGCCCGAAAACTCTCAAGCTGGAAAGCCCATGCTGGTGCTCTATTGGCATTTGTTCAATCCCCCTCCGGGCGTGAATTTCGAGGATATCAAAGACTGCGAAGTTCGAGACAAAATCACCCTCTCACCCAACGCCCTTTTCTCAATCAGAAATTTGCTCTGGGCCTGCGACATTCCCCTCGAATGTGATTCTTGCAAAACAGTCTACACCGCTGATCTCGATGGTTGTCCCAACTGCAAGAAAACCCTCTTTGGTTTCGAATCAGAACTGATTCGTACCAAGCACCCTCGGGCTTTTGTCAACCAGGAAAAGGCTTTTCAATCCGAGAACATCGTCAACTCAATCGTGAAGTACACCAAGCCAACTAGCTAACCACCAAAAACCTCGGGAGCAGGGAGAAGTTTTCCCTGCTCCCTGGAGCGAAAAATGCGCTGTCCCTTTTGCAAGTCCGACACTCGCGTCACAAACACCCAAACCGACTATTCCGATCATCCCTTGCCTGATGCGTTCAAAGGCCTGGGGATCGTTCGCAGAAAGCGAGTTTGTATCAAAGATGGGGACCATAAGTTTTGGTCCATCGAAGCGCCGGAGGATATTTGGAACCAACCCATCGAAAGGGGGACAATTTGACCGACCAACTCGACAACGCCCAAAAACTCACTCTCATCAACAACTGTCTCGAAGCTGCTCACAGATTCGCCGGGCTGGCTGAGAACCTCTCTCTGATCGGCGGGCTGGTTCTCCAAAACGTTCTCAATCTTCCCTCCAGAAAACTCGTTCTTCGTGATCTTGAGTTCTTCATGTCCAAAATCGAATCCTCGATCACGAGCACAAAAGAAATCATCGACTATCTCCGTGAAGATATCGGAGAGGAAAAGGAAACCATCCAATGATGAAATGCAAAATGTGCGGAGCAGAAAACCCAAAAGATCTTTCACGAGTCAGTGAAGGAGATGGAGCGACTGAGATTTTTCACATGGTGAAAAGTTCGGTTTCGGGCGGCGGGCAGAGGCTTTGCGGGCCGGTGGAGGAGAAAAATGAAGAAGGATCATAAGTACAAGATGACAACTTATTGTGGAATCCCCTGCGAACAGCGTTTGGTGGATCAATTCAATTTCGGTTACAAAGAGCTGAAGGAAATCCTCGATAGAAGAATCGACGAAATGGACATGCACATTCGCAGAGCTTATGTAGCCGGCGTGAAAAAAGGAATAGAGCATGCATTTGATGAGCTGACTAGTTTCAACAAAAAAATCTTCAAACTCTCCTTGACCTGGACAATTGGTGAGAAAGAATTAAGGGAACTTATTTCAAATGACGGATTGTATAAGATAAAGTGGGAAAACTAATGGAAACTAAAAATCCCTCGCCGCCCCCGTGGCGGTACAATGGTAGTTGGGTTGTTGACGCAAGAGGTTTTGCCGTCGCGGAAGTTGTTTCAATCCCAACCACAAAGGGGGAAATAAACGGCCCCGCACTCGCGTCCGGCTGGGCGGTGAAGCCGCTGGTGGAACTCGTGGGCGAGCTGCACTATGCACTTGGTCTATATCTCGCCGAGCACGACGATGATCTTCCGGCGCCAGATTCGGACTATGAAGGTTGTCCAGAATGCAACGTCGCTAGGGCAGCGCGCGAGAAAGTCAGCGCCCTACTCGCGCAGTTGAAAGAACAAGGTATATGAAATTTAAAATCGTTGTTGTCTTAGCTTTGTTTTCTTCTTCATCTTGGACAATTGATTGTCCTCCAAACTATCTTTGTCGTGAGAAAACTCCAGATGAGCTTCTTCAAGAAGATTGCGAGGAGTTTTGCAGCCAAAGGAGCGACTACGAACCTCCTTATCAGTGGTATTTCAATAAGGAGGGCTATCTAATTTGTCATTGTCCAATATCTGCCACGCCTACACCGATTATAACTCCTACTCCAATGATAGAAAAATGTGATTCTGTTCTGGTCTCAAAAACTGGCGAGGGTTTCTACGTTAGGCAAGTTCACGAATATCGTTGGTGTTGCCACAAAAACATGAAAGAGGATTGCAGTTTTGAATATCTCAAAGCGAAAAATAAAAGGGCAGAATCAAAATGAAAATCAAACACCTTCCAATCTGGCTTCTCCTTTCTTTCCAACCCGCTCAAATTGGTCAAGCTGAGAAATGGAACCAAATCAACTCCTTTCCCACCTACGACGAATGCCAAAACCATCGCCAGTTAGTTCTTGATCACCCAGAACTTCGCTTCCAAGCCTTTCCAAACTCCGAAATTGCAATCATTCTCTCCACCTTCACACGCTGTCGAGAGGAGAATCCATGAAACCTTACAGCAAGCTAATCATCTATCTCCGCGACGGAGACAGACTTCCTTTCAAAGCTGTTGAAGTTCTTGAAGATAGCGAGCTTTGGATTAAGTTCAATTACGAAGTTGGGCTTGATCCAAAAACGAAATATTCAGCTGTTTTTTTCAAAACCCAGATCGCGGGAGTTTTGTACATTGTCGAAACCTGAGATCAAAACCCTCAAAGAAGCTTTGGAGATAATCAAAGCTTTGCAAACCGGACTTCAAGAGAAAAATGCCCAGATCGTCAAGCTTTCTTAAGCTTTGGAAAGAATAAAGGAAAGGTGTAGAATGGCTTTGGAAGATCCAAAATGACGGTCCCCGGCCGCGGACCTCTGACCGCCCAAATTCTTTGCTTAGGCGAATCCCCAGGCGAGCGAGAAGAAATCTCGGGCCAACCCTTCGTCGGCCCCTCAGGGAGGATGCTTTGTGAACAAATACTTGGAAACGCTGGAATCCGCGAGGCAGAAGTTCGATTCGACAATGTTCTTCAGACAAGAACGAGAAATCCAACAAATCTTCAGATCGCTGACGCTCTTGTGGATCTGCGTCATCGTCTTAGGGCTCTTCCAAATCTCCAGCTCATTATTGCTGTTGGAGCTGTTCCGACAAAAGCCCTCAGCATCTTCCAGCGCCCCGGCTGGGACGAGAAAGGAAAAGAATCCGAGTTTGGAAAATGGGCTGGTTCAATTCTCAAAGCTCGGCTGGTCAATCAATGGTTCGTTCCCATCATGCACCCTGCCTGGATCTTGCGGGGGCAGTACAAATTCCTCCACGCTCAAATAGCCTATGTCCAAAAAGCCAAAGAAGTCATCTTCGCCCCCGGAGGGTTTTCGTACCCGAGACGCGATCACAGAATCCTCTATCGATTTGACGAATCTCTGGACAGCTTGGCAAAACTTTATGATGAAAGAGTTAGCAAGAACCTTCCATTCGCGTTCGATATTGAAACCTCCCTCCCGTGTCTGGGGTTTGCACCCGACAAAGATCATAGTTTCACCATCCCCTACGAAAGCCACGACCACCCACTTCTCCGCTCGCAGAGCGAGAAAGAAGCCTTAAACCATGCCCTCAAAAAGATCTTCTGCAAAGAAGCCAAGGTCATCACCCAGAACGGACTTTTTGATATGGAGGTTCTGTGGCGAGATTACTCTATTGAATCCACGGACTGGCAAATCTTTTCTGATACCATGTACAAGCATCAGTTACTCTACCCAGAATTTCCCCATGGACTCGATTTTCTCACTTCCATTTATACCAATGAGCCTTACTATAAAGAGGAAGGGCGTAAGTGGCGGCGTGGAGTTGATCCTGAGAAGCAATTCTTCACATACAATGGGAAAGATTGTTGTGTCACTTACGAAGCCGATCAAGGGATGGAAGCAGAGATTGAGGAGGCTGGACAGAAAGAATATTTTTACGATACCCTAATGCCCCTTCTCCCCGTGCTGTTTTCCATGAAACGCCGGGGCATTCCATTCGATCCTCAAGAGCTGGAAAAGATTCGCAAAGATCTCAAGCGCAAAATCCTCGTTGACCAATGCAAACTCGCCCACAAAGTTGGAATGGTTCCCAACGTCAAGTCCCCAATCGACAAAGAACATTTCCTCAAAGCCGTTGGGGTCAAGGAGCGAGATTTCAAGCGCAGCGAAAAGACTGGCAAGATCCTGGCTGATGAGGATTTCTTCCAACGAATGTACGCCAAATACCCTCACCCAGCACTGCTAGATTTTATGCGAATCGGTGAGAGTAGAACCCTTCTTTCTGGCTTTACAAACTTCAAACTGGATTCCAACAACCGCTATCATCCAGATTGGAAACTCGGACCAAAATCTGGTCGATTGGCTTGTTCTGGCGACGAAGGGCCGCAGATGCAGAATGTTCCCGAATCAAGCCGAACCGCAGTTTGTGCCCCGCCAGGGAGGATTTTTGTCGGAGCCGATCTTGCCCAGGCCGAGCCCAGGATTGTCGCCTACATCTCCGAAGAACCCACCTTGATGGAAATCTTCGAATCCTCCGACCAAGACGTCTATGCCCAAGTCTGCTCAAAACTTTTCAACATCCCCAGGGATCAGATCGTCAAAGGCGTCAGCTTCATCATCGAACGCGACACCGCAAAAGAAACCGTTCTAGGAGGCAACTATGGAATGGGACCAAGAAAGCACGTCATGTCCCTCCGGAAAAGAGGGATCTTCATCAACGAAGCCCGAGCAAAGGAGAACCAAGATGCCTACTTCTCAAGATTCCCTTACATCCGAATCTGGCAAAGCAACATCAAGAAACAAGTCATATCCACAAGGCTTTTGGTCGATCTGCTGGGCCGTAGGCATGTGTTTCTCGGTGATTTGGGTGATGACAAAACTTTTCGTGAAGCCTTTGATAGAATTCCTCAATCAACCGTAGCAGGGATCGTCGCCAAAGCCATGATCCAGTTGCACAATCTCTTTGCCCAATGGCCCAAACCCAATCCCCCGGCGATCATTCTCCAAATCCATGACGAGCTGATTTGCGAATGCAACATCGAAGATGCTGAAGAAGTCCAGCTCCAAATGCAACTCGCCCTCTCGATTCCCCTGGCCGCGCACGGCAGAAAATTCATCATCCCAGCCGAGTTCAAATCCGGGAGGCGTTGGGGATGTCTGACAAAGACCCCGCGAAGCTTGATTGGTTCAGCAAATATCTAAAATTCACCACCGACAACGAAGCGCCAGAGGCATTTCACTTTTGGAGTGCCATGAGCGTTTTCGGCCACGCCCTCGGCAGAAAGGTTTGGCTTGATCGTGGACACTTCGTAAACTACCCCGGACAGATCATGGTTGTTCTCGTTGGGCCTTCTGGGTCGAAGAAATCCACCGCCACCCAGATCGCCAAATCTCTGCTGGAAAAACTTCCAGACGTGAACATTGTTGCCAACAAGCTTTCAGCGCAAAGTTTGATCGACTCTCTTGATCGAGGATTTGTTGCAAACGGCGCTGGCAAGTTGGTTCGGGCAGAAAGTATTGGGTTCATCTATGCCCCGGAACTTTCCTCCTTCATCCCCAGGCAGCAATATGTCGAGGAATTGATTCCCCTCATCACAGACTTCTCCGATGTCTGGGATTCCGATACCCCTTGGCGCTACAAAACCCGCGGCAAAGGGGAGATAGAACTAAAAAGACCCATGCTTGGCTTTTTGGGCGCCAGCACCCCCGATTGGATCGCCAGCAACATTCCCGAAGAAGCCCACGGCGGTGGGTTCATGTCGAGGTTCTTCTGGGTTTTCCAAAACTCTTCAGACAGGGTTTTTCCCTTCCCAGAAACCAACCCCGGAATGGTGAGAGTGAAAAACGAACTCCTAGCAGAACTGCTTTGGATAGCAGAAAATGTGAAAGGCGGATTCGTTTGGACTAAGGACGCTCGGGAGTGGTGGGAGAAGTTTTATCTGAACTGGAAAAAACTTCCACAGACCAGAATGTCGGGGTTGATTGGTGGGTACTTTTCGCGCCGCCCTGAACACACTTTGCGAGTCGCCATGTGCCTCGAAATCGCCAACACCAGAAAAACCGAAATCACCGTCCCCGCCCTCGAATCAGCTAACGTGGCACTAGCACTTCTTGAACAACAACTTCCGAACGCGTTTGCATATAAGAAGCTTTCCCCGGCGGGCCAAAACGTTCAGTACATCTCCGACATCCTTGCAACACATGGGAAATTATCTCGTCGTGATCTTCTTCGAAAGTCGCATCTAACTCTGGCTGAACTTTCTTCAGCTCTGGAGACTTTGAAGAATGCTGGGATTTGTGAAGAGTTTCTTGCCCCTGGAGGTGGGTTTGTTTATCATTATGTCCCCCCACTCGGGCCGTGAGTTTTTGCAACTCTGCAGGCTCTCGATCCCCGCTGCGGGAAAAGAGATCTCTCCAAGCTTCTGAAAAGATCCCTTCATCTCCAAAGCTCGCAAGATCAGATCTTTCTGCCTCTCGCTTGACAATCGTCACTTTGACGATCTTTTTTCTCGCAACCCTCAGCCGGGCTGGGTGTTTTCTGCCCCGCCGTGGGATACGGAACTGGCCCCAGATGTTGTTCCTGCTGGACGCTTTTCCAGAAAACAACTTCATTGACCTGACAGCTACTTAGCAATATCAAAACCAGTAGCCTGAGCAGCAGCATTTGTCCCGACCGTGGATTGTTGGATCTTGCCAACAACTCCAGAAAAGCCAAGAGCATTTCCAATTCCCATCATCCCAACGCTGATTTGGGCCCAATTTGGCCCATCGGGCGCCGAAACAGCTTGCAAAATCAAAGTCAACCCGCCCAAAACACTAGCTACAACAGCAAAATAAGTCCGATACCCTTCCATGAACTTCAGACTAGTGATGTTTTGCAGAAATTTGCCCATTTCAAGCCCTCCCATTGGTTGCGATAGCTGCATTTGCTGTCATGACGGCCTCTCTAATTTTCCGAATCGCAGCAGTTTGATCTGCACAAACTGGGGTGCAAGCTACAATTATCTCTGCTAGTTTCTTGCCTTGCTCCCGAATGGCTTTGTACTTCTCAATCTGCTCCTCATTCGGTGCATGATACATGAAAACATTGTCCAAATCCATTTTCCTTCCCCCTTTCTTTATTTAATCATGCTCACAAAAGCCACTAAACCTGGAACTGAAGCTATGACAGCAATGATGATTCCCCAAACTAAACTAATTCCATGATCTCTTCCAGTACGAAGTTGGTTTCCTCCTTGCAGATTGTCAATCTTCTCTTCCATCGCCGTGAACCTCGCCTCAATCTCCTTTCTCGGCATTTGCTCATCCATTTTCCGAAGCAGGTCATTGTGAGTTTGATTGTATTGTCCCTGAGCATGTTCAGCTTTTTCAATGGCTTTTTCACTTGAATGCGCTCGTTCTGTGTACTTGGCATCCCGCTCGTCGATCAGCTCTCTCAAACCTTCAAGCTTTGCAAAAACAACCCTCTCCAACCCATCCAAATCCGAAGTAAGTTCTCGGAGAGAAGGTTCGTGGGTTCTGTTTCCATTTGAGCCTTTCGATTCATTGCCCAATGTCGAGTTCTTTCATGGTTCGCTGGATCTCGCGGCGTTCGCGGCGGGGGGCATTCTGTAGAAGTCTTTCAGCCCTGGGAGATTTACGCCGAACCAGCGCAGCTTGGATCGAGTCGTTCATACTGCTCAAAGGAATTCCAGCAGCCTGAATCGCTTTTCTCGCCGCATCAAGTTGCTGAGGATTTTTGCTCTGAAGAGCTGCTGCGAATTGCTCAGCCAAAGCCTGACGAATATCCTGCCCCGATTGGACTTGCTCCCGAAACATCCCCGCCGCGGTGCTTTCTCTGGTTTGCTGGGCCGAGCGAAATCCAGTCGCCTGGGCCAGGATCTCCGCTCCAGATTGGGTTTTCACCAGATTTCCAGTGTATCCCGAAGGAATTCCTGGCAGCGCAGAACCAAAAGCACTTTCATAAGCTTTGGAAATCATCACAGGAAGCGCAGCTCCTTCAAGCATTGAACCAACTTTGCCCGAACCCGCACTTCCTGGCTGAAACTGCTTCCCCCCTTGGGTTTGCATCATCCAAGCCTCTCCCAGGGAACGCAACTGCTGCGAAGCTGGAATCACATTGGAAAGATCTCTTCCCAGTCTTTGCCAATTCGCATAAGGATCATCCCCGATGCCGAAACCCAAGCGAACAATATCTGTAAGCAATCCCCCAACCGGGGTCAGGCCGTGGGCGAGTTGATAACCTCCGGGGAGCATTTTCAGCATTCCAGTTGAGCCCACATAAAGGGCATCGTTCAGCCTTCCAGCTTTTGCCAGGTCGATTGCTTCAGGAATCGAACCCGCTCCACCAAGCTGCTCTCCAAGTGCAGAACCCAATCCCCACCAAGCAATTCCAGAAACCAGCCCCGTGTATTGCATGTATCTTCGAAAAGCATGAAGATTCCCATCATGGATCTGCCGCAGGGCAAATTCAGCCTGCTTCAAGGGAAAGCTCATGAACTGCCCGCCGATCAGCTTGCTGAAAGGGCCAGAAAGCAGCGGGCTGGCATTCGCTACAGAATAGAGAAACTGCGTTTGGTTAGCAGCTTCAATCCCCGCGCGCATTCCCTTCGTGTAGGTCGGAAGATCCTTCGCTTCCAGCTCGATGAAATCCCTCAGGGAGTTGACTCCATTCTTCTCCATCCAATCAACCAATCCCGTGTGGAAAGCAATCCCTCTGTTCAGGTTCTCAGCCATGTCGAACATCTTGTAACCCAACCACTCAATCTTGGTCTCTTGCTGGGGGCGGAAGAACCTATGATGATCCGAAAGAAACGCCCTCTCAGCAGCAAGATACTTCCCATCTTGGGTTGTGTAGTTTAGAACTCCTTTGAGAAACTTTCTCTCTCCAAACTGCGCCAGGGTGTTGATGTTCTGAGTGGTGTTGAGAATTGCCATCCCAGGGCGAAAGTACATCATCCCTTTGTAAATGTTCCTCGAAGCCCAAGTTGCAGCTTTGGCTGAGGGAGAGATTTCGAAGGGCTCTTTCCTCCCAAATCCCACCGCGGCTTGATCGATCACATCATCGAGAATCTTCTGCGCTGTCGATCTCGAACCCGCAATCTGCTCAACCTTTCGCACTGTGTAGTTTCTAGCAAAAGCTGAGTCCATAAACTTCGCGGCATTGAGAACCGCTCGCAAACTCGGATCCCAATTTTGTTTCTTGATCAACATCGGCATCGTGGTTCTGATGAAGTCTGACGCCGAGCCCTTTCCATCGAACACTTGGATGAAAACATCTTTGGGAATCAGATTGACCAAATCTGTTGCTGCAAAGTTTGGGGTGGTTTTGGTCACCAGCGATTTTGTCATCAGCTCAACGATATTGTCGTCCATTGTGCGAATCTTTGGCACCGTGGGCTTGCCTGAACCGAACTTCCTTCCAGTCGTGAAGTAGGGCATCTGGTTGATTCTCTCTAGATAATCCCCTTTGATCTTTTGAAAGAATTGCTCATCCGGAGCGAGCTTATCAACCTTCAAATCCCCTTTGAGAAATTCCATCAATCTAGATTCGAGTTGAGGGTTGAAGATCTGCGAAACTCTCTCCCCTTTTGTAGGATCGAGAAAATCTCCTCGCCAGTCAATCTGCTTCAAATCTCCCATCCGATTCTTCAGCCAAATAGCAATGTCACTTCTCACTGCAGAATCGGTGCCCAGGAAAATTTGCTTGGCAATCTGCTCAGCTCGGTTCTTGGGATCAAAAAACCCCTCCGGGCCCAAACCCCATTTAAGCAACTGCCCAACAAACTTTCCTCCAACCTTGCCACCAACAGAGATATTGTCATCCCAAGCACTTTTGACCTTTCCCTGCAAATTCGCCCCAGGAACATTAGCCCACCAATCTGCGATGTCGTGCAAGCATTTTTTCATTGAAAGATCCTACTCAAGACAGACTTCTCCACCCGGTCCACGATGGCGCCAATTTTGAAATCGTCGCCACCAATGTGGACGCTGTTCGATTTCCGTCTCGCGTGTAAAGGTCCACCCAACTTCATTCTCGGTATAGACACGGGTAATAACCTCAACCCGCCCAGTGAGTAAAAGAAGCAGCCTCCCCGGCCACCGAAAGTGAATCACAGTGTGGGTATGGACCATATCTTTGTTACTCATCAATGCTTCTGGTAGAGTTTTTGGCCCAATATGCATAAGATTCTCCTTCTTCAACAGTCTGGATCAATCTTCGCCGTGTCGAGGGCGGTTTGGATTATGTCGTCATAAAGTCTGCGCTGTTGGGCGAGAAGCTCCTGCGCCCCCTCGCTCCTCAAACCCGCAGCAGCTTCATAACTTTTCAAAACCCCTTTGTTTGTCTGAATCCATCGACCAAGGTTCGTGTACTTGAATTGATCGTCCCCAACCTTCTCAACCCATTTCTTCTTCATCATGTAATCAACATCATGTCTGGCAAAGAACTGAAAGCCGTTTTCCATCTCAGCCGAGTTGAAAATGATAGGGGATTTTTCCCCTCCTCGGATCGAAGCTAAGTGTTTGAAATCAATCCCCGTCCCTTCAAGAGCTTTGGGAAGTTCTGATTTTCCAAGAAGGGCTTCTGGAAAATTATTCCTCAAATACGCGTAACCCACCTTGGTCAACTCAAGATTCGATCCTTTTCCAGCACTGAAAAATCCTGCCTCCAGTGCACGATCAAAACCTATTCCTGTTTGATCTAAAAGGCTCGAAGCATCCTCGAAGGAGAAGGATTTTCCAATTGCTTCCTCCCCCGGAATCTTCTCAACCTTCTCCAACGGAACCTTCGCCTTCTTCACCCTCATTGCTTCAAGTTCCGAGGGGACTTTGATTCCTTTTGGCCCTTTGGCAGCAGCTTCGCCAACCACAGAAACCGGAACAGCCTCCATGCTCTTTCCGGCTTTTTCAAGAGTCTCAAGTGCTGCTTTTGCTTCGTCATAGCTCAACCCCGCGTTCATCAGAGAGTTCAGAGGTTTTTCTTCGCCAAAGAGCTTTCCGATGGCTTTGAAATTTTGGTTTCCCAACACCTGCGCAAGCCGAGGGAAAATCTCGATATTCAGCTCCCCTTCGCTCGTGATCGGACCAGGGACTTTTTCAATCGCCTTCCCGATTCGACCAGTGATCTGTTCCAATCCCGAACGAATTTTTC
>Ga0134123_10002209_pt1 | contig 12751 bp, 8 predicted proteins | sample KB303_FD_96460 | JGI IMG/M metagenome (GOLD analysis project Ga0134123, IMG submission 96460) | Terrestrial soil microbial communities without Nitrogen fertilizer from Kellogg Biological Station, Michigan, USA - KB3-0-3 | ecosystem: Environmental > Terrestrial > Soil > Unclassified ...
ACCAACAGGCCGATCGATTCGCGCACGGTGAAAATACGAGTTCAAGTTGCGGCGGCGCCCCCCGATGCCAGTCATCCCGAAGCCAGCGGGGCGCGCGACGTCAGGTTGTTTAGAAACGGGTCTCTGATAAAGGCGTGGCGCGGAGACGTGCTCAACTCACAGCAAACGGTGACACTCGAACAGAGCATCTCGATCATTGCGGGTGAAAACCATCTAACCGCCTACGCTTTCAACAAAGACAACATCAAGAGTGCGGACGATTCTCTGCTGCTTAACGGCGGCGAGCGATTGAGACGAAAAGGCGCCTTGTACCTGCTGGTCGTTGGCATCGACGAATATGCGAACCCGCGGTACAACCTGAAATACGCGGTCGCGGACGCTCGCGAGTTTGGTGACACGCTTTTACAGAAGCAACGCAAGCTGGGAACTTTCTCGCGAATCGAAGTTATCCCGCTTCTGAATCAGGATGCGACCCGGGCTAACATTCTGGCGGCGCTTGGCAAGCTTGCGGGTGCGAGCGATGGGTCGCAGGGTAATACGCCCGAGGCCCTGAGTCGCATCAGCGCGGCAGAACCCGAAGACGCGGTGATCGTCTATTTCGCCGGCCACGGCACCGCTCAGAAATCCAGATTCTATTTGATACCGCATGATCTCGGTTACGAAGGGCCGCTCGATGCTTTGGACGAACAGGGACTCAGCACATTGCTGACGCACAGCATTTCGGATCGGGAGCTCGAACAGGCTTTTGAACGCATCGACACAGGAGACCTGTTGATGGTGATAGACGCCTGCAATAGTGGGCAGGCGCTGGAGTCCGAGGAGAAGAGACGCGGCCCGATGAACTCAAAAGGCCTCGCGCAGCTCGCTTATGAGAAGGGGATCTACATCTTGACGGCGGCGCAGGGCTATCAGGCGGCTTTGGAAGCAGCTGAACTGGGGCATGGTTTTTTGACTTATGCACTCGTCGAAGAAGGGCTCAAGGCCGGCGCGGCAGATAACGAACCAAAGGATCAGAAGATCGTTGCTCGTGAGTGGCTGAACTACGCCGTCGATCGTGTTCCGGAGATGCAAACCGCGGCGTTGCAAGGCAGCCGTGGTCTCAAGATCGTTTTCAAGCCGGGTGAAGAGAACATTGCTGACCCAACAAAGCGAACCGTCCAGCGGCCTCGAGTCTTCTACCGCCGCGGGGTCGAATCCCGACCATTGGTTGTTGAGAAGGTGGAGCCGCCCGGCAAATAGTTGAACCTCTGCGCGTCTCAGTGGAAACCCTGGAAATCCCTTGGAGGTAAGGCGAAGGTGAACGTGATCCAATTAGCTTTGGTGTTAGGTTTCTCGATGTTTGCTGCAGACAACGACTGGCCTCAGTGGCGTGGGCCCAACAACGACGGAATGGCTCGCGGCGACGCACCCGTCGAGTGGAACGACACAAAGAATATCGCATGGCGTGCGTCAATTCCCGGACGGGGGAATTCTTCGCCGGTGATCTGGGGCGACAAGATCTTTCTCACCACCGCGGTGCCGACGGATGGCGCCGCCTCGTCGCCGTCCCGGCAAGGACGCGGCCCGGGAGGCGGCGCTGCCGCAGGGCGCGAACATAAGTTTGTCGTGATGTGTCTCGATCGCCGAAACGGCAAGATACTCTGGGAACGTGTCGCAAAGATCGCGACTCCTCATGAAGGCTACCATCACGCTTACGGGAGCTTTGCTTCAAACAGCCCGGTCACCGACGGAAAAAACCTTTACGCGTTTTTCGGATCTCGCGGAATTTACTGCTACGACCTAAACGGCAAACTCATTTGGGAAAAATCATTTCCGCCGATGCGAATGCGGTTGGGCTTCGGCGAAGGGGTTGCGGCTGTCGTTGAAGGGAATGTGCTTTACCTGAAGTTTGATCAGGAACAAGGCTCCTATCTTCTTGCGCTCGACAAGCTGAACGGCAAAGAACTCTGGCGCGTGTCGCGTGACGAAGTGAGCTCGTGGTCGCCACCTCTGATCGTCACCCACAAAGGACGCAAGCAAGTTCTTGTCAGCGCCACAACCAGGGTGCGGTCCTATGACCCCGCAACTGGGAAACTCATCTGGGAGTGCGGCGGTCTGGGCAGCAACGTAATCCCGGCTCCGGTGATCACCGATGACGTGGTTTACGTGATGAGCGGGCATCGGGATCCTAACCTGCTTGCGATAAGACTCGGCCGGGAGGGCGACTTGACCGGGACCGACGCAGTCATTTGGAGCAACAACCGCGGCAACTCCTATACTGGTTCGCCCGTTCTCAGCGACTACAAGCTGTACTTTGTAAGCGACAGCGGTTTGGTGACGTGCTTGGACGCACGGACTGGCAAGCCCTATTACCAGCAACAACGGCTACCCAGGGCTTACAACTTCAAGGCATCGCCGGTAGCCGCGGGCGGAAAGCTGTACCTCGCAACCGAAGAGGGCGACGTGGTTGTTGTAAGAATGGGAGAGAAGTTCGAAGTGTTGGCGACCAACACTCTCAGCGACCAGATGTTTGTAGCAACGCCGGCGATCGCCGGGGGCAGCATCTATCTACGGAGTCAGGAAGCGCTCTACTGCATCAGGAACTGACGGCTGGGAGCGCGGGCGTCCCGCCCGCATCGACGCGGGTTCGATACGTAGCATGGGGTTTAGTCTTTGTCTGATGGATAGGCGGAAGTAGCATAGACTTTAGTCTGTGTAGCGCCTCCGCATCGACGTACACAGACTGAAGTCTGTATACTTGGGAAGGATCACTAATTGAGTCAACTCTCCCCTGCCCCGTCCCCACCGATAAGCACAGCATCCGTAGCCGACTATAAGATCTGGCAAGTCATCGCGGCCTCCGCCGTCGGAACCATGATCGAATGGTACGACTTCTACATCTTCGGCAGCCTCGCTACGGTGATCTCTCCGCTATTTTATCCAAAGGGTGATGAGACTCTGGCGCTGATCGCGTATCTGTCGACCTTCGCGGTTGGATTTGTCGTGCGTCCGTTCGGAGCGCTTTTCTTCGGTCGAATAGGCGATTTGGTAGGGCGCAAGTACGCGTTTCTGGTGACGCTTCTGATCATGGGAGGCGCGACGTCGCTGATCGGTTTTCTTCCGACGTACGCGACAATTGGGTTGGCGGCGCCGATCATTCTTCTAGTGATTCGCATCCTGCAGGGGCTAGCGCTGGGAGGCGAGTACGGTGGCGCCGCGGTGTACGTTGCCGAGCATGTGCCGGACGGGAAACGAGGCTTCTACACAAGCTTTATCCAGATCACCGCGACGCTCGGGTTGTTTGTTTCGTTGGCCGTGATCCTCATCTTGCAGAACTCGATGACCAGGGAAGCCTTCAGTTCGTGGGGCTGGCGCATCCCGTTTCTGATATCGATCTTTCTCGTCGGCATCTCGTTGTACATTCGGCTAAGGATGAAAGAGTCGCCGATCTTTCAACACATCAAAGGCTCTGGCATGACCTCGGCAAAGCCGCTCAAGGAAGCCTTCACTCAATGGCCGAACCTGAAGCTGGTTTTGATTTCGCTGTTTGGCGCCACCGCCGGACAGGGCGTGGTGTGGTACACAGGTCAGTTCTATGCGTTGTTCTATCTTCAAACGATTCTCAAGGTGAACGGAACTTCGGCGAACTACATAGTCGCCGGTGCGTTACTGCTAGGGATGCCCTTTTTCGTTCTGTTCGGCTCTTTGTCTGACCGCTTTGGCCGCAAGCGATTGATGATGCTGGGGTGCTTGCTGGCTGCGGTCTCATACATTCCTATCTACAACGCCATGCAAATCGCCGCAGGATCGAACGTGGTCACCGCAACTTCACAAAAGGACGCGGTAACCGGCGCCATCAGTCTCGTCCCGCAAACGCTTGTGGACGGCGCGCTGCAACCGGCCGCCGAGGTCCTTACTTACACGGACTTCGCAAACTTTGTTTCGAGCCCGATCGCCTGGAAACTGATTCTGCTTGTGTTTGTTCAGGTGATATTTGTGACTATGGTATACGGCCCGATTGCAGCATATCTTGTCGAAGCGTTCCCGGCGAAGATCAGGTACACGGCGCTCTCGCTGCCGTATCACATCGGCAACGGAGTCTTTGGCGGACTGCTGCCGCTGATTGCTCTGGTGATCGTCGCAAAGGCGGGAAGCATCCACGCCGGCTTGTATTATCCGATAACGGTCGCGGCGGTTACCTTGATCGTAGGGTCGCTACTGCTCAAGGAGACAAAGAGTGTGCTTATCTGGCGGGAGATGGAGAGCGACCACCCGAACGCAACGGTAACCGATATCGATGGTCCGGCTTGAAGAGTCCTGGGAGCGCAGGGATCCCTGCATGCTGCTTGCCTTGTGCGAGAGCTTGCAGGCAGGGATGCCTGCGCTCCCAGGACCCTTGCGAAACAAGCTGTCGCCGGTGTATCGAATAACAGGAGCTACCGCATCAAACAATCTTTGAGCAAGCAATCATCAACAGGAGATTCACAATGATCAAAAGACTCATACTCGTTGCGGCGATTGGCGCTTTTGCGATCCAACCCGTTTATCCTCAGTCTCAAGCCGCCGGACCAGTGAAACAAATCAAAGCCGGTGAGGTGGTCCTGTTTGGCGATACCTTCACGGTCAAGGTCACTCAATCCACCAAGTCGCCCTTTTCGAACGTCAAGTTAAAGGGCGAGCCACTCGTGGTGTTGATTGAGTTGGATGGAGGGAAGAAAGGGGTGACGCTCGCTTACAACTTGACGGCCGACGCCCGGTCATCGGATGTCTACCTCACAAGCGGAGCACTACGAAGCGCGCCGCGCGCGGTGATGGAAGACTTTCCGAGTTGGGGCGGCGACAACGACAAGGAAGTCGAGGTGCTTGACCGCCGCGACACGGATGGGAACGTCTCGCTCTCGTTCGCCGGAAAGGGTGCGGTTTCGCTGCTGTTCGAACTACCGCCAGGACAAACCAAGACTCCCAAGAAACTGTCCGTCAGTCTTCGAACCACAGAGCCGCAAAGCGAGGCTTATTCGTTCGTTGTGAACCTTTGAGTACGGACCGATTCTGCAATTGAATGCGATTGGGGCAAAGTAAACTAAAGGCACGAACAACATGAAAAACAACAAGAAGTCGTTGTCATCGGAGCAACGTGAAGAGCTACTGAGAGCGTTGAAAGCCCGGTTTGAGAAAAACATGAACCGCCATAAAGGTCTTGAATGGGCTAAAGTACAAGCAAAGCTGGAAGCTACTACTGAAAAACTGTGGTCACTCAACGAAATGGAAAAAACTGGCGGTGAACCGGATGTTGTTGGTCATGATAAAAAGACGGGCGAATACATCTTTTATGATTGTTCAGCGGAAAGTCCTCAAGGCCGCAGGAGTGTTTGTTACGACCGCGAGGCGCTTGAGTCAAGGAAAGAACATAAGCCCAAAGACAGCGCTATGAATATGGCTGCTGCCATGGGAATTGAACTTTTATCGGAAGAACAATACGTTGAGCTGCAGAAACTTGGAAGCTTCGATGCGAAAACATCAAGCTGGCTGAGAACAACTTCCGACGTTAGAAAACTCGGTGGTGCCATCTATGGTGACTACCGCTACCGCAGAGTCTTCGTGGGTCACAACGGTGCAGACTCTTACTATGCCGCGAGGGGGTTCCGTGGCTCGCTAAGGGTCTGAATCCTATACAGACAGCTAAGTGCTTGAAGCGGCACATAGGGACCGCCCTACAAGCCCAGTATCGTGAGCCACAAGGTGCTTGGAAGCTTCCTGTCGCTCGCGACAGACAACGTGACTCACCACACCGCGTCGCGATCTCCTGCCAATTCTTCCAATAGGTTTGGAAACCAATTGCTCGATTCACCCGTCTTAGTAGACGTAACCAGCGCCGCAACCGTTCTGGGAGGTTAGCAATGACCGCGAAGAAGAGCGTAGCAGTCTTTTTGGCACTAGGACTTGGTCTCGTCCCGATACACCTTGCAGTAGCACAAGACGACAACGAAAAACTCACGCCCGAAAAGCGAGCAGTCCTGCTCCTGGATCAGGTCGTTGCCGAAGCCAGCGCGCTGAAGCTTTCAGAGAACCGTATCTACATCACGATGTCTGCCGGAGAACTGTTATGGGGTCGAGATGAACCACGTGCCCGCCTTTTGTTCTCCCAGGCCGCTCAAAACATAAACGAGTTGATGCAACGCACTGCGAGCGCGGATCGGCAGCCGTTCGGCGGTAATCGCAACGGAACTCAATTGCGCCAGCAACTCGTGCTGACGGTTGCACGCCACGACGCCGCATTTGCTTACCAAATGCTCCAATCGATGCCCGTGCCTCAGGCTCAAACAACCGCTGGCCAAAATCCCCGAGGCGCCGACCAAGAAGCAAATCTCGAGAAGAACCTCGTCGCGATGATCGCCGCCAACGATCCAAAAGCTGCGCTGAAGAGCGCGCAAGAATGGCTCGACAAAGGCGAGTACCCTGCTGCGATCTCAAAGATGCTCGGGCAGCTTCAACAGAAGGACACCGAGTCGGCTGCAAAGCTCGGAGATCGCCTGGTTCAAAAACTGCAGCCAGAAGATCTGCTCGCCAAACAAGACGCTGCCCGGTTGTCTTTGTCGCTGCTCGGTCCGGGCCCGCTTCCTGAAAAACCCAACGCAGGTTCGCCGCGAGCGCCGACTAACTCCGGTCCAGTGCTCTCGCAAGCAAACTATCGCGACCTGCTCGGGTCGGTCATAACCGCAGGGCTCAGGGCAACTCCGTCGGCGACCAATGCTGCCGCGCGCGGGCGTGGGGGCCGAGCGGCAAACCCCGGTGGTGCACCCGCGAACGCGACTCTCGCTGATCAACCGAACCCACAAGCAAACGCCTGGTCGCTGCTGATGGGGCTTCAAGCGTTGCTCCCGAATGTTGATAAATATCAGCCCGACCGCAGCAACGCGGTTCGCCAAAAGCTGGCCGAACTGAGCGGGGGAAACAATCCTCGCAACTCGTTCGGACAGCTCAACACGTTGATGCAACAGGGCACTTCGGACAGCTTGCTGACGGCTGCCAGTCTGGCGCCGCCGCGAATGCAGGATCGCATCTACCAGCAAGCCGCTATGAAAGCGATCGACGAAGGTAACTCGGATAGGGCTCGTGAGATCGCGAACAAGCATCTTGATTCAACGGCGCGCGACACGGTTCTGCGCGCGGTCGATGTAAAGAAGACAGGCGGCTCAGAGGGACCAAACAAGATGGACGAAATACGCCAAACGCTTGCGGGTGTGCAGTCCGACGACGAGCGCGTAAGCCTCTTGGTACGATTCGCCGAATCGGTGAAGACGGAAAACCCCAAGCTCGCCGTTCAGCTCCTGGATGACGCGAGATCACTGGTCACTCGCAAGGCGACAAGCTACCGTCAGTTGGATGCTCAGGCCAACGTCGCTCACGCCTTCGCTGCGCTCGACGTGTCGAAGAGCTTCGAAGTTCTGGAGCCGGGGATCGCTCAAATCAACGAACTTCTAAGCGCAGCCGCGCTGCTCAATGGATTTGAGGTGAACATGTTCCGCGACGGCGAGTTGCCGCTTCAAAACGGCGGCTCGCTGGTCGGCGCGGTCAACCGCGTTGGTAAGGAGCTCGCTTTCCTGGCAACCATCGACTTTGAACGAGCTCAGGCATTGAGCGAAAGATTTCAACTCTCCGAACCAAGAGTTCTCGCGAAATTGGCGATAGTTATGGGACTGCTCGGCGGAACGCCGGTTGAGTCTGCAAACAACGGGTTTGGGGGACGCGGCTTCAACCAACCCGGCCGCCCAAACTAACTGAGGCAAACGACACCGGAGCAAAGACGAGAAATATCCAGTCACGTGCGGCTGGACATTTCTGCGCTTTGGCCAACACATGTTCCTGTCGACTAAAAGCTTGGGAGACCCCGTTCGGTTATGAAGAAGAGTTCAACTGCGCAACGGGGGTCGACTGGATTCCACGGCGCGTGGCGCCTCGTAGCGTTCGAGGAAGAAACACCCGATGGTGAGACCGTGTATCCCTACGGAAAGGATGCGGTTGGGTCGCTGATCTATGATTCATCAGGACGGATGTCGGTTCAAATCATGCGGCGGGACCGGATGTCCCTCTCATCAGCCAGTTGGAACATTGCTCCTGCCGAGCTAATCAAAACGGCCATCGAAGGCTTCACCGCGTTCTTCGGCACGTATGTCGTTGATGAAGCAAACGGGATTGTCGTTCATCGTGTCGAGGGACACGTCCTGCCCGAAAGTGTGGGAAAAGAGTTACAAAGAGAGTTTGTTTTTTCAGGCGATGTTCTAACTCTGAAGCCTTCGGCGAACCGCCGTGTGATATGGGAGCGAGTTCGGCCCCGAGAAAAGACTTCGACTTAAGTCAGAAGATACAAACAGCGAGGGCGACCCAGACGGCCGCCCTCGCATGTCAGCACGTTACCAAGAGGTTCAGGGGCGGCCAAGATGGCCGGCTCCCAGATCAGAACGTCACCACCAAGAGGTTCGAGCGTCGGCCGTCCGTTATCAGCCTCACACGATTTGCTCCCTCGTGCAGGTTCAACGCGGCTCGGTCGCCTCTTATTGTCACTTTCTTGCCTGTGCTGTTGACTTCAAGCACTATCGACGCCGGAAGCATCTGACCGTTGATTTCAACCTGCATGGTGTCGCTCATCTTCTTGCCCTTGAGCTTAAGCGACACGTCGTTGTAAGTGCCGGATTTCAGCTTGGATGCTCCTTCGTCGCCACCGCTGAAATCCGCGTCCACGGCCGGGCTTCTGTTGTTTCGTGTATCGATGAACACCAGCGCTGCCTGCATCGCCGCCGGCGACCCACTGACACCTGCGACTTGAAGTTTGAAAAAGAAGGTTTGTGTCACGCCAATGTCTACGTCGAAAGGCGCGCTGGTTCCTAGCAGGTCTCCCTCCTCGTCGAGTAGTTGAATCTGCGCCTTGACGACGTCGCCATCGAGGTCAGTCATCTTTCCCGCAAGACTCAAAACATCTCCATTCAAGTCGGCGGTTAGTGTTTTGATCGACGGCACGTTGTTCCCAAACGGCGCCAGGTCCCATCCGAAGGAATCGATGGCATCGAGATCCTTCATGGTGATCGCCGCGCGTTTGCCCGCCGGCAGACTCGGGTCCATTATTCCGATCCGTTGACCGCTGAGCGAATCATCTTTCCAATGGCTGGGTTGGCGGCCGTCACCGCCTGTCTGATCCGGGCGTCCCGTCGAAAGCTGAAGATCGGACTCTCCCGCGTAGTAAACCTGAAATCCGCCCGAAGAGAGAACGCGCTCCGCGGTGCCGAAAGTCCCCATGTTGATGCCCGGCCGAAACCGGAACATGTCCCACACTGTTAATCCGAGAGGCCGATTTGGATCTATCTCTCTGGCGGCGGCTGCGGAAGAAAACCCTAATACGTGACCGAGTTCGTGACATGCCACCGCGTCGAAGTCTATTTTGCCGGGATCGATACCGTCGCTGGGGTCAAAGTCATACGGGAAAGCCGAGTTGAATCCAACTGCCGGCGCAGCTCCGAAGTTCGCCGGATCGTTAACCGGATTTGGATCGATGAAGCCGATTGCGCGGTACACCGACGACGGCGCATAGACAAGTGTTGTCGCTCCGAGATCGGTCGGGCACGCCGTATCAGGCAAGCTCAAATACATCTGCTTTTCCTGCGCGCTCGATGCTTGTTCAAACAAAGCGCTTTTGAAAGACGGGTAGATCCCCGGCGCCTGAAGCATCTGCGGGCTGGTTAACCCGAGAACTCCGTCAGGATAAGGATTGTCAAACCAGGTTGTTCCGAAATCGACGTCCACGACCACGGTGATCGGCGTCTTGATAAGCGTTTGCCAGGTTGCAGCGGCTCTAAGAAAAGCGTTCTTCGCCTGGTGGAAACTGTCGAGTTGCGGAGTGGCCCGCAGCACGATCGTTAGACCATTTGCCGCGGTAGTCTGAACCGGACTGATCACCTCGAGCGGTTGGTTCGGATTTCGATCTGCTGTCATTGCCGACTCCCCGGGCAGCGCAGTCCTGCAAATGACCCCGTCGTCAGAGGCGTACAGGGTACACGCGGCAAATCCCGGTTCTCCCGAAAGGTCGTGCGGATTACTGCTCGAGAGAACACTTCCGGCGGTTGAGTAGGCATGCGCAGCCGCCCGGTGTTGAGCAGGCAGGGCGATCACGATTGCTAATAGTGCCGCGAAGAATAGCTTTACCTTAAGACGATACGGTTGCTTCATTGGATCATTCCTCCGGAGTAAATCGATGAGCCGGCTGTTCGAGAGAATAGAGTTGCCAACAGAGTAGGGGCTGTCAGCCAGGCCGTTTTTCGGCGAGATTCTGAATATGCGGTAACGACCTTAGGATATAGATTTCTCGCGGCCGATCAATACTTTTCTTAAGTTGAAGATGTGCGCCGGCAACGCGAATCAGCGCCGCAAGCTACACAATTGCTTCGCTTGCGTCGCTCAATGCAGCCAAGTAGGATAAGCCTGCCCCATAGAGGTAACCGAATGACACTTTCCTTGACTCGATGCTTATCGGGATGTGCAGTTGTTGTCCTTACGATTTCGTCACTCGGATGCTTGACGGCGACGGTCAGCAATTCAAACTCTACTGATGCCGGCACCAAAACCGGCAGTTCGAACGCCGGAGGCGCCGGCACGAGCAGCTCGGCCGTGCCGAACGTGCTCGAACCCGAGCGCTACTTCGTGAACGTTACCGCAACAATCGAAAGCAAGAACGCGACTCCGCAGTCCCTGGCTTTCAGCTTTGCGAAGCTCGGCGCTGACCGCCGCTGGTCCCTCGAGTCACCCCAATCGCCCGTCACCTACATTGAGAAGTCGGGCCTCAAGTATCTCGTCTTCCCTGCGCTCGGCCAGTACGCCGAGATAACGCCGGGCGAGGCGGGATTTCAACCGTCCGAGTTGATGACCCCGAATCTCGCCTGGGAGAGGCTCAAGTCGCGGCCCGCAGAGAAGCTTGGCATCGAGCCGGTGAACGGCCGCACGGCGGTCAAGTACAGCTTTCGGCCGGCGAGCGCAGACGATAAGAGCGAGTTCCTCCTCATCGATCGGGAGACCGGCCTTGCGATCCGCTCGGAGCTAAGCCCTTCGAAAGAGAAAGAACCGAGCGGCAATCGGTTGATCGTCGATGCCCGAGACTTGCAGCTCAACCCCGACAGCAGACAGTTTGATGTTCCACAAGGAATGAAGAAGGTTCCGGCAGAGCAATTGAAGCCGCAAATCAGATCGTTCTTAGAAGCACTTCGCGCCTACACCGTCTTCTACTAGGAGCGACCTGAGAAACGAAACTTCGCCACAAAGAACCAAAGACACAAAGCTGCGCCAAGTTGTAAGACTCTCTTTCGTGGCCCTTTGTGGCTTAGTGTCCTGGTGGCGAAGATTCTTCGGCGCACGTTTTGGCGCATAGACCAAGGATGGAACCTGTCAAAGCTGCGTGAGAAGCTTGAAGGAATGACAGCCCGCGAGATTGGCGGCGAGTTGCTGCTGCGCGCGCAAACGAAAATGGCTCGCGCGTTTCGCTCAAGACCTTCGAGCCCGGCCGGTGCTTTCATTTCCGACTCAGAACTTTTGCGGTCGCTTCGCGCCGGCAGCCTTGCCGATGCCGCGGCGCGAATGCGCGCACGGAGCGAGGCCCGCCTCACACCTGGTCTTGCGGACCTCCAGGTTACTGCCGAAACCTTCAAACAACTCTTTCCCGACTCAGTTGAGCAAATCCGTAGTCAGTCCGATGACATTCTGCGCCACCAAATCCCTATCTTCGCCCGGTCTCATGACCTAGGCGCGAAGATCGACTGGCACCGTGATCCGCTGTCGGGCGCACGCTGGGCGCTTGAACACTTCACTGGATTGAATCTCAAACCGGGAAAAGGCGCAGACGTTCGGGTGGTATGGGAATTAAACCGGCTGCATCATCTAACCACACTTGGCCGGGCTTATGCGTTGACCGGCGACGAACGATATGCCGATGAGTTCGTTGATCAGCTCACATCGTGGCACCAAGACAACCCACCGGGGTTTGGTCCTAACTGGACCGTAGCGATGGAAGCCGCGATTCGCGCCGTGAATATCATCGCCGCGTTCGAACTGTTTCGGCACTCGCCGCGATTGACCGATGAGGTTGCCGGTCTGATTCTCAAATTGTTGATTGCTCACGGCCGTTTTATTCGCGCAAACCTCGAGTTCTCCTACCGCTCGCCGAGCAATCACTATCTATCCGATCTCATAGGCTTGTTTGTGGTAGGCACGACCGTTCCCGAGCTTCGCGAGTCGCAACATTGGCGAGAATACAGCGCGACAAGACTGGTTGAGGAAATGAACCGCCAGGTGCATGCCGACGGAGTCGACTACGAAGGAGCGATTGGTTATCACCGTTTCGTAACCGAGATCTTCGCACTTTTTTTTAGCCTGAGCCGAGCCGCGGGCTTCGATGTAGGCGCGGAGTTTCGCGCAAAGTTCGCGCGAATGTTTGACTTTGTTCGGCATTATTTGAAGCCCGATGGCACGGCTCCGGCGATCGGCGACTCGGACGATGGCCGCTTGCTTCCGCTGAGAGCGCGGCCGGCTCTCGATCATTCCTACTTGATGTCGCTTGGCGCGGTTTTACTTGGAGACGGAACGCTCAAGGTGTCGAGCCGGATCGATGAAGAACCCATCTGGTGGTTTGGACGCGCGGGGCTTGAAACATTCCAACGCTTGCCGCTCGACGAACAAGGTCGCGGCTCGCGCGATTTCCCCGAAGCTCAGATCTACATCCAGCGGCAAGGCGAGC
>Ga0134123_10002215_pt1 | contig 12740 bp, 11 predicted proteins | sample KB303_FD_96460 | JGI IMG/M metagenome (GOLD analysis project Ga0134123, IMG submission 96460) | Terrestrial soil microbial communities without Nitrogen fertilizer from Kellogg Biological Station, Michigan, USA - KB3-0-3 | ecosystem: Environmental > Terrestrial > Soil > Unclassified ...
ACCGTGACACGGACTACCGCGGGGGCGCTGGGTCGGGAGGAAGACCCTGAGGATCCCTGCTGGGCAGAGGCCTCTTGTGAGGTCGGTGACTGAGAGCAAGCAAACAGGCCTGCGACCAGGAGGGTCGCCATGAGAGGTCCGATACGGTTTCTGATGTAAAGTTGAGAATTCATACTGCCTCCTTTTTTCGTCTATCTAACTGGATGTCGCGTGGTCGACATGATTCGCGCCCCTGTCCGGCAGCGCGAATCCGCCGGCCATCGCGATAGTCGCGAGCATGGAGGGAGAGGGATCACGGAATCGCCCGCCGCCCCTGGATGACATTGATCAGCACCACGATAATCGCGAGCACCAGCAGGAGGTGAATGAATCCTCCCATCGTGTAGCTGCTGACAAGCCCCAATAGCCACAGAACCATCAGAATCACGGCGATTGTCCACAACATACGGATCTCCTTTCCTTCCTTCGTGCGTTCGTACTGCGTTACACTCGTAACACATTGAAGCGCCTTGGTGCCGCCGCGCGCAATCTGTCGCGCCCGCGGCGGCCTATCGATCATCTCGCGATGGACATCCAGTCACTGAGCGTCATGTTGTTGCTCACGCTCTCCACGCCGTTGATGTCCCCCGTGAGCTTGGAAGCGAGGCCCTTTTCAGCCCGGTTCGCGGCCTCTCCGATGAGAGTCCTCACGCCGTCCAGGGTCTCGGTCTTCGTTGCGTTCATTCAACACATTCCTTCGTATGGAGGTTTATAAAGATCACCGCATAGACAGGCTACGCCGCGGAGGGTCCCTTTCCTATGGGGTGAAACCCTACTGTCGGGTGATGGGGGGTTGCCCTACTTCTCGGCTCGGCACGATCCGCGGCGGGGGAGGTGCCAGCTCAGTCCCCTTAGGCACTCAGGGCAATCCCGGGACGTGAGTTGAAGCAGATGACCAGCCCGGGAAGGGCGGGGTCTCACCCTATCGTCTAGACAGCTGGTATCAACTCTTGGAATAATAAGAGCGGGTGGCTGGCTCACCGGCCCGGTAGCGGGCATCAATTCGACGACGGAACAAAGGCGCAGGCTCTCGGGAGGCGCACGCTGACCAGCGGATATTCTATGAAAAGGAAAAGGAAAGCGCTGTCGAATCAGTACTTGGCCGCCTTGCGAAAACACCTGGCGAGGGGCACGCGGGCGAGTGCGAATTCGGCCGAGAGGCTGGGACGCCAGGCATTGTCGGCGGGGCTGGGGACGCTGGATCTGGCCAGGATTCACGAGCAAGCGCTGATTGCGCTCCTGGCGTCGAGGTCCTCAGTTGAGCCCCTGGACGGCAAAGTCACGCAAGCGGCGGTTTTCTTTGTCGAGGCCCTTGTCCCGATCGAGAGGACACGCCGCGCCGCGGTGGAGAGCAATGACCGCTTGAATCGGATGAACGAGGTGCTGATTCGGCGCAGCGTCGAGCTGGCCACCGCAAACCGGCAGCTGCAACAGGAAATCCTCCAGCGCCGGGTCGTGGAGAGAGCTCTCAAGAAGAGCGAGCAACACTCCGACCAATTGTTACAGGAGTCCTTCCATTTGCAGGAGCAGCTGCGAGGGGTCTCCCACCAGATTCTCTCCGCGCACGAGCAGGAACGCAAGGAAATCAGCCGGGAGCTTCACGATGAGATCGGGCAGAGCCTGACGGGGATCAACATCACCCTGGCGACCCTGTCGATAGAGGCTTCGGCGAACACCCGGGGCCTCAACCGGAAGATCGCCCGCACCCAGCGGCTTGTTGAAAGGTCGATGGAATCGGTGCATCGTTTCGCCCGTCAATTGCGCCCGCCGGTCCTGGATGACCTGGGACTGATTCCCGCTCTCCATTCTTATTTGGATGAGTTTGCGAAAAGGGCGGGGATTCGCATTCGCTTCTCGGCCATCGCCGCGGTTGAGCGACTGGACAGTGAGAAGCGAACGGTGGTTTATCGAGTCGTCCAGGAAGCGCTGACTAATGTTGCCAAGCACGCGCAAGCCACGCTGGCGAGAGTGACGATCACCCGGCAGCTCGATGGGGTCATTTGCCTGGAGGTACGCGACAACGGCAAGTCCTTCCGGGTTCAGCGCGCGAAGTTTGGGAAGGCGAAGAAGCGGTTGGGGCTGCTCGGGATGCGAGAGCGCGTGGAGATGGTCGGCGGCAGGTTCACCGTCGAATCCGCGCCGGGCAGGGGCACCACGATTCGGGCGCAGATTCCGCTCAAGAGAGACACAAAGCTCCTTCCACCTTCCCGTTGAGCTCTACCTGGCTGGGATTCCCACCAAATAGGGCTTCGCCGGCGCCGGCGCCAAACGAGGCTTCCCCCGCTGGGGTGTACACCCCATTGTTCCCCCCCTCCCCCGAAGTCAGAATCCCCGCTTTAACGAAAGCCACCGGGGGATTCGACATGACCATCCTGATAGCGGATCAGAACCGAGGATTCCGAACGGCTGTAAAGAATCTACTGCAAGTGGACGACAAGCAGAGTACGGTGTGGGAGGCGGATAATGGGGAAACGGCCGTCGAGCTTGCCCGCGAACTTCGGCCGGATCTCGTCCTCATGGACATGTCGCTTCCGCGCATGAGTGGTCTCGAGGCGACCATGATGATTAAGAAGATAGGGGGGGCGAATATCCAGGTCATCATCATGGGCGAATACACGGAGCCGGTGTACCGCCTGGCGGCGATTCAAAGCGGCGCCGACGCTTTCCTCCCGAAATCCAACACCTGGGCCACAGGCAGTGCCCCGTCTTACGTTTATCGGCGACGTTAATCGCTGACGAGATTCATTGACTTCTTCGGCGGCATTCCTTCCATCCCCCTTCATACTGGTGCGCGCCTCCCGTCCACTCAACAAATCGGGAGGTCGCGGTGACCCTGCACCTATCAGGCGGTCTTCCGGGCTTTCAGCATCCCAGCGACCGCTCACCGATGTGCCCATCCGCCATTCAGACCACCATGCCTGCGCTGCGGCCATGAATGAATGCACAGGTGGGGCGAAGACCCCATAGCCACCGCCTACTCTCCGGCTTACTCTGCTTGCGGTGAGCGGCCACTCGGTGATCGCGCGCTTGCCGGCGAGAATTGCGGACTCGAACCAATGCAGAAGTGTTCATCGGGAGTGGGGTCACCGGCTTTACCCACTCCTCGCCCTGATGGAGAGAACTCATGGAACAGCACCTTCCAATGGCGTTACAGGTAGCCTTGTACGCGGCGTCGGCCGCGATCATCGTGTTGACCACAATCCTGATTGTCGTGCTCCTGCAGTTTCGCAAACAGGTCGAGCGTGTCGTCCGGACCGTCGAGGAGCTCAAATCCGAGCTGAACCCACTGGTTCAGGAAACCCGGGTCGTGATGGAAAGCCTCCGGGATCTCTCCGGGCGGGTGCATGAGCGGTGGATGGAAGTGGAGCGGGCCATGGAGTCGGCGCGGAGCTGGTCGCAGCGGGTGAATCGCGTGGTGGAAGGGGTCGGCTCCGTGGTGCTACCGTCCGTCGTCGCGGCGAGTCTGAACGTCTTGTTTCTTCGCAAAGGTCTGGAGACGTTTGTGCGGACACTCTTAACCCCAAAACAGCAACTTCAACAGAAAGTGAGGGCCTCATGAGTGAATACAGCAATGGCAGCGGAAATCTGAGCGGTTTCGTCATGGGCGCTGTCGTGGGCGCGGCCGTCGGGGCAGGAATCGCCCTCCTGTTCGCCCCTCGCACCGGCGAAGAAACTCGGAAATGGCTGGCCAAGAACACTCGCGATCTTAAGGACAAGGCAGCGAGCGCTCTTGATCAAGCCAAGGAAACCATGAGGCGAGAGAAAGACATGGCAGAACGGGGAGTTAAGGAAATTGCCCGAACCCACGACATGTAACTCAACTAGGATTCAGTCTTCCGGAGAGGTTCCCCTCCTCTTCGATCCCTACCTACCCCAATAAACCCCGGGCCTCCTTGCGGCCCGGGTCCCACGCCTGTTCGAGAGCCAACCGGATTGCCTCGCGAACGCATCTGACGACGCGCGTCGTCGAAGGCACGTCGCCTGGGCGGCCCGAATCACGCAATCATCCTTGGGGTATACACCCTATTTCGCCAGGATCTCCGCTGACCTATCATCGCGTCATGAAATACAACGTGAGTGCAGAACGATGGCCGCTGGTTCACACGCTGGAGTTGCTCCGGTCGTGCGGACACTTCAGCGCTTGCGGCTCGCGGACGTGCTTGGCGTTCTCCGCCGCGGCACACATCGCGGAGTCCCTGTCCTGCCGATCCAATGCTGCCGTATCGATGATGCGCTCTAATCCAATCGAGGTGAACCAATGACTGCCAAGAGAGTTCGAAGACGAATCGTACTGGGAATTCTGATGGTACTGGTGTCACTGCCCGCGGGCGTGGCTTTCGCCCAGACCAAGATCAAGCCGGGGTTCAATCTCTTCTCCGTGGTGCAGGAACAGGAAAACGGAAGACAGTCGGCGGCTGAGGTCGAGAGCCAGCTCCCGATCCTGACCGACCGCTCGATCGAGGCCTACGTCAATGCGGTGGGAAAGCGCCTGGCGGCTGTCGCCCCCGGGGCGGATTACCCCTACCAGTTCAAGGTCGTGAACGCCTCGGACATCAACGCGTTCGCGCTACCCGGGGGGTACCTGTACCTCAACCGCGGCCTCATCGAGGCGTCCAAGAACGAGGGTCAGCTCGCCGGCGTGATGGCACACGAGATGGCCCACGTAGCTCTGCGGCACGGGACCAATCAAGCATCGAAGGCCTACCTGGGCCAGGCTGGCCTGGGTGTCCTGGGAGGCCTCACTGGCGGAAAGAGCGACTCCACCCAGAAAGCGATCGGTGCGGTCGGAGGGTTCGGCATGAACGCCATGTTCTTGAAATTCAGCCGAACCGATGAGGAGCAGGCGGACATCGTAGGCTCCCAGATGATGGCCAAGGCAGGCTACGACCCCAAGGACATGGTGGATTTCTTCGAGTTCTTGCGAAGCCAGGCGTCTCGCAATCCAAGCAAGGTGGAGCAGTTTTTCAGTGATCACCCCGCTCCGAAAGACCGTGCCGCCCGTATCCGCAAGGAAATGAAAATGCTGACCATCAGCCCCACGCGGCCCGTGGGTGGCTTCCAGCAGGCCAGGGCCGAGCTCCTGGGAATGCCGAAGGCTCCATCCATGCAGCAGATCGCTCAAGGAAAAGCGACGACTCCGCCGGTGTCACAGGGGCGCGTCGGTGATGGGCGGGTCGTTGACACGAGCATCGAACGTCCGTCCACGACTTTTCGCTCGTTCGAGCAGCGCGGGCGGTTCTTCCAGATGGACTATCCGGAGAACTGGCGCGTCTATGAGCCGGCGAACGGCTACGGGGTGACCATCGCGCCGGACGGCGGGTACGTGGACACCGGGGGCGAGGAGAGAAACCTCATCTATGGCGTGATCGTCAACCACTACGATACGTTCAATTCCGAAACCAGCGAGAGATTTATCGACAGCGGCCCTGCAACCACCTACAGCAGTTTTGTTGACAACAGCGGCCGCATCGAGAGCCGTACGAACCTGGCTGCGGCGACGAACGATATCGTCAGCCAGATCGTGCGGACCAACCCGCATTTGAAGCTGGTGCCCAATTCGCAGCGAACCGAGACCCTCAGCGGAGCGCAGGCGCTTTCCCTGGTCCTGGCCGGCACCTCGCCGGTGACGCGCACGGAGGAGCGGGTTACCGTGTTCACCCGCGAGCTCACCGATGACGACGTCATCTATGCGCTTTTCATCGCTCCGGGCCAGGATTACGACGAGCTCAGAGCGACATTCAATCGGATGATCAACAGCCTGGATGTGAACGACGCGGCTGCGCACCGGTAATCTCACGATCCCGGGGATTCCCGCGGACGGGACGCCGACCCCTTCCGCGGAATCCCCCAGGAGTACCTCAAGCCCCTGCCTGACTGAAGACATTGGTGCTTGGAAAACGAGGAATCTGAAAGGAATTGCGATGACATCTGCAAGAAATGTCGGCTTCTCATTCGGAAAGCTCACCCTGAGATGAACGCGATTCTGCTCGCCGGTGGTCAGGACACCCACTTGGTGCCCTTGGTCCACACGGCGCCGAAGGCCCTGCTCCCGGTGGTGAACCGCCCCATGGTGGAGCACCTCCTCCTACACTTAAAGAAGAACGGGATTCGTAATGTCGCCCTGGCCGTAAACGGACACGGCGAAGCCTACCGGAAGCTCCTGGGAGACGGCAGTGAATTGGGGATGCGGATCACTTACTCCCACGAGAGTGCCCCCCGCGGAACCGCAGGGTGCCTTCTGCCCCTCGCCGACTTCATCGGGAATGATCCCTTCCTGGTAATCCATGGGAGCCTCTTTCTGGACGCCAACCTCCGTGACCTGGTTGAATCCCACGTTCGGAGCGCGGCGGCCGCCACCGTGGGAGTGCATGCCGCGCCGGGGGGAGCTCGTGACTGGCACCGGGTGGAGCTGGAGGTGGGGGAGGACTCCCGGGTGAATGGAATCAAGACGCGAGACCAGTCTCCGGGGAGCCAACCGACCCGTGTGCCGGTGGGAGTCTATGTCTTCGACCCGTCGGTCCTCTCCGCCATCGATCCCGGGATCTATTACGACATCAAGGAGCAGTTGCTGCCGCGCCTGAGGGCAGAGGGGCATTCCATCGTGGCCAAGGAAATCGGGGGCTACTGCAGGAACATCCTGGAGTTGAAGGACTACCTGAGGGTGAACCGGGACGTGTTGCAGGGGATCGCAAACGGCTTTCGGCTCGAACGGCAGGTGGCGGATGGGATCTGGGTCGGACGGGGCAGCCAGGTTTCCCCGATGGCCACTTTGCTGGGTCCCGTTCTAATCGGCCGGGACTGCGTCATCGAACCGCGGGTGCAAATCGTGGGCCCCGCTTGCATCGGGGACGGCTGCGTAGTGGAAGAGGGGACGCTGATCCGCGAGAGCCTGCTGCTCCCCGGGGCCAGGATGGAGCGAAACTCACGGGCGGAAGGTTGCGTGCTGGCCGCGGACACCGTGATCTCCCCCGGGCTGTCGCTGCGCGGAGTGGTGGCCATTCCGGGAAGTCTGGGCGTGGGGGACATCGATCTGGCCGACACCGACCCGATCATCCGGGGCGTCGTGTCGTCGACGGGACAGTACGCCCGCAGTCGCTTCCGTTATGGCCTGTGCCGCCTCGTCAAGCGGAGCTTGGATCTGAACGTCTCGGCGGTGGGGCTGGTGGCTGCACTGCCGCTGTTGCTCGTGGTGGGGTTAGCCGTGAAGCTCACCAGCCCAGGCCCCGTCTTTTTCCGTCAACGTCGGTGCGGCAAGTTCGGAAAAGAGTTTTCGATAGTGAAGTTCCGCACGATGGTGCGAGACGCTGAGGCGATGCAGACACGGCTCCGCCAGCAAAACGAAGTGGACGGCCCAATCTTCAAAATCGAGAAGGATCCTCGCTTCACGCGCCTGGGCAAGCTGCTTCGCCGCTACAGCATCGACGAGCTCCCTCAGCTGTGGAACGTGCTGATGGGGGAGATGAGCCTGGTCGGACCCCGGCCGCTGGCGGCAAACGAGATGGCTTTCTGTCCCGCCTGGCGCGACGTCCGCCTGAAGGTGTGCCCGGGCATCACGGGTCTCTGGCAGGTAGGCGGTCGTAGCAAGACTTCATTCCACGACTGGATTCGCCTGGACACGAAGTACGTGCTGGAACGCTCCACGTTCCTGGACTTCAAGATTCTCATCAAGACGCTCCTGGTGGTCTTGAATGGGCGGGGATCCTATTGATGTCCCTCTGGGTCGGTGACGCGGAGTTTAAGCTCCTGCCATGAAGCAGAGTTCCATCAGTGCACAGCTGCCGGCGCCCCGGCGACCCAGGCATCCACGCTCTTCCGAAAATGAGCATGGACCCAGAAAAGAGTATCGGTCTGGCGCTCCTGCAGCTCGCCTGAATCAGGTCGGCGCATCCGCATCAGCGTGGCTGCGACGCGCCAGCACCGGGATGGTCAACCGGCTGCAGCCCGTCGGCGGCATCGCGTCCAGCTGGATGCGGAGCGTGAGGCTGCGCCGCGCCGCGCGCTCCGCCGTCCCGTTGCTGGCGCTGCTGCCGCTTCTGGCGGTGGCGGGTGTCTTTCACTACGTTTACTTCGACCGGAGCGGACTCCCCGACCTCGGGCCTTTCCTCCGTTTCGAGCCCCCGACAATCGGTGAGGTCTTCGATGACCAGGGCAAAGTCCTGATCCAGCTGGCGCGCGAGTACCGCCGGGTTGTCTCCTACGAGGACGTACCTCTCATCCTGCGCCAGGCCATCCTGGCGGCCGAGGACAAGAACTTCTTCTCCCACTCCGGCGTGGAATACCGCGCGCTGCCGCGGGTGGTCCAGAAGACCGCCATGCATTCGCTGGCGGCATGGTGGAGGGGCGACGGGCTCCGGCCACGGTTCCCCCAGGGTGGCTCGACACTCACGCAGCAGCTCGTCCGCGGCTATTTCCTGCAGAATTTGACGATCCGTGAAAACGGCGACTCCCTTATCGGCGATGGACTGACCCCGAGGGTCCTCTCCGCGGGCTTTGGCGTCCGAGCCACGAACAAGCTCCTTCGCAAGATGGAGGAGGTCCGCCTGACGCTCTGGCTTGAGCAGGAGATGCGAAGGCGCTACGGATCGCAGGAGCGGGCCAAGCGTGAGATTTTTGCCCGCTATGCCAGCTTCATCTACCTCGGCAACGGCCGCTATGGCTTCGCCGCGGCGTCGGAATATTACTTCGGCAAGACCCTGTCGAGCTACACCCCGGAGGACGCGGGGAAGGCGGCCCTGCTGGCGGGGATCAGCAAATCGCCCATGGACTACGCGCCGGTGCCTGGCGACCCGCGTCCCTTGCGCCGCCGCAATGCGATCCTGGCCCTCATGGCGCGCAATGGGTTCATCCCCGAGAGCCTCGCGAAAAGCTGTCAGGCCGAGCCGGTCCGCGTGGTTCCGCGCAGCCCGGTCAAGACCAACGCTCCCGGAGCGATTGGCAACGTCCTCGAGGAGCTGACGCTGCATGGTGGGAGCCTTTTCGGGGCCGAGGATCTGTTTCAGGGGCGGATCTCGGTCCGCTCGACGGTGGACGGACGCGTACAGGCCGTCGTCAATGAGGCTCTGGAGAACGGTCTGGCCCTCTACGAGAAGCGGCACCGCAAGTCGAAGGGAGTGATCCAGGGATCGGTGGTCGTGCTGCGCAACGCCGACGCGGCCATCCTGGCCGAAGCCGGCGGACGGCAGGTCTATCAGGACCGTTCAACCCGGTACTCCGACTACAACCGCGTCACCGACTCGCTGCGGCAACCGGGCTCGGCGATGAAGCCGCTGGTGTACCTGGCCGCGTTCCAGAAGGGCCTGGATCTTGACGCCACGGTGCCCGATGAGCCTATCGCAGTGCCCCTGGGCGGCAATCGCGGAGTGAAGTGGATCGTCAACTACGATAACCGGTTCAAGGGCTCCATCCCGGTGCGCCAGGCCTTGGCCGAATCCCGGAACGCAGTGGCTGTCTGGATCACCCGCGAGATCGGCGTGGGCAGGGTGATCCGAACCGCTCGAAAGCTGGGTATCCAAACACCGCTGCACCCCTACATCAGCACGGCGTTGGGGGCGTCCGAAGTTGGGCTCTTGGAGCTGGCGGGCGTCTATCGCGCCATGGCGTGTGGGGTTTTGGCGGAGCCTTATATCATCGCCAGCGTGACCGACGCCTCCAGTCGGGTTGTGCTCTACGAAGCTCCCCGGGTCGCGCGGGGAATCCGTTCCGCCGGGGTGAGCTCCGCCGAGCTGCGCTTAATCCAAGAAGGACTGCGCGGCGTGGTCCGACTCCCGGAAGGCACGGCCCACGCCCTCGACGGTCCCGACTTCCCGATCCAGGTGATGGCCAAGACCGGAACGACGAGCGACTTCCGCGACGCGCTGTTCCTGGGATCCACCTACGGGCCCCGGGGGATCACGGTGGCGGTCCGCATCGGCTTCGACGACAACCACGCGCTGGGCAAGAAGGAAACCGGCGCTCGTGTGGCGCTGCCGATCTTCCGCGAGATCATGCTCCGGGTCTACCGCGACGGGTTCCAGGGGCCGGTCCCGCGATTCCCCCCCCAAATTGAAAAAGGGATTGATGAGTATCTGAAGGTGCGGGCCAAATTGGATTCGGATGATGGAGAGCGCCGGGCGGAGCTCTCCAAGGCCTCACGGCGCCAGTCGCGCTGACTCGGCGAGGGCGAACAATGGGCCTCGGACATCAGGCATACACCCCATAGTTTCGTCGTAAGCTCTGCTGTATGCTTCCAAGGAATCCTGATCAGGAAGGCTTCAAAGAAGGCTCTGAATTAAAACGCTACACCATCAAGAGGTACTACCCCATGACCGATGCTTATCCCAAGACCGACAAGTCCACGCCAATGGTTGCTCCCGGAGTCGGTGGCGATTCGTCGAAGAAAGACGCTCCCATGGGACCTGTCGTCACCAGCCCGCAGCCCAAGGGCGTGGATCCTCTCGGCGAGCCCGCCGGCAACACCGGCTCGAAGGAGCCCATGCGAGTTTCAACGCAGCCCAAACCGTAATCGGGGTTTGCTGCTTAGACTGAGCGGGAGGCCGCCCGCTACCACCCGGACGGCCTCCCGCTCGTCGAATAGACAATCCCCCGAAAATAGCAGGAAATGTTCCTTCCGTGCCGCCCTTCGTTCTGCCGCGGACATTCTCCGCCTTCGCTCTTTCTCCCTTTCACTTTCAGATGATCAAACTGCAGAGAGTATGACTGTGCAAGGCTGAAGAAGTGAATTGACCGCTACGGCAGGTGAGACGGTTCATGCCAGCCTTCATTGCGGCCCAATCGCATGAGTTCAAGGTCGCTGCGGCGATCCATGCCCCAATGGAGCCTACTCGTCATTCCGAGGGGTCGATTACGTTGCGCAGGGTTCGGAACGGTTGCGTGACTTGATTCGGCCTCTAATTATTTTGGCGGCCCTCACAGCGGAGAAAAATGCGGCGTGGAGCCCACGGCGGATTCGATTGCGCAGGGTCTTCCTCAACAGCAGGACACAGGCCATCTCCAGCGAGACGCTCGAGGTGTGATGCTTCTCATTGGGCTCGCCGATTCCGAAGTCTATGAGCTGCGCCGGCCGATGCTTCAGAAGGTCCTCGACGACCAGGTGCAAGGCGGCGGCGCCGGGGGAAAGGTGGGCGTAGTCTTTGCGATACAGCGTCTGAAGAGCGGAGTAGGTCTTGCCGTACTGGATGCCCTTGATCAAGCTGATGGGCTCGTCGCCACAGGTCAGCACGTAACTGCGCAGGAACCCTCGCTCGGCCATGTCCACAATCTTGCGTCGGGTCCAGAAGCTGTCCGTCTGCTTCCCGACGAGGCCGGAGAAGCGCCGGGGATCCGGTGCCATTAGAGCCTCGGCATCGAGAAGGCACTGGGCGTCGTCCGGCGAATCGATGCGACGCAGCTCCAGGCGGCCGCCGCCCCGTTCGCGGAGAATCTTGATCTGCCGTTTCAAGTTGTATCGCTTCTTCGAGCTGTAATGAGCCAGATACTCTTCGAATGTCGGGGGCAACCGCTGGATGCGATTGGGGCGGACACCTTCGACGATGTGGAGGAGATACCGTTCTCGCAGGACTGTCGAGGAGTGGAGATATCGCCAGAGAAAGGATCCGACCTCGACGCCGGAGAGGCTGATTCCATCGACCCCCCGCAGGAAGGACCACATCCAAGCGAACAGGTTGTCGAGGACTAAGCCGCTCTCAGGAAACAGAGGCAGTCCTCCCAGCATGAGGGCCTTCCTGACAGGGATCCTGGCTAGGGTATGCCCGGAAACATGGAAATCGAGGGCCCCTGCCGCGATCCGGAAGGGGGCGATTCCGTTGACCTGACCCGTGCGATCTCGTGTCACGGCCACGGCCATCTGCTCTTGAGTCTCTATGGATGCGAGGTGATCAAACCAGCTTGGCGTCTGGTAAATCAGCCTCGGATAGCTTCGGTCCTCGATCATGTTTTGCCAGTCGCGGCGGAGCTCCGGCGTAGTCCATTCCTGTGGCGAGTACAGGAACTCCCATACCCCGTTCTGCTCGGGTGGCGGGCGCTCTAGGACCAGCTCGGGAGCTGCACCGACTCGGAGCACACCCAAATCGAAGAGAAGGGATGAAAGCCCGGTAGACGATCCTCCCCGATGGGACATTCCGAACCTCGGGGCATCAGGCCGCCAGTCGGGGCGTAGTAAAGCCCTCTGCCAGGGCGCCGTCGGTTGTGCGGTGGCCGACTTGTTCTTCATGCCGCGATCGTAAGGGGGGAAGCCAGACAGGTGCCATGGGGTATTTGCCCCATTCTGCTCCCCCTGGGCTCCCCGCCTCGAGCTTCCGCCGTGTGTGGCTTCCCTGCTAGAATGCCCTCGGCTCGCTCCCGGTCGGGGGACGTCGATGCCGGATTCAAGAGACTCTGAGAGAAAGCCTGGGCCTGCCGGAGAATTCCTCCCTTCTGAGGTTGAGGCGATGCGCCAGTTCGATGAAGCGATTGCCAGTGCCCGCGTGCAATTGGAGGAGTACGTCGCCTCCTGGATCCGGGATCTCGCTGTCTCCCGGTTGGCGCTTTCCGAGGAGATGGAACAGCGCAGGGGGGAGCGGGTCGGGGAGGTCAGGAGTCGGCTCGAGCGCCTTTGCGAGGTGATGCGCCGCGCCCCGGTAATGTTTGAGGCGAACAGCCTCAGGCGCTCCGACTTGCACACCCCTACCCGGACCGGCCTCGAGCGCACGCTCAGCGAGCACGAG